>Ga0181535_10002247_pt1 | contig 23958 bp, 18 predicted proteins | sample PEATcosm2014_Bin_44_FD_119774 | JGI IMG/M metagenome (GOLD analysis project Ga0181535, IMG submission 119774) | Peatland microbial communities from MTU Mesocosm Facility, Houghton, MI, USA - PEATcosm2014_Bin17_30_metaG | ecosystem: Environmental > Terrestrial > Soil > Wetlands > Peat | place...
AACGGGCGTCGCGTCCATCCTGTTCTTCTTCTCGGTGTATTACATTCTGCCCAACCGCAAGGTGCCCTGGCGGCCAGTGATGCGAACATCCATCATTACTGGAGGCGTCTGGCTGGTTTCGAGGTTTATCTATGCGGCGGTGCTGCCGCACCTGGACCTGCAGTCGCTTTACGGTCCGTTTTATGTGTCGGTGGGACTGCTGTTCTGGGCGTATATTTCGGGGCTGATTCTATTTGCAGGAGCGCAGTTCAGCGTGGCGCGGCTTGGAAACGCGAAGAAGTAGCGCTTGCGGCCCGGAAAAAACATCGGGCGAATGCGAGAGTAACGACGGTTCTTCTGGACTCAGATGATTTCCAGATCTCTGAGCCCAGTTCTCAGTCTTTTTCGCTTTGTCTTCGCCAAGGTCTTTGCGCTACTCTCTTGAGAGCGGCATGTCCCCGACCAAGACCAATTCGCCGGAAATCTCCGACCCGTTTGCCTGCTTTCACCCGGTAACGGCGGCGTGGTTCAAGGCCGTCTTCGACGCGCCCACCGCTCCGCAACGGATGGGTTGGCCGGTGATTGCGCGCGGCGAGAATGCGCTGATCCTTGCGCCCACTGGCACAGGCAAGACGCTGGCCGCGTTCCTATGGTGCCTGGACCGGCTGATGCTGAAAAACAGGGACCGAGCCACCCCAACGAGCAAAGACCGCTCGCCGGGGGCCCCGGCAGGGACCGAGGGACCAAGGGCACAGGGGGCTGCGGCTGAGAAGCGTCAGGGCTGCCGCATCGTCTACGTCTCGCCTCTGAAAGCATTGGCCGTCGATGTCGAGCGGAACCTGCGCTCGCCGCTTGCAGGGATGGCCAACATGGCGCGGCGCATGGGCGTCCCATTCCACGAGCCGCTCATCAGCGTTCGTACCGGCGACACGCCGCAGCGTGAGCGCGCCCGCTTCGCGCGTCATCCCGCCGAGATTCTGATCACCACTCCCGAGTCGCTCTATCTGATCCTTACCTCGCAGGCAGCGGAGGCGCTACGCACCGTCGAAACAGTCATCATCGACGAGATTCACGCGCTGGTCCCGACCAAGCGCGGTGCACACCTGGCGTTGACGCTGGAACGCCTGCAGGCGCTGACCGCAAAGCCGCTGCAGCGCATCGGCCTTTCGGCGACGCAGCGGCCGCTGGAAGAGGTGGCGCGATTTCTCGGCGGAGTGGAGATACAGGGAACGAAAGAACAGGGAATAGGGAATAGGGAACAGGGAACAGGAGGGAATCGCGGCGTGGAGGCGACCTTGGCTTCAGCGGAGGGCGCTGCGCGTTCGCCAGGCGGGCCAGGAACAACCGCAGATCCTTCGACTCCCTGCGCTGCCGCTACGGTCGCTCAGGATGACAACGCTGAGTTGAGCGACGTGGCTGATTCTGGCACGCTTCGCTACCGGCCGGTCACCATCGTCAACGCCGCCGCTCCCAAACAGCTCAAGCTGCGCATCGAGGTTCCCGTGGAAGACATGGCGCGGCTGGGCGAGATGGAGGAGATTCCCTCGGGGCCGGCCTCGCAGACTCCGCGCCGCGTCTCCATCTGGAACGCGATTCACCCGCGTTTGCTCGAAATCATTCAAGAGCGCAACTCGACGATTCTCTTCGTGAATGCGCGCCAGACCGCCGAGCGTCTTGCCGGAGCGTTGAACGATCTGGCCGGCGAGCCGATCGCTCGCGCGCATCACGGCTCGCTGGCCGCCGCGCAGCGCTCCGTCATCGAGGAGCAGCTTAAGGCAGGCCAGATCAAAGCGCTTTGCGCGACCTCGACGCTGGAGCTGGGCATCGACATGGGCGCGGTGGATCTCGTCATTCAGATCGAGTCGCCGCCCTCGGTGGCCAGCGGAATGCAGCGCATTGGCCGCGCAGGCCATCATGTCGATGCGGTGAGCGAGGGCATTCTCTTTCCGAAGTACCGCGCCGACCTGGTAGCTTGCGCCGCCGTTACGCGCGCCATGCACGATGGGCACATTGAGTCGACTCGCTTTCCGCGCAATCCCCTCGATGTGCTGTGCCAACAGTTGGTGGCCATTGTCGCAAGTGCAGGGACCAAGAGACCAAGCCACCCCAGTGAGCAAAGATCGCTCGCCGGGGACCCCGGCAGGGACCGAGGGACCGGGCTGCAGAGACCGGAGAACAGAGGTCAGAGATCAACGGGCGCCGCGAATCTCTTCGACGAAGAGACGGCGCGGGATTGGGGTCAGGCCAACTCCGCTAACCCCGCTAGCGACGCTGACTCCGCTGCTCCCGAAGTTTCTGTTGATTTTCTCTTCGACCTCATCCGCGGCGCAGCGCCGTTCGGATCGCTTTCGCGCGCGGCTTTCGATGGCGTGCTCGATCTGCTCAGCGGCCGATATCCGTCTGACGAGTTTGGCGAGTTGCGCCCGCGGCTGACGTGGGATCGCGTCCGCAATGTGGTCACGGCACGCGATGGCGCGGCGCGGCTGGCGATTCTGAACGCCGGAACCATTCCCGATCGCGGCCTCTACGGCGTCTTTCTGGCATTCACCGACGGCAAGCCGGTGCGCGTGGGCGAGCTCGACGAAGAGATGGTGTTCGAGTCGCATCCCAACGAGACGTTCATCCTCGGCGCGTCCACATGGCGCATCACTGACATTACGCATGACCGCGTGCTGGTCACTCCTGCTCCCGGCGAGCCGGGCAAGATGCCGTTCTGGAAGGGCGACGGCCCCGGCCGCCCGCTCGAATTTGGCCGCCGCATCGGCGCCATGGTCCGCGAGCTGCGCGCGTTGCCGCAAGCCGCCGCATTGACGCGCCTCGTCAACGAGCACGATCTCGATTCAGGCGCCGCCGAAAACCTGCTGCGATTCCTCGCCGACCAGGCCGAGTCGACCGGCCAGGTTCCCGACGACCGGACGATTGTGGTGGAAAGCTGCCGCGACGAGCTGGGCGACTGGCGCGTCTGCGTTTTGACGCCATTTGGCAGCCGCATTCACATTCCCTGGGCGATGGCGGTAGCTGCGCGCATTCGCGCGACAGGCGGCCCCGAGGTGGAAACCCTGTGGGGCGACGATGGATTCGTCCTGCGCTTCCCTGACACGGATGAGCCGCCAGACTCCGACTGGATCCTCGTCGAGTCGGCCGAAGCCATGCAGCTTGTGCTGCGCCAGTTGGGATCGACGGCGCTGTTTGCCGGGCGCTTTCGCGAGGCCGCTGGCCGCGCTCTGCTGCTGCCGCGCCGCCGCGCCGATCAGCGTTCGCCGCTGTGGCAGTTGCGCAAGCGCTCCTACGATCTGCTCAGCGTGGCCTCGCGTTATCCGCAGTTTCCGCTCCTGCTCGAGGCTTATCGCGAGTGCCTGCGCGACGTTTTTGACATGCCTTCCCTCGTTGAAATCTTGCGGGAGATAGAACAACGGAGGTTGCGCGTGCACGTAGTGGAGACGCGCAAGCCCTCGCCGTTCGCCGCTTCCCTGCTCTTTAGCTACGTGGCCAACTTTGTGTATGAAGGCGACGCGCCGCTGGCCGAGCGCCGCGCGCAGGCACTGACGATTGATCAAGACCAGTTGCGCGAGCTGTTAGGCGAGGCAGACTTGCGCGAATTGCTCGACGCCAATGCGATTGCAGAAGTTGAAGAAGCGGCGCAGTGCCTCGCGGAGAATTACCGCGCGCGTTCGGCCGACGGAATTCACGATTTGTGCCTGCGGCTAGGCGATTTATCGCGTGAAGAGCTTGGCCGCCGCGTGGTTTCGGCTGATCTCTTGACGCACGTCGACCGGCTCATTCGCTCGCGCCGCCTGCTGGAGTTGCGCATCGCGGGCGAAAAACGCCTGATCGCCGCGGAAGACGCGGCGCGCTACCGCGATGGCCTCGGGATTCCGTTGCCGCCCGGTTTGGCGGCCGCGTTGCTCGAGCCGGTGGCCCATCCGGTGCTCGAACTTGTGCGCCGCTATGCGCGCACGCACGGGCCGTTCACGCTGCGCGAGGCCTCGGAGCGTTTTGCTCTCGACACAGAGGCCGTCGAGAATGCGTTGCGGCAGCTTGGGAACGAGGGCCGCGTGCTTGAAGGCGGCTTCCGTCCCGGTGGGCTGCATCGTGAATGGTGCGACGCGGAAATCCTGCGGCAGATTCGCCGTAAGTCTCTGGCCAAGCTGCGCCGCGAAGTGGAACCGGTGGAGCAGCACACGCTGGCGCGCTTTCTCACGCACTGGCAGGGCGTGCTCGCGCCGCGCCGCACCGGAACCGCGCATCTCGACGCGCTGCTCGACGCCATCGAGAGCCTGCAGGGCGCACCGTTGCCCGCATCGCTGCTCGAAACTTCGATTTTGCCGGCGCGCATTGCCGATTTCACATCCGCCGGGCTCGACACGTTGATCGCCGCCGGCGAAGTAGCGTGGACCGGCGTCGAGGCGATTGGCGAACGCGACGGCCGCATCGCGCTCTTCCTCGCCGACAAGCTGCCGTTGCTGGCGCAACAGCGTCCTCTTGCGGAACCTCTGAACGAGCGCGAAGAGAAACTGCTCGCAGTGCTTGAATCGACCGGCGCGAGCTTCTTCGATTCGCTGCATGAGGCTGCGGGCTCGGGCTATCCCGGCGAGACGATCGAAGCCCTCTGGAGCCTGGTGTGGCGCGGGCTGATTACGAATGACTCGCTTCACGCTCTTCGCGCGTATATCGCCCGACCCGAGAGCGCGCGTACGCCACGGCGCTACCAGACCGGCGCTGTCTTCCGCTCAAGACGGACGACGCCGCCGCCGGCACAAGGGCGCTGGTCGTTATTGCCGCTTCGCCCTGCGGGGCAAAGCGCCGAAGACCTGCGGCGAACAACCACCGAGCGCAGCCACGCGTTGGCGTTGCAGTTGCTCAATCGCTACGGAGTTCTGCTGCGCGAGCATGTTGCAGCGGAGAACGTGCCTGGCGGATTCAGCGCAGTGTACGAAGTGCTGAAGGCGCTCGAAGAGAGCGGGCGGATTCGCCGCGGCTACTTCGTTGGAGGATTGGGGGCGACGCAGTTTGCGCTGCCCGCAGCGGTTGACCTGTTGCGGCAGTTGCGCACCGATCCGCCTGCTGAGAAGCCCGAGTTCGTGCAATTGGCCGCGACCGATCCTGCCAATCCGTACGGCTCTGTCCTTCGCTGGCCCGATCTTCCCGTGGCGGAGGAAGATTCTGAATCCGCGCCGCGCATTCTCACGCGCGCTGCCTACGCCGAAGTGATTCTCCGCAATGGCGAGCTCGTGGCCTGGCTCAAGCGCGGCAATCCAAACCTGCTCGTCTTTCTGCCTGCCGAGGAGCCGGAGCGCTCGCAAGCCGCATCGGGCCTCGCGCATTTTTTGTGCACGCTCGGGCAGCAACGAATGCGTGCAAACAATCACGAGGGCGTGCTGATCACCACTATCAACGGCCAACCGGTCGCCGCGCATTCGATGGCGCGCTTCCTCATGGACGCGGGCTTTCATCCCGGTCCGCTTGGGATGCATTTGCGCCGCATTCCGCTTGCAATCACTCATGCCGAACCGACCAGGCCCGAGGTCCAATAGTTTTTTCGACGCGTCAAAGCCGTATGCTTTTGGCAAGATCGATTTTCGGAACTCGCGACAGATTTTAGGGAGATCGAAGAAGGCATGCCCGAGGGCGACACCATCTTTCGCACCGCGCGCAACATTGGCCGCGCGCTCACGGGCAAACCGGTCATCGGCTTCCGGACGACGTTTCCACTTCTTACGCGATTCAACGACGACACTCCGCTCATCGGCCAGACGGTCGATCGGGTCGAGGCGCGCGGCAAATGGCTGCTCATTCATTTTTCGGGCGGTGGAATCCTCACCTCGCATTTGTTGATGAACGGCCGCTGGCACATCTACCGGCAGGGCGAACGCTGGCAGGCGCCGCGGTACGACATGCGCATCGTGATCGAGAACAGCGAGTATCAGGCGGTCGGGTTTCGCGTGCCGGTAGCGCGGATGCACACTGAAAAGTCGCTCGCCCGCGACATACATGTCGCCCTGCCCGCCAACGACCTGCTCAACGAAGAATTCGACGCCGAAGCCGCGCTCGGGCGCCTGATGGCACGCCCGAACGATGCGCTCGCCGATGCGCTCCTCGATCAAACGGTTCTCGCCGGCATCGGCAACGTCTTCAAATCGGAGATTTGCTTTGTGCAGGGCCTTCATCCGTTTCGTGCCGTTGAAACTTTAACGCACGACGAGGCTGCAGCAACGATTGCCAGCGCGCGAAAGCTTCTCAAGGCCAATGTGCTTGAAGATTCGGGTGACCTGATTGTCACCTATCGCGGGCAGCAGCGGCGCACTACGCACGCTTCCGATCCGGGTGCAAGTCTCTGGGTCTATGGGCGCGCCGGAGAACCGTGCCGGCGTTGCGGCGAGCCGATTCGCCGCCGCATTCAGGGCGCTGACGCGCGCGTCACCTTTTGGTGCCCGCGGTGCCAGCCCATGCCGGACGGATCGGATGTCGAAGGCTGACGGAAATGCAGGGCCGTCAAAGAAAGAGGCGAAATGAAGAAAGCTTCTCCTGTTTCTCGCAAGAACGCCGAAGCCGAGCTGGCGGGGTTTATCGACAAGTTCACACCAGAAATGGCCAAGGCGATCCGCGCCGTCCGCTCGGCGCTTCGCAAGCGACTGCCGACTACGAATGAACTCGTCTACGACAACTACAACTTCTTCGTTATCGGCTATAGCCCGACGTTGCGTCCATCCGACAGCTTTGTCTCGCTTGTGGCCGACGGCCACGGCGTGCGGCTCGCCTTCTACTGGGGCTCCAAACTTCCCGATCCAGCGGGGATACTGCTCGGCGGCGGGGTTCAGAATCGGTTCATCATGCTCGAAAACGCACGCGATTTAGCCAAACCAGAGGTTGAAGCACTGATTCATGCAGCTGCTGCGCAGGGCAAAACGCCGCTACCCACAACGGGCCGCGGAACTCTCGTGATCCGTTCCGTCTCTGCGAAGCAGCGGCCGCGGCGCGCTGCTGAAAAGCACAAGCGTTCCCGTTAGTTCTGCGGCTTGCCGATCCCGAAGATCTTCTGAAAGATGTTGCGATGATCCTCGTTGTTCAGGCCTTTGTGGTCGCAGACATCGGTGGGCGCGGTGCCGTCGAGGAACGCCGCGCTGAAGTCGTCGGGACAAGCGGCGTCAGCCAGCAGGTTGGTGGTCTTGTCAATGGAAACAATCTGAACGCCATCCGGCGGCGTGAATTCATTGGTGTCGGAGTATTGCGGCAGCAGAACTGCCTGTTTCATAAATTCAGCCCAGATGGGCGCAGCGACACGCGCGCCCTGGATGCGGCCGCGGTTCTCAGGGTCAAGCTCGGTGTAATCGTCGTTGCCCACCCAAACGATGCACAGCAGGTTCGAGGTAAAACCGGCAAACCAGGCATCGTGGCTGGTTCCGGTCTTGCCCGCAGCCGGAGCGGTGAATCCCATGTTCCGGACGCCGGCGCCGGTTCCGCAGTAATCTCGTCCTTCAATCGTGCAGGGATCGCTCCCGTTGCCTCCGAGGACAGCTTCCATCAAGGATGTGGTGAGGAATGCCGCGCGCGGATCGAGCACCTGCCGCGTAGTAGGCGTGTAATCTTCGATGATGTCGCCGGTGGGCGTGCGCACGCTGGCCAGCATCCACGGATCGATGTGCACGCCGCCGTTGGAAAAGGTCGTATACGCTCCAGCCATGTCGAGCGGCGTGGCGTCGTAGGAACCAATGGCCATTGAGGGCGTTCCCTGAGCGCTCTTGATCCCGGCGTCGCGCGCGAGCGCGGCCACTCGATCGAAGCCAACCATGCTGGCCAGGCCGATGGTTGCGTTGTTGTCCGATCGCATCAGAGCCAGGCGCGCGGTCATTTGGCCGTAAAACTCGCTTTCGAAGTTGTGCGGAGTGTACTCGTAGTCGGTGCCGGCGCCATAGGTTTGCTGCGCGTCGTCGAGCATGGTCACGGGCGAAAAGAGTTTGGTTTGGCCCGGCAGCATTGTGCCCTCGACCGCGGTTTGGAACGCAGCCGCGTACACGAACGGCTTGAAAATGGAGCCCGTCGGACGATGCGCCACCGCGTGGTTCACCTGCGACGTGCCATAACTGCGCCCGCCCACCAGCGCCAGCACCTGGCCGGTGTGGGGATCGAGAGCGATCAGCGCGACTTGAGGATAGATGTATGGCTTGCCGATCTTCTTGTCGTGCGCGTGGACGGCGTCGATCTGCGCGTCGACGACGTGGATCGTGGAGTCGACCGCCTGCGTTGCCAGGCGCTGCAAATCGGGATCGAGCGAAGTGTAGATCCGCAGGCCTTCGCGATTGAAGTCGCGATCGCCGAGCTTTTGCGTGAGCTGGTCGTGCACCAGGTCGACAAAGTAGGGCGCTTCACTTTCATCGACGCTTGAGGACACCAAATGGAGCGGTTCAGACTTCGCGGCCTCGGCTTCATCCTTGGTAATGGCGCCGGTCTCCACCATCGAGTCGAGCACGAGATTGCGGCGCTCGATCGCGCGGTCCGGATGGTGGAAGGGATTCAGACGGCTGGGGCTCTGGATGAGCCCGGCAAGCATTGCGCACTCGGCGAGGTCGATCTGGCTTACATCCTTGCCGAAATAGTCCTGAGAAGCTTCTCCGAATCCGTCGATGGAAAAACTGCCGATTTGGCCGAGCGGAATTTCGTTCGCGTACATGGCGAAGATCTGCCGCTTATCGAAGCGATGCTCGAGGATGATGCTGATGACAGCCTCGCGCGCTTTTCGCGAATAGGTCTGTTCGGGCGTAAGGAAGAATCCGCGCGCAAGCTGCTGCGTGAGCGTCGATGCGCCCTCCCTGTAGCGATGCAGGTGGAAGATGTCGTTGCGCATCGCGCCCAGGATGCGCCAATAATCGATGCCGCCGTGCTCAAAGAAACGCCGGTCCTCAATGGCAATGACCGCATGCACAAGATTGGGGGGGATCTCGTCGTACGTGAGCACGCGGCGCTTGGTGCGCTGGACGCCCTCGCTCAGGCCGGTAATGAGAAGCGGCTCGAGCTCGTAGCTCGAAAGCGGCTGGCCGTGTTCGTCGGTTATCGAACTCACTACGCCGCCGCTCACGTGGATGGTTGCGTTGTCCGGTGCGTGATAGGACTGCGGGCCGGGCCGCACCGTAATTTGCTGCACTCCTTCGCTGTAGCTTCCCAGCTGGGACGGCTGCGCGGCGCTGTCGCTCGAGTAGCCCGCGTCATGCAGCTCGTTGGCAATCCAGCGGATGGAGAGCTTTTGCCCCGGACGAACCTCGCGCGGCGCGGCGTAAATCTGCGCGGTGCTGGCGAAGATCGGCTGCTTTAGCCGCTCATCAACAATCCCCTCGTACTTGTGGTAGAAGTAGGCGAAAACCGAAACGCCCGCCACGGCGGCGACGGCGACGATCGCGAGCAGAACCAGCAGAATCCGCGACCAGAGATGATGCCCCGATTGGGGCCTCGGGATTCGGACTCGGATTGCCATTGCCGCTCCTCAAAAACTGCCACTAGCTCTCAGCCCTTAGCTTTTAGCCTGTCCGTGCTTCGACTTCCACCGAGGCAATCGTCTAAAAACCTTACCCCGCCGCGCGCAGCGAGACGGTCAGCTAAAGGCTTGCTTCCAGCAGCCGCTCTTCTTCCACGCGCTTTTTCACCAGCGCTACCACATCGCCCAAGGCCACATCCACGCTCGTGCTCGTCGAACGCGTCACCAGTTCCACCAGGCCTGAGGCGGCCTTCTTTCCCACGTTGATGCGATAGGGAATGCCGACCAGGTCAGCATCCTTAAATTTGACGCCGGCGCGCTCGTCGCGGTCATCCAGCAGCACATCGAGTTCGGCCATTTCCAGTTCTACTGCGAGCTTTTCCCCGGCCGCGCGTAGCGCAAAGTCGCCAACGTTGGTGACGGTCACCACTACCGTGAATGGCGCGATCGAAGCCGGCAGCCAAAATCCGTTGGCGTCGTTCGACTGCTCGATGGAAGCCGTGAGAATGCGCTCGATGCCGATGCCGTAGCTGCCCATGATCGGGGTCACTTCTTTTCCGTTTTCGTCGAGGACGCGCGCGCCCATCGACTCGGAATACTTGTAGCCGAGCTTGAAGATGTGACCGACCTCGACAGCTTTTCCGACGACGAGCTTACCGGCGCAACCCTCCGTCGGGCAGCCCTCGCCCTCGTTCACGCTGCGGATGTCAGCCGCCAGCGTCCAGGTGAAATCGCGGACCGGCGTCACGTTGCGCAGATGGTAGTCGAGCTTGTTCGCGCCGCAGACCATGTTCTTTCGGTCTCTAAGAGCGCGATCGACAATGACCAAAGGCGACCTGTCCTTAACTTTGGAGTGAAGAAAGGCGAGGCGATGCTTTCTCGAGGCTTCGCCGTGTTCGGCTTGGAGAACGTCAAGAGCGAACGCCTCCTTGTACCCTTCTCTACTCGCCGGATCAAGGCCAATGGGTCCAAGGAAACCCGCCGGCGCATGAAAGACCCCCTCGATCTCGTCCGTCTGCATCGTCCTCAGTTCGGACGCGAAAAGAACCGCCGCCAATTTTGCCTCGTTGACTTGATGGTCTCCCCTCAGGAACACCACTGCCGGCTTCCATTCGCCGGCAATCGACGCCATGTACGCCACGCACTTGATGTCAGACGCCGGCGAAATCTTGAAGAACGCGGCCACATCGGCGATTGCTCCGCAGCCCGGCGTATGCACAAGCTCCGGCGCCCCTCCGCCCGTCGGCGCCATTTCGATGACTGGGTCGAGCCGCGACGTTGCTTTCTCCAGGTTCGCCGCGTACCCGCACACCGGGCAGCTCGCGATCAGATCCTCGCCGGCATCGGTGTAGACCATGAACTCCTGCGATTGCGAACCGCCCATCGCTCCGGAATCTGCCTCGACAGCCACGAATTTGAGCCCGCAGCGCGTGAAGATGGAGCGATAGACGCGGTCGTGCAAATCGAAGCTGCGGTCGAGCCCCGCCGTATTGATGTCGAAGGAGTAGCTGTCCTTCATCGTGAACTGGCGCACGCGCAACAGGCCAGCCTTGGGCCGCGGCTCGTCGCGAAACTTGCTTTGAATCTGATACCAGATCTGCGGCAACTGCTTGTAACTGCGCAGTTCGCCGCGCGCGATCGTGGTCATGATCTCTTCGTGCGTCATGCCCAGGCACAGGTCCGCGCCCTTGCGATCCTTCAGGCGGAACATGTTTTCGCCCATCCCCGTCCAGCGACCGCTCTCCTCCCACGGCTCGCGCGGCAGAATCCCCGGCAGATAGAACTCCTGCGCGATCTGGTCCATCTCCTCGCGGACAATGGCGACAATTTTGTTCAGCGAGCGCTGGCCGAGAAAGAGGTAGTTATAGATTCCCGCGCCGAGCTGGCGAATGTAGCCCGCGCGGAGAAGAAACTTGTGACTGGCCACTTCGGCATCCGCCGGAGCCTCGCGCAATGTAGGGATAAAAAGCTTTGACCAACGATGCATAGAAGGGGTAAGAGAACTTTCCCGTTCGCGGGGGCGAACGCAAGGCAAATTAAAGCAGTATTCATTCTAAATGTCCGGCGTGTTGGAGAGTCCAAAAGACGACTTTTGGGGCGCACATCGCTTTGCTGGAGCCGCGTGGCATACTTTCAGGCATGAATTTCCACCACATCCCCTGGGGAGAGATCGTTTTTGTGCTGGTCAAGCTCCTCAAGATGGGCGGGATTATTCCCGGCGCGCTGGCGGCGTTTGGGGTGCGGAAGCTTTACCAGAAATGGCGGCAGAACAAGGCGATGGCCGGTTGGCCCGCGACCGACGGAACGATCCAAAGCGGGCAGGTTCATAAGCAAGGGATGCGCTACTGGGTTGAGCTTACCTACACCTATTACGTAGGCGAGTACCGCTCAGGCAAGCATGTCCACCATTTTCGCCGCGAGGAAGAAGCCGATGAGTTCGTGCGCCAGGTCAAAGACAAGCGAGTTCAAGTTCACTACGACGCTTCCAACCCCGAAAAGTCCGTCATTCTGGATCGCGACCTGGAAGTGATTGCGCTGCTGGCGCCGCAGTATCGGTGACATTTTTTGTTGGGGTTCTCCCCGAGGTTTGTCATTTAGTCCGATTGGTTTTCGCCGCGGTGTCGGAGCGGCCGTAAGAACGCGTTACGGATTAGACGGGCGGAAATGAGGAGCGGAACGACTGCCACGAAGAAAGCAATGATCGAGCCATCTTTGAAATTCTTCACGAACGGAGTCGCAACCGCGAAGGCGGCCATGAAGAGAAAAGGGAAGGCGCAGACAACAAGCCCGGCTCGCTGAATCGGCTTTGCGTTTGGGTCGCCCTTCCACAGGAACGCATCGATTGATCCTCCATTGCGGACAGTGTCCGGCCACACCGTCGCCCTTTGCCTTGCCTCGACGTCTTCCCGAATATGCTCCAGTCTCTCGTCCTTCATGGCTCCGTGACTCTCCAGTGGTATCCGTCTACCCTTCGCTCAAATCAGCTCCACGCCCCACAGATCGTGCAGGTGCACCACGCCTTCGACCCTTTGCTCGGCGTCGACGACGATGAGCGAGGTGATCTTGCGCTCTTCGAGGATCGCCAGCGCGTGGGCCGCCAATTCCCCTGCAGCGATGGTTTGCGGATGCGCATTCATCGCTTCGCCGGCCGTCTTGCCCAGCGCCGCGCCGCCTTCGCGCTCCAGTAACCGTCTTAAGTCGCCGTCCGAGATCACGCCGCACAGCCGGCCTGCCTCCTGCACCGTCGTCATTCCCAGCTTCTTCGAAGACATCTCGAAGATCACATCGGACATCTGAGTGGAAGGCGCGACAACGGGAACGTCTTCGCCTGTGTGCATCAACTCACGGACCTTGGCGAGTTGTTTGCCCAATTTGCCGCCCGGATGCAGCTCGGCAAAATCCTCAGCCCGGAATCCCTTGCGCAGGCTCACGGCAACCGCCAGCGCGTCGCCGAGCGCCAGCATCGTCGTCGTTGAAGCCGTCGGAGCCAGATTCAGCCCGCATGCCTCGCGTTCCACGCTGCAATCAAGCGCCACGTCGCTGGCGGCGGCGAGAGTCGACTGTAGATTGCAACAAAAGCTGATGAGCGCATCGCCTTTGCGCTTGACCGTGGCCAGCAGGCGCAGAATCTCTTCGGTCTCTCCCGATGCCGAGAGCGCAATCACCACGTCGCCGGGCATGAGCACGCCCAGGTCGCCGTGCACGGCCTCAGCCGGATGCAGAAAAAGCGCGGGTGAGCCGGTGGAGCTGAGCGTGGCGGCGATTTTCTGAGCGATGATGCCGCTCTTGCCCATGCCGGTGACCACCACGCGGCCGTTTTGCCCCCCGCAGTGAAGGATCATGTCGACGGCGCGCGAGAACGGCCCGGCCATCGGTCCATCGAGGCGCGCGGCCAGAGCCTCAAGCGCGGCGGCCTCGGTGCGCACCAGCGATGCGGGCTTGAATGGCTCGTCTTTCCCTGTGGGGCTCATTGGCAATTGATAGTAACAAAGACAGAGAGCAGAGAACAGAGATCAGAGATTGGTTTGTGTCGAAGTCCATCCGTGACCGCGGCTGGAGACACGCGATCCTGTCTGCCGGTACTGTGCATTTGCAGTCTGATCTCTGGTCTCTGACCCCCGATCTCTGTTCTCTGCTTTCCGCTCGTACAATAGTTCTACGAGGTCGATTCCGTTGCGCCGAAACACCATCGTTCTTATTGCCGTTCTTTTTATTCTGGCTGTCTTTGCCTGGGCGGGCTGGGCCAATTGGGAGTATCGCAAGCAGGCCGCTGAAAGATTGCTGGCCGGGGCCGCCCAGGGCGAGTTGGTTCCGACCTCCGGCGGCGATGCCATGAATTATGTTTCGCCGCTTGACGGCAAGCCTGCGCCCAACTTCGCGCTGGAGAACCTGAGCGGCAGCAAAGTCGCGCTCGCGAGCTACAAGGGCAAAGCTGTGATGATCAACTTCTGGGCCACGTGGTGCGGCCCGTGCAAGGTGGAGACGCCCTGGATCGTGGAGCTGCGCGACAAGTACGCGGCGCAGGGCTTTGAGGTGCTGGGCGTGGACACTGAGGGCGACGACCTGCAGCCGGGCGACAAGGCGGGATGGGCCAAGGCCGAGGCCAATGCAGGCAAATTCGTCGCCGAGATGAAGGTGCCTTACCCGGTACTGCTTGACGGCGACAGTATCAGCCGCGACTACGGCGGGCTCGATGATCTCCCAGCGTCGTTTTTCGTCGATCGCAGCGGCAAGGTGGTGGCAGCGTCCCTGGGTCTGACTTCGGAGAGCGACATCGAGGGGAATATCAAGAAGGCACTGGCGGATTAGAAGCGAGTGGTCAGTTGTCGGTGATCAGTTGTCAGTCAGATGGTTGTCAAGATTGAGGATCGGAATCGATGGGTCGAATGAATTGGAATCGGATTTGCGCTGCGGTGCTCCTGGGGCTCGCCGGAATGGCAGCAGCGAAGGCCCACGGCCAGTTCATTTCCAACTCGCCGCGGAACAGCTCTGTGATTAAGACGGAGGCGGTGCAATACCTCTTCCCCGAACAGGTGAGCGTTCCCGCGGGCAAGCCGAGCGCAGTCACGTTGCACTTCCGCGTCGCGCAGGGTCTGCACATCAACTCGCACACACCCAGCGACGATTTCCTGATCCCTACGGATTTCTCCATCCCCGACGGCATGGGCGTGCGGCTCGGAGCAGCCAGCTATCCGCCAGGCACCATCATTTCGCTCGCCTTCGATCCCAAAACCAAACTGAGTGTCTACACCGGCGAGTTCGATATTCAGGCGCGTATCGTGGCAACGCCCGGCAACCATCTTGTGCAGGCAAAGTTGCGCTATCAGGCCTGCGACCAGAATCAGTGCATGCCCCCCAAAACCATCAACGTTCCGATCGACGTGATTGGCAAGTAGGATCGCCGAAGCCCGCGGACCTGCAATCTTCAGCTTTGCCGGCCTCGCTACCCGTCATTGCGTGGAGCCATTGTCGTCGGCGGGCAGAAACTGGTAGCTCACAAACGCAAAGTGCGCGCCATCGGGAGCCCAATTGGGCACGTTGTCGCTGCCCGATCCGCCGACAATCTGCACCAGGTCGCGAATCTTCCCGTCGGCAGTGTTGATGATCCGCAAGGTCACGTCCTTGTTGGCCGCGTGCCCGGTCACATCCTTGTCGTAGGAGAGGATCAGGATCGATTTTCCGTCCGGCGAGGGATGCGGCGTCCAATTGTGCTTCTCGTCGAACGTCACCTGCTCGGGCCGGCTGCCATCGGGCTTCATGCGCCAGATCTGCATTCCGCCCGCGCGATCGGAGTTGAAGTAAATCCACTGCCCATCGGCCGAAAAATCGGGGTCGTCGCTCACACCGGTGCCCGTGGTCAGCGCAGTCTCCCCTCCACCGTCCGGAGAAATGGCGTAGATATTCAACGTGCCGTGGCTGGGCCGAGTAAACAAAATCGTCTTCCCGTCCGGCGACCAGCTATGGAAGTAGGAGTCAGGATTCGCCGTCACCATGCGCGGGGTGACGCCAGATGTAGGCACGATGGCGCCCGCTGCAGGAACAATGGCGCCTGGGGCGGGGACTATATAGACGCGTCGCCCGGGATGGTCGGGCGTTGTGCAGGTCATCGCGAGCCATTTGCCGTCGGGCGAGAGGCCGTGGCTGCCGGTGCAGTCGCCGGCATTGCCGATGTCGATCGGCGTGGCCTCGACCATCGAGCCGTTGCTTTCGGCCGCGGGCACGCTCCACAGCTTGCCTTCGCGATTGAAAATCAGCGTCTTGCCGTCCCGGCTCCAGTTGGGCGCTTCCATCTGTCCTTTGCCGGTCTGGATCACGAAGGCCATGCGCGCATTGTTGTCGATGGCGATGGTCTGGAGCGTGCTGTAAAGCGCAGTTGGCGCTGGCGCGGCCGGAGGCGTGAGCGGCTGCAGGTCGACATGCGCAAAGGTTGCCTGTTCCACCGCATCTTTGTTGTGCGCGCAGACTCCGAGGCCGGCGTAGAAATCGCCGTCGAAGTGCAGCTTGATCGACGCTCCCACCTGGTGCAGCGGCTCGCCATGCGCGCTGAGGAAGAGCGTGATGGTGTCGCCGCGCTTTTCAAGACGCAACCGTTGCGGCGCGCCGATGTTGAAGGCAATGTCCTGCGTGGTGTCGCCTTTGTTGCGCCGGTATTGCAACGCCGTCTCACCGGAACCATGAATCGCCGCGTCGGCGTACATCGAGTCCGGGTCGAGCGTCTGCCGGAACATCAGCAGCGCTTTGCGATGAGGGCTTGCAGTGGGGCCGGCGTCGGCCAGCTTCACGTCAGCAGTCAGCGAAACATCGCCTGAGACCTTCTTCCACACAAAATGGAATCCGTCGACATTGATCCACAAATTTGCGCCTGCGGAACGAATGACGTATTCGCCGGTTCCAGGGTTGAAGGACGCCACTCCCGGCGGCACCACACTGCCGACGTCGGACTGGCTCTCAAAAATGCCCAGCGAACTGCCGGCTGTTTGTGTGGCTGCAATGCCCAAACCGGCGAACCCAAACACCAGCGCGGCGATTGTCGCAGCTTGTCCTAGCCTTTTCATGTTCCGTTTCACGATAGAGGTCTCCCTTGTGGACGGAATCACTCTACGGCAAGATGGCGGCTCTTCGCCAGCGGGCAGATCTGGCATTTCCGGTCCCGATTTTGAGGGCTCGGCCCGCACGAGCCCCATGCGAGCGATGAGCGAGCGTCCGCCCCACCGCATGTGGTTACGCTGATGCCTTTTTCTCGATCCTGGCCCATGAGTCTTTCAGCGCCAGCGTCCGATTAAAGACCAATTTGCCCGGCGCCGAGTCCGGATCGAGGCAGAAATATCCCACACGCTCGAACTGAAAGCGGTCTTCGAGCTTGGCGCTCGCGAGCGATGGCTCAAGCTTCGCGCCGCTGAGAACCTCGAGCGAGTTGGGGTTGAGATTGTCGAGAACGTCCTGACCTTCCTCCAAGTCGTAGGGATCGGCCTTGGTGAAGAGCTTGTCGTAGAGCCGAATTTCGGCAGGGATCGCATGCGCGGCCGAAACCCAGTGCATGGTGGACTTGACCTTGCGGCCGTCGGGCGAGTTGCCTCCGCGGCTCGCCGGATCATAGGTGCAGTGCACCTCGACGACGTTGCCCGCCGCATCTTTCACCACGCTCCTGGCGGTGACGAAATAGGCATTGCGCAGGCGCACCTCTTTGCCCGGCGACAGACGGTAATACTTCGGCGGAGGAACCTCGCGAAAATCGTCGTGCTCAATGTAGAGCTCGCGGCTGAATGGAACTTGCCGCGTCCCGGCTGTCGGATCTTCAGGGTTGTTGGCGACATCAACGAACTCTTCTTTGCCCTCGGAATAGTTATCGATGACCAGCTTGAGCGGGTTCAGCACGGCCATTGCCCGAGAGGCGCGGTGGTTCAGATCGTCGCGCTGGAAGTGCTCGAGCATTTCGATTTCTACAATGCCGTTCGTGCGCGAAACGCCGGCGGAAATGACGAACGCGCGGATCGCTTCAGGCGAAAAGCCGCGGCGGCGCATCCCGGAGAGCGTGGGCATGCGCGGATCGTCCCACCCTTTCACGCGCCCCTCCTGCACCAATTGCAGAAGCTTGCGTTTGCTGAGCATCGTATAAGTCAGGTTCAGCCGGTCGAATTCAATCTGCTGCGATGGGAAGATTCCAAGCTGCTCGATGTACCACTTGTAGAGCGGCTGGTGGTCGGCGAACTCAAGCGTGCACATGGAGTGCGTAACGTGCTCAATCGAGTCGGACTGGCCATGCGCGAAGTCGTACATCGGATAGATGCACCACTCGTCGCCGGTGCGGTGGTGCGCGGCGTGGAGAATGCGGTACATCACCGGGTCGCGCATGTTCAGGTTGGGCGAAGCCATGTCGATCCTGGCTCGCAGTACGCGGCTGCCATCGGGGAACTCGCCGGATTTCATGCGGGTAAAAAGGTCCAGATTTTCCTCGATCGTCCGGCTGCGATAAGGGCTGTCCTTGCCAGGCTCAGTCAGCGTGCCGCGATGCTGGCGAATCTCGTCGGCGCTGAGATCGTCGACATAAGCCTTGCCGGCCTTGACGAGCTGCAGCGCCCACTCGTAGAGCTGCCCAAAATAATCCGACGCGTAGCACAGGCGGTCCCAGTCGAAGCCCAGCCAGCGGACATCCGTCTTGATCGATTCAACGTATTCCGTCTCTTCCTTTTCGGGATTGGTGTCGTCGAAGCGCAGGTTTGTTTTGCCGCCGAACTCATCCGCCAATCCAAAATCAATGCAAATTGCTTTGGCGTGTCCGATGTGGAGGTAGCCGTTGGGCTCGGGTGGAAAGCGCGTCTGGACGACCGCGTCGCCGTATTTCTTGGTGCGCACATCCTCGGCGATCTGATCGCGGAGAAAATTGGAGGGGGTGCGAGCCTCTTGATTTGGAGCGCCTGAGCTTTCCGGATTTCCGTTTGTCATATAACTTCAATTCCTTACTGGATTGCGGTTCCCCTTTGGTTACGCTTCTCAAGGTGAGCCGTTGCGTTCCTAATCCCGGACTGGATGCGTTCTTCTTGGACCAGTCTGCATGGCAGTCTCTTTTGGATGGCTACATATATTTCCAGAGCTTCGGGCACTCTTGATTGCCACATTCTGCATTCCGCCATGTACTGCATCGCCAGCGTCGACATCTCTTCATCGCCCCGATTGAGCACTTGCTGAGCAGCATCGTACGACTCATCATACCGATCAAGTGTCATCAAGCAGTTGGCTCTATCGACTAGGATTGCGGTCTCCCGCTCTCCATTTGGATACATTGCATGCGCCTCGGCCAACGCGACGAGCGCATCCTCAGGTCGACCCAACAAAATCAGTGCCCTCCCCTTATAAGCCAAGTGCTCATACCTGCAATCGCGGAAATCCTCTCGCTCCATAAACTCGGATCTTAGATTTTCTTCGATGAGAAACAGCCCCGGCAGCGCCTTGCCATGAGAAATATGGGACATGGCTTGAATAAAATTGGCAAAAATGCGAGACATCGCAGGCTCGGGGAGCTTCTCTAATTCGGCAATTGCCCCTTTCGTCAGGTCGTCCTCGCACAACCTCGTTGAGCAATAAAGAACATCAAAGAGGAGCCGCATCCGAGTGTCGTCATCGGGGGAGCGATTTAGCATGTCCCGAGTCAGAGTGAGGGCCGTTGCAAACTCGCCCCTCGCCCTAAGCTCTTCGGCTGCTTCGATTTCTCCTTCCGTAATCTCGACTTTTGGCATCTTTGCCCTTCTAAGTCACCTTTTAGCAAGTAATGGCGGAAGGAACAGTTTTCAAGCGAGCGATTGAAGATTCTTTTCGGCCTCGCGGATGCGCTCAAGGCACACATCGCGGCCAAGGACAACCATGGTTTCAAAGAGCGGGGGCGCATTCTTGCGGCCGCAAACGGCCACGCGGATCGGTTGGAAGGCTTGCCCAGCCTTTAAGCCCAGCCGATCTGCGGCAGAACGAAGAGCTTTGTCGAGCGAATCGTGGTCGAATGCGGTCGCAGGCAAAACCTCGAGCGCGGTTTGCAACACGCGTCGCGCGAGCGCGGCATCGCCCTTTTGCGGGATGAGTTCGGCCGGATCGTAGGGCGCAAGTTTGTCGAGGAAGAAGAAGTCGGCCGCCGGCACGGCATCGCGCAGCAGCTTGATGCGCTCGCGAATGAGCGGCGTGACGGCTTCCAGCCTTCCGGGTTTTGGACGAAAGCCTGCTGCGATAAAGAACGGCTCAAGGTCGCGACTGAGCTCTTCAACAGGCAATGCACGGATGTGCTCGGCGTTGAGCCAGACTGCCTTAGCATCGAATGGATCGTCGTCGGTAAAGTTGATGACGGCATTCGCACGGTTGACGCCTTCCAAGGTGAATGCGGCGAGGATCTCATCCAAAACCAAAAAATCACGATCGTTCTTGGGCGACCAGCCCAACAGGCAAAGAAAGTTGACGAAAGCCTGCGGCAGGAAGCCGGCGTCGCGATAGGTGGTCACGCTGACGACGGCGCCATGCTTGCGCTTGGAAAGCTTGGCGCCATCGGGTGCAACGAGCAGAGGCAGGTGCGCGAATTGCGGCGCCTCAGCTCCGAGTCCCTCAAAGATGAGCAGGTGCTTGAAGGTGTTGGTCAGGTGATCCTGGCCGCGGATGATGTGGCTGATGCGGAGATCGGCGTCGTCCACGCATGAGGCCAGGTGATAGGTCGGCATGCCGTCCGACCGCAGCAGAGCAAAGTCCTCCACCTCATCGGCCAGCTTTGTTTGCGGTCCATATACGGCATCGACGAAATGCAGCGTCCGCCCTTCACCCCGCGGAACGCGATAGCGGAGCGCAAACGGCTCACCTGCAGCGGCGCGGCGGTCGCTTTCTTCTCTCGATAAATCGCGCATACCGGGATTGCAGAGCCATGCGCCCTGCGAGGACGAGTGTTCTTCATCGGTCACGTGTGCCGGCGTGAAATCGCGATAGGCGAGGCCTTTTTCCTGGATCTGGAGCGCTGCGGCCCGGTGCAGGCCAAGGCGCTCCGATTGCTTGTACTCTTCGTCCCAGTCGAGGCCGAGCCAGCGCAGCCCCTCAAAGATGGACTGCACGCTGGCCTCGGTGTTGCGCTCGACGTCGGTATCGTCCAGGCGCAGCACCATCGTGCCGTGATTGTGGCGGGCGTAGAGCCAATTGAAGATAAACGTCCGCGCGCTGCCCACGTGCAGAAAGCCGGTGGGCGAGGGTGCGAATCGAACGCGCGGGTTGGCAGCGCCGGAGGAGTTGGGATCAGGCATCGTGTCGTTATGTTTACCTTCACGATGCTATCGCAAGGCTCCCAGCCTTGCCTTGCTCAAAGCGGTTCCACAATTCACGTGCCCATTCCAACGTCTTGCAGGGTGGCTTTTTCTTGGCGAAAAAGCCACACAGCTATTGCGGACCCGCGTATAGCAATTGTGGAACCGCTGATCGTCTCACTGCTGCGGCGGCAGTTGCGGCGGAGGCGGCGGGTACGGGGGCGCATAGGCCATTTGCGGCACGGGCACAACTTTCCACTGCGCAAATGCCAGCACGTATAGCAGAATCAGATTGCCCAGAGGAACCAGGTTCAGGAGTGAAAGCCAGGGCGAGAAGCCGGCCTTCTTGCAGATGAACCAGAAGGGAATGATGATGATCGCGACGCAAATCAAGATGATGATCGGCAAGATCGCCATCATGGCCACGACCATGTGCTGAATGTCGTCGGCGCTGGGACCCTGTTGCAGCAGGAATGCAAGATTGAACATGGGAACGCTCCAATGTGGAAATGGGTTCGCAGCCAAGGTACCGCTAAACCCATGAATCTTCAATAAAAATCGGAGAGACAATGAAGACATTCCCGCGGCGCGCGGTTTCACAGGGCGGGGACTCTCCGGCCAGTGGTCTGCAAGCGCCTACGTAATGTCCTCAGTGTCGTAGACCGGCGTAATCGTTCGTTTCTTGGGCACGCCGTGCACTGAGCTCAGCAGGTCCTCGACCACATCCTCAAGCTGGCGCTGGCTCTCGACCACCTCGCTCATGCTCTTCAGCTCTTCCGGCTCCTGCACGCGCTCGACCAGCGCCACGGCGTGGCACTGGGCCACGTGATCCAGGTTCAGGCCCTCGGGCGTCTTGGCCTTGATGCTCACCTGATCGATAGCCACGCCCAGCAGATCGGCAACCCGGGCGCTCATTTCGGCCGCAATCGGCGCGACTTTGGGCGCGGCGAGCACCAGCGTCGTGTCGATGTTCACGATCGAGTAGCCCGCATGCTGCAACTCTTCAAGAGCCAGATTGAGAAAGATGGCGGAATCGGCGTCCTTCCAGCGCGGGTCACCCGGCGGGAAAAAGCTGCCGATATCGCCGGCGGCCACGGCGCCAAGCAGCGCGTCGGTGATGGCGTGGAGCAGCACGTCGCCGTCTGAGTGGCCGGCCAGGCCTTCGGGATGGTCGAGCGTCATGCCGCCAAGGCGCAAGGGCACACCGGGCTTGAATTCGTGCGAGTCATAGCCAAATCCGATGCGTGTGTCCATCATTCGCCTAGCTCTCCGCGCCTGTTCTCCTTGCTGCCGATACCTGCGATCTTAATTCCTTTTTCAGAAAATTTAGCGCCCAGGATTATTCCGATCGGGATTTTATTTCCTCGATCCGGGCGCCGCCGAGGCGAATAAATAGCCTATTTCATGCCGGGTTTTCGTGAGTACCCGGCATATCGATCTACCTTCCCATCGAATACGTGCCAATGCACTCCATATCGCCAGTGCCATCAGTATGGACCATGCCAAAGCAAGTTCCGCCGCCCGCGATGGATTTGTATCTTCCCGTTCCACTTTCAAGCTTCCATTTTTGCGAAAAAGGCTTTGTGGTGTCTGTCGGGAAGGATCCCTCAAAGGAGTAGTACACCTTGTCTCCATTTTTCATCGCCACGTTCATGCGGCCATGTACGCTTACCGACCCATCCTGCATTTCCTGGAACTCTGTATAGTCACTTCTGTCTTCCTGGAAGTTTGCGTCGGTCGCCGTCGATTTGCAGCTGACTTTGAAGATCGTATAGGTGTGATTCGGCGCATCGCCCACGGCCACGTTATAGAAGGGCGAGGGTTTCTCGCAAACCCACTTTGTATCGACCCGGTCTTGAGCCCATATGGAAGAGGCAAAGCAAAGGAAAGAACACGTAACCCAAACGGTCTTTCTCATTTGGATCCAATCCTTTCAACCTGGAACGAACCCAGCGCCGCGGCGATCTTCCTTCACCGATCCCGCTGCCGCAGATAGAACTCGGCCAGTTCCAGGTCGCCCGGCTGCGTAATCTTCAGATTAACCTGAGAACCGTGCACCACGGCGACCGGAATTCCCGCGCGTTCGGCCAGCGAAGCCTCGTCGGTGCCCACGAAGCCGTCGGCAGTTGCCTCGGCAAAGGCGCGCTGGAGCAGCCCAAAGCGAAATCCCTGCGGCGTTTGCGCCTGCACCACAAATTCGCGTGGAATCGTCGCCGTCACCAGCGCTCCGTGCGCCGTCCGCTCCACCTGTTTGATGGTGTCCGTGGCCGGCATCCCAACGATGGCCGCGCCGAACTCCGCCACCGCGTCGATGGTTCGCTCGATCGTAGCTGCGTCGATCAGCGGCCGCACCGCGTCGTGGACCAGCACAATGTCGTCAGGCTCTGCGGGCAGGGCGTCAAGCGCATTGGCGACCGATTCCTGGCGCTTTTCGCCGCCTTCCACCACATGGACGCGTCCGGTAAATCCGTACTCGGCCACCTGCGCCTCCGCGCGCTCCATCTCCGGCTTGCGCACGGCCACATAGATCGCTGTTACCCGAGGCGCCGCGGCAAACGCGCGCAGCGAGTGGATGAGGATGGGAACGCCGTCCAGCGCCAGAAATTGCTTGGGTTGAGGGCCGGCCATCCGCGTGCCCAATCCCGCAGCGGGAACAATGGCAAAGACTTGCATAACTCCGGGAGTATAGCACCGGGTAAGCTTTCAGCGTTCAGCCGGCTCCGTGTGCATCATCTCATTCGTCGCATGAAAACCGAAGCGCTCATAGACCGGCCGTCCAGCTTGCGAGCTGTGCAGCGTGACCACACGGATTCCGCGCCGGCGCGCTTCCGCCATCGACCGCTCAACGAGTTCATGCGCCAGCCCTCGCTTTCGGTATTCTGGTTCCACGTACACGTTGAGCAGATAGCCGCGCAGCTCGCCTTCTGGATCGAAAGGATGTGGCGGCCAGTCAAGAATCAAAAGGCCTGCCGACGCCACGGACCGGCCAGCGTCGGTCGTGATCCATCCGTAATATTTTCCTTCGCGGATTAAGCGCTCCGTCCACGCGACAGAACGGCGCTCCAGCGTATTGAGCAGAGATTCGTCGAGCGTTTGGATCTCTGCAAACATTGCCCGTCGATGTGCAGCGATGAGAGCGGCATCGGTTGTTTCAGCCGTGCGGATTTCCATATCGAGCCAGTATAAAGGCGCGCGGCACTGCGTTCGTGAGCGTTGCTGATTTTGCCGTCGATCGCGATTCGGGCTCTCAGG
>Ga0181535_10002248_pt1 | contig 23957 bp, 22 predicted proteins | sample PEATcosm2014_Bin_44_FD_119774 | JGI IMG/M metagenome (GOLD analysis project Ga0181535, IMG submission 119774) | Peatland microbial communities from MTU Mesocosm Facility, Houghton, MI, USA - PEATcosm2014_Bin17_30_metaG | ecosystem: Environmental > Terrestrial > Soil > Wetlands > Peat | place...
CGCCGCACGGTGACCTCGCGGGGGCGGCCATCTGCGCCAACGATTACCCACAGAACTACCGTCCCCTGATGCTTGGCTTTGCGTGCCGCCTCCGAGTAGTCCGGATCGGGGTCGTAGATCACCTTGGGAGGCAGGACACCGCCGCCGACGTGGTAGACGCCGCCTCCGATGCCTCCGCCGCTACCCGGCCCCACCCCTGGACCATGGCCGCTGCCGACGCCTCCGCCGGTACCGCTCCCGATGCCACCACCGAGCCCTGAACCATTGGAAGGCAGGGTGGCCAAAGCCTTCGAGAGTGGATCTCCCAATGCAAATGCCTGGGGCAGCCTGATTTCGGGCGGAACTACCACGGTCGGTACCGCCGCCAGTTTGGGCGCCTCGTTACGAACGATGACCTGCGGAGGCACAATCTGTTCGAGAGAACGTTTAGGAAGTGCACCTTTGCTGGCAGCCAGTTTGTCATGGTCGCCGCCGCCGCCTCCGCCACCGCTCATCCTCATGGAAGGCCTCAGAATGTAAGGGCTGATGTCGGTGGCCAGCGTAGTGACCTGGTTCTGCATCTGGGCGGAGTTCGTAGCAACCCAACTGCTGATCGCGACCAGCACGGCTGCGGCAGCCGTGTTCAGCAGGAAAGAGACGACAAACGAACCCTTGCGTACCTTGTAGATACCATAGCCTTCGCCGAACAGCGTCGGCAGTATAAGGTCTGCCGACTCGCTCGTGACCTGGTCCGTTTCATCTAAAACAGTGGATGACATACTTTCGCTCAGTATAGACCTACTCGCGCGAATAACTCTCCGTCTAATTCATTTTGGCCCTGACGAATGTCCGCCTTTGGGATCTTCTACTGCCCTTCGCGGCGGCAACCAGGCTCTACCGGTTTCGAGGGGCACCGGCCTGCTGGCTTGCGAGTCTTTCCGTGGTACTCCTCTTCGCTTCGTGATACTCCTCTTCCGCGTTTACGGCCCAGATATTGCTCTTGTCCCGCTGTCCGGAAATGATGTTGTCTACGGCCGTCATCGCCGTCAGCATTGAATGATCCTGGTTGTTATAGCGGTGCATACCATTGCGGCCAACGAGAAAAAGGTTCTCAAAGGCGTCGAGGTACTGGCGAACCTCGGGAAATCGTACATAGCTGCCGAAATATGCCGGGTAGGTTTTCTCCATCCTGATGACCGTTGAATCCAGCACATCGGATTGCCGGATGATGCCGATCTTCTCCAGCTCCTCCTGCGCCAATGCCGACAGCTTCTCATCGGACATGTTCCACAAGCGGTCCCACTGGTTGCAGAAGTATTCCACGCCCATCCACACAGTCTCGGGATCGCGCACCAGGTAAGGACTCCAATTGTTGAAGATCTGCAAGCGGCCGGCAATGACGTCGGGTTCCTGAATATAGATCCAGTTGTCCTTGATCAGCTCACCTGGCCTGCTTTCGTCCTGTACTACCAGTTTCGTCACCAGCAGGCCCACGGTGATGAAATCGCGATAGAGCAGCGCGTCGCTGATTTCCCGCACCTGTCCAGGGACATCGCAATCGAGGCAATTCACCAGGTCTTTGACCGCCATGGTCGAGAACAGGTACTCGCCCCGGAAGTCGCGACGCTCTCCATTCGAAGCACTCCCACTGACGCCGCACACGCGATTTCCCTCGACCAGAATCTTGTCGACGTTGAAGCCGGTGATGATTTCTCCGCCTTGCGCGGCGACTTTGCCGGCAACGATTTCCCACAATTGCCCCGGCCCCAGCTTCGGATATAGGAACTGCTCGATCAGCGAAGTTTCCGTGGCCTTTTGTCTTACGTCCCCGGATGAAGCGAAAGTCTTCTTCAGAACGTGCAGAATCGTCTTGGTGATCGACAGCCCCTTCACCCGCTGAGCGCCCCATTCGGCGCTGATTTCCGTGCACGGCACGCCCCAGACCTTCTCGGTATAGGATTTGAAGAACGTATTGTAAAGTTCGCGCCCGAAGCGGCTGATGAAGAATTGTTCCAGGTTGTCGACTTGCCGGGGCGGGAACAGCGCCACACGCAAATAGCTGAAGCCGATCTTCAGCGTGCGCACCACGCCAAGATTCCTGATGGTCTGCGCGCTGAGCGAGATCGGATAATCAAAAAACTTACGCAAAAAGTAGATGCGCGACTTGCGGCTGCGCAGAAGCATGACCGCTTCGTCGTCATCCGGGGAGCCCTGCGGCGGGTGGGTGTCGGGTGGCATCTGCCGGGACCACCACTCCATAACGCGGTCGCTCTTGGAAAAAAAACGATGCCCGCCGATATCGATGCGGTTCCCCTTGTAGTGAACCGTGCGGGAGATTCCTCCCATGTACGCACTCTTTTCCAGCACGATTGGAACGATGTCAGTGCGCGTCAACAATTCGTAGGCAGCAGTTAATCCTGCCGGACCAGCGCCAACAATAATGGCCTGCCGCTTCATAGTCTCCCTAAGATCGTGCGGTTCACGTAATGCCATTCTACCCCACCGCCTAGGCGGAAAAGCGCGCCGAAAGCCGGAGGCCGGCGCGCGCGCCGCTTCGCGCGTGTTGGGGGCGGAGCAAGCGAGGTACTACGAAATCGGCTCCCAGTGCGGCCTTCAGAGCTGCGGTTTGCTCGCGGTTTGCATCGCCGCTTGAGGGGGCGAGCTTGTAACAGAGTTCCTTTATAGTTACTATTGAGTTAACCCTATCATGTGGGGTCTCCTGATAAGGCGGGCCGGTATGAATGCCGGTCCGTTTTTTTTCTCGGACCGCGTGCGGGGATACCAGCGCATAGTTCCGGTCTTGAACCAGAGGATTTACAAAGACTTCTTGGAAGTGCATCACTTGAAACTGTGGCCTCAGCGTGGGGCCAACATTTTCCTGAGGTTTTGTGATTTTTGTCACATAGCGATGTGTCAAGGCCATTTACCATGAATCAACTGGTTCCGTCTGCTGCAAACAACAAGGGAATTTCCCTCTCGCGGATTGGATCCTGGAGGAGATGAATGGCACAGAGTAAGACTCCCAGTGCTTCTAGTGCTGGTTGGACAAGCATCCAGGCGTACGTGCTCGCCACGATCTGCCTGGTGGTGGGAATTGCGGTGGGATATTTATTGCGCGGCTCGGCGGGCAGCGACAGCAGACCGCAACCAAGCGCGGCCGCGACTGCTCCGGCCGATATGCCCGCGACGGGCGGCCAACCGACACCGGAGCAGCTCAAGCACATGGCGGACAAGCAGGCAGAGCCGATTCTAGCGCAATTACAGAATTCGCCGAACGACCCGAAGCTCCTGGCGACGGCGGGTAATATGTACTACGACGCCCAACAGTACCAAGCCGCCATCGAATACTACGACCGGGCATTGCGAGTGGAGCCCAAAAACGCGAATGTTCGCACCGACATGGGTACTGCCTATTTCTATTTAGGCGATTCCAACCGGGCCCTGCAAGAGTTTCAAACCGCCCTGAAAGACGACCCGAAGCACGCGCAAACCATGTTCAACATGGGAATGGTGCAATGGCAAGGCAAGGGCGATGCGCCCGCCGCAGTGGCAACCTGGGAGAAGCTGTTGAAGACAGTCCCTGACTATCCTGAACGGGCCAAGGTAGAAGAGATGTTGGCTAAGGCCAAGCAGCACAGCGCCATTAAGCCTGGAACTAAGACTTCCAAGCCGGCTTCGATGTAATTGCAGCCTCTGGCGGAAACACCCCGCGTCAGCCCTCAGTCACCCCAGCGAGCCGAGCCTCGCCGGGGACCCCGACTCGGGCGCGACGTGGGGCCCCCGCAGGTTCGGACCTCAATGCGGGCTTGTGCTGCATTGCTCCTATCTGGTTTTGTACTCGTCCGCCGACTTCTTCAGCTCTTGCCGATGTAGTTCATTCCGCTCGGCTTGCAAACGCAGATCCAACTGCTTATTGCGAAGCGTCTGATCGCGCTCCCAGTCCGAGCGAAGTTCCATTTCCTTGATGGAAAAATGACCTTCTCGCTTTTCATCGTCTACTCGTACTAATAGCTCGTTCTTGTACAGACGAAACTGGATGATTTCAGCAAGCGGCATGAATTGGCTGGAGCGTTTTCCGACCACCACATAGACGACTTTGTCGCTCAATAACGTGTACTCCGGGCAGACTTCCTCGGTCTTCTGCGGCACGGAGCCGATTGCCGTTGCAAAGGCGCCGTGCACGATGATGCAGTCCTTAGTTTGCATGCGAGTGATTGTTCCGGCCTGAAACCGCTGAGCGTGCACGGGCAATGCCGCCGCGGAGATCCAAAGCAATAACAACAAGAAACGAACTTTCACTTCATCCCCCTTTGCCATACGGGCCTGTAATTGCGTAGTAGGCCCGGCGGCTGCGCAAACGCAAATTCGTGTTGGTCGTGGGAAGAATGCGGACGGAGTGCAAACCCTCCGCATGGTTTGGTAATTCGTAGGTAACCACGTAGGCGTTTCGTAAATCCTCTACCGCGGACGCCAGCGCAAGCGGAGCGCCGGGAGCACGGGTGAATGCGCAACCGCCCGTGAGCGCCGCCATATCCCGCAAGACACCGCCGCCGCTTGTAACGCTCTTCGGATCTCCGGTGTTGAGCGTGTAGATTGGAATTTCGGCCCGCATGGCGGCGACGGCGGCATCGCGCAAAGAATGCATGCTGATGGTGTCGTCACCATCGGAGAGGATGATCAACACGGGGCGGTAGTTTGGATCGCGATGCTTCGAGAGAAACTCCACGCCCAGAACCACGGCATCAAACAACGGTGTCTGTCCCCTCGCGTGAATCTTCGAAACCCAGGCTGCAGAAGACAATTCACGGCAGTCCCGGACACAGACGAAATTCTGCCCCGGGCCGCTGAAAGACATGATGGATAGCACGTCATCCGGACCCCACCTTGCGTCTGCAATCAACCGCGCTGCTTCCGCGATTTCCCGCGAAAATTGCCGCGCCAACGATTCGCTGGCATCAATGAGCACCAAAGCGTCCAGATTGACTTGCGGGTAGCGGCTCAGGCTGCGGAAGCGGCGAATCACCATGCCGTTATCCACCACCGCGATGTCGGCTGGAGTGAGTTCGGCAACGTCCCGATTGTGCCGGTCCGTCGCGACGAACGCCAGGCGCACCTCGTTGACTTCGGTTTTAAATGTGTATGGCGGTTGCTGATCCGCTCTCACCGCGGGCGCTGCCGTGTATAGAACTACCGTCAGGACGAGGAAAGCCACGGAAAGTGCGGTTTGACATCGCCTCCGATGCATCGAGTGCCTCAGTGAACTCATCGACGCCGGGGCACAGAAGCTTTAGGCCGGTTCCGCGGGAGACCTGCGCCGCGGCAGTGTCACTTAAAGTACGTTGCGTACTCAAGCTGCTGTGCAATCAGGTTGGGCGGACAATGCTCGTGCCATTTCCACTGGTCCGGTTGCGGGTCTTGCGGGACGAAGCGGCGGGCCGGATCCGGCGGGGTGAGCAGGCGACAGCGGTAGAGCAAGGAGATATGGTGTCCGCGCTCCACGGCGTGAAGGTCAATATACTCGCGCACCAGCAGAGGCGCCGCTTCTGGCTCAACCTCCGCGACCAACTCCTGTCGGGCAACCGCATGAATGCGATCCATCGCCTTTTCTTTATAACGAATGATGCCGCCCGGGATGTGCCACCCTGGTCCGTAGAATCGATCGTGTCGCCAAGTGAGCAGCGTACGACCGCCACTGTCTTGAATGAGTAGATCCACGTTTACCAAGGGCGTGAGCCGGCTGACGAGCAGCAGCAACTCCTCCGGCAGACCCCGTTCCGGCGCGGATACCAGCGATTCCAAATCGCCAATCGCGCGATTCATGTCGTTCATCTGTTGACCCAATTCATCGGCTCCTTCCCGAGATAATCCGCTCGCGACAGACGCCCCCATACGATAGCGAAAGAGAACGGGCAAAGTTCGCGATCATTTTCCAACGAACAGGTATAAAGCGCTATTCCGGCTGGCGGAACGAGAATTTTTTGTGGCCTAAGAAGTTGTACAGAACACCGAAGCCGGCCAGCAACGCGCCCGCAAGATAGGGAGCAGAAGCCTGGTATCGCGTTCCATGCCGAAGGATATAGACGACAATAGGCAACAGACATGCACCGAGGGCGATCCCGCTGCTATACACCGCCACGCACCGCATCCACTCACGCACGTAGTTTCCTTTGGTCTTGAACACGAACCACTTGTATGCCAAGAACGAAACCGTGATGTTCAGCAGGCTCGAGAGCACCAGTGCGACCACGTAGCTGTGCGGTACCACCGGAGCCAAAAGCGCCGTAAAGAGAGCATAGGTTCCGTATCCGAAGAACGTATTCCACACCCCAACAACTAAATAGCGCGCCAATTGATTTGGCGGGATGTGCTTGGTCAGGCTACGAGACCAACCGCTCTGCTCAACTTTGTCCATCGTTCGCTCGACCTCAATCTTTGACGCGGTCTGACTCGCGGATGGGCTCCCCGGGGGCGTATTCAAAGTTGACCCGCTCCCGTTCGATTGCAAACGGCCGCTTCTGCACCATCGTATGGATCGCCCCAACGTATTCACCTACTATGCCCAGGAACACTAGATTGAGCGAGGCAAGAAAGAACACACCGATTACCAGCGGCGCAACGCCCAGTGAGAATTGATTCCAAAAAAGAAGTTTGTACACCAGGTACGCGAGCGCCACCAGAACCGACAGCAAAGCGCCGGCGAAGCCCCCGAATACCGCCAATCGCAGCGGCACCTTCGAAAGGTTGGTAATTCCCAGCATCCCAATGTCGTAGAGCGAGTAGAAATTGTTCTTAGTTATGCCCCGTTTTCGCGCCGGTTGGTGATAGGGCAATTCAACGCGCGGGAAGCCCAACTCGGCGATGATGCCGCGAAAGTATGGGTAGGGATCGTCCAACGACTTGATCGCGTCCACCACTTTTCTATCGTAGAGGCCAAAGCCGGTGAAGTTCTCGTAGGTCTCAATCCCGGAGAGCCGATTCACCATCCGGTAGTAGCGCTTGCGAATCCAGAACATCAAGCCGTTTTCGTCGCTGGCCGCTTTCACGCAGATCACGACCGGCGAACCGGCTTCCCAGTGGCGCACCATATCCACGATCATCTCCGGCGGGTCTTGCAGGTCGGCGACGATGCCGATCACGACATCGCCCGTCGTCTGGTGCAACGCGTGCATTGGCGAGCGGATATGGCCGAAGTTGCGCGTGTTGCGGATCACCTTGACATTTCTGTCCACAGCCGCGATCGCCTTCAGCACGCCCACCGTATTGTCCTCGGAGGCGTTGTCGATAAATATGTGCTCGTAACGATAATTGCCAAGTGCGGCAATGGCCGCGCGCACGCGCTCATAAACTTCGCGGACGTTCAGCTCTTCGTTATAGCAGGGCGTGATGATGCTGATGGTTTTCATTGGCTTAACTCCCCGCCGCAACCGGAGTCCCCAATAGCGGAACCCGTTGAGGGCCCCGTTAACCGATGTTTCGGCACTGCGTAGCAGACCAGTTCCCAGCAGTCCTCGGCGTATCGGCGGATAAACACTTCATATCCTGGCGCGGTCTCGTGAATATACCGCGGGAGCTGCCACAAATGCTCGGTGCGATGGTACAAGCAAATGGCGAGCGCAGGCCCGTGCTTACGCAGTAGCCCGGAGGCGCCGCGCAGGGCATCGGGTTCGGCGCCCTCGATATCCATCTTGATGTAAGTCGGCAGGTGTGCCCAAGCAATACTGTCCAGCTTGCGGCACTCCACAGATATGCCCCCGTCCGCCGTAATATGCGAACTGACTGATCCGTCGGCGTTAAACTGCGCCGGGCCGTCCTGGTTCCCTACCAAAAACGGTAATAAAGTGATTCTGGTGCTGACCCCAGCACCCAGCGCCATCGTTGACTGCTCCAGTAAACTTCGGTTCGCGGGATCAGGCTCTAAGGAAAAGATATGCCCGAACCGGCCGCCGGTGTGTTCGAGAAAGCTGCGAATAGTCTCTCCGTCAAAGGCTCCACAATCGACGAAAACCTCGCGATCAAATGGGGTAATCAACTCGCTTGGGAAATAGAGGTCACGCGCGGCTAACGTCGGCGGCATGCCGCTGTCGTCAAGCCAGTAACGCCAGCGCAACTGCGCGCACACCTCGCGCCGCGAGTGCTCGTCAGCCAACATGCCGTAAACAGCCCGGATTTCGTCGGCGCACGGCGGCAGGTTGTGCGGCAAGTCGATTCCGTTGCCGGGGATGAACACGTCGGCATACTTCCAGAATAAGGCCGCAAACGGCGCGACATACTGGCAGCCCCGGTCGCGGAGTTGCCGGCGTGTTTTTGTCCCGTTATAAATAGTAACCACAAAGCAGCAATCCTGGCCGAATCGGTGTGCCGCCTCGGCAGCGGAGAATACGCGCAGCCCCTCAACTTCTTTCCCCCAAAGATTCGGGTTGTTGTCGACGAAACACCTCGGCTCAACGCCGGCACGGCGCAACCCGGCAAGCACCATCCTTCCCAAAGCACCGGCGCCAAACAGCGCGATCGGCCGAACGCCGCCGGCAAGTCGGTCGAAGGCGCTCTTCTCACGCGCGATGCACATTTCGCGGGGTTCTGCTGCCATCTCGCGCAGGATGGTCTCCAGTTCGTCCTCGGCCATTATTCGTCCGGTTGTACTCAAATTTTTTCCCTACTCATCGAATCTCAACTGCGCGGCATCGAGGTCGCTCGCGTGCGCGGCGTACCACTCGTAGAGTTTGCGGACGCATTTTCTCATTTCGTGAAACTCGTAGCCGCCGATCTCGTCCAGCATGCGCGAATTATCGCCACTATATTCCGGACCCATGCCTTCGTTGCGCACGATAATTTCAGGGTTGCGCCCCGAAGCTGCCACTACCATCTGCGCCAATTCCAGCAAATTGAACGTGCGCCCCCGGCAAACATTGTAGGTTTTCTGTCGCGGTTCATTCTCAATGAACCATGCCGTCAGCTTCGCCAGCTCTTCGATGCACAGGTAATCGAAGGCTACGTTTTGGCGAATCACGATCGGCAACCCCTTCACCACGCGGGCGCAGGCGTTCGAGATGAAGCGTACTTCCCAAGCCTCGTATTTTCCGAAGACGCCGAAGAGCCGCAGAACAAAGATATTGTCAGCTCTTTCCGCATACTTCGTGCAAATGTACTTGGAAAAACCATACGCGTCGCGGGGTACGCGCGTGTCGAAGTAGGTCTCCTTTACAAACGCGGGAAGGCACTCGCGGCTATACTCGGCGCCAGAGCCGAAGTGCAACAATTTTCCAAAGAGAGCCTGGTTGCGGGCCAGATTGAAAAACATCCGGCAGTTTCGATCCAGCAGGTCGGGCGGAGCGCTTAGACCGCGATTGGAGCGCGTTGTCGCCGCATGCACAATCACATCGAAGCCCCCGGAGCGCAGGAAGTCGCGTACGGAACGCTCATCGAGCAAGTTCAGTTCGGCGGAACTCGGCGCAGATATGTCGTATCGCTCGCCGAGGCACTCCACGAGGTTTCGGCCAATAAATCCCGAGCCGCCGGTAATCAGGATTCTCATCGTGCGAAGCTCTCATGACAAACATGCGGTCGAATCCGTCCGTTGGCTTCGGCCAGGAGACGGTCAAAGGCAGTCCGCTCGCGTTCTTTGACCGCCTCAACCTCCTCGGCCAACAAAAGATCGAGCTGCTCTTCGTAGGTCGCCATGGTTACTCCGGTAGCGGTGGCACGATCATATTCGCCTGAAACTCTTCCCGGTCCAGGAATGGCCAAAGGTCTTCCAAAGGCTTGGAAGCAAACGTACCGTCAGGCCGCTGGACAGAGGAAAGCCGTGGCGCGCGTACTTCGTCCGGGATGACATTCACATCGCACACCACCGGTCCTGGCATCTGCAATACGCGGCGCACCTGCGCCAACAGATCGGTCTGGTTCTCAATCCGCGCTGTGGCCAGTCCATAGGCGTTTGCCACCGCGCATATGTCGGGCAAGGTCATGCCGGTTTCGTGCGTGCAGCCGATGTTCGGACCACCAAAATAGTTGGCCTGCGAACCTCGAATGGACGCATAGCCTCCATTGTTGAGCACAAAAAACTTGAGTGGCAACTTGTGGTGCGCGACGGTTGCCAATTCCTGAATGTTCATCTGGAATCCGCCATCGCCATCCACACAGATGGTGCGGCTGTGACCGGTGGCAATACTGATGCCAATGCTGGCCGCGATGCCATAGCCCATAGCACCCAAACCCGCGGTGTGGATAACCCGCTGGCCAGTGCGCGACGGGTAGGCAAAGAGGAAAATCTCAATGCCCACGCCGGAGCTGCCGGAAAGGATATGGTCGCCCGGCTCGGCGGCTTGTGCAATCACCTCTGCCAGATGATAAATGCTGACCGGGCCCGGCTCGCGATGCGCATTTTGAATGACCGGATACTTTTGTTTCCACTGCTCGCATCGCAGGTTCCATGCGCAGCGGTCTCGCGGCTCGATGGCCGCTGCCTGCGCCAGAAGCTCGCGCAGAAATGCGCCAGCATCCGAGCAAATTGGCTGCTGCACTGCGCCGGAGAGCTTCGCGAGTTCAGCGGCATCCACATCCACCATCACCTTGTGGGCCTGGCGTGCCAGCTCTTGCGGGTTCCAGCCGGAGACAGCGAGGTCCATGCGCGCGCCCACCGTGAGCAGAAAATCTGAGTTTTGCATGGCGAAGTTTGCGCCCCGGGGAGCCAGCATGCCAGGACTGCCCATGCCCAGCCGGTTTTCCTCTCCGAACAAATCCATGGAGAGCCACGTCGTGCCCACGGGCAGGTTTAACAATTGCATCAGCTTCTGGAAGTCTTTTTCCGCGTGGGACAGGCGTACGCCGTTGCCCACCAGCAGAAACGGACGCTCGGCGCGGTTGAAGGCCTGGATGACCTTGCGCACTTCGCCAGCGAGTTCGTCCGCCACCGGCGCGGGCTCCGGCGTGTAAGCAACCAACGAGGTCTCATCAATCCTGGCTGCCTGCACATCCAGTGGAACGTCAATCCACACCGGCCCAGGACGTCCCGTGGTAGCGAGGTGGACGGCCTTCTCAAGGTGGTACCGGATGGTCGCGGGGTCAGTCACCGTTACGGCATACTTGGTCAGCGGACTCACCACGGGAATAATGTCCAACTCTTGCGGGCCACGCTGCCGCACCCCGAGTGGCGTGCCATCGGCTCTATACATGCGGTCGGCTCGCTTCACCTGACCGGAGATGAACAGGCACGGAGAAGAATCCAGCCATGCCCCTGCCAGGCCCGTAACGGCGTTTGTGCCGCCCGGTCCGGTGGTGACCAGGGCCACGCTGAGGCCATTCCTGACTTTGGCGTAGTTCTCTGCCGCGATGGCACAAGCCTGCTCGTGGTGATTGCAAACAAACTGTAGTTCCTCGCACCGCGCCAGCGAGTCATTCAGATGCATGGCCCCGCCGCCGGCCACCAAGAAGACATGCTTCACTCCCTGCGCGGCGACAAACCGCATAACGTAATCTGAAAGCTTCATTGCAAACTCACCCCGTTCTACGCAAATGCTGCGCAAGCGCAAGCGCAATCTCGCGCACCGCGCCATGGCCTCCGCTGGCCGCTAGCACGTATCGCGCGGCGGCAATCGCCTCTGGATAGGCATCGGCAACGGCCACCGGGTGGCCCACTATCTGCATGCATCCAATGTCATTCACATCGTTCCCAACATACACGGTCTGCTGGGCGGCGATGTTGTGTGCGCTCAGCCACTGCCGCAGCGCCGCAGCTTTGTCGTCCACGCCATGAGTGCACTCCAGTCCGAGCTTCTCGCAGCGGAAACGCGCAATGGGAACTCTTTCGGTAGAGAGGACGAGGATGGGCAAACCGGTGCGCTTCAACTGTTCAATGGCGTACCCGTCGCTGCGGTCGCATATGACAGCCTCCCTGCCGTCGTCGGTCACAATCACCTTGTTGTCGGTGAAAACGCCGTCAAAATCAAGAATGAGCGCGGCAATGGGTCCCTGGAAGCTGATAGCGTCGGGAACGTTCGCGCCCGCCAACTTTTCGTCTTGCGGCCTAGGATGCGGCATGAACTTTGCTGCGACGCAGCCTCTCCCTTATCGCCAACTCGCTCGGCGTCACCCGTTTTGTTCCGTCTCCCAGCGCGGTCTCCACCAAACGGATATCTCGCACCAGGCGGGTGATCCCGTTTGGCTCCAGTGAGGCCGCGTGATCCGAGCCCCACATCGCGCGATCTAAGGTGACATGCCGTTCCACCATGCAGGCACCGAGCACGACCGCAGCTACCGAGGACGGCAGTCCGGTCTCGTGTCCCGAATAGCCCACTGGAACCTTGTAACGTTCCTGCAGGACGGGAATGACTCGGAGATTCAGCTCCTCGTAGTGCGCCGGATAGGAGCTGACCGAATGCAGCAAGACGAGATTGGCGGTGCCAAGCACTTCGACTGCCTCATCAATTTCTTCCAGGGTGCTCATCCCTGTGGAGAGAACGACAGGCTTGCCGATGCCGCGCAGCTTACGCAGCAGGCTGAGATCGGTTAGGGTGGCAGAGGCCACTTTGTAACAGGGCGGATCGAATCGCTCCATGAAATCGATTGAGTCCTCGTCCCAGCAGGAGGCAAACCACTGCAGGCCGGCCTCCCGGCAGCAGCCATCAATGCATGCATATTCTTCCGGGCCGAACTCTACCTTCTTGCGATACTCCATGTAGGTCAGGATGCCCCACGGAGTCTCGCGCAGAACCTCGCGCTGTGCGGCCGGCACGCAGATTTCCGGAGTCCGCTTCTGGAACTTGACCGCGTCGCAACCGGCGGCGATGGCAACGCCGATCAGGCGCTTTGCAAGATCGACGTCGCCGTTATGGTTGATACCGATTTCGGCGATTACGTAACAAGGGTGGCCTGCACCCACAATCTTGTTTCCGATTCGGACTTGTGGTCCTACGCTTCCTGCTTGCGACATAATTCAGGCCTCTCGGCAACGATTGCGTGAAATGAATCCACGACGTAATCCAACATCTGCGGCGTAAGTCCCGGATACACGCCGATCCAGAACACACCATCTGCGACTTGATCGGTGTTCTCCAACGTCCCGGCGACACGATAAGCAAGATCGCGGTAGGCCGGCTGCCGCACCAGGTTTCCACCGAACAGCAACCGCGTGCCAATCTTCTTTGCATCGAGCAAGCGCACAAAATCGCTACGTGTAAATGGAGCGCCAGCCCTGACCAGTAAAGGAAATCCGAACCAGCTCGGCAGCGATCCGGGGGTAGCGTCGGGCAGAACAAAGAACTCTTCGAGGTCCCGCAGACCTTCTCTGAGCCGGGCGAAATTTCTGCGCCGTGTCTCGATGAAAGACGGCAACTTGCCAAGCTGAGCCACGCCGACCGCAGCCTGCATATCCGTGGCTTTTAGGTTGTAGCCGATGTGAGAATAGGTGTACTTGTGATCATAGCCGTAGGGCAGCTCTCCAAGTTGCCAGTCGAAGCGCTTGCCACAGGTATTGTCCTTGCCCGGATCACACCAGCAGTCACGCCCCCAATCGCGGAACGATTCAACCAGGGTCTTCAACAGGGGCGCGTTGGTCAAAACGCATCCGCCCTCGCCCATGGTGATGTGATGAGCGGGATAGAAACTCGTGGTCGCAAGATCGCCAAACGTTCCCACTTTGCGTTCGTGATATTCCGACCCGACGGCATCGCAACAGTCTTCCACAAGCCATAGATCGTGACGGCGGACGAGTTCCATCACGGCATCGACATTAAATGGATTGCCCAGCGTGTGCGCCAGCATCACCGCCCGCGTTCGCGGCGAGAGCGCTTGCTCCAAGCGTGCCACATCCACGTTGTAAGTGGGGATCTCAACATCAACGAATACCGGAATCAGTCCACACTGGATAATCGGATTCACGGTAGTCGGAAATCCGGCGGCAACCGTGATGACTTCGTCGCCCGGCTTCAAGGCCCGCTTGCCGAGCTTGGGAGAGGTCAGCGATGCCAGCGCAACGAGATTGGCCGAAGAGCCTGAGTTGACGAGCGAGGCCGCGCGCATACCCATGAAACGCGCGAACTCCCTTTCAAACTGCTCGGCAAAGCGGCCAGTTGTCAACCAGAAGTCTAAAGCCGAATCAACCAGTGACCGCATCTCTGCGGAGTCGAATACTCGGCCCGCTACGGGGATGGGGGTTTCGCCGGGAATAAACTGAGGCGCAGCGAAGGCTTCGGTGTGGTACTCCGTGATTAATGCGAGAATACGCTCTCGCAGTTCTGCTCTGCTGCTCACGGTCGCCCCGCCCCTTTCATCAGAACCGCATCCTCGCCCAGGAACTCACGGTACCAGCCGATGGTGCGATCCAAGCCTTCTTCAAGCGTGTAGCGGGGAGCCCAGTCCAACACAGTTCGCGCCCGCTCGGCACTCAGATACTGATGGCGAATCTCGTTGAGTTGCTGATTCAGTATCTCCGGCTCAAGCGTGGATTGCATTTGCTGCAGAATCTTCTTAACCAGATCGAGCACGGTAATCTGCAGTTCGTTCGAAAAGTTGAAGGCCATGCCGCGCAGCCTCTCGTCCGCCGTCAGCCGCTCAGCCAATTGCATGTACGCCGCGGCGCCGTCCTCCACGTAAAAGTAATCACGGACGTATTGCCCATCGGAGCGGATCACGGGCCGTTGACCCCGGATGACGGAAAGGATTGTTCCCGGTACCACCCGGTTCCAGTTCAAATCGCCGCCGCCGTAAAGATTGCCACAGCGGGTGATGGCGACTGGAAGATTGTAGGTGGTGGCATAGCTGCTCGCAATCAGATCAGCGCAAGATTTGCTGACATCATAGGGATGGCATCCACGCAGAGGAGTGTCTTCCGTATAAGGCAGGATTTCCTGGTCCCCGTATGCTTTGTCGGAAGACGCCAGCACAATGCCGTTGACCCGGGGAGAGCGCCGGCAGGCTTCGAGCGTGCTCCACGCGCCGCCGATGTTGCTCTCGAAGGTCGATATCGGATTGCGATTGGCGATGCCTACGATGGTCTGCGCCGCGAGATGAAAAACCGTCTCAACTTCGTATTCGCCGAGCACACGCTCCAGCAGATCACGATCGGTGACATCTCCACGCACCACGTTGACCTTCGCCAGCATGTCGGTGCGGAGTAAATCCGAGTTGGGAACCCAGTCCCGCACGATACAGGTCACCGCCGCACCGCCCTCGATCAGACGGCGTACCAGCCAACCGCCGAGAAATCCCGTGCCGCCGGTGACAAGCACCGATCGATCACGCCAAAACTGTAACGTCATTTCCAAACCTTCCAGGGCGCCTGCCCGGCGGCCCACACGTTATTCAAATGCTGATATTCGCGGTAGGTGTCCATCGAATAGAAAAACCCTTCATGTAAGAAGGCCTGAAGTTGCCCGTCAGCAGCCAGACGCTCCATCGGTTCACGTTCCAGGACACACGCGTCGTCGCTAAGATAATCGAATATCCCTGGCTCGAAGATAAAGAAGCCCGCGCTGGCAAACGACGAAGTCTTGGGTTTCTCAAGAAACTTTTTTACCTGACCGCTTCCGTTCATCTCGAGAATTCCAAAGCGCGAGGTTGGAGTCACCGCCGTCACCGTCGCCAGCTTGCCATGAGCTTTATGAAATTCCAAGAGTTTGCGGAGGTCGAGATCGGTGACGCCGTCGCCATAAGTAAGCATGAACGGCTCGCCCTGAACATATTTCTGAATGCGCTTCACTCGTCCGCCGGTCATCGTGTTGAGGCCGGTATCGGCCAGGGTTACGGCAAAGCCTTGTTCGTCGTGATTGCCGCGGTACCGAATCTGCGATTGCCGGCCCAGGCATATGGTGAAGTCGTTGTTCATCGCCTCGTAGTTCAGAAAGTATTCCTTGATCATGTTGCCGCGGTAACCAAGGCAAAGCACGAAATCACTAAAGCCATGGTGGGCGTACATCTTCATGATGTGCCAAAGAATCGGGCGTCCCCCGATCTCAACCATCGGCTTCGGGCGATATTCGGTTTCTTCACGCAGACGGGTACCCAGTCCCCCACACAAGACCACGGCTTTCATTCCTATAACCCCTTCCAGAGCAATTTAGCAAATTGTTCGCCGCTGTAAGACTCTCATTTTACGCTTCCGGCGACGGAAGCGGTTATCCAGGAACTCCCACTGCGTATGCGATGGAAAGCCACTTCCGTAGTCGAAAGCGACAGAGGTGACAACTACAACGGTTGGTGTGTTTTGTCTTGACACACAAAAGAAAACCCCGGCATGCCGCCGAGGTTTCATCAGGAGGTTTCACTGCTCTGTTAGACGGGTGCATGGAAGGATCGTTAGCAGATTTCGCGGATTCTCTCGCAGTACGGCGGCAGGGCAATCAATCGAATTCGTTTCATAAAATCGGCGTCCCGTATTTGGGTATATAGCACATAAGTGCTAATCGACAAGAATGGCTCGCAAGGGCAAGCCCGCGCGCATCGCCGGGCAGGCGCATACACGCGGGACTTGAGCTTGGAGCTGCGGTTGCAGGCCGAGCGGAATGAACTCAATCGGCAAGAGCTGAAAAAACTGGCGGAGGAGTACCGGTAGGAGCAACGCGGGTGCACGGTCTCAGGGCGCACCTAGCTTCACGGCGGCCGGGCCTTCGCGCGCAAAACGTGGCAGCCTTGTCAAAATACGCTCTTCGGCTTGCCAGACTTTTCCCAGCATGTAGCGGCATCGCGGTTGAGAATATAGTCACAGGAAAAGTTGAAGCCCTTGGCATCTTGCGAGCCGTATCCCCAGAGGCGAAGTGAGAGAATGTTACCGTCTAGCTTATATGCCTCTACGTAGACATGGTCATTTCCGAGCAGTCGCCTGCTCGTGATCGGGTCCAACAACTTAACCAGTCGGTTTCTGTCGATCACAACCGTGGAGATCGTTTCATTGGTGGTAAACACAAGAGCTCTGGCGCCTCTTGCGGTGTAATACTCATTCACAACGATAATGTCGGCGGCGACCCAGGAGACTGCAACTTTCCCAAGGTAGTCGCACAGCTTGCGCGACTTTCCAGTTCGGTGCTCTTCGAGAAACAAGGCATGGAACTTGCCGGAAAATACCCCGGTAGTAGCCGCATAGTTAGTACTTCGAACAAGAAACTGGCCGTCCGGAGATGGCAGTTCGTTGGTAGAGTCCGGGAAAGTCACGAAAGCCCCTCCCAAAGCAAGCAATGCGGAGGGAATCAGAATAAGGGCAAGACAGGCAACCGCGAAACGAAACCCCATACTCACAACCAACTCGTTCCTGAATTCAAAACGAGAGTACATCGTTTGCTGGTGAAAGTACATATATCCTGTTGACAAAGGCAAATGAGGGCTGGGATTTTCGTGGCATGCGACCAGCCATAGAGCGTAAATTCGCCCACCCTAGTGACAAAATCCACAACCCCAGCCACGAAACGGGAAAGTTGGCCCTGAGCTAAGCACGCCGCCTTGGCGTACGGATTGCAGAAGTGAGGTTGAGGCCGATCGCCGTGTGTCACGCTAAATTCATCGCAGGCGTATTCCTGGCATGCGCTCTTGCCACCAGCCCGAGTCAGGCCCAAATGCCGGATTCGGATATGGAAACAGGTCCGCGCGCATTTCCTGAATTGGCGATCTCGGACCAGCAGCTTATCAGATTCGTCCGCGTTTTCTCTGCCGACCGCGATGTCGAAAGACGCAAGCTCAACAGCCTGGTAGATGCCGCCGTCGGCTCCCCCGATGAAGTCGAGCGGGACAAGGCCCGCACTCCTCAAACGGACGAGGGCTCTGCTCTGGAGTTGCACCGCGGCGAAGTGGTCACGGACTCGGGCCATGGGGCCAGCCACGCGGTGCGGGCGATTCGAGAGCGCAGCACGCTCGGCGAGTTTGCCGACGCGATTGTCGGCCTGGCACCTAGCCGCGATTTGCGGATGTCACAGCCCCATCGGGTCGCCATCGACTCCAAGCAGCGAATCATCGTGACTGATCCTCCGGCTCATTCTCTACACGTATTCGACTTCGCCAAGAAGAAATACTTCCGCATCCAAGGCGGAGACGGAAGGCGGCTGCAGTCACCCACCGGGGTTGCGGTCGATGACGAAGACAACATCTATGTCAGCGATGCAGCTTCCGGCATGGTTCTGGTCTACGACTCACAGGGCAGATTCCTGCGGGCGCTGGGCGAACACGACGGCGAAGGATTCCTCGATCAGCCGGACGGAATCGCCATCGACGCCAATACCGGCAATATCTACGTCAGTGACAGCCCGCATCACCTCATCTACGTCTTCGATCGCGAGGGCCAGACGCGCTCGCGATTCGCCGTCGGCAGCAAGCCGAGCGGATTTGGGCGACGCGGGACAGACGGCACCACTGACATTGTGATTAAACAGAATCGACTGATTCTGGCGGACGGGAACTCCTGCATGCTGGAGTTCTTTGATCTGCAAGGCCACCTGCAACAACAATTCGAAGTATTCGATCATAGCTGCGGGCTCGAACCGAAAAAGGTCAGCTTGGATGTCGACGCGGCGGGAGACATTTACGTCAGCGACGGTGCCCTAAACACCGTCCACGTCTACGATCACAACGGCGATTTTTTATATGCCTTTGGAAGCAAGGGGACGGCTCGAGGTGAATTTCTTTCGCCCAGCGGCGTGCGAATTGATGCCAAGGGCCGCATCTATGTAGCCGATTCCAATAACCACCGCATCCAGGTTTTCGAGATTCGCGCCACGCCCAAACGCGAGCACCGCGATTACCCTCTCGACGACCGGCTTGAACGACGTGCGAAGAGGCGTGCGGACAATGACGCGGCTAAAACCGCAACGAATTAATCCACCCACCTACAAAAAGGAAATTTCTGACTCCTCGGCGCACAATTCCAGAACCACGTCGCGCCAAAAGACCTTGTTTGCAGCGCCAAATTCCGCATACCCGGCAGCGTCGTCGTCGATGCTCTCGTAACCCTGCTTAAGCTGCTGAAATCAAAAGCACAAATTAAGTCGATCACGGCTTCTGTTTGGCACGAGTGCTGCTTGAAAAGCAGTGGACCTTCCGACGGGAAGCGTACTGATAAGCAGCAAGCGCAGCTCTCAGCTTTAGCTTGAGTCGCCGGAACATCTCAGGGAGAAGTATGGACAACGACACGCAAACGGAAACGATTAAGTCCGGTAGCACCTGGACGACTACTCGGACCTACGTAATGGCGGTTGTATGCCTTCTGGTCGGCATTGCCGTTGGATATTTAGTGCGTGGCTCATCGAAGCCGACCAACACGAGTTCTGTCGCAGCCGGCATAACCGCCGCCCCACAAGCGCCTTCGGCGGTCACCGGGGTTGTGAATCAAGTCACGCCCGACAAGTTGAAGCACATGGGCGACAAGCAGGCGGAGCCTTTGCTGGCAGCCCTGCAGAAGGACCCAAACAACGCGGATCTGCTGGCCCAAATAGGAAGCGCCTACTTCCGAGCGCAGCAGTTTGTCGTTGCAGAAGACTATTACGAGCGCTCAGTGAAGATCAAACCGAATGCCGAGGTACTTGTCTCATTGGCCAACGCATACCACTACGACGGCTCGGACGACCGGGCTATCACGACGTTGAACCGTGCTTTGCAAATCGACCCAAAATCGCCAAACGCCCTCTTCAATCTCGGGATGTTGCAATGGCAAGTGAAAAACGATCCCAAAGCCGCTATTGCCGACTGGCAGCGGCTGCTGAAAACCAATCCCCACCATCCCCGTCGCGCCGACGTGGAAACCATGATTGCCAGAGCGAAACAGCAGGTGCCCGCCGGCACGAAAACTGACGAACCGGCCATGTAGACCTACCTTGAGGAAGCCAACCCAGCCCTCGCGCACTCCGAACTAATCTAGAACAGTCGATCGGGGTTTGGAAAGTTTCTTCGAATCCACTCAGACGACGGGAATCCGTTCAACTGAGCTACTGGGGTTGAGTCGAGTTATCTCCGGCAATCACCGATACGTATCCCATTCGGGACTTCACCGCGTTCTTGCCACGATGGCAGGGTTTCGCTCTTCGTTGCCCGCTCAGTTTCTGTTTACAAAGCAGCTCTCGCACGGTATAGTGCGAGCAATTCAGAGCTGAAAAACTCTGTTACAACTGGGCATTCAATAGCAAGCGACTGCTTGCATGACTTGGGCCACTTTCCCCCTCTTTGGACTGCAACCATTCGCAGTCGCAGTTCCGGGTCCCTGGGCTCTTTTTGTTCTAAGAACTTACGACTTTGGTTAGCACTGTTCACTAATTCTGTGTAGCCGGAATGCGGCTGGTCTGAGGCCGGGTCTACGGGAGGTTCTCAACATGAGGGCAAAGCGGGAATTTTCATTACTGACTGTATCCGTTGTCCTTGCATTCTCACTGGTATGTTCGGGCAATGCCGCTGCACAGTGCTACCTCAGTCAGGGGTGCCAACCCGTCGACGATCTTACCTACCAGCCTAATGGAACCGGGCAGGTCTATCACGGTGACGGGGCATCGAATAACGCCGCCGGAGGCTGGACAGCGAACTACTCAGACTATAACCAATGCCTGAGTTGCCACTATGGTACGGACACCCTCCCCTACCTGATGAGCGGGCACAAGAATACAATGCGGAAGATCGCCCCGGGCGGGCTCTGGGGAGGTCCTGATGGCGCTACCTACTCGACAACCGACAGTTATTATGGATCGGGAAGCGTCTTCAACTGGACAAACGGACAAGTCACCTTGGGTTGGTGCGATCCCATCTCAGTGATATCGCAGAACGGAGTGAGTCTAGTTGACCCTGTCTGTCAATATCCCTACTACACCCTGCCCAATGCACATGCCCCCGCCGCCTACTCCACGGTGCCGCAAACCGTGACTGCCGGCGGAGTCCGAAGCCTCTTTTACATTTTCGGAGGCTGGATGAACTATGGCGGCAACAGCAATCCCGCTGCCACTCACCTCGGCACCGTTTTCAACGGTGGCTTTACCGGCGGAAAGTATCCTGACGGCAACTTCGATTGCTCGCGTTGCCACGCTACGGGATATAATTTCGACTCCTCGGCGCCCGAACCCACCCAAAACGCGAGCCAAAAAGTAACCCCCATCCCTGATGCCCAGTTCAGCCGCATTCCCAGCGACGGGTTTGTAGCTCCTGGTACCAACGGCACCTCTTCCTGGTATCTAACCGGTATCCAGTGCGAACGATGCCACGCCGCGGCTTGGGGATACGGTTCCCATCCTTATGATCCGGTGACAGTAACGCCGCCCCAAAACGAAGCCGCGACCGCGTTATGCATGGAGTGTCACCGTGGGGAGATGATCACGATGGCAAATCCTGTGACTGTCCCGCCCACCGCTGGCAGCATAGCGCCTCTCGCCACTCCGCAGACTCTCGACCGCGGTTACTGCTCCGACTTGTCGGGTTCGACTTACTCAATCTGCGTCGGCAACTCCTCTAACTCATGGATCTACAAACCGCACATTCAACACGAAGCGGGTCCGACATTCCTGAACAGCCCGCATGCACGGTTTAGCGGGACCTTGATCCAGAACGCGCCGCACTCCGCGGACCTCTCTATCACAATTTCTGGAACGTACCAAAGTCAATTCAGCGAAAATCTCGCGGACCCAACCAAGAATAGTGGCTGCACAGGGTGTCACGATCCTCATCAGAGCGTTGTTCCGGCCGCAAAAGCTGCCAATCCTGTCCCGAACACATGCAATAACTGCCATAGGTTATCTCAAAATATAATGGCGACGATCAACCATCCGGCCGGTCCCGGGACGCCGTTTCCAACGGGCGCAGCTTCCGATATTCCCGGCGCGTGCGTGGTCTGCCATATGCAAGCAGCCTTGGGAAGCGCCAACAGCCATCTCTTCAGAATCAACGCGAACCAAAACTACAGCACGTTCCCCACGCCAAGTCAGCTTTACAATCAGCAGGTAAACGCGCCAAATACGGCTCCAGAAACTTCCGGGCTAACCTTGGCAACCTTTTCTCCGGCAGTCTGGTTGGATGTCGACCTTGCTTGCGGTCAATGCCATGTGGGCAACGATGGGGTTACAAATTCGTACGGCTTGACGATGCCGCCGGGCATGCCCGGTGCACATGCGTACACCAAAGCCCAATTGGCGTACTGGGCAGCAAACATGCACGCTCCGGATCCTTCGGTTCCAACACCGACGTTTACTCCGCAGCCCGGAACCTACAACACACCGCAATCCGTGACGATAACAGACGCAATGAGCGGTGCGACCATCTACTACACCACAGACGGCTCAATGCCGACCTTCAGCTCCGCCGTTTATTCGACACCGATTTCGGTCTCGACTACAACTTCGATCAGGGCTATGGCTACCTACCCGAGTTATCCGCCTAGTAACGTAGCCCTGGCGGTGTACTCCATTGTGCTGCCGCAAGCACCATCGCCGACCTTCTGGCCGACGCCTTCGACCTACAGCACGCCGCAATCGGTGACCCTGTCGGACACTGCCGGTTTGTCAATCTACTACACCCTCGACGGCTCGACTCCGACAACCAACTCGACCCGGTACACGGTGCCGATTTCGGTCACAAAGAACACCACAATTAAGGCGATTACGGCTGCTTGGGGATATTTGACGAGCCCTGTCAGTAGCGGAACTTACGCCATTCAGGCCCCGACGCCGACCTTCTCGCCGGCGGCAGGCACGTACAGCACGACGCAGACGGTGACGATTTCAGATACAGCCGGCGGCACAACCATCTACTACACCACGGATGGAACGTTCCCCACGACCTCATCGGCTTCGTGCGCGAATCCGTGCACGCTCGCCGTTTCGGCCACAACCACGATCAAAGCTATAGCCGCGGGCGGGGGATATGCGGCCGGCAATACGGCCGTCGCGGCTTATACCATTGCGGCTTATACTCCGACCTTCTCGCCCGTGGCAGGCACGTATACCGGAGCGCAGTCGGTGACAATTTCAGATGCAACCAGCGCCGCAACCATCTACTACACCACGAATAATTCGTTCCCCACAACCTCATCCCCCTCCTGCTCGAGCCCGTGCACGATCCAGATCTCGACCACGAGCACGGTCAGAGCCATGGCCGCAGGCAACGGGATTGCACAAAGCGGTACGGCCGTCGCGGTTTATACCATCGCGGCTAACACTCCGACCTTCTCGCCGGCGGCAGGCACGTATACCGGAACGCAGTCGGTGACAATTTCGGATACCACCAGCGGCGCGACCATCTACTACACGACGAATAACTCGTTTCCCACAACCTCATCCCCCTCCTGCTCGAGCCCGTGCACGATCCCGGTCTCGACCACGAGCACCATCAGGGCCATGGCTGCGGGCAACGGGCTTGCACAAAGCGGTACAGCCGTCGCGGTTTATACCATCGCGGCCGCGACTCCGACGTTCTCTCTGGCCTCAGGCACGTATACCGGCGCGCAGTCCGTGACACTATCGGATTCGGCAACCGCCGCGAACATCTACTACACAACTAACGGAACCTACCCTACGATATATTCCACCTCGTGCTCGAACCCGTGCACGATCACGGTCTCGACATCAGGCACGATAGAGGCCATGGCCGCGGGAGGAGGCTACGCAGCCAGTAATGTAGCCACTGCGAACTATACGATCAAATAGCATTGAGCCTGGGGTACAGCCGAGTACTCAAGTGCGGTTCTCGTGGGCTATTGCCCTGCCGCGCATCATGGAGCTTACCCGGAGGCTATTTCCTGGGCTTCCCGACGCGCTGTGCAGTGGCGAACATTGTGGCGACCGTTTCCAGATCTTTCGGCTGCACCTTTCCGGGTGGGATGCGCATGTGGGTAAGTTCTTCGAGCTTCACTAACAAATCCACGAGCGCCATCGAATCGATCAGTCCGGAGGAAACCAGAGGAGTATTCTCGTCGATCGTCAGGCCTGGTTTTCGGATTAGCCCGACAATGTGCTCAATCATTTGCTGTGCTTCCGCAGTCATACGAATATGGACTCCTACTGTTCGAGATTCAGTTCCGGATGCTCTTTCAATAA
>Ga0181535_10002249_pt1 | contig 23934 bp, 15 predicted proteins | sample PEATcosm2014_Bin_44_FD_119774 | JGI IMG/M metagenome (GOLD analysis project Ga0181535, IMG submission 119774) | Peatland microbial communities from MTU Mesocosm Facility, Houghton, MI, USA - PEATcosm2014_Bin17_30_metaG | ecosystem: Environmental > Terrestrial > Soil > Wetlands > Peat | place...
CGTGGCCTGCAAGGATGAGGACGTGTTTGTCGTGGGCGGCGCCAACTCGGCCGGTCAAGCCGCGCTGCACTTCGCGAAGTTTGCCTGCAAGGTGACCATGCTGGTTCGTGGCGACGGACTTTCGGCCACAATGTCAAAATACTTAATCGATGAGATTGAACACACATCCAATATTGTGGTGGAGGCAAAAACTCAGGTGCTTGAAGCTTTTGGAGATGAGCGCTTGGAAGGATTGCTTCTGAAGGGCCAGGCGGGAGAGTATCGGCTGCCGGCTTCTTCGGTATTTGTGTTTATCGGGGCCGCGCCGGGCACCGGCTGGGTGCCCCAATGCGTTCTTCGAGATGAGAAAGGGTTTTTGTTGGCCGGCCCTGATTTGCGCAGCGACGGAAAACTGCCGGCGGAATGGAAAGAGCCGCGCGAGCCCTTCCTGCTTGAGACCGCGGTTCCCGGCGTTTTTGTGGCCGGCGACGTACGCCACGGCTCAGTCAAGCGAGTTGCCTCGGCCGTGGGCGAGGGCTCCATAGCTGTACAGTTTGTGCACCAGTATTTGGCAGGGTTTTAGAGCAAGATGAGAAAGCGGAGATGATCCAGGGCGAGCAATCATACGAAATCGAATCCGTCCCAATGAGGGAAATTGCCGAGGCTCTGCGCCACACGCGCCCTTTCGCCGAGACTGATTTTTCCACCATTAGCGGCGTCGATGTCGTCGGTCGGATCAAAGTCAAAGCTGGCGGTGTTCTTGTCGAACCAGGGCAGCCGGTGAATTTTTATTGGCTTGTCCTCGGGGGCGAGATACGTGCCGAACGGCCAGAGGCTGACGGCTCCAGAACCGTAGTGGGAGCTGCGATTGCCGGAGACGGTTTTGGAGAGGCCCCGCTTCTTACCGGCAAGACCCAATGCCCCTTTTTCATCCTCGCGGCAGAGGACTCACTTTTACTGCGATTCACCGCACAGGACTTCTGGACTGTGCTTGCATGCTGCCCGGCAGTGCGAAAAGTCGTGCTGGCCAACATGGCGCAACGCCTGCAGGCATACCAGGTGGAGGCCCTGCATCGCGAGAAGCTTGTTTCCCTCGGTACCCTTGCCGCCGGACTCATGCACGAGCTCCACAATCCGGGCTCGGCCGCCAAGCGTGCCACGGCGCAACTTCGTGGAAACCTCTTCCGCCTGCAGCAGTTGAGCCTGCGCATCAGCGACAAACCAAAGACCGCGATCCAGCTCGATTGCATGCGCACACTTCTCGAGAAGACCCTCAACGGATGCCATGCCCCCGCCATGAGTTCCCTGGAGCAGTCCGATGTGGAAGAAGCCATGGCTGGCTGGCTGGCTGGGGCAGGGGTCGAAAACGCATTCACGATTGCTCCGTCTCTCGTCGCCATCGGACTAGATCGAGAGGAGCTCGGCTGTGCCAGGGATGCATTCGAGGCGGAAAGTTTCTCTGATGCAATCAACTGGCTTGAGGCGCTCGTCTCCAGTGTCAGCCTGGTGTGCACCATAGAAGAGAGCATCACGCGCGTTTCTGAGCTGGTAATGGCTGTGAAGAAATTCGCCTACGACGAGCGCTCTTCGGCACGAGAACTTGATGTTCACGACAGCCTGCAAAGCACCCTCACCATCCTTGGGCACAAGTTGCGAGTCAAGAACATTTCTGCTGAAAAGCGATTCGCGGCGTCGCCATCCATCATTCAGACCCGGGGATCTTCGCTGAGCCAGGTTTGGACAAACTTGATTGACAACGCCGTTGACGCTTCTCCCGAGGGAGCCCAGATCGAAATCGCCACATGGAATGACGCGCTCACATCGCCCGCGTCCCTCGCAGTCAGCATCACGGATCGCGGCACCGGAATATCGCCCGACGTGTTGCCTCATATCTTCGACGCGTTCTTTACCACCAAGCCACAGGGTTCCGGCACCGGACTCGGTCTTGAGATTGTGCACCGTATCGTGACCCAGAAGTTCGGCGGCACCATCGAAGTAAAGTCAGAACCCGGCAAAACCCAATTCATCGTTCGCTTACCGCTGAATGGCCCGGCCAAGAGCGATATGTCAGCTTCCTCCACAAGTTGATTTCAATTTTCTGTTCCACTTCTTGACGAATCCTGCATGACGGGAGACGATTGCGCGCAATCGAGTGCAAATCAACCCTTACTTGTTTGCGTCGCATTGCTTGGCAGAAAACCACCGAACACAATAAAGCCGCTCGCCTTCAGGCCGATGAACGAGGCTGAGGGGGTCGATGTCGGAACGTTCAGAAGTTCTTGAAGCCACGCGACCAACTGCAAATGCTCAAAGACAAACTCGAACAGGAAATCAAGGCGGGAAAAGAACTGGAGAAACTCTCCAAACAGATTGAGATCACCATTACCCCTGAAGGTCTGCGAATTGAGCTGATCGAAGGCAAGAACGGTACCTTTTACGAAATCGGCAGCCCTAAGCTCAGGCAAAGCGGACAGGAATTGTTGATGCTGCTGGCATTGGAGTTGAAGACTCTGCCCAATCCGCTTCTCATCGAGGGCCATACCGACTCAGCACCTTATTCGGCCGACAACAGTTACAGCCACTGCGACCCCTCAGCTGACCGAGCTAACTCTGCCCGTCGACTCTTACAGCAGGACGGAGCTCGTACTGATCAGGTGACACAGGTGCGGGGCTATGCCGATCAGATGCTGCGCGATAAGAACAATCCAACCGACCCATCCAACCGCAGAATCTCAATCCTGGTAAGAATGACAACGAGTCAGTGCCGACTGTCTCCGCTGCAAAAATCGTGGTTGGAATGACGCAGTTGCCCGGAACCGCGAAACAACCAGTCTCGGTTGGCGGCCAAGTGCAACCCATGCCGGCACTCCAGCGGCTCAACCTGCAGTCAAACAAGCTACGGAGTCCGCATCTCAACCTCCGGTTGCTGCAGAACCCTCTCCATCGGTGCCGGCGACCAAGCCAAGCCTGATTGACAGGCTCAAAAGCATGATGCCCGGGGCCAAGAAATAGCCGACGTGAGAAATGGACGGCGCAATTTCGTTCCACCGCTATCGTGTACTCTAGTCTGCGTGCGGCAAAGCATTTGAGGAGCTCATCCCATGACAATCGTAGCCGGAGTTGACTTCGGCACACTCAGTGTTCGCGTTACGCTCGTCGACAGCAAAGAAGGCCCGATCGGAACCGCATCGGCATCCTATCCCTTGAATCGCCGTCGTGAAGACCCGGATTTTGCAACCCAGTCCCACGCCGACCAGATGGCTGCGCTCGTCGGCGCAACACGCGAAGCGCTGCAAAACACTGGCGTCAAGGGCAGCTCCGTTGCTTCCATTGCGCTTGATACCACCGGCTCCAGCGTCGTTCCAATCGGTGGGGACCTTGAACCGCTCGACGATTACTACCTCTGGTGCGATCATCGAGCCTTCGCTGAAGCTGAGGAGATTACTGCCAAGGCCCATTCCACAGGGCTCGAAGCCATCAACTGGTGTGGCGGCGTTTATTCCCATGAATGGGGATTTGCCAAGCTGCTCCATTGGCTGCGCCACAACCCTGACAAGCGTTCCCGCTTGGTCACGGCACTCGAGCATTGCGACATGGTGGCGGCGACACTCTGCGGAATCAAAAATGTAGCCGACCTCAAGCGAAGCGTCTGCGCCATGGGCCACAAATGGATGTGGAACCCCAAGTGGGACGGACTGCCGTCAGAAGAGTTCCTTGTCTCGGTCGACCCCCTCTTTTCAGGTGTTCGTGCAAAGATGGGAGGGGAATACCTGACCAGCGATCGCCTGGCCGGTCATCTTTCTCCCCAATGGGCTGACACGCTTGGTTTGCGGGCCGGCATTCCCATCCCCGTCGGCGCATTCGACGCCCACTGGGACGCGATCGGCTCCAACATCCGCGAAGGAGACGTGGTCAACGTCGTCGGCACTTCAACCTGCATCATCGCCATGGCGCGCGAAGCGCAGCTTGTTCCCGGCGTTTGCGGCGTGGTTCCTGGCAGTGTGCATCCCGGATACACCGGCATTGAGGCCGGTCTCTCGGCAACAGGGGACATCTTTGACGCGGTCGCGCGTCGTGCCCAGACCACCGTCGCCGCGCTTTCCGATGGACTTGAAGCGTTCAAGGCCGGGCAGACCGGTTTGCTTCGCCTCAGTTGGGACAACGGCGATCGAACCGTGCTGGTGAACCCTGAATTGGGCGGAGTGACGCTTGGCTGGAACCTCGTCCACACCGCGCAGGATGAGTTGTTTGCAGCCATTGAAGGCACTGCTTTTCATACCCGCATCATTCTCGAACGCATGGCGGAGTACGGTGTTCGCGTCGATCGCGTTATCAATGCCGGCGGCATTCCTCAGAAGAGCCAGGTATTGAACCAGGTCTACGCCAATGTGCTCAACAAGCCGGTACTGGTGCCTGCGGGCATTCCCACGAGCCTGGGCTCGGGCATATTCGCCCTGCTGGCCGCGGTGGCTTACAAGACCATCGAAGAAGCCCAGGCAGCCGTCTGCCTGCCATTGCGCACAGTGCAACCCGACCCAGAAGCCGCCGCTGTGTACGAACGCCTTTATCAGCTCTATCGCAAGCTTTACTTTGCACTCGGCAGTCGTGACGCGGCCTCAGCTTCGCTGGGCGATGTGTTACCCGAGCTAAGAAAAATCGCTTGGGAAGCGCGGCAGAGCTGAAACCAGTTCGTAGATTCCGGGCACTGAAGATTCGCAGCCATTCACCATTCCCTACTGTTGCTGCTGTTGTTGCATTTGCTGCAAATCAATAAACGGTATCGTGGGCGGATCAGGAGGCTGTTGAGCGCGCTCCACCAGCACACTCCAGTCCTCGGGGATGGGCAGCTGGCGGTCGAGCGCAGGCGGCTGCTCGCCGGCCTCGACATGAACGGCGACATACAATTCACTGTTCGTCTTCCCGCGAAAAATGCCGTGCGTGGGAGGCACATCCGCATAATCCCGGCCCACCGCCGTACGAATATGGCGGTGATGCGCGACCAGATTGTTCGTGGGGTCAAATCCCACCCAGCCAAGATGCGGAATCAACGCATCCACCCAGGCGTGGGTCGCGTCCGGCGTCGAGCGGTCGTGGTCTTCGCGGCTCCGATAGAGATAGCCTGAAACATAGCGTGCCGGAATACGCACATGGCGCAGCAAGGCAATCATCGTGTGCGCAAAATCCTGACAGACACCCTCGCCGCTGATGATGGCCTCGTCGATTGGTGAATCCACACGAGTGGATCGCGGCACATACTTGAAGTAGTCGAAAAGCCGCTGGTTCAGTTCCTGCACAAGCATCAGCGGATCATCTCTCCTGGTAACCCCCATCTGCGTCGCAAGCAGTTTCACCGCCGGGGTCTCAGTACAGAATGCGCTGGGCAGCAGCATCTCCCAGTAATCGCCGGAATCAATCATTTCGTCCAGCGCGCCCCAGGCATCGGGAGACAGAAAGCCCGGCACATCAGGCAACACCTGCTGCTCCACAACCGACTCGGCCACAATCACAAGTTGGTTGTGCTCGTTGGGAATATCGAAGTGCTGCACATTGTTGCCGAGGTGGTCGCGATAGCTGAAGACGCGGCAACGAGGGCTTACTGAAAGCGAAAATGTCAAGCAGTGCTGGTGCGAGTCTGAACGCGGATTCATGCGCGTTTCCATGATGCTCTCGCTGATCGGCGTGGAGTAGCGGAAGCGTGTCAAATGCCGAATGGAGTAGAAATTCATGCTTGCTCCCATTCTAGATCGCTAGTGCCGACTGGATGGAATAGTGCACATAGTAGCGGTAGATAAACTCGTGAATCCGCATGCACTGTTCGCGGATGGTGTGGAGAAACGCTCCCGTATCCCCTGCAAGAATCTCTCCTATTGTCGTGTAACTAAGCATCGCTTGAAGTCGCCCAATCACTGCTGTCAGCTCTTCTGGCGGGCGTCGCCCACCGCTTCGCTGAATCGATTCGATGGCGTCGCGGATCCCGTCCACGCAATAGCGGATGGCGTGGGGGAAGTCACGGTTCAAAAGCAGAAACTCAAGAATTCGGTCAGAAGAAACATCCGCGGTATACACCTGGCAATATGCTTCAAACGAAGTGCAACAGCGCAAGAGTCCTACGAGTTCAAGGTACTGATAGCCCGAGTGGTCCTGTTCCTGCGCATGGAACAGATCAGGCTGGTAAACCTCAAGCAGCGTTGCAGTTGCGTATGACCGTTCCAAGTACCGCCCCAGCCGGATGAACTGCCAGCCTTGGCCATGAATCATGGTTGTGTCGCTCACACCCTTGAACAGATGAATCCCATCCACCACCGAGGCCAATGCATCATTGATGCTTGAACGGAACTGCGCCTGCGCATGCTGCGAATGCATCTGATGAAACAGCCGGTTCAGTCGTTGCCACTGTTCGCTTGAAATCTCTTCGCGAACCTGGCGCGCGTTCTCCCGCGCCCCGTTGATGCAGAACGTGACCGCGGCGTGATCGATACTGTCGAAAACCAACGTACGGGCCATTGCATCCAGGTCCCCGCTCCACTCCATTTCGGTGACCTTGCCCAGCGAAGCCATCAGGCGTTGCCAACGCTTCTCCGCACTTGTGCCGCTGGTGTCAAGCATCAGGCCCATCGTCACATCCAGCTGACGCACGGTATTCTCTGCTCGCTCCAGGTAGCGGCTCATCCAGTAAAGACTGTCGGCAACACGCGATAGCATGGTTCTGCGCTCCCTCGCTCCTGTTGAACTACTGTTCCAGAACCCACGTGTCTTTGCTGCCGCCGCCTTGCGAAGAGTTCACCACCAGCGAACCCTTTTCCAGCGCCACGCGCGTCAGGCCGCCCGGCACGATGTTCACTTTTTCTCCGAAAAGTATGTAGGGCCGCAGATCAACATGCCGTGGCTCAAGGTGATTGCCGATCAAGCATGGCGCCCGTGAGAAGTCCAGCGTCGGCTGCGCGATGTAGTTGCGCGGATTCGCCTCAATTTGCCGGGCGAACTCCTCACGCTGGCGCGCGGTCGAATGCGGACCGATCAACATTCCATAGCCGCCACTCTCGCCTACCGCCTTCACCACCAGCTTGTCCAAGTTGGCCAGCACGTGCCTGCGTTCCTTGTCTTCGCTGAGTAGATAGGTTTCCACATTGTTCAAAATCGGATCTTCATTCAAGTAGTAGCGAATCATCCGGGGCACATAGGCATACACCGCCTTATCGTCTGCCAGGCCTGTGCCAAAGGCGTTCGTCACTGTCACGTTCCCGGCGCGATAGGCATTAAACAATCCACCGCAGCCAAGCGACGAATCGGCGCGAAAAATCAGCGGATCGCTGAAGTCGTCGTCTACACGGCGATAAATCACATCTACGCGCTTCAGCCCGTCGGTGGTCCGCATGTACACAATGTTGTCGTGCGTGACCAGGTCACGGCCTTCCACCAGGTCAATCCCCATCTGCCGTGCCAGGTAGGTGTGCTCAAAGTAAGCCGAGTTGAAGACGCCCGGCGTGAGCAGCACAATGTTTGGCTCGGGCCGTCCTTCCGGGGCCAGCGACCGCAGCGTAGCCAGCAACAGTTGCGCGTAATGCTCGATCGGCCGCACTCCATAGCTATGGAAGAGCTGGGGAAATGTCCTTTTCATCACCCGCCGGTTGGTCAGCATGTAGCTCACACCGGAGGGCACTCGCAGGTTGTCTTCAAGCACCACGTACTCGCCGGTGTTCAGCCGCAACAGATCGGAACCCACCACGGCAATGTACACGTTTCGTGGCACTTGCAAGCCGCGCATCTGGCGCCGGTAGTGCCTGCAGCTGTAGACCAGTTCGCGTGGAATGATTCTGTCCGCAAGGATCTTGGCGTCGGAATAGACATCGCGGAGGAACAGATTCAGCGCCGTGATCCGCTGCGTAAGGCCGCGCTCAATCCGATCCCACTCCTGCGCGGTAATCAGGCGGGGCAGCAGGTCATAGGGGAAAATACGCTCCGTGCCCTCATCCCGCCCGTAAACCGTAAATGTAATGCCCTGTGTCAGGAACGAAAGGTCAGCGGACTGCTTGCGCCGCTGCAGTTCCTCTTCCGGCAACCGTGCCAGCGTCTCTGCAAGGGCGCGGTAATGGGCCCGCACATCCCCGCTCGCCTCGCGCATCTCGTCGAATGCCTGGTCAAGGGGATAGTCACCGAAGAGCGAATCTACTTCCACTGCCAATTCCTCTTTAGGACCAGCTTTCATGAGGGGCCGCAGGCTTCCTTCACCGCAAAATCAGGGATGCAAGAAGCAAGTACCCTTCCGACTGCCGGCGCGCTGTCCTGCTTCTGCCTGGAAGTCCGCGCCGCCTTGACCCTGTCTTTTAGCTTGTAACACACGCGATATAAAGGCGCCATCAGGAAAGGCTAAAGACCTGAATCGCAAGATGACCACAACTCAGAGGGCGGCCAGTCTTTCGCAATCAAGCCGCCCTCAAGTGTTCAGATAGAACGATAAGCATTCGCTTTAGAATAGGTTCCAGAGCGATTGGTTATAAACCGAGTGATGAAACTGAACCTCGGAACCCTTGACGATGGTTCCCAGTTCGCGTGGCGAACGGTTCGCGGCGGCCTGCTTCAGTTCGGCGTAGCGTCCTTGTACGTCTGCGCCCAGAATACCGGCGATCCAGGGCGAGGCTTGAAAGTCGTCAATAGCCTTTTGGATGTTGTCTGGCAGGTAGCGGCCTCCGGCACGGAGATTCTCAGCAACCGAGATCCCACCGTCAATGCCTGTCTTGAAGATGCCGTAGAGAGCCAGGTACGGATTCGCGTCTGGCGCAACCGCGCGAACCTCAGTTCGCATCGACCGGTGATTGCCAATTGGCACACGAACCATTGCGCCACGGTCCACAGCCGAAGCCCGAATCTGGTTGGGGGCCTCGAAATGCGGATCGAGCCGCCGGTACGCATTCACACTCGAATTGAAAACCAGGCAAAGATCGAGCGCTCGTGTGAGGATGCGGTCAAGGAAATTCCAGCCGAAGCCAGAAAGCTGTTCCGCGCCTTTTTCATCCCAGAATAAGTTCGTTTTGCCCTGGGAGACGGACACGTTTGTATGCATGCCGCTCCCATTCACTCCCACCACCGGCTTGGGCAAATAGCAGGCCGTGTAGCCCATGTTATTGGCAATCTGGCGGGTCAGCAGCTTGTACAGCTGAATCTGGTCTGCCGCGGCAACAACCTCAGCGTACCCGTAGTTGATTTCAAACTGGCTCGGCGCTACTTCGGGATGATCCTTCTCATTCTGGAAACCCATCGCCCTTTGCACTTCGGCTGACGTGTCGATGAATTGGCGCAGCGGATCTAATGGCAGAACATGGTAGTAGCCGCCTGAATTGATGAACTCGAACTTTCCAGACTCGTGGTACTTCTGTTCCGCGTCCTTGCCGGCAAACAGAAAACCTTCAATTTCAGTTGCGGCGTTCAGCGTGTACTGCTTCTCAGCGAATAGCTTGTCGGAGTAATTCTTGAGCACGCCGCGCAGATCGCCGGTATAGGCAGTTCCATCCTTGTCCAACACAGTGCCGAAGGCGAGCACCTTGCCAGTTCCGAACACGTCCGCGGGCACCCAGTAAAAGGCGCTCCAGTCGATTCCCAGGCGCAGGTCGCTCTCCTTCTGGGCCGTAAAGCCCCTGATCGAAGAGCCGTCGAAAGTCAGGTTCTCGTACGCGCCGAGCAGGAATTTCTTGTCGTAGTCGAGCAGGTGCAGCCGCCCCTCCAGGTCGCTGAACAGCACGGTCACGGCTTTGATCCGCTTTTCGTCGGTCAGGTATTTAAGACGCTTTTCGCGGATTTCGTCGGCTGCAACCCGGTTCGTACGATCGGCTTTGGCAGCTAGGTTGAGCTCTTCAAGCTCCTCATACGGGAGCGCGAGAAAGTTGCGGTAATCAGTAGACATGGTTCTCCTTCCGGACAATTCGTGCAGTCCCGGCGTACAAGGCGCTGGCGGCTGTTTTTGGTTTTGTGCACGCAGGATAACGCCAAGTTGCCACTTCCGTATGTGATAAGCGGAACATGCGCGATCTTTCGGTCAGCCCCGCCACCTGTCCGATCAGCTGAATCCAAGCGTTCCGCAAGCAAAAAACGGTTCAACAAGAGGCGGCACTATGCGGTAACCTGTGGTTTTCAGGAGACATTTTCCCGATGCACAGGCTTCCCCGCTTAGCAGCCCCCCTCGCCACTTCCTTTTTGTTCGTCTGCACCCTCGCCGCAGTATTCGCGCAAAAAACGCCAATTCAGATCACGGCTGACCTGTCCGACGCGCCTCGAAAGCTCTATCACGCTGAGATCGATCTTCCAGTGACGGCAGGCCCGCTCGTCCTGACTACGCCAAAATGGATTCCCGGCAACCATCGGCCAACCGGCCCAGTTGATGAAATCGCCGGAGTGGTTTTCACCGCCAACGGCCAGCCCATCCAGTGGCGTCGTGATGACGTGGATCTCTACGAATTCCACCTCGTTGTGCCCGATGGCGCGTCCACGATTCATGCCCACCTGGACTGCATTGTCACCAAGCGGGTCAGCCAGAAACTGGCTGTTCTTGAGTGGGAGAAACTGTTGCTCTACCCAGCCAACACTCCGGTCCGCGACATTCCAGTTCAGCCCTCGCTCATCGTTCCAGCTGGATGGGGCATCGGCACCGCGCTCACTCCCATTGATTCAGCCTCCTACCCGATACCGGCAGCAGGCAGCACCACGCATTTCGCAGTCACCAACGTTGAACAGCTCCAGGACTCACCGGTCATTACAGGGCAGTACTTCCATGAGTTTCCGCTTGCGCCGGCGATCACTCCGAAACATTTCATCGATGTCGCTTCCGACTACCCGGAGGACTCGAATCTTCGCCCTGCTGTGCTCGCCTCGCTGAATAACCTGGTGCGCGAAACCGATGCGCTTTATGGCTCGCATCACTACAACGTCTACCATTTCCTGTTGACTCTTTCTGACGTGGCCGGGAATGAAGGGCTTGAACATGGTCAGTCGTCAGACAACGGCGTGGGAGAGAAAGGCTATGCGGACGAAGCCCACCAGGTGCTTGAAGCCGAATTGCTGCCTCATGAATTCACTCACTCCTGGAACGGCAAGTACCGCCGGCCTGTGGGTTTGTACCAACCTGACTTTGCAACTGCGCAGCAAGGCGCGCTCCTGTGGGTGTATGAGGGGATGACGCAATATCTCGGCAACCTGCTGGCCGCGCGCTCCGGACTGGAAACACAGGCACAATATCGCGACTTCTTAGCCAACTCCGCAGCCGGTCTCGAATACCGCCCCGGCCGTGATTGGCGATCGACGAGCGATACCGCCATCTCCGCCAGCATTCTGCGCGACAACGATCCCGGGTGGTCCAATTGGCGACGCGGCCAGGACTACTATCAGGAAGGTGAATTGCTCTGGCTCGATGCCGACACCCTCATCCGCAAGCTGACCCAGAACAAGAAATCCCTCGACGACTTTCAGAAGATTTTTCTGGCCAAGGGTGGGAACACCGGGCCGCTGATTGTCCCCTACGACTTCGATGAATTGGTAACCGATCTCAATATGGTCGTTCCCTACGACTGGGCGGGATTTCTCCATGAGCGTGTGGACACGATCAACCCGCATGCCGATCTGTCGGGCATTCTACAAGGTGGATACAAGCTGGTGTTCAAAGACCAGCCCAACGCCGTGTCGCGCATTGTGGCAATGATGGGCGGGCCCCGGGTCAGAGGGCTCAATTGCTGGTACTCAGTCGGTTTGCGTGTCGGAAGCGATGGAACTATCTCGGATGTGCGCTGGGACGGCCCCGCCGACAAGGCGCGCCTTGCACCCGGCGAAAAAATCATTGCCGTAAACGGACGTATCTTTTCCAGTGAAGTGCTGCAAGCGGGCATCCGCGCGGCAAAAGGCGCTTCGGAACCCACTCATCTCATTGTCCAGGCGGATTCCTTCGTCTCTACCGTCGATCTCGATTACCACGAAGGCGAGCGCTATCCGGCCCTCGAACGAGTAGAGGGTAAGCCGGACTACCTCGACGACATCACCAAACCGCTCTCGATTCCGGAAAAAGTCCCTGCTGCTCCAGCGAACAGCTCCGATTAAACAACTGCCATGAATATCCAGAATCGGCCAACGCCTTTCGAGCGACTGCAAGTGGATTCGAGCGCCATGCGGTATCGTGAGAATCAGTTGTCGGCTTGATCCACTTCGCGTTTGACGGTAATTGGGGGCTTTTTCTGCGCGGCGTGAGTTTGCAGCGCCTTGGTCTGGTTATCTGAGCACGCAGAGCCGTTCTCCTGAGTGCAGCTCATCGTTCCGTCCAGCGCCTGCAGGGCCAGTGATCCGATTCCCTTCAGGTCTTTTGCCGTCTGCGCCAAATCCAGAACGTTCTGCTTCACGTCCTGCGTCGTCGATTGAGCATCGGACTTCGTCTGCTGGACATCGCCATAGGTCTGCTGGCCGTCGCTCGCCGTTTGCTTGGCGTCCCCAACCACCTGCTTGGCGTTCGCAATCGGGTGCTTCACGTCCCCGGCAGTTTGCTTCACATCGGCTCCGGTCTGTTGCACATCGCCCACAGACTGCTGGGTGTCGCCGACTGTGGATTTCGCATCGCCAAACGTCTGCTTCAAGTCGGCAATATCCTGGTTGAGGTCAGAGACCTCAGGGTTCGCGCAAGGCGTCTTGGCATCGGCCTTCAGGCATTTGATCGCGTGGCCCGGAGGCGCCTTGGCGGGTTGTGCCTGGGACTGACCTTGAGCCCCAGGTTGCATCGCCGAAACAATTAGGAAAAACGACGCAGATATGGAGAAGAGTCTCGCTTGCATGTGTCCTCCTTTGCTAAAGAGCAGGCCCTTGCAAAAATCTCGATCTTGCCTCGGAACTCGGCGCCACTAGCGGCAACGCTTGGCTGGGAAGTTTGATGGCGTCAGAATACATGAGTCCCCAAAACCACAGTCAAGAAATCAGGCCCAGGCGCGATGATTCCGCCGAGGAATTGCGGGCCCTTTCCCGTCTTCAAGAATGGTTTCACCACGCGTTGAAACTTTCGCCATCGCTCTGTGAGCGATTCTACCGGCGAAACTGCCACCTGGAGCCGGTAGCTCCGTCACAATTGTGGAACGGACTGAGCGCCGGGGGTTAATCTGGTTCATAAGGAGTTTTCAGCCGAAGATGTTCTCAATACGTCATTTCCCCGCCGCCCTGTGGGCCATTCTCATGCTGTCCCTCCCGGTGATTGAAGCCCAGCAACAGGAAGTCCGGGCGCCTGCCGAAGATTACGTTCGAAGCCACTATACAAAGTACGAGTTCCGCATTCCGATGCGCGACGGAAAACGCCTCTTCACCGCGGTCTATGTGCCGAAGAATGGCGCTGGCGGACCCTATCCCTTCCTGATGGACCGAACTCCATATGGCGTGGCCCCTTATGGCGAAGACAAGTACCCAAAATCTCTTGGACCGTCAGACGAGTTTGAAAAAAGTGGATACATCTTTGTGTATCAGGATGTGCGCGGCCGCTGGATGAGCGAAGGCGATTTTGTTGAGATGCGCCCCCACATCGACGACAAGGTATCCCCGCAGGACGTTGACGACGCCTCCGACACCTACGACACCATCGAATTCCTTCTGAAGCACGTCCCGAACAATAACGACAAGGTCGGAATCTGGGGCATCTCGTACCCTGGCTTTTACACCTCTGCATCCATCATCGACTCCCACCCGGCACTGGCGGCCGCCAGCCCCCAGGCGCCTATGACAGACTTGTTCCTGGGCGACGACAGCTATCATGGCGGGGCATTTATGCTCTCAGCCGGTTTTGGATTCTATGCTCCCTTCTTCCATCCTCAGGCCAAGCCGCAAACGCCCGCGCCAACTCTGCCGTTCGACTTCGGCACGCCCGACAGTTACAAGTTTTATCTCCAGGCGGGTAACATTGCCAACCTCGACAAGCTCTACCTCAAGGGCTCCAACTGGCTCTTCAATGATCAGTTCAAGCACGACACCTATGACTCTTACTGGCAAGCGCGTGATCTCTCACGCCATATGAAGAATGTTCACTGCGCAGTCCTGGTGGTGGGTGGCTGGTATGACGCGGAAGATTTAGAAGGCCCCTACCGCACGTTCTATGCAATCGATAAATTCAACCCGGTAACTCCCACAACCCTGGTCGAAGGTCCATGGGTCCACGGAGGCTGGGCTCGCAGTGATGGCAGCCATTTAGGCGATGTGCAATTCAACGCAAAGACAAGCGAGTACTTCCGAACAGAAATTCAATTCCCCTTTTTCGAACATTACCTCAAGGGCAGGGGCACCACATTGCCCAAGGCCATGATGTTTGAAACTGGGACCAATGTCTGGCGCTCCTTTGATGCTTGGCCTCCCAAAGCCGTGCAGCCCAAGACCCTCTACTTTCATGCCGGCGGCAAACTCAGCTTCGATCCCCCGTCTGACACGACTGGTGTGGATGAATACATGAGCGATCCCAACCATCCGGTGCCTTTCGTCGGTTACACCACTGACACCGTGCCTCAGCGCTACATGGTCGACGACCAGCGCTTCGCCAGTTATCGGCCAGACGTGCTCGTCTACCAGACCGATCCGCTCGAAGACGATATCACCATCGCTGGTCCGATCTCTCCAAAATTGAAAGTCGCCAGCAGCGGAACGGATTCCGATTTTGTTGTGAAGCTCATCGACGTCTACCCAGAGGATGCGCCCGATCCGGATACCTCGTTAAACGGCAACAAACACATTCTCGATGCGCCGCCTCTACACATGGGTGGCTACGAGGAGTTGTTGCGCGGAGAACCTTTCCGGGCCAAGTTTCGTAACAGTTGGGAGAAGCCCGAACCCCTCAGCCCCGGCGAGCAAGCCGACATAGACTTTACAATGCCCGCTCTCTTCCATACCTTCCGCCGCGGACATCGAATCATGGTACAGGTGCAGAGTTCCTGGTTCCCGCTCGTTGATCGCAATCCACAAACCTTCACTGACATACCTTACGCCAGGCCTGAGGACTTTCAAAAAGCGACGGAGCAAATCTTCCGTCAGAAAGACGCAGCTTCAAGCGTGGAGCTGCTTGTACTACCTAAGAATTAACTCTCGCTTTCAGCTTCAGGCATCAGCCAGGAGTTGAATGGATGCCGGCAGCTGCTCTTGGTCGATCGAATGCACAAGACGAGAAGCTGGCAAATGATTTCCAAACTATGAGGACCTCCATGTTAAATCGATGTTTTCGCTCCGCAATAATGCTGGCGGTCGCAGTTGTCATGACTGCGGCGACTTTCGTAAACGCCGAAGAGGGTATGTGGACATTTGACAATCCGCCCCTGAAGCAGCTCAAGGACAAGTATGACTTTGTCCCTACCCAGGCCTGGCTCGATCATCTGCGCCTCTCCAGTGTCCGGCTCAACGACGGTGGGTCGGGTTCCTTCGTCAGTCCCGATGGATTGCTGCTCACCAATCACCACGTAGCCCGCGGACAGTTGCAGAAGAATTCGACCGCGGACCACGACTACTTGCGCGACGGGTTCTATGCTGCCACGCACGAGCAGGAAATGAAGTCGCCCGACCTCGAGATTAATGTGCTGGTAGGCACGCAGAACGTCACCGATCGAGTGCAAGGCGCCGCGAAGGGAATCCCGGACGAAGCCAGGGCGCTCAGGGCACGTGACGCCGAAATTGCTCTCATCGAAAAAGAGAGCAAAGACAAAACCGGCTATCGTTCTGACGTCGAGTCCTTCTACCAGGGAGGCGAATACTGGCTCTACCAATACAAGGTCTACACGGACGTGCGCATCGTCTTTGCGCCGGAAGAGCAGGCCGCCTTCTTCGGCGGTGACCCTGACAACTTTACTTATCCGCGCTATGACCTCGACATGGCCCTCTTCCGCGTATACGAGAATGGCAAGCCCATCCACACTGAGAACTATCTCAAGTGGAGCGCAAACGGTGCGGCGCCGGGCGAGCTGACTTTTATTTCAGGCCATCCTGGCGGCACCAGCCGCGAAGACACCCTGGCCGAATTGGAGTTTGAGCGCAATACAACCATCCCCACATTCACCGCATATCTCCAGCGCCGCATCGATGCGCTTCAGGCATTTGCCGCGAAAGGGCCGGAACAGGCTCGATTGGTCGACAGCATGATCTTTCGTCTGCAGAACAGCCTCAAAGTTTACCTGGGCCGCGCAGAAGCTCTGGGGGATAAGGCCATTCTGGCAAAGAAGGCAGCGGAAGAAGCTGACTTCCGCCAAAAGGTAGCGGCCAATCCAAAGTGGCAAAAGCAATACGGCGATGCCTGGGATGCGATTGCGGCTGTTGAGACAAACACTGCCAAAGAGCGCAGGGCAATGATCTTTCGCCGCACCGACAGCCAACTGTTTTCAATTGCGCGATTGATTGATCAGTACGTCACGGAAGTGAAGAAGCCCGATGGCGAGCGCGTTGATGGTTTCCACGACGCGGAGCTCGAATCCCTGCGCTTTCAGATTCTGTCTCCCGCCCCAATTGAGATTCTTACTGAAAAGCTCTATATGACCACGGCATTGAACCTCGCCGAGGAGCAGCTTGGCAAAGACGACAAATACGTCCAAACTCTGCTCCAGGGCGGCGGTGTGGACACCTTCGTCAACTCCGAGATCGACGGCACAAAGCTGACCGACGTTGCTGTGCGCAAGTCACTTCTTGATGGCGGTGAAGCTGCGGTAGCTGCATCCACTGACCCCATGATCGCCGCCGCACGGCGAATTGACCCGGTTGTTCGCGAATACAACCGTTGGCAAAAAGCAGAGGTCTCCAGCGTGCTCGTCCCAGCAGGTGAAAAGCTCGGCAAAGCGCGCTTCCTGGTCTATGGCAAGAATACTTATCCGGATGCCACCTTTACTCTTCGCCTCAGCTATGGTCCTGTCGAAGGTTTTCCTTACAACGGCACCATCGCCCCGCCTTTCACCACCTTCTATGGTCTATACGACCGCGCAGCCAGTTTCAGTAACAAGTCGCCGTTCGACCTGACGCCGAAAGAGGAGGCCGCGCGTGGCAGACTTGATCTCTCAACACCTCTCGACTTCGTGACCACAGGCGACATCATTAGCGGCAACTCAGGCTCGCCCGTCGTAAATCGCGCCGGCGAACTCGTCGGCCTGGTATTCGATGGAAATATTGAGTCGCTGGCTGGTGACTATGTTTACGACGGAACAAAAAACCGTACCGTCGCAGTCCACTCTGCTGGGATGATCGAGGGGCTTCGCACACTCTACGGTGCAAATGCGCTGGCAGACGAGTTACAAGGAAAGCAGTAAGTCGCTCATATCTCCGTGAGCATAAAGGGGGGCCACCGGGGCTCCCCTTGCCGTTTCCTGCATAAGGATATCAGTGCGTCGGCGCTCTTGATGGAGCGGCGTAAGGCGCATCTGCTGGGGCTGGACCGCTCGGCTGGTTCGGAACCACGCTATCGTCGGTCAAAATGCGCGTCTCAGATCCGAAGCGGCGATACGGCCCAAACGCAGAATCGTTCAGAAATGTCTTTGGCTGACCCTTGTAGATCGATGTCATATGCAGCCCCACCGGGGGCTCCTCAGTATGAGCCTTTAGAATCGACACACTTTTCAATGGGCAGGTATAAGTCTTTCCACCAATTTCGACTGGACCATACTCAACAAAGATTCCTGCCGTGGATACCAGATCGCCAGGCGGCATCTCAGCATCCAGCGTGATGCGAAGAATGGTGCCAGTCACCGGATCAAAGGCGATTTCCCCGTGATAGGCAGCAAGCTCGCTGAATACCTGCCAGTCGGTTTGCGAGCCTGTTTGCCCGTCGACTCCACCCGAAACGCAGCAGAACTGCACCTTATCGTCAGATTTTTCCTTCGGCACCGCGTAGCGGAAAACTGCCTCCATGCCGCCAGGCCCCTTTTCCCAATGACCCCATGTAATCTTGCCTTTCAGCGCATTGGCCAGCACCACATTCAGAATTGGCCCGAACACTCCGCGGGTTTCCAGGCCTTGCACAGCTGGCCCGCGTTTCTTTACCTTCGCCCCACCTTCGTCAATCACCTCTTTGCGGTCGCGATAGGTTACGGTCACGCTTGACGTTCCCGTGACGTGCAGTGGCATGTAGCTCAGACTGACTAAAGCAGTCGCTTGCTGGATATCTTGTGCCGGCCTGTCTTCGTAGCCGATGGTATCTCGCACAGCAATAAGATTTGGCAGTTGAAGCAGAGTCGTATTCACGTAATTCACAACCTGGGCCAGCATCTTATGTGCCGCGGTTCCGTCGGGCATGGCATCTCCCGGAATTTCGGCCGCAGGAGGATCGAGTAGTCCCGAGAGATCGGCCAGCGCAACCAATGCTTCCTGTGCCTTGCTGCCCGGCAGTGTTGCCTTCAACCGCATCAACTCGACCGTGCTCAGGCGCTCGGTCAATTCCATATTCAGTAGTTCCTGCGCCACATCCGCATCGGGCTTGTCCCGATCCGCTGCCAGTGCCTGTTTCAATTCGTCCACCGAAAGCTTCACCAACACCGTCGGCTTTTCGCCAACCGCCGGCAAAGCAATCAATACCATTACACACAGAACCATCAACCTGCGCACGCTTAACCCCTTTTTGAGACGAGCTCTAACTGTGCGGACATTCCACTTGATATCAAATTGGCATGGCTCGAATGGTCCGGCCAATCGCAACCAGCGTTCAGCTCTTCTTGCCGCGCCCGCGCTTTGGATTCGGCGGGCAAGTCGATTCGCGAATCACCAGTTCTGGGAGAATTGGCACCGAATCTGGAAACTCGGCCTGCCCACGGATTCGCTGCAAAAGAATCCGCGCCGCCACCACGCCCATATGCTGCAGCGGCTGCCTTATCGTCGTCAAGCTCGGATTGTGGTAAGCCGCCGCCTGAATATCGTCAAAACCTACCACTGACACGTCTTCAGGCACGCGCAGATTGTGGTCCATCAGCGCACGGATCGCTCCAATCGCTGACACGTCGTTGTAGCAGACCATCGCCGTAAAGTCGCCGCCGCGATTGAACAATTCATTAGCCGGCCCAAACCCCATCTCTGGCGTCGAAACCCTCACCTGGATCTGCGCGGTGTGTTCCGGCGGCACCTCCAGCTTCAACTCTCGTGCGACCGCCATCTGGCATTCCCACCGTTCATCAGCGTCAGAGCTGTGCCCGCCCCCGCGCATGAACGCGATCTTGCGGTGCCCGAGCTGGTAAAGATGTCGCAACGCCAGCTCTGCCGCCCGTCGCTGATCCAGCACCACATTCGTGACGCCATCGATCTTGCGATGTCCGGCAACCGCCACGACGGGGAGCTTCAGGCTGTGCTCCAGTAGCGTGTCAATCACGATGAACCCTTCCACGCTGCGATCCATCAACTGGCGCGGATACTCCTCAATCAGGTCCGCCTTGCGCCGGTGGCTGGCGGTCAGGTAGAAGTAACCTTCCTCGATGAGGAATTCCTCCATTCCAGTCAGTACCTGCGCTGCATAGTTGTCGTTCAAGTCTGGAATTAATACGCCGATCGAGAATGTCTGACGCTTGCGCAGTGAGCGCGCGTAAAAACTTGGCCGGTAATCGAACTTCGCCGCCGCCTGCGTAACCCGATTCCGTGTCTCCTGCGGGATCGAACGTACCCCAGGCGCATTATTTAGCACCAGTGAAATTGTGGCCGGAGAGAGGTTCAAATATTCGCCCAACGTCCGCAGGCTGATTGGCTGGCCCGGCGCAGGCTCGGCCCCTGGTTTTGATCGCTTGACCATCACCATCTGTTCTAACACTCCAGCCCGGCTTATGCGCCGTGATTTCAATGGTTTTAGCCAACTTTCGGACGTCGGTTTTTGCTCGTTCGCCTCCTCTACACTCCATTCCTCAACTCAAACTGACACCTTGCCGATCCCGCTCTTCGTCCCAACCGCTGCGAACATAGCTTCCCAGCTGCACCCCTGCCTGAAATGTATTTTTGGCCTTACAATCGAAGAGATCCTCCCGCGGAGGGATGGGTGAGCGGTTGATACCGACGGTCTTGAAAACCGTTGTGCCTGAAAGGGTACCGGGGGTTCGAATCCCTCTCCCTCCGCCAGTTCCTCTCTTGGCGGTTCGCGATGGAGATCAGTTGAGGTAAATGAATGCATTCAGCGGCTCATCGATGAGCGTGATCGTTGGCTGGGAGAAAACAAGTTTGCACCCCGCCCCGCGATTCTGACTTGCCAGGGGACTGGCGCGCTCAACGGATCTTCTTTGGACGGCAAGCCCGGAACTTCGGCCAGCCTGCCTCATTCAACGGTACGAACTTTGAGCCCTGAGTTTTGCGCCGCTATCCGTCTTCTGAATCTCGAAGAAGAGATCCCAGAATTGAAGTTGGACCCGGATACTTGGAACGTCTCACTTGCCGTGATCAAGGTCGAAGTTTCTCCAGCCGGCCCGCCAAAGATCAGTCCCAAAAAGAAAAAGCGTTAGCCTCTCCGCGTCCCCAGCTCCCTGCTGCTCAACGGACTGTCCGCTAGCAGAGCAAGCGTCGCCACCATCAATCTGACCGATTACCCCCGTCGCACCCTAGTCTCCACCATCAAACTGATCACCAACCTCAACACAACCCCACGCCGGCATCCGTTGCGCGAGCGAGCATGGCTTGCGCGCGCGGCACGTTGCAACCGTTTATTACACCTCAACCACAGCCGGGAGATATTCAAATGGAAGCACAAATCGTTCCAATCAATCCACCGCTTGCGAGTCTTGAGGCGCTGGCCCAAAAGACGAGGGCCTTCATCGCGAGCAGCAAAGCCGCAAACACGATTCGCGCATATAGGGCGGACTGGGCCGACTTCTTAACATTTACGGACTACTACCAGCTATACGCCTTGCCCGCCGATCCGGCCACCGTGGCTATTTATCTGACAGACCGCTCGTCAACTCTTAAAGCCGCGACGCTTGCTCGCCGCTTAAACGCGATTGCTTTCTATCATCGCAAAGCAGGTTTCATTGATTCGCCCACTTATAATCCGCTGGTGCGCGAGACTTTCAAGGGCATCCGCCGTGTGATCGGCACCGCTCAGACGTTCAAGCAGGCGCTTCTTTCACCCGAGATCCGGCAGATCGTTGCCTCTTGTCCGGAGACTCTTTCCGGCTTACGCGACAAAGCAATTCTGCTGATTTCGTTTGCCGCGATAACCAGAAGATCAGAGACCGCCTCACTTACCGTCAAGGACATACTGACAGTACCGGAAGGAATTATTGTCACCATCGCGAGATCGAAGACTGATCAGGAGTCATCCGGCGATCGCAAGGTGGGCATCCCGTACGGCGCAGACGAGGCGACATGTCCAGTTCGTGCGTTGCAGCGCTACCTGAAAGCTGCGGGCATGGTCTCTGGATTCGCATTCCGTGCCGTCGACCAGGCAGGCAGACTGTCCCCTCACGGCCTGCATCCTGACAGCGTCGGCTACATCATAAAGCGCGCTGTTGCGCGCGCCAATTTGAAAGGAGTTGACGTAAAGGACGTGGCTGGTCACAGCGTTCGCGCCAGGGCCATAACCCAAGCTGCGAAGAATGGCACCCAGGAATTTTTGATCCGCAGACAATCCGGCCACAAACCCAGGTCGAAGAGTTTTGACCGCTACATTCGCCTCGGTGAGATGTTCACCCGGAATGCAGCATCGGGGCTTGGATTGTAGCCTTTCGACCGCTTCTAACCCTCACACCCGGCTCAACCACTTCTGATAGTTCCCTCTTATCAGATGGGGTTTCTGCCGCGCCCGTCCGCTTTTTCACTGGCCGCCGCCCGTTTCCGCCCAACTCCCACTAACGGCCTCGCAACCCATCCTCCCCCCCCTCCAGCACCCCCACTCCCCTCGCACCTGCAGCCGGCCTCGCAACCCTACCTCGGACCCAAACCCTGCAACCAACGCCCGCTCTCAACACTGCGCACCTTCCCAACTGTGCGCGCGTACGCGCCCGCCCCAACACCCGCTCTCAACACTGAGCGCGCACCCTCACGCCGCCCAACCCCGCGCGCACGCGCCCACATTTCCCTGCCCTGAACGCGAAAGCGCGCTCATCAAAGAAAGGAAAACACATGAATTTCTTCAACCGATTCCTCAACGCGCACGATCACCGCATACACCACGATCGCGCCGGTCAGGCCGAACATGGCGGCCAACCCGATCAAGCTGGCCAAGCTGGCCAGCTTCACCTGCCCGCACAGCCGCCCCCTCCACCCTCCGCACTTACACTGGTGGCTCCGGCACTGCTCGCGCCTCTCACGTGTGTCGCACCGGGCCCTCGCCTCCCTGAACTCAGCCCTCAAATCATGGCTGCCCTCGAGGTGGGGTTTTCGCTCTTCCCAATTCTTGTGGGCTCACTCAACGCCACCTCCACCAGGGCTTTTCTTCCCGCCGCTTCCAACGACGTGGAGGAATTGCGGGAACTGGCCAGCCTGCACCCGCAATGCCAGTTCGGCATGCTCGTCAACGGCCGCTTCTGCGCCGTTCGGATGGAGGGCGAGTTCGGTTATGGCCAGTTCATTGCCATGGCCAAAAGAGCTTTCCTCTTGACCCCGGACGATCACGCCGACGAGTTCGGGACCCGGCTTCTCTGCGGCGGTAATACGATTTTCGCCATCTACCTGTCGCCGGAGCTCGAGAGGCGCCGGCACCTCCCGGATCTCGGAATCGGGCTAAGCATCGTGCGCGAGTGGGTCCCGGCTCCCGGCTCGGTCTTCAAGGGCGTTCGATATCAGTTCGTCGATCCGGCTTCGAAGATTGCGCCGCTGCCCCGCAATCTTGCCGAGCTCGTCTTCGAAAATCCGGAAGCCCGCCAGGAGTCAACGGTCATCGAATTTCCTGCCTGGCTCCCTCGTTGACCGCAACCCGCACTTGGCCCTCGACACTCAGCCCTCGACACTTAACACTTCGTCCGAAGAAACATCAACCGCAACTTCCCTTCCCGCGCGGCGCATGAACCTCCGATTCGGTTTCATCCGTCGCGAGAGGAGGCCAAGCTCGGCAGACTTGATCGTCGCGCTCACCAGCAAATCTGACGTTGAAATTCGATAAGGAGAAGCCCCTAATGGCCGGCCAGAGAGCGAAATGCCATATCACCTCCTGGCGGTCATCCCTTCCCTACTGAAGCGAAGGCGCGCCCGGATTTTATCTCTTTATGGTTGCAACCAGTGCGCGGGCGCTGGTACTTTCGCCTCACTCTCCCGGGAGCGTACCCGAGAAAATCATGCTACCGCGCGTTGGAACGGCACTCGGAACGGAGCGAGGATTTCAGTTCACTCAAGCAAGAGGCCCTTGAACGACTACTATCTCTCCAGTCGGTGGCTTCCTCTATTTCCGGCGCTAATACTTTATTCGCCTTCGTAGCCATCGAACGCTTCGCGCACGATGGCCTCGATCGAGGTCACTTCAGCATCTGTCAGCTGGGCAAACTCGCCCTCGCTACGCTTGCGGCCGAGTGTGCCTTCGTTCAGGCGGATAAACCTGACTAGATTTTCCGCCATCCTGTCCGGCATCTCGACCGTGTTCATGACGCGGCGCATCGCCTCGTCATTGCGGCGCAGGAAATCGATCTCCCGCGGCAGATCCTTATCGACGGCACGTGCGACGCAGGCGTAGAGAAACCCCGCCGCATCTGTGCAATCGAAGTAACGATAAAGGTCGGCTGTGTCGTTCTGCACCTCGACATTCCGCTCGGGAGTCGGTCGCCATTCAATGTAGTCCATCAGCGGGCCCGAATGCGCGCGCAGCGTGTCGCGGTAGATATCGATGCGGTCGAGCATGACCGGCGAGACAGGGAACACCATCCCCGGCGGCGTGAATTTCCGTTCCGCCAGGACGTGATGAATTAGGCAGCGATGCAGACGGCCGTTGCCGTCCTGGAACGGGTGGACGTAGACGAATCCGAACGCGGTCGCGGCCGCCTGGAGCACGGAGTCGACTCCTCCGCCGCGCATGCGCTCGTTCGCCGCGATCATTCCCTCCATTAG
>Ga0181535_10002250_pt1 | contig 23930 bp, 20 predicted proteins | sample PEATcosm2014_Bin_44_FD_119774 | JGI IMG/M metagenome (GOLD analysis project Ga0181535, IMG submission 119774) | Peatland microbial communities from MTU Mesocosm Facility, Houghton, MI, USA - PEATcosm2014_Bin17_30_metaG | ecosystem: Environmental > Terrestrial > Soil > Wetlands > Peat | place...
GGCGCATCGCATTGAGCGCGGCGGTCGGGGAAGCGCCCGATCCGCGTGCTCCAGCGGCCGAGGCAATCTCGATCAAGCGACGGGTGAAGGAAGCGAGAATACGCTCTTCCTCAGCGCGCAGGTTACAGACTTCCGAGTCCATGTCCAAAATAGTCATTTTTCACCAGAAATTCAGCTGCTTTTGATACCCAAACGGGTGGTGCAAAACCTAATTCATTATTCTCATTTGAAAACCGGTGCGAAGTGCCAAAAGTCACTCACAGATCGCCTCCCGTTTCTGTTAGAGAAATTATTGACGAATAACAAGCGGCAATATTTCTATACGTAGTGGCCTCTTTCTCGAACATGACCCAAATGGCCTAAAAGCGGCGGCGGCGACGGAGATCACTCCTATGGCAAAACAGAAATATATGATTTTGCTAGACATCGCTGCAAGTTTGAGCGGGTTTTGAAGGAAACCACCGTTGCTTGAACTGCGCTCAACACGACAAAAGTCCCTATTGGCGAGAAGTGATATGAATATAAAAAATCGTTATATAACATAATAAAATCGTTTGGTCAGTTCCATGAGATCACTTATGAGTAAAGCATATGATTGTGCCTATTGCAATACACCATATATTAGCCAAGCTTTTGCTAGGGTTTGAACATAGTTTATGTTGAATATAGCGATGTGGCGATCCCCGCGCCGTCCGAGGACAGGTGCTAAGGATAAGGGCGCGCTTGCGCCAAGCTCAATTCGACGATTAAAGCATGTTCTTAAAATGCTGACCGTCTTTTTCGATGTCGGCATCCTCCAATTCTTTGAATCTGCGTGATGCCTTATCGATCAGAGGATTCCATCTCGAGGGCTAGCGCTCTAGGTTCACGAGTTGATCCGGGGCGATGCCGGCGGACGTGCAAACAAGAGCTTACGCCAATTGGTTCTGGCGACTGAGCGGGAAGGAGACAATCCCATGATTTCCGTAACCTTTCCGGACGGCGCATCGCGTGCTTTCGAGGCTGGCGTCAGCGGATTTGCTATCGCCAAAAGCATATCGCCTTCGCTTGCCAAGAGAGCTGTCGCGATGGCGCTCGACGGCGCCTTGCGCGATCTCGCCGATCCCTTGATAAGCGATGCCCGAATCGAATTCGTCACCCGCGACGATCCAAGAGCCCTCGAACTCATCCGGCACGATGCCGCCCATGTCCTCGCCGAGGCGGTGCAAACGCTTTTTCCCGGCACGCAAGTCACGATTGGGCCGGTGATCGAGAATGGCTTTTATTATGATTTTTATCGCGCCGAGCCTTTTACGCCAGAGGATTTCCCCGCGATCGAAGAAAAAATGGCCGAGATCATTGCCCGCGACAAACCCTTCACCAAGGAGATTTGGACGCGTGACGAGGCCAAGGCCTGGTTCGAGACGCATGGCGAGGCCTTTAAGGTAGAACTCATCGACGCAATTCCTGTTCACGAGGATTTGAAGATTTACAGGCAGGGAGATTGGCTCGATCTCTGCCGTGGTCCCCATATGACCTCGACCGGCAAGATCGGCAACGCCTTCAAATTGATGAAGGTTGCAGGCGCCTATTGGCGCGGCGATTCGACAAAGCCCATGCTCCAGCGCATCTACGCGACGGCCTACGCCAAGCCGGAGGAGCTTAGCGCCTATCTCAAGCAGCTCGAGGAGGCCGAACGGCGGGATCATCGCCGCCTTGGCCGGGAAATGGATTTGTTCCATTTTCAAGAAGAAGGGCCGGGCACGGTTTTCTGGCACCCCAAAGGCTGGACCTTGTTTCAAACCTTGATCGCCTACATGCGGCGACGCCAGAATGAGCTCGGCTATATCGAGGTGAATACGCCACAGGTTCTCGATCGTGCGCTTTGGGAGACCTCGGGCCATTGGCAGACGTTTCGCGAGAACATGTTCATCACTCAGACCGAGGACAAACGCGTCTTCGCCTTGAAGCCGATGAATTGTCCAGGCCACGTGCAGATCTTCAAGAACGGCCTCAAATCCTATCGCGACCTGCCAATGAAGATCGCCGAGTTTGGCATCGTCCACCGCTATGAGCCTTCCGGCGCCATTCATGGCATCATGCGGGTGCGCGCCTTCACCCAGGACGACGCGCATATTTTTTGCACCGAGGATCAGATCATGGAGGAGAGCCTGAAGGTCAACGACCTCATCCTCTCCATTTATAAAGACTTTGGGTTCGACGACATTGTCATCAAATTATCGACGCGGCCGGAAAAGCGCGTTGGCTCCGATGAGGCCTGGGATAGGGCCGAGGCAGCCTTGTCCCGTATCCTAGAGACGCTCAAAGGGCGCGGCGCCAAGACGGCCATCAATCCGGGCGAAGGTGCGTTCTATGGCCCGAAGCTCGAATACACCTTGCGTGATGCGATCGGGCGCGAATGGCAGTGCGGCACGACGCAAGTCGACTTTAATTTGCCGGGCCGTTTCGGCGCCTTCTACATTGGGCAAGACAGCGAAAAGAAGACGCCCGTGATGATCCATCGCGCCGTGTTCGGCTCGCTCGAACGCTTTACCGGCATTCTCATCGAACATTTCGCCGGGCATCTGCCCCTGTGGCTATCGCCAGTGCAGATCGTTGTCGCGACGATCACCCAGGAGGCCGATGAATATGCCTATGAAGTGATTGCCGCGGCGCGAAAGCTCAGGCTTCTTGTCGAGGCCGATCTTCGCAACGAAAAAATCACTTATAAGGTGCGGGAGCATTCGCTCGCCAAGGTGCCGGTCCTCATGGTCGTTGGCAAGAAGGAAGCAGCCGAGCGTACCGTCTCAATCAGACGCCTTGGGTCACAGGATCAGGCATCGGTGGGGTTGGACGAAGCCTTGAACCGGCTTGCCAAGGAAGCATCGCCGCCGGATTTGAAGCGGGCCTGGTAGGCGCGCTAGCATGGCATTCCCATCAGAGGATGTTCATCGAAAAAGTCGAGCAACTTTTTCGAAATATGCTCTAGAACGAGACGCACGCCGCTGGCTCATCCGCTCTCAAAACGCTTTCTTGGCCAAAGCGTGCCTTATAGGCAGCGCGGATAGCCTCGATGCTTCTGTCCGAATCGGCCGCTGGCGCATACCATATCAGCAGCAGGCGCGAGGTTTCCTTAATCATGGATCCCGCGGCGTCACGCCATTGGCCGTACCCCGTGAGTACGGTTAGCCCGTCGGGAAAGCGAGGAGTGATCTCGGCGGCCACAAAGGCGGCCCAGTCTTCCTCGCTGATTGGGGTCAGGTCCTTGCGTGCGGAACCGAAGAGAAGTTCGAGCCGGGCCAAGGGTCTTGCCGTGGCGCGGCAGATAGGTCCGCTGCCGATGCGCAGCGGAGGCGTCAAAACATAAGCGGCGATCAACCCAGCGGCCGCAAGCAGAATGGCGCTGGAGACGGCAGCGTAGCGCATAACTTCACCTCAATGCCGGGACGCGATCACACGAGCCGAGAGACTTGCAGGTCGATTGCAACACTCATGGTCTTGGGGATGCTCGACATGCCCGCGCGCTGGCAAGCGCCCTGGCCAATGTGACAAATCCCTCTATCCCGATTTCTTCCGCCCGTAACGCCGGATCGATGTCTACGCTTGTGAGCAAACTTATGGCGTCGCCTCCCGCAGCCGATTTCAGCGACTGCCGCAGCATCTTGCGCCTCTGGCCAAAAGCCGCTTGCGTGACCTCCGACAAGATCCGCGCCTCGCAGCGCAGCGGCGACTTGCGGGGAACAAGTTCGACCAAAGCCGAGGTAACCTTCGGCGGCGGCGTAAAGGCCGAGGCCATAACATCAAAAAGAATGCGAGTCTCGCAACGCCAATTGCACAGGACCGCTAGCCGCCCATAGGCGGCGCGCTCCGCCGGGCTTGCGACGATACGCTCCGCCACTTCGCGCTGGAACATCAAGGTTAGCCGGTCGAACCAGGGTGGCCAGGGCTCAATTTCAAGCCAGCGGACAAGGAGCGCCGTCGCAATGTGATAGGGCAGGTTGGCGCAAACGCGCACCGGCCTCGCCTCGCCAACGAGCTTGCCAAGATCAACCTCCAGCGCATCGCCTTCGATGATCTCAAGCCGGCCGGGATAGTGATTCGCGATCTCGGCAAGCGCCGCGAGGCAACGTGCGTCGCGCTCGACCGCTATGACTTTTTGCGCGCCCTCAGTGAGCAAGGCCCTGGTCAGCCCACCGGGGCCCGGGCCGATCTCAACGATCGTCGTAGTGGCCAAGGGCGCCGCGGCGCGCGCGATGCGGCGGGTAAGATTGAAATCGAAGAGAAAATTCTGGCCTAGGGATTTTTTGGCAAGAAGCCCATGCGCGGCGGTGACCTCGCGCAGCGGCGGGAGACCGTCTGGCTGATGACCTCCGACGGAGCGTGGTTCCGATTTTCGCATAAGAATTATCGCGACAATACGAGAATGGACCGCACGGTCAGTTTCCGCGCGTTTGGATCGAGCTTGCACGTTGTGCAAGCTTGCCTGCAAGGCGCAAGGACGCGATGAGGCTCGCTGGATCGGCTATTCCTTTTCCCGCGATGTCGAAAGCCGTGCCATGATCGGGAGAGGTGCGGATCAAGGGCAGGCCCAAGGTCACGTTGACCGCACTTTCGAAGGCGATGGTTTTCACCGGGATCAACGCTTGATCGTGATACATCGCGATGACAACATCATAGCCTTTGCGCGCACTCGCACGAAACAGAGTGTCCGCCGCGTGAGGGCCACTCACCGTCACGCCCGCGGCAGCGAGCTCCGCCAGCGCGGGAGAAATAACTTCAATTTCCTCGCGTCCCATTGTGCCGCCTTCGCCAGCGTGAGGGTTGAGACCGGTGAACGCCAGTCGCGGTTTTTTTATTCCAAAGCGCGAGGCGAGCTCCCGCACGGCAATGAAACCTGTTTCGACGAGGAGCTCACGCGTCAACAGCGCCGGAACCCGCGCAAGCGGAACATGAATCGTTGCCGGGATGACGGCGAATTTCGGCGACCAGATCAACATCACGGCCCGTGCGCTAACCCCGAAATAGCGCTCCGACAATTCGGCCAAAAACTCGGTATGCCCTGGATAGCGAAAGCTTGCGCGATAGAAGAGTTCCTTGGCGATCGGATTGGTGACAACGGCAGATGCTTCACAGGCGCGGACCAGACGCACGCATGTTTCAATTGAGGCTATGGTTCCGGCGGCGTCCCTCACATCTGGTACACCAAGCTTTCCGGCTACGGAGTGTTTCAAGGCGAACACCGGTAATGCGTGGCGAAACACGGGCGCGGCCTCGGCGCCGGCGACGATCTTGACCGGAATCTTCAGGCCCAAGCTTTGCGCGACTGCTGTGAGGTGATCCGGGTCGGCGACAGCGAAGAAAGGCGGTGCGCCTTGATCTTCATGCGTCTGGAGCCAGGCCTTCAATGTGAGTTCCGGACCGATACCGGAAGGATCGCCTTGCGACAAAGCCAAAGGTGCAATGTTTGCTGGCAGCAATCGAGCCATCCAGACCTCGCCATTAGAGCGCGATGATTTTGGATTGACTCAATCCAAAATCATGAACGTGATCGATTCTAAGAGTTCAGAGCAGGATGCGGGCAGAACACCAGTTTCCACTTTTCCTCATCCCGCTCTAGAGCGCTTGCCCTAAAGATGGCCTCATCTGATCGAAAAGCAATCGCTCAGATTCAAAGCGTTAGAGCATGTTCTGATCGAAAAAGTCGAGCAACATTTTCGCGACATGCTCTAATGGTTCACGACCACGGCCCTGGCGCGTAATTCCTTGAGGCGGATTTCGGCATCGGCCTCGATATGGGCGGCCAGAATCTTTTGCGAGATTGCGGCGCGCGCTGCACTATCATCCTTGGCAGCACCTTTCGCGCACACTGCGATCATCTCAAGCCCTTCCGTCGAACGTTGCGGTGCAGTTAGATGCCCGGTCGGGGTCTTATCGAGCAATTCACGGAGGGACTCGTTTATTTCGAGCGAGGTCTTGATCAGGGGATCACGAACGGTCACGTCATTCAAGGCGCGGGCCATGGGCAAGCCGCTATCGCAGTCGGTAAACCGCTCGTGCAATTGCTCGGCTTCATGGACTCGTTCCGTCATAGACGCGGGCGTAGTGGTATGTGGGATCGCGAGAATAATCTCGCGCACCGTATATTGCGTTCCGGCGGCCGCCTTGCCGCCTTGCCTGGCGAGTTCCGCGCGCACCTGTTCTTCGCTCGCCTCGACGCCCTTGTTCAAGGCTTGCACGAGGAAAACGAACCCCCCGTCGGCTTTAAAATGGGCTTTGAAATGGTCCCGCGTCACACCGGCATGTTCAAGTGCCCCGACCAACGCTTCGGGTGCAATTTTCATTTCTTGCGCGACCTTAACGATTTGCTGGGTGATGTCGCTTTCCCTGAGAGTCACGCCAAACTTGTCCCCTTCCTGAATCTCGAGGCGATCCGTAAAGAGGCTTTCGATCGCGGCGTCGCGGGTTGCTGGCTTGCGCAGGACGCGCAGCATTTTCATCCGTTCGTCGATATCGATGTTCGTAATTGGATCCCCATTGATGCTGGCAACGATGGCCTGGGCGAAGGCTTCGGCGCCGGCGAATGCCAGGAAAGCGGCGATCGCAACGGCGGCCGCACACAAACTTAAGCGCACATAAGCGACGCGCGCGTCACGGTACCACCGCGCATCGTTCTTTGTATCCATGATCCCATTATCTCCTTTGTTGCGCCAAAACCAACTCTCGCTCGCCAAACTCCCAACTCAGTATTTCGTGATGATATTATTACTGTTATTAAGACCGTCGAGCGTGTTGGTGTGGAGAACACTCTCGTTAATCTTCGCTTCCCCCAAGGTACGCAGTTGCAATTGCACCATCACTGTTTGGTTACGGGTCAATGTGGTGGTCCCATAATCCTGATAAATCGAGCTATAATTAACGGAAAAAGTCATGCACTCGTCTTGATAACCGACGCCGACCCCATAAGCCGCAGGCACGAAGGGGCCGGGATTGGAATAGCCAATCAAATAAGGGGGATAATATTGGCGGCTCATGTCGAAGGTAATGTTGCCCTGCGCGAAATAATTGTCGCTGATCTTGTAGCGCGACGAAAAAGCGAGCCCTTCGCGGCGCACGTCATAGCCGATCACGGGCTGAGCCTCATAATCGGCGAATGAGATGGAGCCAGTCAGTGCCCCGAAATTGTACTTTAAGAGGAGATCGACCCGCCTTGCGGCCAAGGTGCTGACATCGAACCGTGACAGGGCGACAAACGAAAAAATCGAATTGGGCGCGATGGTAAGTGAGGTAACATAATCGGAGAGCCTTGTATCGAGCCCCGAACTGAGACCGACATTGGCGGCGTCCGGGGTCGCATAGGAATTCGTCCCGGCGACCTGGTAGGATTGTCCGCCGATCAGGTTGATATAGCCGCCGCTATTGAAATTCATCGTGAACTGAGCACCGTAATTTGCCCTGACACCGGTTTCAAACCGGTCGTAGCCTGAATATTTACTCCAATCGAACAAGTTGGACGTATCAAAAACGAGGCTCTGCGCATCCAAGTTTACGAGCGAATTCGAGCCGATTTCCTGATTCGGACGTGCGATGATTTGTCCGATCGGTTCGAACACCATCGAGGAAAAGCTTGTCTTGGCAAAAAAGGGATAGCGGTATTCGAGCCCCACTCCCGGGATTACCTCGCCGTAAAAGGTCGGGCTATTGGTGCCAAGAAAATTTTGCTGTGAAGCGTTGAAGTAGGTCGAACTGCCATAGGCTGACCCAAACGTGTAGGTATTTGTCGTATTGACGTCGAGCCATTCGCCGTTAACACGGGTGAACGCAAACGGCGTGAAAACTTCGCCGATTGGATCGATGAATTTGCGCTGCCAGGAAGCTTCCGCCGTCGCGCGCGTGTAGTCGCCGCCAAGCCCGCGCAAAAGGCAATCGCCATTGATCTGGCCCGGAACATAATTAGTGCAAATATTGTAAAGACCATAGGCACTGTCCAGAACCTGCGGCCCGACCGCCTGAAAGCTCGCCGAGCTCGCTGAAAGACTGGTCAGATTGAAATCGAGTTCGGCTTGACCGCCAATACCGAAGGATTTGGCCGGGTCGATGTCGAAGGTCTTGTTGTAGTCCCAGACCGGATGCGCGATTGGCTGCTGCGTCTGAATGTCGTGGCTCGTCAGGCCCTCGAATGAATAACCGCGCAGATCGAAAAAGCCGCGATCGCCTTGCCCGGTAAGATAGACCGTCGAGGTCGTTTCGGCGATATAGGTAGTTGTAAGGGTCTGGCTCGGCACATGGTAGTCGTTAAGGTACCATTTGTCCGAAAGAAGCGTGAATTGCCAGCCAAATTTCCACTCATCGGCGATAGCGAAATCGCCTTTGCTTTCGAGCGAGCCGCGCGTAGATTGTTCGCTGGAACCATAGGGCGATGGTGGGAAGGCACCGGGATTTTGTTCAGCGATTCCGGTCGCCTGGATATAGTACTGACCGCTGTCCAACCGCTGGCGCCATAATGCGCTGGCAAAAAATCCTTGTTCGGAAAAATAGGTCGGCGTGACCGTCAAATCGTAATTGGGCGCGAGGGCCCAGAAGATAGGGATGCCGACACCGATACCGGCATAGGAGGTCGTGGCAAGATAGGGCGAAAGAATTCCGGATTTCCGGGTTACACTCGGGTCGGGCGCCGAAAAGAACGGGACATAAGCGACTGGGATGCCGAGAAACTCTAGCGAAGCGTCCTCGTAGTAGATCATTTTTTCGTCGTTCTTGTGGATGATGCGTTTGGCGCGCACCCGCCACAAAGGCGGCTTGTCTGGATTGTCCTTGCAGGCCTCACAGGCCGTGTAGGTGCCTTTATCGAAAACGGTGGTTTCGCCCTCGATGCGTTCGGCGCGCGGGGCGCTCATATAGGTTTTGTAGGTGCCCTTGGCAACGGTGTCGCCCTGAGGATAATAATAGGTCCTTGGGGGAGTATCCGTGCGCAAGCTCTCGATGAAACCGTCGCGGAAATCGTCTGTCAGATCAAACCGTTCGGCGTGTACCACAGTGCCATCGCTTTCGGTCAATTTGGCGTGACCTTCGGCATAAACACGGCCTGTGTTGCGGTTATAGACTACGCGGTCTGCTTCGAGCACCCTATCCTTGTAATAGATTCTAGCGTTGCCTTCGGCCGAAACAATGTTTTTGTCGGTATCGTAGCGAAGTTCAGCCGCCTCGACGAACATCTTTCCGGTCTCGCCGGGAGACTTTTGCAGGGCCTTGCCTGCGAGGGTCTCGGCCGCCGCCGGGACATATCCTGCCAGCATCGCGGCAGCGGCAAGCGTGAGCGTAAGCCGGATACAACGGCGCGTCCAAGCAGGGCGGCTCCAGGCGAATTCCGGGCTATTCAGAGGCTGCCCTTGCGGGTGCGGGCGATGCGGCCGGAAACGCGCCCCAATCCCCAATTCTGCGCCAGCCGCGCGAAGGGTGAAAACAATTGCACCGCCGGGGCAAAAACGCCGCCCCATTAACCGTCCTCCTGGTTCAGCAAAGCGAACGCGCCTAGCAGGCTCGCGACGACGGCTGGAGACCATGCGGCGACGAGCGGACTAAGCAAGCCGGCACCGCCGAGATCGCCTACGAATTTTGTCGCCACATAAAGCACAAACCCGGCGCCCACGCCACCCAAAATCATTTTCGTTATGCCACCAAAACGAAAAAACCTTAAGGAAAAGGCCGCAGCGATTAAGACCATGGCAATAAACAGAAGCGGCCTCGCCAGAAGCGTGTGAAATTGGATCCGGTAGCCGGTCCCGTCGAGACCCTCCGCCTCGGCTGCGGCATGCAACGATGGCAAGTTCCAAAATGGCACGGAGTCAGGCGCAATCGCACCTTGGATAATATCATCGGGTGAAATACTGGCGGCGAGAAGATAGAGGTCCGCGGCAATGCTCCCTTCTCCGGGCATCATGACCCGTGCGTGATCGAATTGCCACACACCCGGCCAAAGTTTGCCGGTTACCGCCTCGATCCTTTGTTCGAATGATCCTGCATGATCAAAGACATAGGCGGTAGCGGACGTCAGCTTCGTGCCATCCGCTGACGCTTGGCCGGCCTTGATGAAAACCTCTCCATCGATGCTTTGTTGTCTGATCCACAAGCTTGTGTCGTCGTTTTGCTTCCCATTGCGGCCGAAGAGCTGCGTCTCGATCACATCGGCGCGATGCTTCATGATCGCGGAGACTGGATTGAACAACACCACGGAACCAATTCCGGTGACCGCCGCGATGGCGAGCGGAGGAACCAAAAATCCCCAGACCGAGACGCCCACGGCTCTGGCCACCAGCAGCTCCAATGTGCGGGTGAGGTTAAGGAACGTCGCCATCGTGCCGAACAGTACGCAAAAAGGCATGATCTGCTCGGATACCGATGGGACGCGAAGGAGAGAGAAGTAAGCGATATATCCGGCAGAGACGCCGGGGATGTCCCCGCTGCGGCGCAACAGCTCGATAAAATCGACGACGTAGATCATGACGGAAACCATGAGAAAAACCGCCCCGATCGTCCGCAGGAAGAGCGCCGACAAATAGCAGGCGAGTGTCCAACCGATCATCGCGCGAATCCAGTCTTGGTTTCGGCAGGACGAGAGCTGCGACAAGCGCGGATAGGCCGGACAGAATTCATCGAGGCTGCTAAGGCTACGCTTGAGACCACGGCGGCGTCAGGCATCTCCCGACGCCACCCGCAGCGTTTGACGGAGGTGGGTCGACTCCCATTGCATGTATTTTCATAGAAGGACATGTCCGCCATCTTGCTGGAAATCGGCAATACAATTGGGGTTCATTAAATGATCACTTTACTGCAAGCCGTTAGGCTCTAGGAGGCCTTTCTCTGGGGGCGGCGCGGTTCCTTCGTGCTCCCGAGGGCCTTGCTCCTCCCTTTCCCAGGTTCCTCTCTTGTCAGGGTTTGGGCAGCCACCCAAACAACAAGGCGTGGCGGTTTTTTGGCGGACGATCGGGTCTTTAGAGCGTGATGCCCAGTGCGGGATTATGTCCTATTAATATGTAAATACATGGTTTTCCTGTGGCTGGCGGACAGTTGGGGACCCCGCGCAAGCTCACCCAGGCTTCGGCGCTGTCCCTTGGAACCCGGCTGATTCCCTTTGACCCACTTGCCCAAGCGGCTGTTCGTGAACATGATAGGAACCAGGAGGTGGCTTTAGCCAGTTGCACGAGCGGTTTTACGGCTAAACGAAGGCCGCAATTCAAATGCACAAGCCGTAGAGGAAGGTCTTCCCGGGAGGGGTGAATTCTAATCGGCGCGGCATTGCTTCAACGCTTTGATTTTCAACAATTTCTTTCAGATTGAACATTCCCAATGAGAAGAATGCGCGCTAGACCAGGGACGCTTCAAATACGATCGCGCCCGGGCTCTAACTGTTTGTTTTGCCGCATGATCTTGTCCAAATAGCCAGCATCATCCTGGGGACAGGCGTTAACCGGATAACCCGCCGGAGCAAATTTACAGCTCGGCGCTTGCAGAGGAACAGATGTCTGAAACACTGAAGATTGAATTCGTCGCGCTCGCGGCCTTGCCGTCACAAACCGCTGCTGGAGCATCCCAAGGGGAGTCCGGCGGCAAAGATGGAAGCGCGCGGACCCTGATCATTTTCATGGGTAAGGATTTCGCCTTCGGCGCGGCGACGCTTCACCTCATTGGTGAACCAGGCGAGACGCTGATCAAAAAGGCGGCCGCTGCCGTCAAGTTCAAGGGAAAGGCATGGACGGCACTTGATCTCGTCGCGCCGGCCGGACTTGCTGCCGAGCGGCTCGTCGTGGTTGGCACCGGCACCGATGGGGGCGACGAGAACCGCGAAGGCAAAATCAAAACAGAAGTGCCCCCAGAGCCAGAGGATTACGCGAGACTCGGTGGCTTCGTGATTGGCAAGCTTGGCCATGGGGTGAACGCGAGCATTGCCTTCGATCCGCCACGGCCGCCAAAGGAGCCAGTGCGCGCCGCCGCCGACTTCGCGTCTGGGATATGGCTGCGCGATTACCGTTTCGATCGCTACAAGACCAAGAAGAAGGATGACGCGGACACGAAGGGCAGCGCCCATATCATTATCGCCGTCGATAAACCGGCCGCTGTCCGCCATGAGGCCAAAGCGGAGGAGGCGGTGACGGCCGGGGTGTTGACGGCCCGCTCGCTGATCAACGAACCGGCGAATATCCTCTACCCGGAAGAGTTCGCCAATCGCGCCTTGGCACTCAAGAACCACGGCGTCGAAGTTACGGTGCTCGATGAGGCCGCGATGAGCGACCTCGGCATGGGCGCGCTTCTTGGAGTCGGGCTGGGATCGGCCCGCGCAAGCCGCGCCGTCATCATGCGCTGGCGCGGCGGGAAAAGCGCCAAAGATGGCGCTAAGGACAGCGGCAAGTCCAAATCGCAGCCGATCGCTTTCGTCGGCAAGGGCGTCTGTTTCGACACCGGCGGCATTTCGATCAAACCTGCGGCTGGGATGGAGGATATGAAAGGCGACATGGCGGGAGCGGCCTGCGTCGTTGGACTCATGCAGGCTCTCGCGGAACGTAAGGCCAAGGTGGACGTGGTTGGCGCCATCGGGCTTGTCGAAAACATGCCGGGTCCGCAAGCCCAGCGTCCGGGTGACATCGTGAAGTCAATGTCAGGCCAGACGATTGAAATCATCAACACGGACGCCGAAGGCCGTCTCGTTTTGGCCGATCTGCTTTGGTATGTTCAGGATAAGTTCAAACCCAAATTCATGGTCGATCTCGCGACCTTGACCGGCGCGATCCTTGTCGCGCTCGGCCAGGATCACGCGGGTCTCTTCACCAATAACGACGAGTTGGGGGAGAGGCTCATCGCCGCGGGCAAGGCCACCGGCGAGAAACTATGGCGGCTGCCGCTTGGCGCGACCTATGACAAAATGATCGATTCGAAATTCGCCGACATGAAAAATACCGGTGGCCGGCATGCGGGGTCGATCACCGCAGCACAATTCCTCCAGCGCTTCGTCAACGGCACGCCCTGGGCGCATCTTGATATTGCCGGCACCGGGATGGGCTCGCCGGCTAGCGAGATCAATCAAAGCTGGGGCTCGGGGTTCGGCGTCCGGCTGCTCAACCGGCTCGTCGCCGATTATTACGAGGGCTGACGACAGCCAGGCCATCCATGGCCATTCGGGCATGTTATAGACATCAGGTTTGTGTTAAGGCCGCGGGCATGAACGAGCGGTTGCAAGCCTTTTACCGAATCCGCGGCGATGCTTCCTCGATCGAAGAGCGCGCACGGGGAATAGCGATCGAGCAGAGCGTGGAGGCGCCGCTTGCGGCGATCCGCGATCCCCGAATCGTTTCCGACATTGTTGGTGAGGTGGCGGTAATCGAGGACCAGGGCGGCGGCTGGTTTGGTGTCCGCATCGATCTTGCCTCCGTGACGGTTGGAGAGGATGCCGGCCAGCTACTCAATATGCTTTTCGGAAACACGTCGCTCTACGACGATGTCGTGCTCGACGATGCGGTTTTTCCAACGGGTGTTCTGGCGGTTTTCGGCGGTCCCCGCCACGGCGCCGCTGGTTTGTTCGCGCGCGCTAAGGCGGAAGGACGGGCTCTCACCTGCTCAGCCCTCAAGCCGCAAGGGCTAACAGCCGAAGAGCTGGCAGCACTTGCCTACAAGCTCGCGCTGGGCGGGCTTGATTACGTCAAGGATGATCACGGGCTCGCGAATCAGTCCTTTAGTCCCTACGAGGACCGGGTGCGGGCCTGCGCCGCCGCCGTTCGCAAGGCAGGTGCGATGACCGGGAAGCCAACACGCTATGTTCCAAATCTTAACGGTCATCTTGGCCAAATCGAACAGCAAATCGGCATTGCCCGCTCGGAGGGTCTCGATACCGCGATGATTGCGCCGATGATCGCGGGTGTTCCAACACTGCAGGCGCTCCGCCAGGCCCATCCTGATTTTGCGTTCATCGCGCATCCCGCTATGACCGGTGCCGCGCGCGTTTCACCCTCCCTTTTCGCCAAGCTGTTTCGCCTGTTTGGCGCCGATGCCTCGATTTTCCCCAATCCCGGGGGCCGGTTCGGCTTTACCATGGCCTGCTGTGGCAAAATCACGGACGCCCTGCGCGATCCTTGGGACGGATTGCGCGCTAGCCTGCCGGTGCCGGCGGGCGGAATGACCTTGCAACGCGTACCGGAATTGCTCGATTATTATGGACGCGATGCGATGCTTTTGATCGGAGGCGCGCTTTTATCGGCGCCTGCCGAGACGCTCGTCAAGGAAACCGCCGCCTTCGTGCGCGCGGTCACCGACTATCGCTATGGGTGAGATCATCATGTCAGAGGAAACAATCGATACTAAGCCTTTGCGCAAGGCAGTTGCAGGTTTCGCTTGGGAAAATATCGCGCGTCTTCCTTATAAGGAGGCGGAGGCGGCGCCGTTCAAGGCGATCTCCCGGCAAACATTGTTTTCGGATTCAAGGCTCAACGGCGAATTGCGCTATTTCGAGATCGAACCAGGCGGGTTCTCGACCCTCGAGCGGCACGCGCACATGCATGGTGTCATGGTCCTGCGGGGTGGTGGCGAGTGTCTGATTGGCGGTGCGGTTCACCGGCTTCACCCGTGCGATCTTATCACCATAGAGCCCTGGACTTGGCATCAATTCCGGTCGGGGCGCGAGGAGCCCCTGGGGTTTTTATGCCTGGTCAATAGCGAACGGGATAAGCCGCAATTGCCCACGGCGGCGGATCTCGCTCTTCTAAGGGCTAATCCCGCGGTGGCGCGGTTTCTCGACGCATACTGAGCCGGTGCCGCTTGCGTGGCGCGGCATTGGGGCTCAAATTGGTTTTTTGAGAGGAGAGTCGCATGCGAAGGCGCGTCACCGGGCTCATTTGGCTTGCCCTTCTGCCGCTGCCTGATCCGACGCTTGCGAAGCCGGATGCGGTTCCGGTATTCGATGTTGCGCGCTCCTGCCTCGAGGCGCGGGCCTATGTTGGCGCCAATAAGAATCTTGCCTATCAAGGCTGTATTAAAGACGAACGTGACGCTCGCGCCGAGCTCGTACAGAAGTGGCCGCATTTCAAGGCGGGAGACCGCCGGGATTGCGTCGCGCAAGGCGCCAACCCGATGCCGAGCTATGTGGAAATTTTGACATGCCTCGAAATGAGCGACGAAGCCAGCGCTCTTTATAATCCCGATGGCACCGCCCGCGCTAATCCCGTAAGACCTGCTCAGGGGCTGACAGTCCCGAATTTGCCAGCGCCTACAGGCAATTTACCGGTACCCGCCGCGCCGCCTACGTCTGAGGGCATTCCGAAACTGGACGGAACGCCCCCCGCACCACAATCAGTACAATAGGCGAATTACATAAGTCTGAAATTACGCTGTATTTGAGGATAGAAATGCCATGACTTAGTGCAATGATGAAATTCCGAAACTTTGGAAATCCTATCCTTGCGAGGCCGTCCGCCAGCACGATAGGGGAAGACGTGATGGCACAAGAGCGATGCTAGAAAAAAGGGGCGAAGATATTGAACATCTCCGCCCCCTCGAGTCCTGTCCATAACTTGTTCTATAGCCTTGCCTTCTCTACGAAGACTTCACCACATTCTGATGATGGGGCGACAGAAAAAGCGTCCTCCCAAGACTTGGACTACTGCGCCGAACTTATAACGGCTTCGGCCTTGAACGGCTTACGGTTGGAACTTAGCTCACGTCAAAGGCAATGTCACGCACAATTAGGCAGAATGTCTCCCTTGAGGCACAAATGTGAAAATATTTTCGTTCGTGCCGGGTTTACGAGTTGATAGAATTTTTTTTGCGATGCGAAACGCGGGAACCTCTAAACGTTCTCAATGCCGCGGAGACAGCCTTACCGAAATGAGCGTTGGAGACGCTACCGCCCTCCTCGCAAGGACGTGGCCCGGCCATAAACCTCAGAGGTCCTAGCCTCGGCGGGCGCATTCGCATTTGGTTCCAGACAGGGTCCTTGTCGCGGGCCTGCTCTCGACGGCCGTCGGCATCGTCTGGTGGGTTGTCGATACCATCGGCAATTGGATCAAGCTCATCGTCCCGGTAAGTTTTTGGCTGGATTGTTTTTTGCCATTCCCATTGCCTGGCTTCCAAGTAATTTTTCGCTTTTCTCGCACTTTCGCTTTTGGGATTTCTTGCCGCCAAGCTGATCGTATCATGCGGTGTCATTCTGCCTGACGCCCGTGCTGTCATCGCTGAAACCGGCAATTAGCGCGAACGAGTCCCGGTATGAGCCCCGCGTCAGGATTGCATATAGAGGAGCCTTGGAGCGGCCTCAGTTGAAGCGATCACGGTCTTCGCCATGCTCGCTTACGATCGCTCATGGTCTCAAACGCTTTGAGCGGGTCCCGGTCAAATGGCATCATTTGATCGATGAGGACGCAGCTCAGACAAGATGAGCTCGAGCATGTCCGCATCGAAAAAGTCGTGTAAGTTTTTGGGACATGCTCCAGGTTTTTTTACACGATCCATTCCAAAATTCTGCAAATCATGCAGATCATGGTCTAACGTTTGACCTCCACCATTGGGGTGGCTAACAGAAAAGTGCGTCGCGGATTTGCCGCGCCCGAGATTGACCGCGCGGATGCTCCATGGCTGTTTACACCGAAGTCAACGAAGCGGAGCTAGCGAGCTTTCTCGCCGATTATGATCTCGGCCACGTCCTGGCCCTGAAAGGAATTGCCGAAGGGGTTGAGAATTCCAATTTTGTGTTGCACGTCGATGCCGGCTACTTCATCCTGACGCTCTATGAAAAGCGCGTCGACAAGAAAGACCTGCCATTTTTCCTAGGACTCATGGAGCATCTGGCCGGTCATGGGCTGAATTGTCCGCAACCGGTGCGCAACCGGCATGGCAATGCGCTTGGGCGGATCGCGGGCAGGCCGGCGGTGATCGTGACTTTTCTCGAAGGCATGTGGTATAGCCGCCCAAGCGTCCGCCGGTGTGCCGCCGTCGGCGAAGCGCTCGGCAAGCTGCATCGGTCGGGCGCCAACTTCGCCGGATGCCGCCCGAATGCCTTGGGCATCGACGCCTGGCCTGCCCTCTTCGAGGAGGCGCGCGCACGCGCCGATGAAGTGCGGCCAGGCATCGCTGAGGAAATAGCGAAAGAGTTGACTGTTCTTGCTGGACGTTGGCCACGCCATTTGCCGCGCGGTGTTATCCACGCCGATCTTTTTCCGGATAATGTGTTGTTCATTGGCGATGAAGTGTCCGGGCTTATCGATTTCTACTTCGCCTGCACGGATGAGCTCGCCTATGATGTCGCGATCACGCTCAATGCTTGGTGTTTCGAACCGGATGGCTCCTTCAATATCACCAAGGGATTGGCTTTTTTTAGCGCCTACGAAGGCGTGCGCAAGATAAGCGCCAGCGAAATCGAAGCGTTTCCAGTTCTGGCGCGCGGTGCAGCGCTTCGCTTCGCCCTGACACGCCTTGTCGATTGGCTGAATGTTCCGGCGGATGCCCTGGTGCATCCCAAGAACCCGCTCGAATATTTCGACAAATTGTACTTTCACCGGAAAATCACCAGCCCCCGCGAACTTGGTTTGTTGCGGTGAACGGCGTAGTTTCAATTTGGACGGACGGGGCCTGTTCCGGCAATCCAGGTCCGGGTGGCTGGGGTGCGATCCTCACCTGCGGGGGGCACGTCAAGGAGCTTTGTGGCGGCGAGTCCGCGACCACCAATAACCGCATGGAATTGACCGCCGCGATCGAGGCGCTGGAGGCGTTAAAGCGGCCATCCGAGGTCCATCTCCATACGGATTCGAATTATCTCAAGGGTGGCATCACCACATGGATCGTCGTTTGGAAACGCAACGGCTGGCGCACCGCCGATAAGAAACCCGTCAAAAATGTAGAGCTATGGAAAAAGCTCGACGCGGCTGCAGCGCCGCACCGCATCGATTGGCGCTGGGTCAAAGGTCACGCTGAGGATGTCATGAATGAACGCGCCGACGCGCTCGCGCAAAAAGGCATGGCAGCGTTCAAAGAGGGCGTGCAGTTTTAACAGGGCTTCGGCGTCTATCTGTATTTGAAGCAAGACCAAGGACCAACCTCATGATTCTCCAAATAAACCCGCTCATCGCAATGGGCGTGCTCGCCTCCACTGCGGCGACAGATTCGGCTTACGTATTCTTCAATGCCGCCGTTACCGGCAGACGGCGTGTTTGGGCCGCGAATTGGAGTGCCATCTGGTATCTTCTGTCCGCTTTTGCAGTCATCAGCTATACGGAACACGCCGTTTACGTCATGTTTGCGGCAATGGGTTCGTGGCTTGGTGCATTCGCCTCGGTAACATGGCTGGGGCGGCGCGGCCACGCCGGAGCGGCGATGGAGCGCCATAATCCGCCATAGGCCGCCCCATGCCGCGATGAGCACGAGTGGACTATAGCTGTTTCAACAAAGTCTCCGCGCTCGAAGTTTCGACCTTGCCAGCTGCTGTTTCGACGTTGAGTTTGCGAATGACGCCGTTGTCGACCAGCATCGCATAGCGTTGCGATCTTAGTCCAAGCCCGCGAGCGGTCAGATCGAGGGTCAGCCCTAGCGCGCGGGCGAAATCCCCATTGCCGTCGGCGAGGAAAATGATTTTGCCTTCGCCTCCGGCGTGTTTGGCCCAAGCATCCATGACGAAAACGTCATTGACGCTGGTCACGGCGATGGTGTCGATTCCTCGCGCCTTGAAGACATCGATGTTGCTGAGAAAACCGGGCAGATGGCTTTTGTCGCATAATGGGGTGAAAGCCCCCGGCACGCCGAACAGCGCCACTTTGCGGTCCTGGAAAAGCTGATCGGTTGTTTGCACTTCCGGGCCGCTTTCGGTCATGACCGTAAAATTTGCCTGGGGGAGGGAATCTCCGCTCTGGACCGCCATGGTTGCTCCTTACTGCCGACAAGGCTTTTTGATACGCGAAACCGCCGCCGCGAGCAAAAGTGCTTGAGACTATGCTCGCTACGAACTGATTGTCTTGAACTTTCGTCATGGATTGGATGCGGCATCGAGGTCAACCGCGAACTCGTAACTTTGCCGATCACTCTTCAAGGTCAGGGTTACGGGGACAGGCGCTTTGCTGTTAGTTTGGCTGTTCGCTTGCGGCTGTTCGACGGCAATGATCAAGAACTCGTCCGGACGGTTCGATTTTCGCGTCTCGAAATACCAACCTGGCGGGGCTTCCACGAAAAGATCCTGGGCATCGCTCTGCGTTGATAGGCGCCAAGTGGGGGTAGGCGCCGTTATGTCCTGATTGATTGCCACTTTAGCAGCGCGTTGTTGGGGCGTGAGACGCAGCGGCACTTCAGCTTCGGCGGCGGCGATGGCAGTCGCTTCCGCACTGGCGGCGTTGACGTCTTGATTTGGATCGAGAGCAAGCCTCGCCTCGGCTTTGGCCGGGAGGCATATCCTGGCACAAACAGCATAGGACAGCCGTACGGCCAAAACCACGGGGAGAGCCGCGTCCTTAGGGACGACATGAAGAGGGAAGGTCACACGGCCGCGGTAGCCAAAAGCTTCGGTCCCGTCTTCGTCTAAGCGCATTGGCGCCGGATAGGAAACCTCAATGTCGGCGGCATTGACCGAGCCTTCGAAGGAAAATGCGGGGGGTACGCCGGCGCCGCCCGGCATGCGCCAATAGGTTATGGCGCCCGGATCAAGGCGGATTTCGACTCCCGCACGATAGAAGCCTTGCTTTGGTCCGCCGCCAGCGGCAATCAGCCGCAATGATGATTTCTGCCCCGAATCCCAGGTGCTCGCGTAAGGATCACAGTGTACGATAGCGGGAAAGAGAAGCAGTAAAAGGTTCGCACACGCCAAAAAGAGAACACTTCTCCAGACGTGATTTGAAGGCTGGAAAGAGATTTGCAAGGAACGCTGCCGATGCAAGGAAATAGGCCAATCCTCGGCTGGCGAGGCCTCGAATTTAGGTCGAATTCGTGAAAGCCGCAACTGGCATTGATTCAATTTCGTTTGACTTCCATAAGGCGCGGGACATGGGATCAAGAAAGTCTACAACGGCCTCCCGGCAAGGTGACAGGGGATATTTTGACGGGCAATTGCTGATTGCGATGCCGGGGATGTCGGACGATCGCTTTGCCCGGTCCGTCATTTACGTCTGCGCCCATTCCGATGAGGGCGCTATGGGGATCATTGTCAATCGCCCGGCGGAGAAGGTCGATTTTCCGCAGCTTCTGGTGCAACTCAAAGTGATCGGTCCGGACGATGCGATCCGCTTACCGGCGGAGGCGAGTTCCATGCTGGTACTGAACGGCGGACCCGTCGATACCAGCCGCGGTTTTGTTCTGCATTCCAATGATTTTTCGATCGACAATTCCACCTTGCCGATTGGAGGAGGTGTATCCTTGACCGCGACAATTGATATTTTGCGGGCGATCGCGAATGGATCAGGGCCAGGCCAAGCCCTCCTCGCCTTGGGCTACGCGGGTTGGTCGGCGGGTCAACTCGAAGCCGAGATGCAGCACAATGGCTGGCTCAATTGTCCTGCGGATCCCTTCCTTATCTTCGATCCCGCCTTGAATTCGAAATATGAACGGGCGCTCCGCAGGGCTGGCATCGACCTCGGGCATTTATCATCGGAAGCTGGGCACGCCTGAGCCTGGCGCGCCATGATAATCTGCCTTGCCTAAGACAAGCCCATAGGGTCCCAAAAACGGCCAGCGGGTAGCCGTTTTCATTTCAGCTTCCCCCCTGAACGTCGGCTATTATCAAGCTCGTGGTGTGCCACGATACGAAGCCAGAACGTTATTCATGCGATGAACCTATTGCGCGGAGCGCGCAACAGGCGCATTCTAGTGCGACAATTTGCCGCTACGCTGAAGTCCGGTTCCCAATCGTTGGGAAGGGATGGGAAGGAACGTGGATGGCTAAGAAAAATCAAGAGAAGCTTTAGGGAGGGAACTATGACTGTTGCACGTATTCTCGCGGCCAAGGGAAAGGATATTGTCACCACCCAGCCACACAGAACGTTGGCCGAGGTCGCCGCACTTTTGACGGCGCGGAATATTGGCGCGGCCGTCGTTGCCGATGCGCAAGGCCGCGTCCTTGGAATGTTATCGGAACGCGATATCCTTCATGCGGTTGGCACGGCTGGCGCTGCCGCGCTCGACAATGCCGTCTCAAAACATATGACGACGCCGGTCGTGACGACGCATGAGGACGAATCCGTTGATAGGGCAATGGAAAAAATGACCCTCCGGCGCTGCCGCCATCTCCCTGTCATCGCCGACGAGAGACTGGTTGGCATTGTGTCGATCGGCGACGTGGTCAAATATCGGCTTGAGCAATTGGAACATGAGCATCAGGCGTTGCGCGAATATATCGCCACCGCCTGATTCTGTATGTCCTGAAAAAGTTGGATCGGCTTTTTTGATTCTGACATTCCGCAAGTCTTTGAAGACGAGCGATTCCGTTTCGATCACGTGATTCCACGTGATCGGGTAGGGCTCTCCAGGCAGATCTCATCGCTGCGCGAACGTGCTTTCCGAAGGAAGCGCCGCTATGTCATTAGCGATCTCCGGGAGGGCCCGGCGGGTGGCCTCGCGGCCAATCGCGATGAGTTCGTCGGCGCGGTGAAAATCAAAAAGCCCGACTTTGCCGAGCCGCGCGTTGATGAGAACATCGGGGGGGTCGCCGGCGAGGCGAGAGCGCGAAATCCTGCCCTGCGCGATATTGAATGCATCCATCATGGCGTTCGCAATCCCTGGGGCGCCGTCTTCCCGTTTGCCGAAGAGACGGCGCAGATTGCCGCCCATTCCACCGAAAATGCGGGCGCTCAGTGTGCGTCCCGCGCCCTGTGCGCCGAAATTATATTTTTCGAGTGTTGGTTCTATCGACAAAGGATCGTGGATGACGGTTCCGCGAAAAGTTGTGTCACTGACCAAATTGACGGCGATGACCACCTCCGCGCCAAGCGCCCGGCAAAGGGTAACAGGAATCGGATTGACGAGGGCACCGTCGAACAGCCAGCGACCATTGATCATAACAGGTTCAAAAATACCGGGAAGGGCGTAGGACGCCCGGATGGCGTCCGCGACTTTGCCCTTGGTCAGCCAAATTTCATGCCCGGTGCCAAATTCAGTCGCGACAGTGGCAAAGCCTTTGTCGAGGTCTTCGAAGCTGCGGTCAGAAAATTCTCGTTCAAGTTCGCGCCGGAGCCGTTCGCCGCCAAGAAAGCTCACACCCGAAAAAGACACATCCATCATGCTCAAGACGCGCTTCTTCGTCAAATTGCGGGCAAAATGCTCCATCTCCTTGAGTTTTCCGGCGGCATAGGAGCCGCCGACCACGGCGCCGATGGAGGTGCCGGCGACGACATCAGGATAAATCCCTTGTGCGTTGAGTTCGAGTATGACCCCGATATGCGACCAGCCGCGTGCGGCGCCAGCCCCAAGCGCTAGTCCGATCGCTGGCCTGCGTGGAACTGTTTCGACGGCATACTCGGCCTGCTGGATTTCGTCGGAGCCGTTCAGGCTCTTACGGTACAACGGTGGCATCTTGTTCAATTGTCCAGTCCTCGCGTAAGCACCTTGGCTTGAACGATCATGACTTGGCGGCTTTGCCAAGGGATCCTCGGGCTTGGTCATGAACATGCGACCTTGTTTCTGATTGTTTGCCGTCTTGATTGAAAAATCTTGAACAGGGTGAGTATTCAGAACCAAAGCGCGAAACTTATTAAGGCGCGAGGCCCATCCAAGGTGTTTCGCTTCACATAATTTTTATCGTGAACCTGGCATTCCGGACGCAGATCATGCTCAAAAAATTTCTGGCCCGGCAGCGCGATCACTCTCAGGGCGCGCCATTCCTTGGAGCCTATTCAAGATCTATCCCCTTCGCGCCAGCTGTTTTATCCACTCACTTCAAGAAATTGGAATTGTCCTAGTCGGAAACAAGAGCAGCTGGACCGCTGCCAAGCGCAATCTTACGGTAGAAGCAGGAACGGCGGCCAGTGTGGCAAGCGTTGCCGTCGCCGCCGGGTTCGACCGTCATAAGCAGGGCGTCTTGATCGCAATCGGTTCTGATTTCCGTGACTTTTTGAACCTGGCCGGAAGTATCGCCCTTACGCCAGAGCGTCTTGCGTGATCGCGACCAATAATGTGCCACGCCAGTTTCGATGGTTAGGCGCAAGGCTTCCGCGTTCATATAGGCGAGCATGAGGATTTGCCCATCACGCGCATCCTTCGTTACGCAGACGATCAAGCCATCGGCATCGAAGCGCGGCGTGAAAGCACGTCCTTCTTCCAATTCGTTCTTAGAGGCGGAGTTGGCCTCAGGAGAAGCCGAAGTATTCATGCTTCATCTCTCGGACATATAGCCTGAGGCCGCTTTACTGCTGCTTGCGCACTCTCGTTCTGGTCCGCTCAATGAGTGCCAATGAGGTCTGGGCCGGACATCGGATCCGGTCCAGGGTCATCCCGGATAGGCGAGACCAGATTGCTTCACGATGAATCGTGCAAGGTCTCTATGTCTTTGTTTTGTCTTATGACCATACCCAAAAACACTACATTTTTTGGAATCACGTTCAAGCGGTTATCGGTGCGGTGGTGCGATCTTCACTTGCTGCTGCGCAGCATTGTCAAGAAGCGGATTTGCTCGGCAGGATCATCGCGAAAGATGCCGGTAAATTGCGTCGTGACGGTATCTGCGCCATGTTTGCGAACGCCGCGCATGGACATGCACAGATGCTCCGCCTCGATCATGACGGCGCAGCCGCGCGGCCGCAGATGCCTATCGATCGCGACAATAATCTGCGCGGTCAACGCCTCCTGCGTTTGCAGGCGTTTGGCGTAGACATCGACGAGTCTCGCGAGCTTGGAAAGCCCGACGACGCCGGTCTCGGACGGGTAGTAGGCAACATGCGCCATACCGAAGAAAGGCACCATATGATGCTCGCAGTGCGACGAAAACGGGATGTCGCGGACGAGAACCA
>Ga0181535_10002252_pt1 | contig 23923 bp, 25 predicted proteins | sample PEATcosm2014_Bin_44_FD_119774 | JGI IMG/M metagenome (GOLD analysis project Ga0181535, IMG submission 119774) | Peatland microbial communities from MTU Mesocosm Facility, Houghton, MI, USA - PEATcosm2014_Bin17_30_metaG | ecosystem: Environmental > Terrestrial > Soil > Wetlands > Peat | place...
GCCGCGAGCGCCGAGCGCTCGGTTCAGCGCGGGCGCTCGGCCGCGCTCTCGGTCAGCGCGCGGTACAGCCGGTTGGCCGGCACGCCGGTCAGCTCCGCCAGGGCCTTGGCCGCGGGGCGCGGACGCGCGCCGGCGTCCACCAGCGCGCGCAGCGCGGCGAGCGCCCGCTCCGCCATGTCGGGAGCGCCGGCGCCCGGCGGCGCGGCGGCGACGACGAGCACGACCTCGCCGCGCGGCGGCTCGCGGTCGTAGTGGGCGGCGATCTCGGCGGCGCTGCCGCGGCGCACCTCCTCGTGCAGCTTGGTCAGCTCGCGGCAGACGGCGACCTGGCGGCCGGGATCCTTTTCCGCGAGCAGCGTGAGCGTGGCGACCAGACGCTTGGGGGACTCGAACGCGACGAGCGTCTCCTGCGTGCCGACCACCAGCCGCTCGAGCTCCGCCCTCTTACGCGGCAGGAAGCCGACGAACCGCCAGCGCTCGGCCGCCAGGCCCGAGGCGACGAGCGCCGCCAGCGCGGAGCTCGGTCCCGGCAACACCTCGACCGACAGGCCGGCGGCGATGCAGGCCTGGACGAGGATGAAGCCGGGGTCCGAGACGAGCGGCATGCCGGCGTCGGAGACGAGCGCCACGACCGCCCCGGAACGCATCCGCGCCACCAGCTCCGCCGCGCGTTCGCGTTCGTTGTGCTCGTGGTAGCTGACGAGCGCGCCGGTCACGCCGTAGCGGTCGAGCAGCTTGCGCGTGTGGCGGGTGTCCTCGCAGGCGACGAGATCTGCGGCGCGCAGCGCTGCGAGCACCCGAAGCGTCACGTCCTCGAGGTTGCCGATCGGGGTCGGGCAGACGACGAGCCGGCCGCTCACGCCGCGACTCTCCGCTGCACGCACTCGCGCGCGAACACTGCCGCGCCGAGCATCCCGGCCTCCGCGCCGAAGCGGGCGGCGCGGATCGAGACGTGCTTCGCCGGCATCGCCAGCGCGCGGGCGGCGACCACGCGACGGGCCGGCGCCAGGACGAGTTCGCCTGCCCCCGACACCCCTCCGCCGATCACGATCACGTCCGGGTTGAAGATGTTGACCAGCGAGCACAGGCCGACGCCGAGCCACTCGCCGAGTGTCGTGAGCACCGCCAGGGCCGGCTCGTCGCCGCCGCGCGCGAGCTCCGACACGAGTGGGCCCTCGATCTCGCGTCCGGCCGCCAGCGCGCGTGCAAGCGCGCCGTCGCGATCGCGCGCCGCCGCCGCGCGAGCCTCGCGCGCGAGCGCGCTGCCCGACGTCCACGCCTCCAGGCAGCCGTGGCTCGGACAGCCCGGCCCGCACGGCGGTCCGTCGGGGTCGACGATCATGTGACCGAACTCGCCGGCTGCCCCCTGGGCGCCGCGGTAGAGCTCGCCGGCGTTGATGATCGCGCCGCCGACGCCGGTGCCGAGCGTCAGCATCAGCGCGACGCGCTCACCCGCCGCCGCGCCGTGGCGGTACTCGGCCAGCAGCGCGAGGTTGGCGTCGTTGTCGACGAAGCAGGGCAGGGCGACCCGCTCCGCCATCGCCTCCGCAAACGCCAGCCCGGCGATCGGCAGGTGGATCGAGGAGACGGCCAGCCCGCGCTCGTCGTCGATCAGGCAGGGGATCCCGAAACCCGCCGCCTCCGCGCCGCCGTCGAGCGCGTCGCGCAGCTCGCACACGGCGTCCGCGATCGTCGCGAGCAGCGCGTCGAGGTCGAGACCGTTGACCGTGCGGCTTGTGCGCGCCAGCACGGCGAGGTCCCGGTCGACCGCGCACGCGGACAGGTTGGTGCCGCCCAGATCGACGCCGATGACGCATTCTGTCGGCACCTGCGCCACTATAGACGGCGCTCTCATGGCCGACGTTCCCGACCCAGAGCCTGCGCGTTACCGGCGTTTCCGTGCAAGTTTGCGGCGGCCTTGGCGACGATCGCCGGGCGCCCAGGCGGGCCTGGCGCAGCTGCGAGCGCTCAACGAGGAGCCCTTTGGTCAGGGTGCTCTGGAGCGCCGCCGCTACCGGCGCAGGTTGCGGCCGCCACGGCCGCGCTGGTTGCGCGTGTTGCGCTGGGCGCTGCTCGCGCTCGTGGCCTGGATCGGCTCCTCGGTCGTGCTGTTCGTGATCAGCTCGCTGACCGCGCAGGGCGTTCCGGCGTCGGCGATCGCGGCGCTCGACAGCGGCGGCATACCTCCGTTCTCCGCGGCCAACACGCTCGTGCTCGGCTCCGACGCGCGCCCCGTCGGATCGAAGGAGCCGGGCGCGGATGTCGGCGGGCCGAGCCGCTCCGACGTGATGATGCTGGTGCGGACCGGCGGCGGTCACTCGGCGCGGCTCTCGATCCCGCGCGACACGCTCGTCGACATCCCCGGACACGGCTACGCGAAGATCAACGCCGCCTACGCGCTCGGCGGTCCGGCGCTCGCGATCCGCACGGTCGAGGACTTCCTCGGCATCCAGGTCAACCACGTGCTGCTGATCAACTTCACCAACTTCCCCAAGCTGGTGAACGCGATGGGCGGCGTCACCTATACGGGCAGTTGCGTCGTCTCCTTCATCAGCGGCGGCTTTCGCAACGGCGGCTTCACGCTGCGCTTGCAGTCCGGCACCCACCATCTCGACGGCGCCCAGGCGCTGGCGCTGGCGCGCACCCGCATCAACCAGTGCAACCCGCGCGAGACCGACCTCACGCGCGAGCTGCGCCAGCAGAAGCTGCTGCTCGACATGAAGAGCCAGATGCTCTCCCTGTCCGGCTTCATCCGCCTGCCCTGGATCGCCTGGGCCCTGCCGCAGACGATCCAGACCGACATGAACGGGCTGACCCTCGCCGGCGTGCTCACCTCACTCGAACTGTTCGGCAACGCTCCGAACGCGATCCTCGAGCCGACCGGCGCCGAGTACTACGACGGCCAGGCGGTGCTGACGATCACGCAGGCGGCCAAACAGGCCGACGTGAACCGCTTCCTCAACTCGTAGAACCGCAGCCGCGCACGTGCCGCGCACATCGCGCGCCCCACGCACGCCTCGCCCCCTGCCCCCGACGCCCGGATCACTCCGACTTGGGCGCCGGCTTGGGCTTGTCGCTGGAGGGCTTCGAGTCGCTGCGGATCCTCGGCTCGGTCGACGGCTTGGAATCGCCGCCGCTCGACGAGCCCGAGCCGCCGCTCGACGAGCTCGAGCCGCCCGACTCCGACGAGTCGGATTCGCCGCCTCCCGAGCTCTTCTCCCGCTGGCGCTTCTTCGTCCCGTAATCGGTGTTGTAGAAGCCGCTGCCCTTGAAGTGCACCGCCGGCGAGTAGAGGACGCGCTCGACAGGGCGGCCGCACACCTCGCATTTCGTCAGCGGGTCGTCGTTGATGCTCTGCGTGACCTCGAAGATGTGCCCCTTCGGACAGCGGTACTCGTAGGTCGGCATCGAGATCGTCAGTATAGGCGGGCCGGGACGCCTTCTCGATGCCCCGCGGCGGCTGTGGCGGCGCCCGGTCACCCCTACCCGCGGGTATCGCGGACGCTGCGTCACCCACTAGCATCCGCGCGCGTGGATGACGTCGTCACGATGGAGAAGATCGTTTCGCTGTGCAAGCGGCGCGGTTTCGTGTTCCCGAGCTCGGAGATCTACGGCGGCGTCGGCTCGACCTACGATTACGGCCACTACGGCGTCCTGCTGAAGAACAACGTGAAGGGCGAGTGGTGGCGCGCGATGCTGCGCGAGCGAGACGACATCGTCGCGCTCGACTCGTCGATCCTCCAGCACCCGCGCACCTGGGAGGCCTCGGGCCACCTCGCGAACTTCACCGATCCGCTGGTCGACTGCCGCGCCTGCAAGCAGCGCTTCCGCGCCGACCACCTGGACCAGCTCGCGTGCGGCCGCAAGCCGTCGATGCACCCGGGCGAGTTCGCCGACTGCGACCTGACCGAGGCCCGCGACTTCAACCTGATGTTCGAGACGACGGTCGGACCGGTCAAGGAGACGGGCTCGACGATCTACCTGCGGCCGGAGACCGCGCAGGGGATCTTCGTCAACTTCAAGACGGTGGCCCAGTTCGCGCGCAAGAAGCCGCCGTTCGGCATCGCCCAGGTCGGCAAGTCGTTTCGCAACGAGATCACGCCGGGCAACTTCATCTTCCGCACCCGCGAGTTCGAGCAGATGGAGATGGAGTTCTTCGTCCCGCCGCCGCAGGCGCCGCAGTGGTTCGAGTACTGGACGGCGGCGCGCCGGGACTGGTATCTGCGACTGGGCCTGCGCGCGGATCACCTGCGCCTGCGCCCCCACGACCCCGACGAGCTGTCGCACTACTCGTCGCAGACCAGCGACATCGAGTACCTCTTCCCGATCGGCTGGTCCGAGCTGGAGGGGATCGCAAACCGCGGCGACTTCGACCTGCGCCAGCACGCCGAGTACTCGGGCGAGACGCTCGAGTGGTTCGACCAGGGCAGCGGCGAGCGTTACGTGCCGCACGTGATCGAGCCGGCGGCGGGCGCCGATCGCGCCACCCTCGCCTTCCTCGTCGACGCCTACGACGAGGAGGATCTCGACGGCGACACGCGGACGGTGCTGCGCCTGCACCCGCGCCTGGCGCCGATCAAGGTCGCGATCCTGCCGCTGCTGCGCAAGGACGGCCAGCCTGAGCTGGCGCACGAGATCCACGCCGCGTTGCGCGACGAGCTGCAGTGCGAGTACGACGACGGCGGCTCGATCGGCCGCCGCTACCGCCGCCAGGACGAGATCGGCACGCCGTGGTGCGTCACGATCGACCACGAGAGCGTCCAGAGCGCCACCGTGACGGTGCGCGACCGCGATTCGCTTTCGCAGGAGCGCCTGGCGATCGACGCCCTCGCCGGCGAGCTGGCACGGCGCCTCGCCGCCCCCTGGTCCACCCCAAAAATCAAGCTTTAGGGAGGGCTTTCGCCCTCTGGGGAGGGCCTGCGGCCCTCAGCGCGGAGGCTCGCCCGTCGGCTCCGACCGGTGCCGCCGCGGGCTCCACCAGCCGTTGCGCGGCGATTGCGCCTCGCCGATCGCCGGCTCGTCGGGGTCGCTCGCGGCCTCGCTCTCGCCCCCGGTGCTCGCCTCCTCCTCGGCCACCGGCGGCGGCTCGGGCACGGCCTCGCCGGCGGGCGTCGTCGCGTCGTCCGTGCGCGACCACGCCAGGTAGTCGTGAACCGGCGGGTCCTGCGGCGGGGCCACGGTGTAGTCGTCGGTGCGCGACCAGTCCTCGTAGGTGGGCGCGGGCGCATCCTCGGTCGCCGCCGGCCCCTCCTCGTCGCTGCGCGACCAGCGCTCGTACATCGGCGCGGGCGGCGCCGCCGGCGCGTCGCCCTGCGTGCGCTCCTCGGCTTCCGGCTCCTCGCTCGGCGCCGTGGCGGTGAAGAAGTCGGCGGAGGGCGCGAGCGGCTCCTCCCCCTGCTCCGTGGCGATCGGCGGCGCGACGGGCTCGGTGACGGAGTCGTACTCGAACTGCTCCTCGGGTCCGAACAGCGCGTCCAGCAGGCGGTTGCGCACCTCGGGCTTCGCCGCCAGCGCCACGACGCCTCCGAGCAGCAGCGCCTTGACCACGGTGCGGCCGCGATGCTTCGATTCGCGCGCCGCTCCGGCGGCGGGCTCAGCCTCGCCGGCGCCCGAAGGCTGTTCGTGCGACCGCTGCGACCGGGACGACACGGCTTCACTATATCCATCCGTGACGCGCCGCTCCGCTTCTCGCGGCGGCCTTTGGCGCCGTCAGATCTCGTACTGGTCGCCCTCGCGGGCGAGCTGCACGGCAGCGCCGAAGACCGCCTCGGCCTGCGCGAGGATCGCCGCCGGGTCGAGCTGGTCGGAGAAGTGCGTCAGCACGAGCCTGCCGACGCCCGCGCGTGCGCCGATCGACGCGGCGTCGGCGGCGCGCAGATGGCCGGGCGGCTCGTCCGGATCCTCGTCGTCGCGCAGCGGCTCGTCGAGACGCGTGGACTCGATCAGCAGGAGCTCCGCCCCGCGCGCGAACTCGACGAGCTCCTCGTTGGGTCCGCAGTCGGCGCTGAAGACGAGCCGCTCCGCCTCACCGGTGACCCGCAGCTCGAGCGCGTAGGTGGGGACGTAGTGCGGAACGGCCTGGAAGCGCACGCTGATCCCGCCGAGGTCGAGTTCGTCGTCGGGGTCGTATTCGCGCAGCTCGAAGGCGTCCTCGATCAGCGTCTCGCTGCCCCAGGCGCTGCACAGCCGCCGCCACGCGGCGCGGGCTCCGGGAGGGGCGTGCAGCAGCGGCCGGTCGCTGCGCAGCGGGGGGCCGACGGTCAGCGCGTAGGCGAAGGGGACGAGGTCGAGCGTGTGGTCGGCGTGCAGGTGGGTGACGATCACGGCGTCGACCTTGGTGTAGTCGTGACGGCTGCGCAGCTTGGCGAAGACGCCGCTGCCGCAGTCGATCAGGAGCGTCCGGCCGGCGAGCTCGACCAGGTAGCCGCTGCAGGCTCCGTCGCGGTCCTGCCACGACGGGCTCTTGCCCAGGATGGTTAGGCGGATGGACACGGGAGGATCGAGGTGGCGGGCGCCCGCGCAGGGGCGGGGAAGGTGCGACGGGCGCGCGCATCAAAGCACGGCCCGCGTCGCGCCGTCAACCCGGGGGCCCTTCGGCGCGGCCGCGGGTTGCGGCGCCCACGCGTCCAGCGCGGCCGCTACGCGTGCAGCGCGGCCTGCTCCTGCGCGGTCGGGAACGCCCAGGCGGCGCGCGTCAGCCGGTCGGCGCGAAACACGAGCCGCAGCTGCTGCGGCGGCCGCAGGCCGTCCGGATGGTAGGGACGGAAGGTCGCGCAGGGCTCCGGCTCCGGCAGCGCGCAGAGCAGGTTGCGCCGGAAGAAGCAATCGTCACAACTGGGTGCTCGGGCGGCGGAGCGGGCCACGGGCGAAGCGTCCTTTCCACGTCGATACTGCGACCACGAGGATCAAAGCAAGCCCTGCCGGACACCACAGCGAGGCTTCTCGCAATACCCGCTAAAAACGTCCGACCAGCGACGAAATCCCTGCAAATCGGCCAGATAGTTTCGATATGGATGTAAGCTTACGTCGTTACTGAGAACAATCCGCGCAGTTTGCGCGAGCGGCGCTGGACGCCCGCCGCGAGGTGCGCTATGGGAGCGCCCGGCCGCGGCCGCCGCGGCTCTACAGTGGGGGCATGCGGATCCTCATCACGGGCTCGAGCGGCGCCGTCGGCGCAGCCCTCGCGCGCTCGCTCGCCGGTGCCCACGAGCTTCGCGGCCTCTCGCGCGAGCCGGCCCGGGTGGCCGGGGATCTGCAGCTCGAGGTGCTCCGTGGCGACGCCGTGACCGGAGCCGGCCTCGAGCGCGCGCTGGACGGCGTCGAGGTCTGCTACTACCTGATCCACTCGATGGAGCCCGGCCCCGACGCGAGCTTCGAACGCCGCGACCGCCTCGCGGCACACCGGTTCGCCGCCGCCGCCGCCGGCGCCGGGGTCCGGCGGATCGTCTATCTCGGCGGCCTGCGGGCGGCCCACGGCCGAAGCTCCGTCCACCTCGAGAGCCGTGGCGAGGTCGAGCGCATCCTGCTGGCGGCGGTGCCCGACAGCGTCGCGATGCGAGCGTCGCTGGTGATCGGCGCGAGGTCGCGGTCGTTTCGCGCGATCGTGCGCCTGATCGAACGGCTGCCGCTCGTCCCCCTTCCCCCCTGGCGGCGCTACCGGACCCAGCCGATCGACGAGCGCGACACGATCGCCTACCTCGCCGCCGCGGCGGATGCCGACGGCGTCGGCGGCCGGGCGTTCGACATCGCCGGGCCGGAGCTGCTCACGTACGGCGCGATGATCGAGCGCATCGCCGGGCTGCTGCTGCTGGCGCGCCCGGTGCTGCCGCTTCCGGTCGCCGCCGGACCGATCACGAGCGCGGTGGCGGCGCGCGTCAGCGGGCAGCCGAACGAGCTGCTCGGTCCGCTGATGCGGAGCCTCGGCGGCGACCTGCTAGCCGACGACGCGCCGGCGCGGGCCGCGTTCGGCGTGCCGCTGCACGGCTTCGACGCGGCCGTCGAGCACGCGCTGCGCGAGTGGGAAGAGCTCGAGCCCCGGGGATTCCCATGAGCGTCGTCGAGAGCTCGATCGCGATCGCCGCGCCACCGCAGAGGGTCTGGGCGGTGGTGATGGATCCACGCCGTTTCGGCGACTGGGTCACGATTCACCGCGAACTGCGCGTACTGTCGGACGGCCCTCCGCGCGAGGGCTCGATCATGGAACAGGTGCTTCACCTGCGCGGCACCGACATCCGCGTGCGCTGGCTGCTGATGGATTGCCGCGAGCCGAACTACGCGCGCTGGGAGGGTCGCGGCCCCGCCCGTTCAACAGCACAGATCGAATACCGCTTGACCGCCACCCCGGAGGGGACACGCTTCGATTACCAGAATGAGTTCTGCCCGCCGCTCGGCGCGCTCGGAGCGATCGCGAGCCGCACGGTGATGGGTCAGACGCCCCAGCGGGAGGCGGACCGTTCGCTCGCCGCGCTGCGCCGCCTGATCGAGAGCGCGCCGGACTGAGCACGACGCCCGGGCGCCCGCGTCGATACTGTCCCACGATGCTCAGGCGCGCCACACCCACGCTGCTTCTCGCGCTGCTCGGCCTGCTCGCGCTCGCGCCGGCCGCGTTCGCCGCGGCGCCGGCGCCGACCGAGAGCTACGCCGCGCTGCTGACGCAGATCGACGCGAAGCACGGCAACCCGCAGCGCGTGATCGCCGCCACCGTGGACAAGACCGACCACCACGTCAGGGTGACGCTCGCCAACGGCTCGCGACCGCTGGTCTCCTACCCGGCGGCCAAGGACAGGTTTCTCGTCGACACCCTGCTGCACCACGGCATCCACCCCGTCTACACCAAGCGCCCGGCGGTGCATCACACGCTGCGCTACATCGCCGCGGGCGTCGTCGTGGTACTCCTGCTGATCGGCGCCGGTGTGTGGTTCTACACACGCGGGCGCCCGCAGGATCCGGAGACGCCGGAACCGCAGCCCGCAGCGTCTTAGCGAACGTCGCCCAGGGAGAACGTCGTTCACTGCGGCCGCGCCCGTGGCGGCGCCGCCTGCGTCCCCTGCCCACCCGATCGGGCGCCGCCCGCCCCGCCGCGGTGCCGTGCAGAGGCTCTTCAAAGACCACCTCGACGGGGGCGCAGCGCCCGCGTCCGCGACCCCGCCGGAAGCCGTCCACGCCCTTACCCGGGCGCGTTTGATGAGTGCCATTCAGTTGCAGGAATCCCGCAAGACGGCGGCCACGGTTGCCCGCCCGCGAACACACCTGTCATTATGTGTTCAGGTATTTGCCTTAACAAAACCGTCCGACATCCGAATTGAGGAATTATCTGTGAGTGACTTCCTGCAGACAAAGCGTGACGAGATCGCCGCTCGCCTCCGAGAGCTCGAACCGCTCGTCACCGAGTATCGCCAGCTCGAAGCGGCCGCCGCGGCGCTCGCAGGTCTTCCGGGCGCCGCGCGCGCGTCGCGACCCGCCCGCGCAGCCCGCGCCGCCGCCACGGCGACCCGGCGGCGTGCGGCCGCCCCACGCGCCGCGCGCACCGCGCGTGCGCGCAAGCCTGCGAGCGGCGGCCGTCGCGGCCGTCCACGCGGCTCGGGCACGCGGGCGCTCCAGACGCTCGAGCTCGTCAAGGCGAAGCCCGGGATCACGATTCCCGAGATCGCGGCGGCCATGGGCATCAAGCAGAACTACCTCTACCGCGTGCTGCCGGGCCTGGAGAAGGACGGCAAGGTAAAGAAGCACGACCGCGGCTGGCACGCCGCCGGCTGAGGCCGCAACGACGGCGGCGGGCGCAGGCGGGCACCATGCGTGCCGCGCCTGCGCCCGCCGTGTGCGTCAGGAAAGCAGTCCCAGTTCGCGCACGGCGTCGCGCTCCTCGACCAGCTCCGCCGCGCTGGCGTCGATCCGCGCGCGTGAGAAGTCGTCGATCTCCAGGCCGTCCACGATCGTGTACTTCCCACCGGAGGTGGTGACGGGGAAACCGCAGAGGATGCCCTCCGGCACGCCGTAGGAGCCGTCGGACGGCACCGCCATCGAAACCCAGTCACCCTCGGCGGTGGCACCCATCCAGTCGCGGATGTGATCGATCGCCGCGTTGGCGGCCGACGCTGCGCTCGAGGCGCCGCGCGCCTCGATGATCGCGGCGCCACGCTTCTGCACGGTGGGAATGAACTCCCCCTCGAGCCACGCCCGATCGGAGACGACCTCGGCGGCGGCGCGGCCGGCGATCTTCGCGTGGAAGATGTCCGGGTACTGGCTGGCCGAGTGGTTGCCCCAGATCGTCATGTTCGTCACCTCGGCGACGCCGACTCCGGCCTTCGCCGCGAGCTGGCCGCGGGCACGGTTGTGGTCGAGGCGCATCATCGCGCTGAAGCGCTCGCGCGGCACGTCCGGCGCGTGCGACATCGCGATCAGCGCGTTCGTGTTGGCCGGGTTCCCCACCACCAGCACCCGCACGTCGGCCGCGGCGCGGGCGTTGATCGCCTGCCCCTGCGGCTTGAAGATGCCCCCGTTGGCCTCGAGCAGGTCGGAGCGCTCCATCCCCGGCCCCCGCGGCCGCGCGCCCACCAGCAGGGCGATGTTGGCGGCGTCGAAGGCGACCATCGGGTCGTCGGTTATCTCGATCCCCGCGAGCAGCGGGAAGGCGCAGTCGTCGAGCTCCATCGCGGTGCCCTCGGCCGCCTTGACGGCGGCCGGGATCTCGAGCAGGCGCAGCGCGACGGGCGTGTCGGGACCGAGCATCGCGCCGCTCGCGATGCGGAACAGCACGGCGTAGCCGATCTGGCCCGCCGCTCCGGTCACAGTGACGTTCACAGGTTTGCTCATGCGCCCATCTCCTCGATCACGGCGTCGGCGAATTGCGAGGTGCCGACCGCGGTTGGGTCGTTGCGGTCGGCCTTGAGGTCATAGGTCACCTTCTCGCCCCGGCGGATCACCTCGGCGAGCGCATGCTCGAGGCGATCGGCGGCGTCCTGCTCACCGAGGTGGGCGAGCAGGTAGACGCCGGAGAGCATCAACGCCGTCGGGTTCATCTTGTTCTGCCCCTTGTACTTCGGCGCCGAGCCGTGCGTGGCCTCGAACACGGCGGCGTGCGTGCCGATGTTCGCGCCGCCGGCGAAGCCGAGCCCGCCGATCATGCCGGCGCCGAGGTCGGAGACGATGTCGCCGTACAGGTTGGGCAGCACGAGCACGTCGTACTCCTCGGGACGCGAGACCAGCTGGTTGCAGAGGTTGTCGACGATCCGGTCCTCGAACTCGATCTCCGGGTGACGCGTCGCGACGTCCCTCGCCACCTCGAGAAAGAGGCCGTCGGTGAACTTCATGATGTTCGCCTTGTGCACCGCCGTCACCTTGCGGCGACCGTTGCGCTTGGCGTAGTCGAAGGCGGCTTCGACGATCCGCTCCGAGCCGAACACGGAAATCGGCTTGATCGAGATGCCGGAGTCCTCGCGCACCACCGAGCCCAGCTCCGCGAGCAGCTCGCGCACCCGCGCGTTCTCCGGCGTGCCGCGCTCGAACTCGATGCCGGCGTAGAGATCCTCGGTGTTCTCGCGGATGATCACCAGGTCGGTGTCGGGAAAGCGCGTGCGCACTCCGGCGTAGGCCTTGCACGGCCGCACGCAGGCGTAGAGGTCCAGCTCCTTGCGCAGCAGCACGTTGACCGAGCGAAAGCCGGAGCCCACCGGCGTCGTCGTCGGTCCCTTGATCCCCACCTTCGTCCGCTTCAGCGAGTCGAGCGTCGCCGGCGGAAACGGGTTGCCCGAGCTCTCATACTCGTCGATCCCTGCCTGTTGTACATCCCAGTCGAACGCGACGCCGGTCGCCTCGAGCACGCGGCGCGTGGCCTCGGCAAGCTCGGGTCCGGTGCCGTCGCCGGGGATGAGAGTCACTTCGTAGCCCAACGGTGTTCCTTTCGCTCGGGGGGGCGATGCTATCGCTCCTCACCGTAGGATTGAGCTGTGCGCGGCTCCGACACGATCCGGCTCGGACAGCTGTTCGGGATCCGCGTCGGCGTCAGCCGCTGGTGGTTTCTCGTGCTGTTCTTCGTGATCTATGCGTTGAACGGCTACTTCGGGCAGATCCTCCCCAACGGCACACAGGCGTTCATCGTTGCCGTGCTCGGAGCGCTGTGCTTCTTCGGGACGGTCGTCGCCCACGAGCTCGGCCATGCCCTGGTCGCACGCCATCAGGGGATGTCGATCGAGGGCGTCGACCTGTGGGCGCTCGGCGGTTTCACACGCACACGCGGCGAGGCCGCGACGCCGGGCGCGGAGTTCCGCATGGCCGCCGCGGGCCCCGCCGTCAACGCCGTCGTGATCGCGATCTGCGTCGGCCTGGGCCTCGCCTTCGGCAGCTTCCGCCACTTCCTCGACGTCGCGCTGCTCGAGTCCGGCCTGCATGTCAGCGCGGCGCTCGTGCTGCTCGGCTGGCTGGCGCTGATCAACCTGGTGCTGCTCGTCTTCAACCTGATGCCCGCCTTCCCGCTCGATGGCGGGCGGATGGCGCGGGCCATCGTCTGGCAGCTCACCGGCGACCCGAACCGCGCGACGCGCGCGTGCGCGCGGCTCGGCCGGGCGTTCGGCATGCTGGTCGTCGCCGGCGGCGTCGTGCTGGTCGTCGACCGCTACACGGTCAGCGGCCTGTGGTTCGTGCTGATCGGGCTGTTCGTGACGCAGTCCGCGCGCCAGGCGCTCGCGCAGGCGACGGTCGGCGCGCGGATCCGCGACGTCAAGGTCGCCGACATCATGGACCGCCAGCCCGTCACGGTCCCTTCGCAGACGACCCTGCTCGACGCCGACGCTCACTACTTCCACGCCGGGGGGCAACCGTGGCTGGTGGTCGCCGACGATGACGGCCTCTACCGCGGGCTGCTGCTGCGCGAACGCCTCGAGCACGAGCTGAGCGAGGGCCGTCCGGCGCTCACCGCCGGGGAGGTCTCGATCGATTCTCCGCCGTGGCGGATCGACGCCTCGGCGACGCTCGAGACGGCGCTGCGCTCCGACGGGCTGCGCCGGCTCGGGGCGATCGTCGCGGTCGATGCGGACGGCAAACTGGCGGGGGTGCTCACGCTGCCGAGCATCCGCCGGGCGATGAATCCGTCGGCCGCCCTATAGAGTCCGGCCCCGGAACCCCACCCGGAGACCCCGCCACTCAAACGATGCCCGAACACGACGTCCTGATCATCGGCGCCGGCCTGGCCGGCCAGCGCGCAGCCCTCGCCGCCGCGCGCGAGGGGGTGTCGGTGGGGATCATCAGCAAGGTTCACCCGGTGCGCTCGCACTCGGTGGCGGCCGCCGGGGGCATCAACGCGGCGATCAGCGTCGCCGACGATTGGCGCTCACACGCCTACGACACGGTCAAGGGCTCGGACTTCCTCGGCGACCAGGACGCGATCGAGGTGATGTGCAGCGAGGCGCCCGCCGAGGTCATGCACCTCGAGCACATCGGTGTCACCTTCCACCGCAACGACGCCGGCGAGCTGGACCTGCGGGCGTTCGGCGGCGCGTCGATGAACCGCACCGCATACGTCGCCGACATCACCGGCCAGGCGATCCTGCACGTCCTCTACGAGCAGCTGATGAAGCACTCGTCGAGCGTCGAACGCTTCGAGGAGTGGTTCGTCACCTCGCTCGTGATCGACGATGACGGAAGCTGCGTCGGCGTCGTCGCGCGCGACATCCGGAGCGGCCGGATGGAGACCTTCGCCGCCAAGAACGTGATCCTCGCCTCCGGCGGGGCCGGCCAGTGCTTCAAGCCGACAACCAACGCGCTGATCTGCACCGCCGATGGAATCACCCAGGCCTACCGCGCCGGCGCGCCGCTGATGGACATGGAGATGATCCAGTATCACCCGACGACGCTGGCCGAGAACGGCTTCCTGATCACCGAGGGGGCGCGCGGCGAGGGCGCCCACCTGCTCAACAGCGAGGGCGAGCGGTTCATGTCGAAGACGGCGCCCAACAAGATGGAGCTCGCCTCGCGCGACGTCGTCTCGCGCGCCGAGCAGATCGAGATCAACGAGGGCCGCGGCGTCGGCCCCGACGGCCGCGGCATCTACCTCGACATCACCGTCGTCCCGCGCAAGCGGACGCTCGAAGCGCTGCGCGAGATCGTCAACATCGGCAAGGATTTCGCCGGTGTCGACATCACCCGCGAACCGATCGTCATCCAGCCGGGGCAGCACTACATCATGGGCGGCGTGAAGACCGACAAGGACGGCCGCACGCCGATCCCGGGCCTCTACGCGGCCGGCGAGGTGGCCTGCGTCTCGGTCCACGGCGGCAACCGCCTCGGCGCCAACTCGCTGCTCGACACGCTGATCTTCGGCCGGCGCTCCGGCGAGCACGCCGCCGCCCGCGCTCGCTCGCTCGCGATGCCGTCGCTGAGCGACGCCCAGCTGCGGCGCGACACCGAGATGATCGAGCAGATCATCGCCCGCCCGCGCGCCGGTCGGCGGATCTCCGAGATCAAGGAGGAGCTGGGGACCACGATGAACCAGCACGTCGCCGTGTTCCGCGACGAGCAGGGCCTGCAGGCCGCCCGCGAGGTCGTCACCCGGCTCAAGGAGGAGGCGCAGAGCGCCTACGTCGACGACCGCGGCACCGTCTTCAACCAGGACGTGCTCGGCGCGATCGAGCTCGGCTACATGCTCGACGCCGCCGAGGCGATGGTCGTCGCCGCGCTCGAGCGCAAGGAGTCGCGCGGCGCCCAGTTCCGCACCGACTACCCGGAGCGCAACGACGCCGAGTGGCTCAAGCACATCGACATCAGCCGCGGCGAGGACGGGACGCCGAAGGTGTCCTACTCCCCGGTGACGATCACCCAGTGGCAACCCGAGGAGAGGAAGTACTAGTGCCGGTGCGGGAGAACGACCGATGAGCGAGTTCACGCTGCGGCTTCGCCGCTACGACCCGCAGTCCGGCGAGCCGCCATATTGGGAGTCGCACACGATCGAGCTCGAACCGCATCGCTCGGTGCTCGAGGGGATCCTGCAGGCGAAGGGCCGCTTCGACGGCTCGATCGGCATCCGCTGCTCCTGCCGCGCCGCGATCTGCGGCTCCTGCGGCGTGCGCATCAACGGGCAGCCCGGGCTGGCCTGCCACACCCACCTCGACGAGGCGCTGGCGCGCTCGAAGGACGGGCTGATCAGCGTCGAGCCGATGGGCAACATGCCGGTGATCAAGGACCTGATCGTCGACATGGACGCGGTCCACTGGAAGAAGATCCAGTCGGTCACGCCGTGGCTTCTGGCGCGCGAGCCGGTCCCGGAGCGCGAGTACCTCGTCGACCGCGAGGCGATGGTCGACGTGACCCAGTCGATGGCCTGCATCCAGTGCGGCGCCTGCGTCTCGGACTGCCTCGCGATGGAGGTCGACCCCGACTTCACCGGCCCGGCCGCGCTCGCCAAGTCCTATCGCTTCGTCGGCGACCCGCGCGACGCCGAGCACCGCGAGCGTCTCACGGCGCTGTCGGAGGACCCGCACGGGCTCTACACGTGCACGCACTGCTTCAAGTGCGTGGACGCCTGCCCGAAGGGTGTGAACCCGATGGGGCAGATCATGCGCCTGCGCCGCATCGCCGGCTCCGACTTCCACATCGAGGACCGCAACAACGGCTACCGCCACGAGCACGCGTTCGTCAACAACGTGCGCCGCAACGGCCTGCTGCACGAGGCCGACCTGCTGCCCGACTCCTATGGCGGCAAGTTCAACCCGCGCGCCGTGCCGGAGCTGATCGCCTCGCTGCCCGTCGCGCTGCGCGGCGTGCTGCGCGGCAAGATCACGCCCGCCAAGGCGCTGCTGCACCCGCACAAGGCCTCGAAGGAGCTGCGCGCGATCTTCGACCGCATCGAGAGCAAGCCGGAGCGCTACGAGCTGAACCTCTACGTCAGCGGCACCGACGAGGACAACGAGCCGACGGCGACGGAGGCCACGGCATGAAGGTCGCATACTGGCCCGGCTGCGTGAGCCGCGGCTTCACCCCGGAACTGCACGGAGCGATGGCGGCCGTGGCGCCGCTGCTCGACATCGAGCTGATCGAGCTGGACCGCGCCAACTGCTGCGGCGCCGGCGTGATCTCCGAGCACAACCAGGAGCTCGCCGACACGCTGAACGCGCGCACCTTCGCGATGGCCCAGCAGACCGACGGTGAGCTGATGATGAACATCTGCTCGACCTGCCAGGGCGCGCAGACCGAGTGCCAGGAGCGCCTCGACGCGAGCGCCGTCTATCGCACCCAGATCAACTCCACGCTCTCCTCGGAGGGCCTGCACTACGAGCCTGGTGTGACGAACAAGAACTTCCTCTGGCTGCTGGTCGAGGAGATCGGCCTCGACACGCTGCGCCAGAAGGTGAAGCGCCCGCTCACCAACCTGCGCGTCGGCCCGTTCTACGGCTGCTACATCGTGCGCCCGGCCGCGCGGCTGGGGATCGACCACGACCACCCGCGTCACACCTATCTCGAGCAGGTGATCGACACGCTCGGCGGCACGGTGATCGACTACGCCGGCTCGCACAAGTGCTGCGGCTTCCCGATCATCACGATGAACAAGACGGCATCGCTGCGTCAGGCCGGGCGCCACCTCGGCGACGCCGCCGACGCGCAGGCCGACTGCGTCGTCACGCCGTGCCCGCTGTGCCACCTCAACCTCGACCTCCAGCAGCCGCTCGCCGAGGCGCTGGTCGGCCGCGAGCTGAAGATGCCGGTGCTGCACCTGCCGCAGCTCGTCGGCCTCGCGCTCGGCCTCGACCCCGCCGCGCTGGGCTTCCGCCGCCACATCGTCAAGCCCACCGCGGTGATCGACTGGACCGAGAGCGTCGTCGCCGCCGCGGCCGCGGCCTGACGCGGCACCGCTGTCGCGGCCGATGTCTCGGCCTCGCAAGCGGCCGAACCGTCGACCGCAGGCTGCGAAAAGACGCAGTCGCTGAGGCGAAATTCCGACGGCGGCGAAACAAGCGGAAACACAATGGCCGCTGACGACGTGAACTACACTCGGCTCATGGCTCGCTATCGCCTACGCACCAACCTACGCGGCATGCTGCCCGGATGGGCTGGTCGTTTCGTGCCCAAGGGCTCGCGCGACTGCGGCGCCCACGAGTGGTATCACGCCGGCGACGGCTGTGACCGCTGTTACCACTGCGACGTCGCCACCAGGCCGCACTCTGCTTCGCTCGGCCCGTCGGTCGCCGAGGTGCTCCGCCGGCGACGGTGCGAAGCGCGCACTGAGGCCTGACGCGACGCGCTAACGCGCGCTCGCCGCGACCGCGCGCCCGAGCAGCCCGCGCGCGACCAGCAGCTCCGCGATCTGCACGGCGTTCAGCGCGGCGCCCTTGAGCAGGTTGTCGCCGACCACGAAGAGGTTGAGCGAGTGGCTGTCGCCGAGGTCGGGGCGGATCCGCCCGACCGCGACCTCGTCGCGGCCGGCGTACTTCACCGGCGTCGGCAGATCGTCGAGCACCACGCCGGGGAAGGCCTCGAGCGCGGCGAGTGCCTCCGCGAGCACGGGTGGGCGCTCGAAGGTCGCGCGCACCTCGATGCAGTGGCCGACCATCACCGGCACGCGCACGCAGGTCGGGCTGACGCGCAGGTCGGGAAGGTCGAGGATCTTGCGCGACTCGTTGACCAGCTTCAGCTCCTCGTCGCTGTAGCCGTCGGCGGCCGGCGAGCCGAGCCAGGGGACGATGTTGTAGGCCAGCGGGGCGGCGTGGATCGAGTGTTCGATCGAGGCGATCGCCTGCGCGCCCGCGCCCACCAGCTGCTCGCGCGCGTCGTGCAGCAGCGGCACCTGCGCGGCCAGCTCGTCCATCCCCTTGCGGCCGGCGCCGCCGGCGGCCTGGTAGCTGGTCGCCACCACCTCGCGCAGCCCGAAGGCGTCGTGCAGCGCCTTCAGCGGCAGCATGATCACCATCGTCGTGCAGTTCGGGTTGGCGACGATCCCGCGCGCCGTCCGCTCCAGCGCGTCGGGGTTGACCTCGCTGACCACCAGCGGCACCGCCGGGTCCATCCGCCACGCGCTCGAGTTGTCGACGACGATCGCACCCGCGGCGGCGAAGCGCGGCGCCCACTCGCGCGAGGTGCCGCCGCCGGCCGAGAACAGCGCCAGGTCGAAGCCCGCGATCGTGTCCTCACGCAACGCCACGACGACGCCGGCGCCGTCGAGCTCGCGTCCCGCCGAGCGCTCCGAGGCGAACGGCACGATCTCGCTGGCGCCGAAGCCGCGCGCGGCGAGCACCTCGAGCATGATCCGCCCGACCGCGCCGGTCGCGCCGACCACCGCCACGCGCGGGCCGGCGCTCATCGCGGGCCCCCGAACGGGTCCTCGGCGACGATCGTGCCGTCGCCGGAGAGGCCGAACGCCGCGTGCAGGCCGCGCACCGCCTCGGGCACCCGGTCGGCGGCGATCACGCAGGAGATCTTGATCGGCGAGGTCGAGATCATCTCGATGTTGATGCCGGCGTCGCCGAGCACGGTGAAGACCGTCGCCGCGACGCCGGGGTGGCTGCGCATGCCGGCGCCGACGATCGAGACCTTCCCCATCGACTCCTCCGCCGCGACATGCTCGATGCCCAGCTCGCCGACGATCGCGTCGAGCGCCTCGCGCGCGATCCGCCCGTCCTCGCGCGGGACGGTGAACGACATGTCGGCGCGGCGGCCGTCGAGCAGCGGCTCGTTCTGGATGATCATGTCCACGTTCACGTTCGCCGCCGCCATCGTGCGGAAGATGCGCCCCGCGACGCCGGGCTCGTCGGGCACGCCGAGCAGCGTGATCCGCGTCTCGGCGGTCGAGTGGGTGACGGCGGTTACAAGCGGATGCTCCATCGTGTCCTCTTCGGAGACGACAACGGTACCGGGTCCCTCGTCGAAGCTTGAGCGGCAGTGGATGCGCACGCCATGGTTGCGGGCGTACTCGACGGAGCGCAGCTGCAGCACCCCGGCGCCGGAGGCCGACATCTCGAGCATCTCCTCGAACGAGACGACCGCGAGCTTGCGCGCATCGGGCACGATCCGCGGATCGGCGCTGAACACGCCCGCGACGTCGGTGTAGATCTCGCAGACCTCGGCGCCGAGCGCCGCCGCGACCGCCACCGCCGTGGTGTCCGAGCCGCCGCGCCCGAGCGTCGTCACGTCGTGGCTGGTGGAGACGCCCTGGAAGCCGGCGACCAGCACGATCTTGTCCTCGTCGAGCGCGGCGATGATCCGCTCGGCGCGCACGTCGAGGATCCGCGCCTTCGTGTGCGAGGTGTCGGTGACGATGCCCGCCTGCGACCCGGTCAGCGACAGCGCCTCGTGCCCGAGGTCGTTGATCGCCATCGCGCACAGCGCGCAGGAGATCCGCTCGCCGGTCGACAGCAGCATGTCCAGCTCACGAGGGTCGGGCGCCGGCGAGACCTCCTCGGCCATCGCGATCAGCTCATCGGTGGTGGAGCCGCGCGCCGACAGCACCGCGACGACGCGGTGGCCCTGCTCGCGCTTGGCGACGATCCGTGCCGCGGCGCGCTTGATCCGCTCGGCGTCAGCGACGGAGGTGCCGCCGAACTTCATCACGACAATGCCCATGGGGATTGGAGGATATTGGGGATCGGTGCATGCACCGATCCCGGGGCGGGTGCATGCACCCGCCCCACGGGAGGGCGCATGCGCCCTCCCGAACAGCCCCCCTTCTTTACGCGGAGCGCCGCCCGGCGAAGGCGCGGCCGAGCGTCACCTCGTCGGCGTACTCGAGGTCCGAGCCGACGGGCAGGCCGCTCGCGAGCCGCGTGACGGTCAGCGCCGGCGCGCGCTCGCGCAGGCCGGCCGCGATGTGCAGCGCGGTCGCCTCGCCGGTGGTGGTCGGGTTCGTCGCGAGCACCACCTCACGCACCCCGGAGCCGGTCGAGGTGGCGCGCACGTAGAGCTCCTCGATCCGCAGGTCGTCGGGGTCGACGCCGTCGATCGGCGAGAGCGCGCCGCCGAGCACGTGGTAGAGGCCGCGGTACTCGTGCGTGCGCTCGAGCGGGATCACGTCGGAGGAATCCTCGACCACGCAGATCACGGCGCCATCGCGCCGGGTGTCCTCGCAGATGCGGCAGCGCGGGCCCTCCGAGAGGTTGAAGCAGATCTCGCACTGCCCGATGCGCTCCTTGACCTCGGTGATCGCGGCCGCCAGCGCGGCGGCGTCGGCGTCGTCCGAGCGCAGGATGTGAAAGGCGAGCCGCTGGGCGGTGCGGTTGCCGATCCCCGGCAGCTTCGACAGCTCGCTGACGAGCCGCGCGATCGGGGGCGCGTAGCTCAAAAGCCGGGCAGTCCGAGGCCGCCGAGGGCGCCGAGGTCGAGACCCGCGGTCGCGCCGCCCATCTTCTGCGCCGCCAGCTCCTGTGCCGCGCGCAGGGCCTCGTTGACGGCGGCGAGGACCATGTCGGCGAGCAGCTCCGGGTCGTCGGGGTCGATCGCGGCTGGGTCGATGCGGATCTCCTTGACGACCAGCGCGCCGGTCACGCGCACGCTGACCATGCCGCCGCCGGCCGAGGCCTCCACCTCCGCCGCCGCCAGCTCCTCCTGGGCGCGCGCCATCTCCGCCTGCATCCTCTGCACCTGCTTGAGCATCTGCTGCATGTTGGGCTGGGGCATCAGCCGGCCTCCTCCTCCTCGTTGCCTGAGAGCTCCTCGGCGCCGAACTCGTCCTTCAACAGCCCCACCAGCTCGTCCTCGCTGAGCGGCTGCGGCTGCGCCGGCGCCTGTCCCTCGCGCAGCTCGTAGCTGAACGTCAGGACATGGCCGGTGACGGCGCGCACCGCGTCGGCCAGCGCGCTGCGGGTCGCCCGCTCCTCCGCCTTCTGGCGCAGGAAGGCGGCGTCCTTGCCGAACGCGAGCACCAGGCGGTCGCCCGCCAGCTCGACCGGGCTGGCGACGTCGACGACGGCGCCGAGCATCGCGTTGGACGCGCGCACGCTGTCCAGCACGTCCGGCCAGAAGCCGACCAGGCGCTCGAACGTCAGCTCGCCCGCGCCGGCGCTGACGGGCGGCGGCGGCGGCACGACGCGCTCAGGCTCAGGGTCGGGCCCGGGCCCGGGCTCGGGGAGGTCGGGTTCGACCGGGGCGGGCGCGTGATCCGCCGGGTCGGCGTGCGTCTCGGGCGCCGAAGCAGGCACGGAAGGCGCACCCTGCTCGAGCTGCTCGAGCCGGGCGGTCAGAGCGGCGAGGCTCGGGTCGAGGTCGGCGCGGGCGGCCTTGACCAGCGCCAGCTCCAGCTGCGTGCGGGCGTCGGCACCGGCGCGCAAATGCGCCAGCGCCGCGGCGAGCAGGTCGAGCGTGCGCACGAGCGCGCCGGAGCTCAGCCGGGCCGCCTGGTCCACGAGCCGCTCGTCGCGTTCGGGCGTGAGGCTCAGCTCGGCCGGGACGCCGCCGCCCTGCATCTGCACGATCAGCAGCTCGCGCGCGTGGATCTCCAGCTCGCGGATGAAGGCCGCCGGGTCGTGGCCGCCGTCCACGGCGTTCGCCGAGGCGGCCAGCGCGCCGCGCGGGTCGGCGCCCGCGATCGCGTCGAAGGCTTCGAACAGCAGCTCGGCGTCGGAGATCCCGAGCACCGCGAGCACGTCGGCGAGCGCGATCTCGCCGCCGGCGTAGGTCTGCAGCTGCTCGAGCGTGCCGAGCGCGTCGCGGAAGCTGCCGGAGGCGTGGCGGGCCAGCACCGCCACCGCCTCCGGGCCGATCGTGATGCTCTCCGCGGTCGCCGTGCGGGCGACCACGGTCGCGATCTGCTCGACCGTCGGACGCTGGAAGTCGAAGCGGTGGCAGCGGTCGACGACGGTTGCCGGCACCTTCTGCGGCTCGGTCGTCGCGAGCACGAAGACGGTGCTCGGCGGCGGCTCCTCGAGCGTCTTGAGGAACGCGTTCCAGGCGGCCGTGGAGAGCATGTGCGCCTCGTCGAGGATGTAGATCTTCTGGCGCCCGGAGACCGGCGCGTAGGCGACCGACTCGCGCAGCGCGCGGATGTCGTCGACCGAGTTCGACGACGCGGCGTCCATCTCGATCACGTCGAGCGAGCTGGCCGAGGCGATCGAGACGCAGGAGTCGCAGACCCCGCACGGCTCCACGGTCGGGCCGTTCACACAGTTCAGGCAGGCCGCGAGGATCTTCGCCATCGACGTCTTGCCGGTCCCGCGCGAGCCGACGAAGAGGTAGGCGTGGTGGACCCGATCGCGCGCGACGGCGTTGGTCAGCGTGCGCACGACGTGCTCCTGCCCGACCACCTCGGCGAAGGTCCGCGGGCGGTGGCGACGGTAGAGCGAGGGGCCTGCGGACACGGGTCGCCTGAGTCTACCCCGACGCGTGGAGCGGATAGCGTGCCTGCGATGCGGCTGCGCGCGGCACTCGCGATCGTGGTCGGCGCGGTCGCCCTGCGACTGGCGGTGGGCGTCGGCTTCGCCAACTACGACACGCTCTACTCGCTCGCCTGGGGCCAGCAGCTCGCGCGCGGGCAGACGCCCAGTTACAGGACGCCGCTGGCGCCGACGCCGCACCCGCTGCTCGAAGCGCTCGGGGCGATCCTCTCGCCGCTCGGCGCGGCCGCGACGGTCGCGACCGTCGTCGCGCTCGCCTACCTGGCGCTCGCTGCGCTCGGCTACCTCGTCTACCGGCTCGGAACGGACTGGTTTTCATGGCCTGTCGGCCTGGCCGGAGCCGCTCTGATCCTCAGCCGCTACGAGGTGCTGAGCTACGGCGTGCGGGCCTACGTGGACATCCCCTACGTCGTGCTCGTGCTGTGCGCGCTGGCGATCGAGACGCGGCGGCGGCGCGCCGGCTGGCCGGTGATCGCGCTGCTCGACCTCGCCGGACTGCTGCGCCCCGAGGCGTGGCTGTTCGCGGCCGTCTACTGGCTTTACCTATGGCGCGGCTCGACAGCGCGCCGACGCCTCGAGCTCGCCGCAGCGGTCGCGGCGGCGCCGCTGCTGTGGGCGATCTCGGACCTCGCCGTGACCGGCAACGCGCTGTGGTCGCTGACCAACACCCGCTCGACCGCGCGAGAGCTGCACCGCGCGACCGGTCTCGTCAACGTCCCTTACTACGGCGCCCGGCGCCTCGGCGAGGTGCTCGGCCCCGACGGCCTGGTCGCAGCGGCGATCGGCGGCGTGCTGGCGCTGTGGCTGACCCGCCGGCGCGTGCTGCTGGGCGCCGGCGCCGCGCTGATCGCGGTCGTGGCGCTGGCGGCTGTCGCGACATCCGGACTGCCAATCCAGGACCGCTACGTCTTTCTGGTCGCGGCGCTGGGCGCGGTGTTTGGCGGGGCGGGCCTGTTCGGCTGGCTCACGCTCGAAGCCGGCGACCCGCATCGACGGCTCTGGCAGCGTGGGGCGCTCGTGATCGCGGTGGCGATCGTCGCCTCGATCGCCTGGCAGGTGCCGCGCTTCAACAAGACCTTCAACTCGTCAAAGCCGGCCGACCAGTCGCTGGGCGCCCAGCAGCGGATCGCCGCGGACCTCGTCGCGCTGACCAAGCGCGGCGCGATCACGACCGGCTGCCTGCCGATCAGCGTGCCCTACGCGACGCCGGTGCCGCTGCTCGCGCTCTACCTGCACACGAGCCCGACCAATGTGGAGGTGGCGCCGATCACGCGTGGCACCTACATCGTCGCGGTCGATCAGGCCGTCTATACCCAGTACCAGCTCGACAAGAACGATCCGCAACGGGGCGGCGGCGTCCCAAGCGGTTTTCGCAGCATCGCCGCGAACCGCTCATGGCACGTGTACGCACGTTGTCGAGGGCCCAAAGGGCCCCAATAAGAAGGAAAAATGGACCGTGCACCCTCCGTCGATGCTCGTCGTGCGGTGCCGCCGCCGTCCGGGACTCCGGTCAGGGAGCTCCCGACGCGCCTGCCGGCACCCGCTTAAGGCTGCTTCCTTCCGGACCTGACCTGGTTCGCGGACCAACATCGCGTGGGACCCTGCCCCTCAACGCCCCA
>Ga0181535_10002254_pt1 | contig 23919 bp, 23 predicted proteins | sample PEATcosm2014_Bin_44_FD_119774 | JGI IMG/M metagenome (GOLD analysis project Ga0181535, IMG submission 119774) | Peatland microbial communities from MTU Mesocosm Facility, Houghton, MI, USA - PEATcosm2014_Bin17_30_metaG | ecosystem: Environmental > Terrestrial > Soil > Wetlands > Peat | place...
ACATATGACCTGGTGACCGGCTGCAACGGGAACGAGGCGCGGGTGGCGGCGGTGCGCGAATTGGGCATCGAACCGGGCGATGACGTCCAGTTTATTCCCTACGCGGGCGCGCGGCCGCCGGATGGGAAGGCGGCAAAAGTCGAGCCGGACGGCGGGATAACCGAGGCGGAAAGGAAATTCATCCGGGCAATGCCGCTGGACGAAAACCTTCGGAAGGCGCTGCTGCGTCCGACGACGCGTTTTTTCAAAATCACGCTGGAGAAGGCGGCGGCGTTGCCGATGGGATCGGGCATTTGCGCGAGCGAACGGGAAGGCGACGGGTGCGAGGTGCGGGATTGCGATTTTGGCTTCAACCGGTCCCGGGGCATCATCATCAAGGCGAGCCATGCGAAAGTGACGGGCAACCGGCTTACCCATGATTGGATGGCGGCGGTGCTGGTCAGCCCGGAGTTTTTCTGGTGGCTGGAAGCGGCCTGCCCGTCCGATGTGGCGGTGGAAAACAATATAATTGACGGATGCCGGCGGACGGCGATTGAGGTGACGGCGCAAGGGGGCGATGGCAAACCTTTGGCGGCGGGCGCGCTGCGCGATGTTGTCATCCGCCGCAACACGATCAAAAATTCCCCGTGGCCCAACATCCGCGTCACATCCGCCGCCGGATTGGTTTTACAGAAAAACCGGCTGGACGCGACGAATAACGAGACGTTTTCCCCCGCCCTGTCGGTGCGCTGGCACTGGGGAACCAATCGTCCGGCGGCGGTGTTGTTGTCAGACGACGGCAGTAAATAAACGCGCCGCCCCGCCCTGCTTAGAGAAAGGAATCGGCGAGGCGGGCGGTGCCTTGCAAGGTGCGGGTGAGAAGCGGGCGGCGGGACCATTCGGCGGCGGTGAGCAGGGCGCTGTGGGCGAAATAATTTTCCTGGATGCGGCGCAGTTCGGCCACGAGACGGGCATCGTAAAGCACGAGTTCTATCTCGGCGTTGAGGGCAAAGGAACGGATGTCGATGTTGGCGGAGCCGATGAGCGCGACCTCGTTGTCAATAGTAAGGTATTTGGCGTGGAGAAAGCGGGGTTGGTAGAGATGGATATTCACGCCCGCGTCGAGCAGTTCGTCGTAAAAGGAGCGTTGGGCGAGCTGGGTGAGGGTTTGGTTGGCGTGGGCGGAAAGGACCAGATGGAGATCAACCCCGCGCCGGGCGGCGGAAAGCAGGGCGGCCAGAAAAGGCTCGTCCGGCACGAAGTAGGGCGTGGTCAACACGACCCTTTCGCGGGCGGCATACAGGAGGGTGATCATCAGTTCCTGGCCATTTTCGCGGCGGTAACCCGGACCGCTGGGGACAATCTGGCCGATGGCGCCGCCGATCCCGCCGGGTTCGGGAAAGGTGTCGGGATCGTCGGGGAGGTTGTTGGTTTCGAGGAAGCGGTCGGCCAGAAAGACGGCCTGCAATTGCCAGACGACAGGCCCGGTGAGTCGGACGACCATTTCCTCGTTGGGAAATTTGCGCACGAATTGGCCGTTGGTGATGTTTTGGGAGCCGGTGTAGCCGATCTGGCCGTCGATGACGGCGATCTTGCGATGGTTGCGCAAGTCGAACCGGGCGGCATTGCGGCGGAAAAGGCCGACAGGCAAAAGCGGGGTCATTTCCACGCCCCGGTTGCGCAGTTCCGGGGCCAGATCGTGCAAGGCGTGCTTGGAACCGACGGCGTCCATAAGGACGCGGCATTTCACACCGCGGCCGGCGGCTTGAATCAATGCGTCCGCCACGCGCCGGCCGGTGGCGTCGCGGTCGTAAATATAATACAACAAATGGACGTTGCGGCGGGCGGCGGCGATGTCGGCCAGCAAACGGTCAATCGAGGCGGAATAATCGGTCAGGATTTCGACGTTGTTGCCGCCAACGGGCGAGAAATCGCCGAGGCACGCGGCCAGATGGGCGAGCGGGGTGATGTTGGGGGGGAGGCTGGGCTGCCCGGAATAACAGGCCGGCATCTGTTCCTGGGCGGCGCGGATTTTTCGGGAGGCGCTGCCGATTCTGGCCAGTCTGTTTTTGGGCAGATAGATGCGGCCGACCAAGGCGTAACAAACGAGGCCGAGCCAGGGCAAAAGGAAAATAAGGAGCAACCAGGTGCGGGAAGCGGCGGCGTTGCGCTGGCGCGGCACGTAAACCAGCATGATGAGCCGGATGGCCCACTCGCTGATCAGGTAGATAACGCTCCAATGGATCAAGGGCTGTTATGTTTTTTGGGTCCAACCCGCGTGATTTTGCCGTCCGTGTCCGAAACGATAACCTCGCCGGACCCATCCAACGGGACGACCGTGTTGAGGTCGGTGACGCCGAGTTTGTGCTGCCAAAGCAAAGCTCCGTCCCGCGCATTGAGGGCCAGGAGCAGGCCGTTCTTGGCGCCGTAGTAAAGGACGCCATTTTTTTCGACAGGCATGGCGGAGTTGATGTCGTAATTCATGAGAGTTTTCGACTCCCATATTTTCACGGGGGCATCCGGCGCGGCGGCGAAGGCGACGATGGCGGTGTTGGTCATGGTGCGCACATAAAAGCGGGAGGCGTCTTCGGATAATCCGATGGATTCGCGCACCTGCCAGGCGTTGGTGCGCCAGATTTCGCGGCCGGAACAGAAATCAAGGGCGGTCATAAACCGGTCGGGGGCGGCGATGAAAATCTTGTGGCTGGCCATGATGGGCCAGAAGGCGGCGGGCGAATACATCAGACCCAGGCTGCCGGGACTTTTGCCCTTCCATTTCCAGAGCAGACAACCGTTGCTGGCGTTGAGGGCGTAGAGTTGCTGATCCCAGGCGCCGAAGATGACTTCATTGTTGGTCACGAGCGGGCGGGTTTCGACAAAGCCGTCCACGCCGGGATATTCCCAGATCGTTTTTCCGCTGGCGAGGCTGAGGGCGCGGAATTTTCCGTCGCTGGCGCCGATGTAAACAACATTGCTGACGATGGCGGGAGAGGCGACGATGGCTCTTTGGGTATCGACCTGCCACAACTTCCGTCCGCTGGAAGTTTTCAACGCGTAAATGCTGCCGTCGGTCGAAGCAAAAACGACGCGGCGGGCGGCGACGGCCGGGGTGGAATAAATGGGGCCGGCGGCGGTGAATTCCCACAAAGGCGCGCCGGTTTTCAGGGACAAGGCGCGCATTTTGCCCGCGCCGTCGCCGATGAAGACGCGTCCGGCGGCGACGGCCGGAGACGAGGCGATGGTCCATTTGGCGTCAAACTGCCAGCGTTCCGCAATGCCGGGATATTGGGCGTTGACCGAGAAATCGGGGCGGGGCCAATGATTGGTCGTGGCGGCGTAGTCATGCTTTTGCAATGGGATGGTGTCCCAGACCGGCTTGGTGCCGCGACCGGGATCCCGTTCGGCCACGGTCAGGACGCTGTTGGAAATTTCGACCAGGCTGTAACCGCTCGGAACGGGCAGCACCTTGAGATTGGAACGGCCCATGACAGCGGGCACGCCTTCAAAATTCATTATTTCGTTGCGATGGCCATGTCCGACGAGGACGGCCTGGAGGTTGTATTTTTTCAGTTCGTCCAGGACGACATACCAGTTGTCCAGTTCGTCCCGGATCGGGTAATGGGTGACGAAAATAACGGGCTGGCCGGGGGGGAGGCTGGCGAGGGTGGCGTTGAGCCAGCGCACGTCCTGGGGCGCAAAATGGCCGTCGCCCATCTTCATGACCGGCCCTTCGTGCATGCCGATGAAACAGTAGCCGCCGGCGTCAAATACAAAACGGTCCGAACCCCAGATGCGGACGAAGTCGGTCGCGCCGGACTCCGACCATTTGCAATCATGGTTGCCGGGGATGACGTGGCAGGGGATGCGCAGGCCGGCCAGGATGGATTGGGCGAGAAGGAATTGGCGGCGCGCCCCAAACTCGGTGATGTCGCCGGAGATGATGACGAAACTGTAATTGCTGAGCGAATTGATGTCGCTCACGGAACGGCGGAGGTCGGCCTCGCCGGTGGGGCTGCCGACGTGGGTGTCACTCAACCAGACAAACCGGAGCACATTGGTCTGGGCCGTGTCGGCCAGCGGGAACAGAAGGGACAATACAAGGAACCAGAGCAAACAGACGGGCCGTTTCAACATGGCAGAACATTTCAGCATAAGCAGATGATGGAATGTTTTTAAGGACGTTGAAACAAAAAAACTTGATGAAACCGAACGACACGGCCCGGTTCGTCGCAGATTATTTTGTCTTCGCAAGCAACAGGGCGAACACTTCGTGGTAGAGGTTCTCCATATCCGCGCTCACGCCAGCCAGCGCGCGGACGCGATCCGGTTGAGACTCGTTTTCGCCGGCAACCTTTGCCAGGTGCCAGGCATAGTTCAACGCCTCAGTCTGGGTCAAAAGCAGGGTCAACTCAAATTTATCGCCGGTTTGGCCCAATAATTCTTTCTCCTTGGTGGACGCAATCGCATCGCGTGTGCTTTCCTCCCCGGGTGGAAGCCGGATATCGTCCAGACGGATGGAGGGGTCCTGTTTGGCCAATTCCTCCAATAGCTGCGCTCCGGCGCCGGAAGCGGCGGCAATTTTCCTGACCAGGTTCTTGACATCGGAATGTTCTGGCTTGATGAAGCGCAGAATGCTGACGTCCTTTTGTTCATTCAGCAGTTGATGGAGCAGGCTGTAGCAATTGTTTCGCGTCGATTGCGCAACGGCGCCCCCGGATGGAGGCACGACCCGCGGCGATTGACAGGCGGAGAAAACGCAGGCGACCGATAACATCACCGCGAGCAGCGGGAGAATGGGTTTCGTGGTCACAAAAATCATCCGTTCGTCGGCGGGATTCAATCGGCGGCGATTTAGCCCGGGCATAAATACTGAAAATCAGTCCGCAGATTTCCAGACCCGGCCGCGCTCAACCTTCCACCATGAAGCCGATTTTGATGGTCACCTGCCAGCGTTCCACCTTCCCCTCGTTGATGGTTCCGCGCGTTTCAACCACTTGGAACCAGCACAGGTCCTTGACTGTTTTGTGCGCGCGCCTAATGGCCTTGCCAATAGCGTCCTCAATGGAGGTGGTGGAGGTGCCGGTTAGTTCGATGCTTTTATAGACGTGGTCTTTCATGTTGAGTGTCCTTGCTTTTGTCTTGCCGGAGAAGGCTACGCCTGAGGCTCTTTTCGGGATATGGGGTGAAACCCTACCACGAAAGCTGATTCACACCGCTACTGCCCACGGGAATGGCGGGGAAGCTCGAAGGCGTCCCCACCGATTCCCAGGATGACTGCCGTCCGCGCGAGGGTTCGCGGAACGGTTTGGTGTTACTTGGTCGTGCTGCAGCAGGTCGAACTCCCGGTTCCGCCGTTGGAGCAGGTGTGGGTGACCACGTCCTTGGCGTGTTTGCCAACGCCGACTGTGGTTGTCGTGGTGACGCAGCCATCGCAGAGATGTGTGACGGTGGTTTTGGCCGGGACTCCATGAGCGGCCAGCGCGCTCGCGCCTTTCGCCGTGATGTCACGCGCGTTGGTCGCAACGTCCTGGCATTTTGCGCATGACATGGGTTTGAAGTTGCCCGGCATGGCCGTCGCGGTGATGGCGCTGCCGTTCAGTTGCATCATCTGTTCCCCGCCTTTGACTTGAGCCTGGGTCGAACCGGCGAACAAGGACAGGGCGATGCCTGCCAGCGCTGCGATGAGGATGTTGTTTGTTCTTTTCATATTTTGCCTTTTCATTGATCGTTCCTGACTTTGTTTCTTTTGAAGTCGGCGATATTTTCGCCCTTCCCTCCTTACTACGCCGGGGAGTATGAATCCCTTTAACAATCTTTTTTCGGGCGGGGATGGCGTTTTTGCCCGGGCGGGGACGGCGGGAGGAAGCGAACCGGATTATTACATCGACTTCAGCAATTGACCGAGGGCGGCGCGAAGTTGCTGGCGCGCCCGATAGATGCGCGTCTCCACCGCTTTGGCCGAGCAGCAAAGAATCGCGCCGATTTCCGCGTGCGACTTCTCTTCGTATTCCGCCAGGATCAGCGGCAGGCGCAACTCCTCCGGCAGCGCGGCCACGGCGCGGCGCACGATTTCAGCCCGCTCCCGGGCCTGCTCTGACTCGCCCGGGGAAGGATTCGGCGCGGGCAGGGATTCGCCGAAATCATTTCCGGCGGCGTCATTGGCGGAGTCAAGCGAAACCTGGGGATGGCGTTTGCGCCAGCGATAGCGGTCGCGCACCAGATTGCTGGCGATGGCGTAGAGCCAGGTGGAGAACTTCTGGCGCGGATCGAATTTTGCGCGGCTCTGATAAACGCGGGCGAAGGTTTCCTGGGCCAGGTCCGCGGCGTCCTCTTCGTTTTGCAAGGAGCGGACCAAGTAGTGAAAAAGCCCCTCCGCGTGCCGCTCCATCAAATTATTCAGCGCGGCGTCGTGGCCGGCGGCCAGTTGCGCCATGTCCTGGCCGTCCTGTTGATCGATGGAGCACACCGGTCAATGTTTCTCGACCAGTTCCATGCCGCACTTCGGGCATTTGCCCGGTTTGTCCTGCACCACCTCGGGGTGCATCGGACAAGTGTATTGTTTGGTCTGGCTGGTCTGGTTGCCGCTCGGTTTTTGCCCGGAGTTGTTGCAGCCGGTCATGCCGGGAACGGCAAGGGCAAGGAGCACCAATGCGGCATACGCCGCGAGTTTATTTGTCATTTTCATGGTGTTTTTCATTGTCACGCATCATGCCCGCGCCGGACGCGAACGTTCTTTCCCGCACCCAGGCGAGATAGCGGCGGCCCTGTTCCGGCGGCATGGTGCGGCTGACTTCGTAAAAGTGACTGAGCATGTTGCGCTGACATTCGCCGCGCAACCGGGCGCTTTCCGCAATGGCTGAGTCGATCCCGGCCGTCATTTGGTTGGTGGCCGCGAGCAACATTCTTAACCTCTGGTTTTGGGCCTCAATCTGCCGGCACATTTCCGCGCATTGGGGAAGATAGGCCGCGTGAAGTTGGGAAATGCGCTTGAATTCCGCGTCGCTCAATTTGAATTCATCCTTCAGCCAGGCCAGTTCCGGCTGGCTGCCGCACTGCAAATGGCGCGCCGACGATGTGCATACGAAATAAACGCAGCCGTAACCCGCCGCCGCCAAAACCAGACCGAGAACGAGAATAAGAATGCCCTTTTTCATGGAATCACCGGGGGGCCTGATAGGGATCGAGGACGCGGATGTAGCGGTCGCCAAGTTCCCCCTTTACCCGGACGGTTTCCTGCCGCGCCTGCGTCAAACCGGCGGCCACGCCGGCGGTGAGGAAGAGGGCGATATAAGCAGCGGCGAACGCCGGACGCGGCGCCACCGTGCCAATCCAATTCGTGACGACATCCCAAAATGAAGGCGAGGCCGGCGCGTGCGGTTGTTCAATGCGCCGCCAAACCGCCGCCTGAAAATGTGCGGGCAACGGAGCGTCGGCGCGCCACTCCTTAAGCAGCTTGTGCAGCGCCTCGTCGTGATTGCCTGATTCGTTGGTGTTCATGGCCATGTCGGCGAAGGCAGCAGTCGCGCCCGCCGCCCTTCGCGGGTTAATATAACAGGCTTTTTCATCGTGTTCACATTTCTTCGTTTATCGCGGCATCCCGCCCCCATCCGGTTCGCACTTGTTAATACGCCGCACTGGACGGAACCCCTCAAAAAATTTTACGGCCCCGAACTCCGCCGGGGTCAGGGCAGGCGTTCGAGGCGGGGGGCGCGGTGGTGTTCGTCGCAGGTCAGGGCGAAATGGCCGTGGATTCCGTCCGGGGTGACAAATTGCTGGAGCAGCGACGCCGGGAACTGGACGGTTTGTCCGGTGACGCAACGAGCCACCACATGCAGGGCCGCCCCGCGATAGTAGTCCAGATACTGTTCCGCTGTGATGCGGAGATGAAATTCGTATCGTTCCATGGAATCATTATGCCCCGGCAACCCCCCGGGACCGATCGCCGGTTTATGACCGGCGAAAGTATGCTTTACCCGGGGGCGGTTCTCTGGTCAACTGCCGGTATTATGAAACCCGCTCCTATCTATTCAATTCTATTCCTGGCCTGCCTGGCCTTGCTCCCGGGCAACACGCTTTGGGCGGGAGAAGTCACCCCGGTGTTGTTGCGTTATGGTTTCACGCCGGGCCAGACGAATGTTTACAAGTTGGAAATCGCATCCCAGGGCGAGTCGGGGCGCGAGGTCATCGGCGGAAATTTCACGGTCAGTTGCAGCCGGGTGGGAAGCAACCTGACGGGGTTGACGTTTCAAGGGCGATTGCAGGAAAAAAACCAACCGGGGATGAGGCCCATGATGGGGTTTGGGCCTGGCAACGAGTCGTCGCTTATCTCTTATGCAAGGATTTCCCAATTCTCCGATGAGGGGAGGGAGTTGGTGATTGACGACCGGGGCGCGGTGCTGCGGGAAGCCGGGGATCTGGCGTTGCCGATTCCGTTGGGGCAGCTCATGAGTTCGCTGGTGGAGAAATTCCCGGCGGAACCGTCCGGAGGATGGGAGCAGGAACAGGATGTGTCTGTCCTGGACGAACCGCTTTTTCAGGGGCCGGCCGGCGCGTTTTTTTCGTCGGGCAGATTTCAGTCCATGAACTTTTTTTCGAGACGTCCCGGCCAGGGAACGCAAGGGGTGTTGTCCGCGCGGCAGAAGACGAAAGTCCGCCTGACGGAAGTGACGCCGCAAACGGTCCGGTTTGAGAAGACGCTGAGTTTAGACACTTATATTTTGACGGGAACGGAGCCGCGGATCAGCGCGACGAGCGAAGGCAAGTTTGTGTTTGACCGTGTGACCGGCTGGCCGAAGCAGGCGGAGTTTGAATGCAAGGCCGAAGCGGTGACGGAGAATGTGAGCCGGAGGTCCGTTTTGACTTTGCGCTGGGAAATGTTGGAAGGGGCGGAACGGGAAGCGGCCCTGGCCCCGCCGCCGCCGACTTCGACGGAGAAACCGCTATTTGGGAGCGAAAAGGCGTTGGAATTGGCGGAACAGATGAAGTCGGACGACATGGGTGCCCGGCAGAACGCGGCGAGAGAGTTGAGCGGCGGGCGGTTGGGCAATCCGGAGCCGGTGCTGCTGGCAAAGATGGCCGCGCTGGCGGCGGATTCCGATGAAACGGTGCGCCATGCCGCTTTGACGGTTTTGGCGAATTACGGGACATCCGAGCAAGTGCCGGTGCTGATCAAGGGATTGCACGATCCCGCGCCGGGCATCAGCGCGACGGTCATCCACGGGCTGGTCCGCCTGAAAGACCCGCGGGCGACGGCGCCCTTGGCGGACTTTTTGGCCAGCGGACAAAACGACATGCAGTATTACCAGCAACCGCGCGCGAACGAGACGGCGGAGGCATTAATCAAGATCGGCCCGGCGGCGGAAAGCCCGGTGCTGTCGGTCTTGGCCGAGCGGAACATCGAAATCCGGGTGCAAGCCTGTCTGGTGCTGAAACAAATCGGGACCAAGAGCAGCCTGGCCGCCTTGAAAAAGCTAACCTCCTATCCGAACAAGGAACTTAGCGAAGCCGCCAGCGACGCCTGCCGAACCATCCAGGAGCGAGCGGACAAATGAACGGCCCAACGCAAAAGCCGAGGCACAATAATTGATCCCATGCAAAACGCAGCAATGCTCTGGACAGGCGGCAAAGATTCTGCAATGGCCATGTATGAAGCCGGCGAAAGCGGTTACCGCGTCAGTTGTCTTGTAACATTCGCGCCGCCGAAACCTGATTTTCTGGCGCATCCACTGGGCTTCATCAAAATTCAGGCCCAGGCATTGGCGCTCCCACACTTTGTTTTGCCCGTCAGCGCACCGTTCGAAAAGAGTTACGAGACCAACTTGCGCAAGTTGCAGGATGAAATGGGCATTACGTGCGTTATCACAGGAGATATCGCGGAAGTAAACGGAAATCCGAATTGGATTCGTGAGCGGAGCCGGCCTGTTGGGATGAAGGTGCATACGCCTTTGTGGGGGCGCGATCGAAATGTCCTGCTTCGACAATTGCTGGACAGAGGATTCAAGGCGCGTTTTTCCTGCGTAAAAACGCGCTGTCTCAATGAGAGTTGGATTGGCAGAGAGCTGAACGACCCGGCAATTGCCGAGCTTCGCATCATTGGCGAGAAGACCGGCTTGGACCAGTGCGGTGAAGAAGGCGAATACCACACGTTGGTGGTTGATGGGCCGCAATTCAAGCGGGGCATCCACATTGTGTCTTATTCAAAGCGCGTTGCCGGTCCGCTGGCCTACATGGAAATCCACGAGTCGCAATTATTTGACCGTGAAACGTGATGCGATTATGCGGGACTGCTGGTGGAGATGCCGTGCTTGCGCCGCGCGAGCGCGAGGTCGCGGCCCAATTTGCGGAGCGCATGGGCGGCGGGCAACGGCATGGAGCTTGCCTTCGGCATGGTTTTAATGTCCGGTATTGCCGACATTAAGCCAATCAACGTCTTTTATATCGGACGTTATGTGAAACCGCTAATTCCCCGGATGTTTCAGACCGCCCCTCCCGCCTCATAGGGACCAAGAAACCGTTCGCCATTGAAATGAATGAGGTGGCTCGGCGCATCGGCAACCCAGACCTCCGTTTCCCAGGAAATTTCAGGAAGGAATCGCACCATGTCCGAGCGCGTCGCGAAAGCCGTCACAAACACAAGTCCGGCCTTTGATCCGGCGAACAAGGTTCTTAACTCGTTCTTGCGTTTTAGATTCATCGGCCCATGACTCGTCACCGCTTCGATCAATACGAGCCAGTTGCGGTTCTCGTCGTGGATCACAAGGTCGGGCATTTTGCCGTGTTCATCCGGCGTCACGCCCAGAACCGCCAATTCCCCCAGCTTGTCAACTATAAACTTTTTGCCCGCATCGCCGAGGTAAAGCACGACGCCTCCGGGGGTGAACCGCGGACAAAACTGTTCGACCACCGACTTGATCAATTCGTTTTGGCCCCCGGCGGAAATCCGGACCGTTTCGCCGGCGGGCAATTTCACGGGAATCAGATTCATCGCCCTTTCGGTTTCCCTTAAAGCGCGGATTTTTCCGGCGGTTTTCTGGTAGGTTACGAGCGACGGACTCCAGTCCCCGGAACCGAACATCCTCAACAGCGCGAGAAACCCGGCTTCCATTTGATAAACATTGTCAGGCGAATTTACGGCGCGTTGGGGGTCGTCGGGATTCTGGATCAAAAGACCCATCTGGACAAATTGGTGGACGGAAAACCGCCGGATTGTCTCCCGTGTGTTCGGCGCATAAGCCTTTCCATAATTGGCGCGGATCGAGTCCATAATTTTGGTGACGCCAAGCATCGGGTTTGCCGCATGCTTCCACGGAGTTGCCGGTTTTATTCCCGCCAGGGCCAAAAGCACCAGGGCGGACCGCTCGTTTTGTTGCTCGCGAGGGGCCCCGATCGTCTTGAGAATCGCCAGGGCCTCCTTGATTCGTTTGGAACCTTTCAGCGCATTGGTTGAGCTAGGCATAAAAGCAAGAATTTGCGCGACTTCGTGATCCAGCGCGCTTTGATCCTTAATATCAGCGCAGCGAAGGCCAAGCGATACTAATTGTTCTTTTGACGGGAACGGCATCCTCCTGAGATCGGTTGCGTTCACCTGTGTGTGGCCGTTGAACTGGCGGAAATATTCGTCGAGCACCGAACTATTCAAAAACGCGGCCAGTCCGCGCGCCAGAACCGGATCAAGGGGCCGGCCGTTGGAATGAAAATAGTTCAAATGGTTCTCAAAGCCCACAGCCCGGGCCGCCTCAAGTTCGCCAACAGGTTCAAAAACCGTCGCCACCACCCGCCGCTTTTCCTCCTTCGTGGTAAATCGCCGCAACAAAACGTAAGTGCCCATGGGAACCAGGAGCGATTCAGTCGCGGGAGAATCCAAAATGGCGTTGCACTTTTTCGAGAGCGGGACGGGCCACCCAACCTTCCCCCCCGCCAGGTGCTGCGGGTAAATCAGCGGCACGGTCTTGTCTTCCGGCATCCGCCGCAGATAATCCTTTGCGCGAAAATCCACCACCCTTCCGGTTGAGATGTTCAGCCCCAAATCCTCCAACGAATATGGGAGGGATTCAACCTGCCGCCGGATGTCGTCCTGGTGACCGTCGGGAGTCAAGTGGAAGAACGTTTCCGGGTCATTCGGCAGGACAAATTCGGAAAACGGCACATGGCGACCGATCAAGTCCTCAAGTTCCGCGCCTGATGCGGTCTCGACGAACACATGTTTCGGCGCAGCCGCTCCCCGCACACCGTGATAAAGAATTGTCTCCTGCAACACCTCATCGTCCGAAAACGCCAGGTTCCGTTCATTAACCATGATGAAGTGATCCAGCGAAATGTCGGATAACAGCCATAGCCTGAAGGGACGGAAATAGGGGCCGTTGCAGAAACTTCGGGGGGTAATGGCGGCAATTTCGCCCTGCGGACACAACATGCGTCCGGCCAGCCAGACAAAAGCCGCGTAGAGGTTTGTACATTCGATTCCGACCCCCGACAGCCGGCTCCGGTCAAGAGAATGGGTGCTTATCTTGCGGAAAGGAGGATTCAAAATCGCATGAGTGACCTGCAGCCCGTGATTTGAAAACAAATCGCCGCCGACCAATTTTGACGCGCCATCAAGGAAATCATCGGTGCGGATTTCGTAACCGGCCCTGATCCCATATCCCCCCGCCGCATGACACAGCCTTGAAAGAATATCCCCGAGAAACTCCTGGAAAACAGGTTCGATTTCCCAAGCGACAATATGCAGGCTTTGCGGTTTCTTTCGGAGTGTTAAAAGCCTTTGGACGGCCGTCGCCGCAAGGCTCCCGACCCCGGCGCCAGCATCAAGGAGCACAACGTGATCATGGCTGTGTTCACGAAACAATCCCCCTAATTGGGTTGCGACAGGCAGGGGAGTCAAAAACTGCCCCAGATTGCTTCGATTCGATTGGGCGAGCCTTCGGCAGGCATCAATCCGGTAGAAATCGGCCAGCTCTGCAATTTCTTGGAGCCGTTGTCCCAAGCCGTCCCAACGCCCGGACTTGCGGTCTGGAAATTCGGACCTGACCCCCGGCTCTATCTCCTGAATTGCAACAGCTTTCATTTTTGCAACAAACGCAAACGCGCCGCGCCCAAACAGTCTAACGGTTCCCCGGAGCAGGTCAACCGTCCATCTCCCGTCTTCCGTTGTTTTATGGGGACGGGGTGTTTTGAAACAGCTTTGGGTGGATGCTTGGCGCGCGCGGGCGCGGCTTGCATCCTGGCTCCGGTTCTGGCATGTTTTTCCAATATGGTTACATCAAATCCATTGCTTAAACGTGAGGAGAGTTTCGCCAGTACCGGAGAAGGGGCCATGACCTTGAATGGCACGGTCAATAAGACGGGTATCCTGCTATTAATCTGCGTCGTGGCGGCCTGGTACGGCTGGATGACGCCGGAAATGCGCGGAGGCTGGCTTTTTGTCGCGTTCATTGCCGCCTTTATTTTTTCGCTGATTGGGATGTTCAAGCCGGCGACCTCGCCGGTGGTCGCTCCCGCTTACGCGGCGTGCGAAGGATTGGCGCTGGGGGCCATTTCGCAGGTGATCAGCATGCACTATCCGGGGATTGCGGCGATGGCGGTGTTGGCGACGTTCTCGGTTTTGGGGATGTTCCTGTTCCTGTATGTGACGCGCATTGTCCGGGTGACGAAAGGGATGGTCATCGCCGTGATTGCGGCCACGGCCGGAATTTTCATTGTTTACGCGATTAGCGCGGTGATGGGGATGTTTGGGCATCCCTTGGGATTGGTCAATGGCAACGGGGCGGTGGGCATTGGCTTCAGCGTTTTGGTCTGCGCGATTGCGGCTTTCAACTTCTTCCTGGATTTTTACGCCATTGAAGGATTCATCCAATCCGGGGCGCCGAAGTACATGGAATGGTATTCGGGCATGGCGTTGCTGATCACGATAGTGTGGCTGTATCTGGAAATCCTGCGGCTGTTGAGCAAGTTGCAAAGCCGGCGGTGAAAGGAAATGACTGGCGTTTGGAAACGTAATATGCAATCCTCGCCGGACATTTTACATGTCAACAATCATTGAGATTTCGTCTCCGTCCTCACGGAGGAACTATAACCGGTTCCTCCTCCTCGTCGCGGGTCTTGGGGGTCTGCTTTATGGCGTTGATGTCGGCATCATTGCGGGAGCCTTGCCCTATTTGGAAGCGACCTCCGGGCTTAGCCCCGGACAACTTTCCAGCGTGGTGGCGGCGGTTCTTTTGGGCAGCGTGATTTCGACGTTGTTTGCCGGGGCGCTGGCCGATTGGATGGGGCGGAAGCGGCTGATGACGTTGAGCGCGGTGCTGTTTGTGGCGAGCGTGCCGATGATCGCGTTATCGAGCGGTTACGGGCCTCTGGTGCTGGGCCGATTATTGCAGGGAATCAGCGCGGGATTGATCGGGGTTGTGGTGCCGCTTTATCTGGCGGAATGTCTGGTGGCCGGGGACCGGGGCAAAGGGACCGGGGTTTTCCAATGGCTGTTGACGTTGGGCTTGGTTGCGACGGCGCTGATCGGCATCTATTTCAGCATGCGGGTGGACGAAGTGGCGCGATCAGGCGACGCGCAAAAGTTGTTTGCGCTCAAGGATGCGGCATGGCGGGGAATATTCTGGGCCTCGCTGCCGCCGGGTATTTTGTTTGTGATCGGGAGCGTGATGGTGGCGGAATCGCCGCGCTGGCTGTTCCGCCGCGGGCGCAAAGAGGCGGCGCGGGCGGCGCTGCTGCGTTCCCGCAGCGAGGAGCAAGCCGCGACGGAAATGCGCGAAATCGAGGCGGCCGTGCTGGCGGAGCGGGCGGGAAATAGTGACGCGGGCGGCCGGGTCAAGGAATCCATTCTGCACCGCAAATACGTGATCCCATTCATCCTGGCCTGCGTCATTCTGGCTTGCAACCAGGCGACCGGCATCAATTCCATCATCGGTTATTTCACCAATATCCTTTTGCAGGCGGGTTTGACCGACATCCAGGCGCATCGCGGCTATTTGATTTTCACGCTGGTTAATTTCACCGTCACCATCGTCACAGTCATACTGGTGGACAGGAAGGGGCGGAAATTCCTTCTGGCGCTGGGAAGCGCGGGCATCATTGTTTCGCTGATTTGTGTCGGAGTCATCTTCCGCAAGACGGAAAGCCGGGGGGTGGATTGCCGGGAGGCGGTGCAGGCGATGGTGACGACCAATCAGACCCTCAAACTGACCTACAACGAGGCCGGGGCGCGGCAATTATTGACGCCCGGCGCGCCTGCGGGCGGTTCCGCCTCCACCCTGGTCATCATCTATTCGTATGGGGATTTCCAATCATCGACGTCGGTGGCGCGCTCGGACGATGTGGCGGCCAAGCCGATAGAAATCACGCGGGAAGGGAGTATTTCGACCAACAGGACGGTCGCGTTTTTTGCCAACCCGTTTGCCAATCTGGACACGGCCCGGACGGCGCCCTTGAAGATCGACAACGCCTTGGTGACGCCGGTTCCGGGCGAGGAAAGCGGCTGGCTGGCGGCGCTTTTCCTGTTTTTGTTCATGGGCTTTTTCGCGATCGGCCCCGGGGTGTGCGTCTGGCTGGCGTTGTCAGAATTGATGCCGACCCGCATCCGCTCCAACGGCATGAGCATCGCCCTCCTTATCAATCAAACTGTGTCCACGGTCATCGCGGCGGTTTTTCTTCCGACGGTGGGCAAGTATGGTTATTCAACCGTGTTTTTCACTTTCGCCGGCTGCACTGTTGTTTACTTCATCACCGCCACCTTCTTTTTGCCGGAAACGAAGGGCAAAACGCTGGAAGAAATTGAGGAATACTTCGAAGGAAAGAAAACGCCTATCAAATGAAAATCATCCTGACTGTATTATTTGCCGGTTGCCTGATTTGCGCCGTCGCCCAGCCGTTGCCGCCGCCGTCCATCATCCCCGTGCCCGAAGAAATGACGGTGCAGCCGGGAGCTTTTCATTTGCGGGTTAATCCGCAAGTGGTGATTAATAACAACGGCTCGGAACAGACCGCGAAATTTCTTGCCGCCCGGCTGCGGGCCGGCACCGGTTATAAAGTAAAAATAACGTCGCCTTTGAAAACCAGCGGGCCGGGCAACATCTGGCTTTGCCTGACGAACAGCAGCGCCGCCTTGGGCGCGGAAGGTTACGAGTTGCGGACCGAGCCGGATGCGGTTGTCATTACGGCGCAGACGCAAGCGGGATTGTTTTACGGAGTCCAGACCTTGCTGCAATTGCTGCCGCCGGAAATTCTGGCGTCAAGCCCGGCCTCGCACCCGGACTGGGTCACTCCCTGCGTCCACATCGTGGACAAGCCGCGTTTCCCGTGGCGCGGGTTGATGCTGGATGTCAGCCGCCACTTTTTCACCACGCCTGAGGTGGAAAAAGTGATGGACGCGATGGCGTTGTATAAATTGAACACGTTCCATTTCCACCTGGTGGACGATGTCGGCTGGCGCATCGAAATCAAAAAATATCCGCGCCTGACCCAGATCGGGGCGTGGCGCAAGGGGATTGATTTCGGCTTGGATGCGAAATCGAGCACCGCCTACCGGCACGGGGAGTATGGCGGGTTCTACACCCAGAAAGATATTCGCGAACTGGTGGCCTATGCGGCGGCGCGGCACATCACCGTGGTGCCGGAAATCGAGATGCCCGGACATTCGGCGGGCGCGCTGGGACCGTATCCGCAATACAGTTGTTTCGGCGGGCCGTTCAACAATGACGGCGACCAGGCGGTGTTCTGTCCCGGCAACGAAGAAACGTACACCTTCCTCGAAAATATTTTGACCGAGGTGTTTGAGATGTTTCCCAGCCAGTTTGTTCATATCGGGGGCGATGAGGTGTTGACAGCCAGTTGGAAACGGTGTCCGAAATGCCAGGCGCTGATGAAAGAGCAGGGACTGCATCAGGAAATTCAATTGGAAGGTTACCTGATCCAGCGGATTGAGAAATTCGCCAACGCCCACGGCAAACGCCTGATCGGCTGGAGCGAAATTCGCAAGGCGGGGCTGGCGAAAAATGCGGCGGTCATGGACTGGATCGGCGGAGCGACGGAAGCGGCGGAAGCGGGACACGATGTGGTGCTGTCGCCTTCCAGCCCGGATTTCGCCTATTTGGACCACTACCAATCGACCAATCATACGATGGAGCCGCGCGCCATCGGCGGATTTTTGCCATTGTGCAACATTTACCGGTTTGAGCCGATTCCGAAGAATCTGCCGGCGGAATTTCAGTCCCACATTTTGGGCGGGCAGGGCAATCTGTGGACGGAATATGTCCCGAACATCAAACACGCGGAGTATATGATTTTTCCGCGGGAATGTGCCATGGCGGAAGTGCTGTGGTCCCCGAAGGACTCGCGCGATTGGGACGGTTTTTTGGCGCGGGTTAAGTTCAATGAACGGCGTCTCGAAGAGATGGGGGTTAATTTCCGCCGCAATCCAGCACCAACCGACGCCCATCCCCTATGAGCAAATCCTGGACTTTGCGGGAAAAGATCGGCCAGATGCTGCTCATCGGTTTTCGCGGCTGCCAGATCGCCGGGACGGAGCCGATAGCGCGCGATATTGCGGAGCGGAATATCGGCGGCGTGGTTTTGTTTGACGAGGAAATGGCCGGGCCGCCGTCGAGCGCGGGGAGAAACATCCAATCGCCGGAGCAAGTGGCGGCCCTGACCGGGTCGCTGCGCAAACTCGCCCCGACGCCGTTATGGATTGCCATCGACCAGGAAGGCGGCCGGGTCAACCGGTTGAAGTCAAAATACGGATTTCCCGAAACGATTTCGCATAAGGAATTGGGGATGCTCAACGATCCCAAAAAGACCTTCGACCATGCGGAAGAAATCGCGCTAACCCTGGTGAAAGCGGGGATCAACCTGAATCTGGCGCCGGTGGTGGACGTGATAGGGGACAAAAATCCAATCATCCAAGGCAAGAGCCGCAGCTTTTCATCCGATCCAGAAAACGTGGCGCGGCACGCCCGGGAATTTTGCCGGGCGCATCGCAAACACGGCGTGGGCACCTGCGCCAAACATTTCCCGGGACACGGCAGCGCGCGCGCCGACACCCATCTCAACATGGTTGACACAACCCGGGATTGGACGGAGCAGGAGCTGATCCCGTTCCAGCGTTTGATCGAATGGAAGGAGTGCGATTGCATCATGACCGCGCACATTTTCAACACCCGTCTTGACCCGGAACGGCCCGCCACCCTGTCGCAGGCCATTTTGCAGGGGATACTGAGGCGGCGAATGGGTTTCAAGGGCGTGTTGCTGAGCGACGACATGGAGATGCAGGCGATCTCGCGATATTACGGATTGGAACAATCGGTGCAATTGGGAATCGAAGCGGGATTGGATGTGCTTTGTTTCGGGAACAACATGAAATTTGACGCGAATATCGGGGAGAAGGTGTTCAAGCTCATTGAACGGCTGGTGGAGAGCGGCAAAATTCCGGAGGCGCGCATCGAAGAATCATTCCAGCGCATCCAAAACTTGAAGCAGCGCGCCGCCGAAGCCTGACATGGAAATCGCCCCGCACAACAACGAGGTGGCCGCAGGCGAACCGACGCGGCAGCGAAATGCGTGGTTGTGGGTGCCCAGCCTCTATTTTTCCCAGGGGATCCCGTATGTGATCGTGATGACGATGTCCGTCATCATGTACAAGCGGCTCGGCGTATCGAACACGGATATCGCCCTTTACACCAGTTGGCTTTACCTGCCGTGGGTGGTGAAGCCGTTGTGGAGTCCGCTGGTGGACATCACGCGCACGAAACGGTTCTGGGTGGTGACGATGCAATTTCTGATCGCCATCGGGCTGGGGTTGGCGGGGTTGTCCGTGCCGGCGAGCGGGTTCTTCAAATTATCGCTGTTCCTTTTTGGGATCATGGCCGTGGCCTCGGCCACCCACGACATTGCCGCCGACGGTTTTTACATGTTGAGCATGTCCAAGCACGAACAGGCGTGGTGGGTGGGATTGCGCAGCACATTTTACCGGACGGCGATGATCATGGGCAGCGGCTTGCTGGTGGTGCTGGCCGGCGTTTTGGAAAGCAAAAACGGCCTGGCTCCCCTGCCTATCGCCGTTCACGCCGCCCCCGGTGGAACCGGCCCCAATTTCGACCCGGCTTCCATTCCGGTCCAGGCCCGGCCCGGCCCGATGCAATTGGCGGCGTGGCCCGCTTCGCTTGACATCGCCATGACCAACGCCAGCGCCGCGCAAGCAGCAGCCGCCGTCACCCAAGCCAGACAATGGAACCAATCGCAGGGGTTCCTCGCCGAAACTGCCGCCGCGCCAAAGGAAACCGGCCATTCCATTTTTGACACGATCGGAAAATTCCTGAGCAGCTCAATCTTCGACCCGCTGGGGAAATTTTTAAGCGCGCATTTTCCCAAGGACATCAAATCCGTTCCAACGCAGGCGGGAAATGTGGGCACGGTCTATATCACCCTTTCCAAGGCGCCCGAAGCCGGAAAAAACATCACGGTCAACCTGGATCGCCAGAAGACGGGGATCGAATATCTGGGGTTGGGCAAGGGAGACAAGGGGTTTCGGCTGGTGGAAGGCGAACGGTTAGTTTTTGACGCCACGAACTGGAACCATCCGGCCGCCGTCGTCATCCAGCTTGATCCCAAGTTGAAGACGGCAACCACGGTGCAGTTTCTGGCCGTGTCGGGCAACATTCCGGTCGCCTGGTCCCTGACCCTTTTGGCGGTGGCGGCGTTATTTTTGGTCTTCAGCTTGTGGCACAGCCTGATCCTGCCCCACCCCGTCAATGACGGCCCGGTGGTCGGCAACCAGGGGATGGCGCACGAATTTCTGGCCACCTTCAGTTCCTTTTTCCAAAAGCCGGGAGTGCGCATGGCCATGGCGTTCATCCTGCTTTACCGTTTTGACGAGGCGCAATTGAGCAAGGTCATTCCGCCATTTTTACTTGACGCAGGGGCGGCGGGCGGGCTGGGGCTGACCACGAGCCAGGTCGGGCTGGCCTACGGGACATTTGGCATCATGGCGTTGTCCTGCGGCGGTTTGCTGGGCGGATTCACGGCCGCGCTGTATGGTTTGAAAAAGATGCTGCCGATCATGGTTCTGTCCATGTATCTGCCCAAGCTGGCGTTTGTGTTCTTATCCTTCACCCAACCCGGCAATTTCCTCACCGTGTGCGGCACGGTGGCGGTGGAACAATTCGGCTACGGCTTTGGCTTCACCGCCTTTATGCTTTACATGCTTTATTTTGCCGACGGCCCGCACAAGACGGCGCATTACGCCATTTGCACCGGTTTCATGGCCTTGGGCATGATGATTCCCGGCATGTGGAGCGGGTGGGTGGCCGATCACATCGGCTACCGTCACTTTTTCGTCTGGGTCATCTGCTCAGCCATCCCCGGCCTCATCATCGCCCTGCAATTGAAGGTGGACCCTCAATTCGGGAAAAAGCAGACCTAGTCGCCCAGGCAGATGCCAAGCGAGCGCGTGGCGCGAACGAATCCCGCATCCAGCGGCACCGTCTTCAATTGGCCGATGGCTTCAACCAGGGGCACGCTTTCGACGAATTTCCCGTTGTGCGCCACCATCCGGCCAAAGCGTCCATCCGTGATCAGTTCCACCGCCTTGGCCCCGAACAAGGTGCAAAGCACCCGGTCCATGAAAGTGGGCATGCCGCCGCGTTGCAGGTGGCCCAGCACCATGAGGCGGGTTTCCTTGCCGGTGCGTTTTTCAACTTCCGCCGCCACCATCGCGCCGACGCCGCCCAGCCGCGCCTCGCGATTGTTCTCCTGGCCGGCAGAGGTGACATAATCGCCCCCCGCCAGCTTCGCGCCTTCCGCAACGGCGATGAGCGTGAAATGTTTCCCCCTTTTTTCGCGATCCTGAATGGCGGCGCAAATGGATTCGTAACTGAAGGGAATTTCGGGAATCAGAATGACATCCGCTCCGCCCGCCATGCCGGCATAGATCGCGATCCAGCCGGCGTAACGGCCCATCACTTCCAGCACCATGACGCGGTTGTGGCTTTCAGCCGTGGTGTGCAGACGGTCGAGCGCGTCCGTGGCGCAGGCCACGGCGGAATCGAAACCGAAAGTGACCGTGGTCGCGGCCAGATCATTGTCAATCGTTTTGGGCACGCCGACAATCGGGATGCCGGCCTCGTGCATCTGCTGCGCGATGGTGAGCGAACCGTCGCCGCCGACGGACACCAGCGCGTTAATGCCCAGCGTTGCCATCCCGCGCTTGACGGCGTCCATCAATTCCTTGGGGAGCTGCCGGACTTCGCCGTGGCCGGTTTTGGCGGAGAATTGTCCGCGATTCGCCGTGCCGAGAATGGTGCCGCCGCGCGCCAGCAAGTTGTCCATCGCATTGTAATCCAGCACGCGAAAATTTTGCGGCGGCAAAAGACCATCGTAACCGCCGATAATGCCAATGGTTTCCCAGCCGCGTTTGGCGGCCGTTTTGGCGACCGAACGGATGACAGCGTTCAATCCGGGGCAATCTCCGCCGCCGGTAACAATTCCGATTTTCATATTTTAGACGGTGAATTGGATTTCATCTCTTGCCTTTGACTGGCGGATTATCTCCATTCCCTTGTCCAAAACCAACAGAGAAATGTTAAAAGACGGGGTCCTTTAACCCTTCCCCCCTCCCGGCGGCAAAACTTTTGACGCAATTCGCGGCGAGGCGTGGTTTTTAAAGCTGTTGACAGGGACGGGGGGTTGGGCAAGATGTGCCTGTGCCACAGCCTGTTCGTCGTGAATTGTTTAAAATGGCAAATGACAGATGGCTAAAGGCTAAAATGAAACCCGACCCGTTCGCCTTGCAAGCTGAAAGGCGTATCTTTTTGCTCCGCAGCCTCAGAGTTATGTTTGATTACGACCTTGCCGGGCTATACGGGGTCGAGACCGGGGCATTGAATCGGGCCGTAAAACGTAATGCCAACCGTTTCCCGGAGGACTTCATGTTTCAATTGACCACTGAGGAATACGAGAACTTGAAATGCCAAATTGGCATTTCAAGAAACTGGGGTGGCCGCCGCCGCAGCCTGCCTTACGCTTTCACCGAACAAGGGGTGGCCATGCTATCCAGCGTGCTGGGCAGTCCCCGCGCTGTGCAGGTCAATATTGCCATCATGCGCGCGTTTGTCCGGTTGCGCGAACTATTGCTCACCAATGCCGATCTCGCCCGAAAACTCGCGACCTTGGAGGCCAAGTATGACTCACAATTCAAAGTTGTTTTCGACGCCATCCGCCAGCTCATGACCCCTCCTGATCGGCCAAGGCGCCGCATCGGTTTTCATCCGGAAGATTCGTAATACTCTGCCATGACGGATTTGCAGAAGTCTGATGGACCCAAATTCGCGGCGGTGGGGCGGGGTTTTTAAGCGGTTGACAATGACGGGGTTTGGGACAGGATACGTTCATGCCACAGCCAATACGTCGCGAATATGCCGGAGCGATTTGCCGGGAGGGTGCAACCGTCGGACAAGACCGGACGGGCCGGGGATGAGCGCGCGCAATACACCCGAAGCAAACTTGCAGGAACGGAAGAAGAGGCACAATGAAAAGTAAACCAAATAATGCAGCAGTATGGGTGACCCCTTGGACCAACTCGCCGAGCATCTGGGGATTGCATTTTTCCGCCAAACCTGTATTTCTTTCGTATGGTTTTGAAGGCGATTGACTTTTTCTGCGGTGCCGGCGGAATGAGCTATGGCCTCGCATGTTCCGGCGTAAAAATTATTGCGGGAATTGATTGTGATCCCGCTTGCAAGGAAACCTACGAACACAACAACAAGCCTTCACGTTTCTTGGAACGGGATGTCGCGATGTTGAATCCAACCGAGTTGGCCGCCGAACTCGGAGTCAAACAGAATGACAACGACTTGATTTTGGTGGGTTGCAGCCCGTGCCAATTCTGGAGCAAAATCAACACGGACAAAACCAAAAGCAAAAAGGGCGCTTTTCTTCTTCGTGAGTTTGAGCGGTTTGTGGAATGGTTCAATCCGGGCTTTGTGGTGATTGAAAATGTGCCGGGCTTGCTGACAAAAAAGGAGCAAACCATACTTCCTCAATTCAAGAAATTCCTTGAATTAAGGCATTATTCGTATGCGCACGATGTCGTCAACGCGAATTTTTATGGATTTCCACAAAATCGCAAACGGTATCTGCTGATTGCCACACGTTTGTTTGAAAGGATTGAACTTCCGAAAGGTTGCCAAGACAAACGGTTGGTTGTGCGGAATTTCTTGGGTGTCAAAAACGGCTTTCGTCGGATCAAGGCTGGACACAAAGACCGAACGCCATTTTTGCACTCCGCCGCAAGATTATTTGCCGAAAATGCGCGGCGAATGCGGAACACCCCCCAGAATGGCGGAACTCGCTTGAGTTGGAAGGACGATCCCGATTTGCAGGTAGCTGCTTATGTTGGCAGAGACAAAATCTTCCGGGACGTTTATGCCCGCATGTTTTGGGATAAACCGGCACCAACGATTACAATTCGTTTCAACAGTTTTTCCAACGGACGATTTGGGCATCCGACAGAGAATCGCGCAATTTCGCTTCGCGAGGGAGCAACTTTACAGACATTCCCGAAAAAATACGTTTTTAAGGCGTCAAACGAACTAACAATCGCGCGGCAAATCGGCAATGCAGTTCCCCCGGCAATGGCCGAACGAATTGGTCATCATCTAATATATAAACGATCTGTTCTCAAATCGGCTCCAACGCCATTTGATTTCGGTACAATGTGACGATTCATTTCTGGCAAGCAGCGTCGAATGTTATCCTTCCACGATTTTTCCTGTGTTTATCAATCTTGTGGATAATGCTATCTATTGGCTAAAGACAATTCCTGAGAGCCTGTTTGAAAACTCAAAATAGTACCAATAAAATCAGCATTTTTGTATGTACAATGTAAACATATTCCCGCAGTACCCTGCGGATGCGATACACTTCTGATCTGACGGACGCCGA
>Ga0181535_10002255_pt1 | contig 23913 bp, 27 predicted proteins | sample PEATcosm2014_Bin_44_FD_119774 | JGI IMG/M metagenome (GOLD analysis project Ga0181535, IMG submission 119774) | Peatland microbial communities from MTU Mesocosm Facility, Houghton, MI, USA - PEATcosm2014_Bin17_30_metaG | ecosystem: Environmental > Terrestrial > Soil > Wetlands > Peat | place...
CGCTCTTCGGCGTGCTTCCGTGGAATTACGTTCTTGCGGTGCTCGCGGCGGTCATCGTCTGCGGTTTGCTGGGGCTGCGCAGCAGTTCCCGGCTGGCCGGCGTGACCATCACGATTATCATGCTGGTGCAGAAGACCGGGCCGCGCTGGAGCCTGGCGCTGGACCGCGTAGGCGAGGTGGTGCTGGGAATTGTGGTAGCTCTCTTGGTGACCACGCTTGTGTTTCCTGATCGTGCGCGCCTGCGACTGCGCGACGGCCTGGCGCAGGAGTTCCTGGTGCTGGGCGCATTCTTCGAGGCGATCCTGAAAGGCTTTCGCGGCGTGCCGGCCGAGGATTTGCCGACGCTGCGCGAGGATACGCTGGCCATGCTGCGAGGCAACAACCAACTGCTGGAGGCAACGCGGCATGAGCCCTCGGGCGGTCCGGGATGGCGCGAGGGCTTGGGCATGCTTTCGCAGTTTGGACGCTCGCTCTTCGACGCGCTGGTGGCATTGGAAATCGCGGTCAAAGATAGTTATGAAGATGGATTTGCGCAGCAACTGGAGCCGGCACTTGGGCAACTGGCCGGAGACATTCAGAAAGGCTTCCAGCATGTGGCGGGACGCATTCACGAGTGGCGCTTCAATGTGCCGCCTCACGGCCTGAACCTTGAAGAGGACATCGCTCAACTCGAAGCCCGCATGACCGCCGTGCGACACACGGGCATCGAGTTCTCACAAGCCGAGATTCTGCGCGCTTATGCGGTACAGCTTCATTTGAAGCAGATCGCTCGATTGCTGCGTGCCTCACGCGTTGAGACCAACCGCGCGGTTGGCGAATCAGAAGAATAGCGGCAATCAATCGTTACTTGAAGAACGCGCGCAAGGCGTCTACGCAGTCCTCAATCTCCTTGACGGTGACGGCGTATCCAAAACGCAGATGACCCTCGCCCTGGCCGCCAAACACTGATCCGGGGATGGTGGCGATGTGTGCCTTGTCCAGCAGGATCTGCGCGGCCGTACGGCTGATTTTGTGGATCTTTTCAGCGTTGGGGAATGCGTAAAACGCGCCGGCCGGCGGCTCGCATTCAAGGCCCACTTCATTGAGGCCGGCGACAAGCAGGTCGCGGCGCCTGCGATACTCCTCGCGAATCCTGGCGATTTTACTCTCCGGCATGGTGAGGGCCCGAAGCATCGCGAATTGCACCGGTGTAGCGACGCCGTTGGTGGTGTAAAGAACAATTTTGCGCAGCGCGGTCATGAACGGTTCTTTGGCAACCGCGTATCCGGCGCGCCAGCCGGTCATGGCATAGGTCTTTGAAAACGTGAAACAGGTGATGGTCCGCTCCGCCATGCCGGGCAATGAAGCAATGGAAAAATGCGTTCCCTCGTAGACCAGGTCTTCATATGCCTCATCGGCAATCACAATCAGGTCGCGCTCAATGGCGAAGGCTGCAACCTCTTCCGCTTCAGCACGGGTAAAAACTACGCCACCGGGATTTTGAGGCGTGTTGTAGTAGATGGCTCGCGTTTGTGGAGTTGAGAACTTCTCCAATGTTTTGCGAATGCCGTTGCGGCGCGCGCTGATGGTGGCAACCTGCAGTGGCCGCGCCTGCGCACCAGTGACAAGGTCGCGAATGGGCGTCCAGTAGGGCGAGAAAATGATCGCGTCGTCGCCGGGATTGAGCACGCTTTGAAACGCCGCATACAATCCCTGGGACGAACCGACAGTGGCCAGGACTTCGGCAGGGGTCACGCGAATGCCATTCTTAGCCGCCAGCTTTTCAACCAGGGCCTCGCGCAGCGGCGGCAGGCCGGTGGACGGAGGATAGTGCGTCTGGTTTTCAACCAGCGCCTGGATGGCCGCGTATTTGATGTCGCCGGGAGTCTCGAAATACGGCTCGCCGCCATGCATTCCATGTACCTTGTGGCCTTCCGCGCGCAGTTCGACTACCTTGTCGCGGACCTTCACAATGTCAGAAAACCCAACTTCGTCCAGCCGTTTCGCCAACCTGATTCCGCTCTGTCTGGTCGCCATGTTTCACGTTCCTCTCCTTCAGAATCGGGGAAGCTTGCGTTCCAAGGATATCCGATTGACCTGCTTGAGCGGCGCGGAGCGCGCAGTTTCTACTTCGATGCGCACCTTAAACTGCCAGCGACTCAGTGTAGACAGCCATCCCGACCACCGCATCTGCTCCGATTGCATCGAGCGCATCCACTTCCTGCTGGCTGCGAATGCCTCCGGCGACAATGAGCTGCCTTTGCGTGAGTTTGCGCAAGCGCGCCGCAGTCTCAATGGGAAAGCCCTGCATAAGGCCTTCGCCGTCGACGTGGGTGTAGAGAAATGCGCTTGCGTATGCCTCCAGCTGAGGGATTGCCTCGTCGGGAGTGAGCGCGACCTGGGCCTTCCAGCCTTTAACTGCGATCCTGGCGTTCTTGGTGTCGATGCCGGCGACAATGCACTCAGGCGTGACGGCATTGGCAAGACTGGCCGCGAATGTGGTGTTGACCGTTCCCTGTTCAGAAAAGAGCGCGGAACCAATGATGACGCGCTGGGCACCTGCATCGAGCACCTGGCGCGCGCGATCGCTTGAGTGAATGCCACCGCCGGCCTGCACCGGCAGACGCTTGGCTATTTGCGCGACGAGTTCGGAGTTATCACCCTGGCGCATCGCCGCATCGAGGTCAATGAGCTGGACCAGGGGAAACTTCGAAAACTTCTCAATCCAATATTCGAAATCGTCAAAGGCGAGACGCAGTTTCTCGCCCTGCACCAACTGGACGATGCGACCTCCCAGCAAATCGATCGAAGGAATCAGCATGGCAACCTCACGGAGACTCCAGCCTTGGCCAGCTCCTGCTTAAGTGAGCGAGCGCTGGACACGCCGAAATGAAAGATGCTGGCCGCGAGAGCCGCATCGGCTTTGCCACGACCAAACACATCGGTGAAGTGATCGACAGTTCCCGCGCCGCCGGAAGCAATGACGGGGATGCCCACAGACTCGCTAACTGCGGCGGTGAGTTCGCAATCGAATCCCGTGCGCATGCCATCGGAGTCCATCGAGGTGAGCAGGATTTCGCCTGCTCCGCGCTGCTCGGCCTCGCCGGCCCACTCAACTACGCGACGGCCTGCGGGCTTGCGGCCGCCTTGCACAAAGACCTGCGCGTCGCGAACAGGATCGGCGGCGTCGGGGTCGCGGCGCGCGTCGATAGCAACAACAACAGCCTGCGCGCCAAAGCTGCGGCCAATGGCGTCGATCAATGTTGGGTCGGCGAGCGCCGCCGAGTTCACGCTGACCTTATCCGCGCCGGCTTCGAATACCTGCGCCGCATCGTCCGCCGAGCGAATGCCTCCACCCACGGTAAAGGGCACGAATAATTCCCTCGCTGTCCGGCGAACTGTATCGAGCAGCGTGGCGCGGCCCTCGTAGGTTGCCGTGATGTCCAGCAGCACGATTTCGTCGGCGCCTTCGCGAGCGTGGCGCGCTGCCTGCGTAGCCGGGTCGCCAGCATCAATGATGTCGACGAATTGCACACCCTTGACGACGCGGCCCGCGTGCACGTCAAGACAGGCAATAATGCGTTTGGTAATCATGCAGTTCCCTTCGCATCGAACGAGAGAAAATTACCCAGAATCTTCAGCCCAGTCGCACCGGATTTTTCCGGGTGAAACTGAACGCCGAAGACGTTGCCGCGCTCGACGGCCGACGCAAACGGTTCGATGTAAAAGGTGGATGCCGCGGTGTCAGCGGTGACGGGCGCCTTATAGGAGTGCGTAAAGTAGACAAACTCGCCGGGCTCAACTCCGGCGAGAAGTCGCGAGCCAGCGCGCGCTTCAAGCGAATTCCAGCCAACGTGGGGAACCTTCTCGTGGCTCTCTTGAAAGCGCGTGCACTGCTCAGGAAATTGCGCCAAACCGGGCCGCAATGGCGCTTCGCTCGATCCCGCATAGAGCCATTGCATGCCCACGCAGATGCCGAGAAAAGAAACGCCGCGCGCGATGGCTGCGCGAATAGCCGGCGTGAGACCGGTGGCGTCGAGGCGCTCGGTGGCGGCAAAGTGGCCGACACCGGGCAACACAATGCGCTCAGCGGCTTCGACCATGGCGAGGTCGCTGTCAGCGACCTCGGGCTCTGCGCCGAGGTGACGCAGAGCCTTCAGCACCGAGGTGAGGTTGCCGGCCTTGTAGTCGATGACGGTTACGCGCATTACAACAGTCCCTTGGTGCTTGGCAGCATATCTCCCAGTTGCTTATCGCGCGAGCAGGCAACGCGCAGCGCCCGTGCGAACGCCTTGAAGATGGCCTCGATCTTATGGTGGTTCGAACGGCCGTACATTGTTTTCACATGAACATTGGCGCGCGCGCCACGGGCGAAGCCCTCGAAGAAGTCCGTAACCAGTTCCGTTTGCAAATCGCCCACCAGCCGTGTGCGAACCTTGGTGTCCACAGCGAAGGCTGCACGGCCACTCAGGTCCACGGCTGCGATCGCGAGCGTTTCGTCCATGGGCATCAGGAAATATCCGGCGCGCAGGATGCCTCGTTTGTCGCCGAGTGCGCGATCGAAAGCTTCGCCAAGCGCGATGCCCACGTCTTCGACAGTGTGATGCTGGTCGACGTCAAGATCGCCGTCGCACTTGAGTTCAAGATCAAATGCGCCGTGGCGCGTGAAGAGCTCCAGCATGTGATCGAAGAAGCGAATGCCGGTGGAGACTTTGTAATGGCCGCGGCCCTCGATGGTGAGGTGAATGGCGATGCGCGTCTCGGCGGTGATCCGGTCAACAACGGCGGTGCGCGACTTCGACTTGACGACGGCCTTGGATTTGTTTGCCATGATCATCTCGCTTCACCTTTGGCTTTGCTAAGACCCAATGTGGCCACGGTTTGATTGAGGGCCACGATTGCCTGCTTCATTTGCTCGCGCGTCCCGATGGTGATGCGCACCCGTCCGTCACAGCCAGGATCGCTGGATCGGTCACGCACCAGCACGCCGGCCGCGCGCATGAGCCGGACGAACTCGGCATGGTGCGGGCCGATGTCTACAAGGACAAAGTTGGCACGGCTGGGCCAGCGGCGCACACCGGCAGCATCCAGTGCGGCTTCGAAATCGGCGCGCGCTGCAAGCACTTCACCGACGTACCAGTCGATATAAGCTTTGTCTTCGAGCGCGGGCGGCAGGCATGCAAGTGCCAGCGAATTGACACTGTATGGAGAAAGCACGCGGCGCACCCAGCGCATCAGGTCCACTGGGCCGACGAGCAGGCCGAGGCGCAAACCGGCGAGTCCATATGCCTTTGAGAAAGTCCGCGCCACAATCAAATTGGGCACGATCCCGATCAGGTCGATCATGGTCTCGCCGTGAAAATGGAAGTAAGCCTCATCCACAAGCAGAACCGCGTGCGGCGCTTTGGCGGCAAGCTCAACCAGCTGCGCACGGGTGGCCACGGTGCCGGAAGGGCTGTTGGGATTGGCGATGGCAATGATCTTGGTGCGCGGGGTAATGGCGGCCAGCAGGCGCTCGAAGGGAAATTGCAAATTATCGGCGGCCTGCACGGCAACTACACGGGCGTCTGTTGCCGAAGCGTAGACCTCGTACATCGTATAGGTCGGCACGGGCAGCAACAGCTCGTCGCCATCTTCGAGGAATGTTTCGAAGAGTACATGAATGGCCTCGTCAACGCCATTGGTCAGGACCACCTGCTCCGCAGCATCGGGACCCAGGTGCCGGGCAACGATAGCCTCAACCGGTTCGCGCTCCGGGTACCGCGTGAGGGCGCCGGAAGAGATGCCCGCCAGCAATTCGCGCACCTTTGGCGAGCAGGCAATGGTGTTCTCGTTGAAGTCCAACCGCAGCGCGTCGCGACTGCCGAGAGGAGGGTGATACTCCTTCATGGCCTGGACGCGGGCGCGCGGGGCCACCTGCACTGAGGCCAGCGATTCTGTTATTGGTTTAGCCACGTTGACTCCTTTTGCTTGAGCGCGTACGAATAGCCTCGGCGTGGCCGGCAAGGCCCTCTGCTTCGGCAATCAATACAGCCTTGGGCCCCAACGCCCGCAAACCTTCTGCGGTGTACTGCTGCACGGTGACCAGCTTCGCGAAATCGTTGACGCTGAGGCCGCCGCGGACACGCGCTGTTCCCCCGGTCGGCAGGGTGTGATTGGGGCCGGAGATGTAATCACCCATCGGCTGCGCTGACCACCGACCCACAAAAATAGAACCGGCATTCTCAACCCAATTGACGTCGCTCGGAGCGTCGACGGTGAGGTGTTCAGGCGCCAGGCGATTGGTGATCTGGTGCGCTTCTTCAATGGTGCCGGCAATGACGACGAGCCCGTTGCGATCGAAGGCCTGGCGTGCGATTGGGTTATTTCTGCTGCGAAGCTTCGATTCGGCAATGACCTCTTTGGCGAGATCGGCGCGAGTCGTAATAAAGATGGCCAGCGCATCTGGGTCGTGTTCCGCCTGGGCCACCAGGTCGGAGGCGATGTCGGCTGCGCGGCCAGTCTCGCTGGTGACGACAATCTCCGTAGGCCCGGCCAGCATGTCGATGGCGCAATCAAAGGCGACAAGGCGCTTGGCCGCGGTGACGTAGAGATTGCCGGGGCCGACGATTTTATCGACGCGCGGAAGGGTTGCCGTTCCATAGGCCAATGCCGCTATGGCATGCGCGCCGCCGAGGCGATAGAACTCGGTGATGCCCAGCAAGTGCGCGGCGGCAAGAGTTTCTGGCGCGGGTTTTGGTGAGACTACGACGATGCGCGTAACGCCCGCGACCTGCGCTGGAATGGCGGTCATCAGCAGCGTGGAAGGCAGCGGATGGCGGCCGCTGGGCACGTAACACCCAACCGAACCGAGCGGGCGGACTAACTGACCAGTGGTGAGGCCGGCGATTGGCGTAACGTTCCACGAGGCCGGCAGTTGCCGTTGAGCAAATATGCGAATCTGCTTCGCGGCTGTGGTCAAGGCATCGCGCAACGCAGGATCGACCGCCGCCCAGGCAGCGCTCATCTCCTCTGAAGTGACGCGCAATGCTTCCGCTCCGCCCAGGCCGTCGAATTTGGTCGCATAGCGCAACAGTGCGGGATCGCCCTTTTTGCGGACGGCGGCAACAATGCGCTTGACGGCGGGCAGCACGGCATCCAGCGACGCGGCGCCGCGACGCTCAAGCATAGCAAGCGACTCTGCTGCCTGTTGCGCGCCGCGGCCTTTGCTTCGTAGTAGTTTCATGGTTCGCTTTCGGGTTACAAAACAACCTTGTTCAGTGGGTATTCCACAATGCCTGTTGCCTTCGCCGCTTTGAGCTTGGGAATGACGTCCCGTGCCACGCCCTCATCCACGATGGTGTTGACCGCGACCCAGCCGGAATCGCTCAGCTGCGAAACCGTGGGCGAGTTCAACGCAGGCAGCACGGCGAGCACGGTTTCAAGGTCTTCGCGCTTCACGTTGAGCATCAGTCCCACCTGCGATTGCGCATCGATTGCACCGCGGAGCATCAAGGCGATCTGGTCGATCTTCTGGCGTTTCCAGGGGTCCGCGAGTGTGGCCTTGCCGGCAATGAGATGGGTCTCGCTCTCCATGACCGTGTCAATGATCTTGAGGTGGTTGGCCTTGAGCGAACTGCCGGTTTCAGTCACTTCGACAATGGCATCGGCCAGCGTGGGCGGCTTCACTTCAGTGGCGCCCCAGCTGAATTCGACTTTGACGTTCACGCCCTTGTCGGCGAAATAGCGCTTGCTGACTTCGACAAGTTCGGTGGCAATGGTCTTGCCTTCAAGGTCTTCGGCTCTTTCAAATCCGCTTCCCTCAGGGACGGCGAGCACCCAGCGCACTTTGCGGCGGCTTTGCTTGGCGTAGGTGAGGGTGGTGACGCTGGTGACGTCGAGCCCGCTTTCGACAACCCAATCGATGCCGGTAAGACCGGCGTCAAGAACGCCGTGGTCCACGTAACGGGCCATCTCCTGTGCGCGAATGAGCATGCACTCGATGTCGCGGTCGTCGATGGAGGGAAAATACGACCGACCGTCCGCGTAAATATTCCAACCCGCCCGCTTGAAAAGTGCGATGGTGGCATCCTGCAAACTGCCTTTGGGAATGCCGAGTCTCAGTTTGTTAGCCACGGGTTTCCTCTTTCTTCTCGGCCTGTTGTCCCGTGCCCACGGGCAGCGGTTTGGTAAAGCAACTGACGGTGCCCTCGTGACACACCAGGCCGTCGCCTTCAACTTCAACGCGGAAGAGCAACGTGTCGTTGTCGCAATCGGTTGAAGCCGAGACGACTCGCAGGCGGTTGCCGCTGGTTTCCCCCTTCATCCACAGCTTTTGGCGGGTACGGCTCCAGAAAGTGACAAAGCCGCTCTCCAGAGTTTTGGCATAACTGACGGGGTTCAGAAACCCCAGCATCAGTACCTCTCCTGTGCGGGCATCCTGCACGATGCCGGGCGCCAGGCCATCCATCTTGTCGAAATCGATCATTGTGGTTGTCCTACTCTTTGCTTGAGATTTTGCTTGAAGCGTGAAAAAGCCCGCCAGCGAATGTCGCCGGCGGGCTTGGGTGATTCTTAGATCTCTCTGGCCGTCTAGTTCAGGCCATGGCAGTCCGCCGACATGGGAATCCCATGATGGTGGTGGTGACCGTGATGGCGGTTGCTCTGCATCTGTCTCAAACCGTAAGGGAAAACACCATGGCGTGTCAAATACTTGGCGGAGATCGGGTATGCAGCCGGCGGCCAATCCGGGCAATCACGGAACTGATACACGCGACATTCGCGGGAAATGGAGGCTGGTATACTGCCAACCAGGGAAGGTCGGCGATGACCCAGGATAAGCAATTACGTGGCTGGCTCCGGATTGCGGCAATTGCAATCGGGGTTGCGCTGTTGCTGCTCCTGACGCTCCATGCCTACTCCGGTGACTCCAGCGGCCTGGTTGCGATCCTGCCGCTTTTGTTTGTCGGCCTGATTTCACCGCTGAGCCTGCTATCGCCCCTGACCTGCGTTTATGCCGGCAGAACGCCCGACGCTCCGGCGTTGCCCGCACGTTTCCAGCGGCCTCCTCCCTTCACGCTCGCTTAAATCCTCACAAATTGCTCCGGTTGTTCAAGGCGGTCTTGCTGCCTTGCAGCCGCAACTTTGCCCTTGAGATGCGCTGACTGCGCGATGCGAGCGTGCTTATGCATGTGGATGGTCTTTCTATGTTGAGCCTCTTGTCCGGGGCTCCGTTCCTGATGATTGCGTTGATTGTCGGTTATCAGCAGTTGCAGCGGGTGCGGTGGGTGCGCACTTCGCGAGTGGGCAGGCGGGTTTTTGGATTTCAGCCGTCTGCCGTGGGCCTGGGGATGGCTTTCCTGTTCCTGCAGGCGTTTTGGAGGCCGAGCCTGGCACATGCCATCGAGGCTCGGGAGCAAGCGGCGGTGGAAGAAGACGATGACGGAGAACTGGAGACGCCGGCAAAGCATCTGAGCCGGCAATTGAAGCGGATTCGGCAGGGTGAGCCGGTAGAGAGCCTGGAGCTGCGCCTCTGACAACCTGCGGCGCCTTCGGCTCTTGGAACGAGTTTTTTGGGCCTCCTGCCCATCGAGCAGAGAGCGCTCGACGGATGGTGCACCCGGCCACCGCCACCGTTTCGTAACCTTCACCATTTACACTGGTAAACGGAGATTCCTGTGTTTTTCGATACGATTCTGACCAAGATTTTTGGCACTGCGAACGACCGCGTTTTGAAGCGGCTTTGGCCGGTTGTGGCTCAGATTAATAGCCTTGAGCCGGCCATGAAGCAGCTTTCAGACGAGGAACTGCGCGCGAAAACGGCCGAGTTCAAAGCCCGGATTGCGGCAAAGCTTGAAGGAATTACAGACGAAGATGAGGTGAGGGCGGCGGAAAAGGCCGCGCTGGACGAGATTCTGCCAGAGGCCTTTGCGGTGGTGCGTGAAGCTGGGTGGCGTGCTGTGCAGATGCGCCACTTCGATGTACAGCTGATCGGCGGCATGGTTCTGCATTCGGGCAAGATCAGCGAAATGAAGACCGGTGAAGGCAAGACTCTGGTGGCCACGCTGGCATGCTACCTGAACGCCCTGGCCGGGCACGGGGTTCACGTTGTAACCGTGAACGACTACCTGGCCAAGCGCGACGCGGAATGGATGGGCAAAATCTACGAGTTCCTGGGGCTGACTGTGGGCGTCATTGTTCACGACCTGGACGACTCAGAACGCCGCGCAGCTTACGCGTCAGATATTACTTACGGCACAAATAACGAATTCGGGTTCGACTACCTGCGCGACAACATGAAGTTCGAGTTAAAAGATTGCGTGCAGCGCGGGCATTTTCACGCCATCGTCGACGAGGTGGATTCGATCCTGATCGACGAAGCCCGGACGCCGCTCATCATCTCCGGCCCGACGGACCAGACGACGGATAAGTATGCGCGGGCGCGCAAGATTGTTCCCGACCTGGTACTGGGCGAAGAGGTTGAAGAGGGAGAGAACAAGTACCTGACCGGCGACTACATTGTTGACGAAAAGCAGCGCACGATCGGTGTCACCGATGACGGCTGGGTGACGATCGAGAAGCTGCTCGGAATCGGCAATATCGCCGACGCCGAGAACTGGGAATTGAAGCATTACGTGGAGACGGCGATCAAGGCCCACGCCCTCTACAAACGTGATGTAGAGTACGTGGTGAAGGACGGTGAGGTGATCATTGTGGACACCTTTACCGGACGACTCATGCCCGGGCGTCGCTGGAGCGACGGACTGCACCAGTCGATCGAGGCAAAAGAAGGTGTGACCATCCGCAAGGAAGACCAGACGCTGGCCACCATCACCTTCCAGAACTACTTCAGGCTCTACAAGAAACTCAGCGGCATGACTGGCACGGCAGAGACCGAGGCTGCCGAGTTCGAAAAAATCTACAAGCTGGAAATTGTGGTGATTCCGACCAACAAGCCGATGCTGCGGCTTGAGAATCCTGACGTGGTTTACCGCACCGAGAAGGAAAAGTACAAGGCCGTCGCCGACGACATTGCCATCCTGCATGAGAAGAAGCAACCAGTGCTGGTGGGCACCGTATCCATTGAAAAGTCCGAACGGCTCAGCGCGATTTTGCAGCGCAAGGGCGTTCGTCACGTGGTGCTGAATGCGAAGTTCCACGAGCGGGAGGCTGAGATCGTGGCCCAGGCGGGCCGGTTGGGGATGGTGACCATCTCCACCAACATGGCCGGTCGCGGCACGGATATTCTGCTCGGCGGCAACCCGGACTTCATGACGCGGCAGGAACTCGTGAAGAAGGGACATGCACGCTCCATCAGCGTGGCCGAGGGCGCAATCAGCCCGATGGCGCCAGCGGGATTTCTGCGCTTCTACTACAACGGGCAGGAGTTTGAAATCTCAGAGCCGGAGTGGGCGGAGACCTTCAAGGGCCACGCGGACGCGGCGCAGCTGGACCATGAGCAGGTAATTGCAGCGGGCGGCTTATTCATTCTGGGCACAGAGCGGCATGAGTCGCGGCGCATCGACAACCAGTTGCGAGGCCGCGCCGGGCGGCAGGGAGATCCGGGCGAGTCGCGGTTCTATCTCTCGCTTGAAGACGACCTGATGAGGATCTTCGCCAAGCAGTGGATCAGCACGCTGCTGGAGAAGCTGGGCATGGAAGAAGGCGTTCCCATCGAGTCGAAGATGATTTCGAATCGCATCGAGGGCGCGCAGAAGGCGGTGGAAGCGCAGAACTTTGAGAGCCGCAAGCATTTGCTTGAGTACGACGATGTGATGAACAAGCAGCGCGAAGCCGTGTATGGAGTGCGGCGGCGATTGCTGGAAGGGCTCGATCAGCGGGAGCTGATTCTGGAGGATTATGTCGGCGGGATTCTGAGCACGGCGCTGGACGAGTTTGCAGGCGAGAAGGTGCATCCCGATCAGTGGAATGTGAAGGGTCTGGAGCAGCGGCTGATGGACCAGTTCGGACTCAACCTGACTGCAGCGGGGATCAAGCCGATTGAGCTTAGCCGTCATGAACTCGGCGATGCGATCTTTGAAAAGCTGAAGCAGGACTACGAAGCCAAGGAAAAGATCCTCAGTGCTGAGACCATGCGCTACCACGAGCGGATGGTGATGTTGAGCGTGATCGACGGGCTGTGGAAGGAACACCTGCTCTCAATGGATCATCTGAAGGAAGGGATCGGCTTGCGCGGATATGCGCAGCAAGATCCCCTCGTGGCTTACAAGCGCGAATCGTACGACATGTTCGAAGCGATGATGCTGAAGTTCCAGGAGGACACGGTCCGATTCCTGTTCAGGATGCAAATCCTGGGGCCGGACGGTCAACCGATGGGTGCTGCGCCAGAAGTTCCGCGGCCGAGGGGCCCGGTTCCATCAGCTCCGCCAGTGGCAAGCGCGGCGCGCCCGCTGACGCTGGATGCGGAGCCGCGGGAGATCTCAATTGCCACGCGGCAGCCTTCGACCACGATTGATGCGCTGGAGAAGGAATTCCACCGCAAGAAGCAGCGCGAGTTGGAAGCAGCGACCAGGGCCGGCGGAGGCGAGGCGCCCGCTCCGGCGCAGCGTAGGACGGGAGAGAAAGTAGGCCGCAACGATCCCTGTCCCTGCGGCAGCGGGAAGAAATACAAGAAGTGCCACGGAGCAGAGTAGCGGGCGATTGACGCTCCTATTCTTCTTGCAGAGCGGCGTTGCTTCCTGAACGGCGCTGAGCACGAATCTACCCTTGCGATTTTCTCTTTCCGAGCCTGGCGTCGCATCAGCGGGAGACGGGGGCGCATGTTCCCATGGGCAGGTAGAAATGCGTCGCCTCGCCTGTCCAGTCGCTGCGGTTGCAGTAATACGCATTCGTTATCTATTTCTAGTTACTCGAGATCGTACGTAACCTTTCGATCGTGCAGTTTCGAATCCCGTCTGCAAAGCAACTCGACCTGCAACAGGCCAGCGGCGTGAACGTCGACCTGATGAAATGACGGCTGCGAGTCGAGATTGGTACACGGATTGCAGCAGGATAGTCCCCGGCATCGGGCTGGGTAATTCGACAACCGGAGAAAACAATTGAATAACATGCTTCTCAAGCTGTACGTGAATTTCCAGGACCTGAAGAACAACGAAGACGGTCAGGACCTGGTTGAATATGCCTTGGTCGTTGCTCTTATCGCCTTCGGCGCAACCGCTGGCATGAGCACTCTCGCAGTCGGCATCAATGCAGCGTTTAACACCATCAGCTCGAAACTGGCTAGCAGCCTCTGACCCCTGACTGTTTGCCGTCAGGACATTGCAACCGGTTCCTTTGCGCACTGCGGGAGAGATCAGTAGTAAGCCCTTCGGGTGAAAGACGCGTTCTCTCCCAGCAAAGGCCACAATCAACCAACTCGACCCTGTGAATGGAGCTCCGCTCGCAAATGGATGGGCTCCTCCCCTGCACATAGCCGGGAAAACCAACATATGAGGTCATTCGCAGATGAAGAACCTGATTTTCAAACTGTTTGTGACGTTCCAGGAACTGAAGAACAACGAAGCGGGTCAGGACCTGGTTGAGTATGCCCTGGTTGTCGCGCTGATTGCCTTCGGGTCTACGGCCGGAATGAGCACGTTGGCTGTGGGTATCAACAGTGCGTTTAACACCATCAGCTCCGATCTGGCGAGTTCCCTCTAAGGTCCGCAGCGCGCCGGGAGTTCGCTTTCAAGGCCAAGTTCGTTCCCTAGGAGAGGCAAACTGTGCAATTGGTTTGCCTCGAGTGGGAAAACAATTTCCCACGCTGGTGGACAGACCGTCAGAAGTCTGACTCCCTGCAGTTGGAGCTTGGGTTCGAGTCCTCCCCGGATTCCGCTCGGTTTAGCGGCAAAAGTTGCAGCCTTGACGATGCAGCCTGCGCCGAAAAGATCCGCAAGTGGGACCAGAAAGCCCCGAGGTTACCTGGCGGTTACTAAGCAGGGCTGCGGGGAAACGGTTATCCGAAGATGCCGAATCGTTTCTTCTTTTCGACGACTTCGGAGAGGCCGGCGGCTGTGCGCGCCATCTGGCGAATTGCCCTGGAGATGGGTGTGTCTTCAAGGGCCAGCGGAATCGCGGAATTCTGGGTCCGCCGGGCGGCTGCAAAGTCGTCGGGGATTCTCCATTGGGCGGGCATGGTAAGTGCCTTGGTGATGTGTTCCTCATCAAAGCCAAGGGTGCGGGGCGTGTACCTGTTGATCACCACCTGGACCGAGTTGATGCGCGGCGCGAACAGCTGCGTGATCATGCGGTTGGCGTTGCGGAGTTCGGAGATGCCCACCTGGGTAACCAAGTAAACGATCGCGGATGAATCGAAGACCGCGGTGCCCTTCAGATCGATCCGGGACCCGGCATCGACGACCACATACTCAAAGTTCTGGCGGGCGACAGAGAGCATTTTGTCGATGGCGACGTTGGTCGGCAGCGAATTGGCGAAAGCGTCCGGGCCGGCAAGCACATGCAATCCCGAGCTGTGCTTGGTAAGCAGCGAGGCCAGAAAGCTTCCGTCGAGGCGCGCGTAGTCATGCACGGCGTTTGCCGTGGAGTACTTGGGGATGATGCCGAGGTTGATGGCAACGTCGCCAATGGGGACGCCGAGGTCAACCAGGAGCGTGCTCTGGCCCGATTCCTGGGCGAGGGCAACCGCAAAATTCGAGGCCAGGGCAGTGACCCCGCAGCCGCCTTTTGACCCCAAAAAAACAAGCAGTTTTCTGACGATGGCGCGCTTGGCAGGACGTGAGCTGGGGCGCTGCGCCGTAACCCGGGCAAATGCTTCCGCAATGCTTTCAGCGGTGACCGGCAGATTGAGGAATTCACGAGCTCCGGCGCGCATGCTCCGAACCACCAGGTTCACATCGGACTGCCCCGAATAGATCATCACGGTGGCGGGGCTTTTGGTGGAAATAGTCCGTACCAGCTTGAGGGCATGCTCGGCATCGCTATCGAGGTCGATGATGACGACATCGAAGTCCTGCATCAGGGCTCGAGGGATATCGTTCAGGTCGGAGGGATAGGCTGAAAACTCCTGAACCACCACCCCACCTTCAAAAGCGTGGTTCAAATTGCTCCGGAAACCCACCCCGCGCTGGCACTCGGCGAGTGCATTGGCAACTCCGCGAAGGCGCTGTTCATCCGGGCCCACCAGGGCCACGGTAAGCTCACCGCTACCCGAGAAATCTGAATTGTGGGATGAAGACGGCATATCGCTATCAATACTCCCAACAGCATGCAATATTGCCAAGTTTAACCTGTTGGGGGCGAATCGTCCGAGTCCTTTCTGAACAGAAAGAAGCACTTCGGTGATGTGAGGTCCTGATTTGCAAACACTTGAGCGAGTCAGGCGACGACAGCGACCGAGTTTGAGTAACGGGAAATTGCATGTCGCTGGATGAAAGCCATGAGCCCCAGCTGCACCCTATTTCGGCCGACCAGGCACTCCCGTTCAGCAGATAGATGCTATTCAAAGAACGAAAAGCTGAGCCGGGGTCATTTTCTTCAGAGGGCAAAATTGATTTCCAGCACGACGGTGGATTCGTCGGGCGCAGGCAAGAATCTCCATTTGCGAACAGCATCTTCGGCAGCGGGAGCCAATTCTCGATTTCCGCGAAGGGTTCTCACAGCGCTGACTTTGCCGTCGGCATCGACAGTCGCTTCGATGGTGACGCTTCCTTCAATTTTGAGGCGTTTGGCGATTTCAGGGTAGACAAGTGGGACGCGCGATCTGACCTGACGGCCATCTGCCGCGCATGCAGAGGTTGCCAGAGTCATTCCCAGAACAAAAGCCGCCACTTGAAATAATGGCGGACGGCTAAACCAGGGCCTGCGGATTCCGACTGATGAAGGTCTCTTATTCATTCGCCCTCCTGAGGCATGGGAACCACTTCAGTGGGTTTATCGACGACAGGAGGGAAGGAATGAGCGGATTCTCACCTAGAGATTACGAAAGGAATGTGTTCTATTGCGCGGCGCCGGGGTTGGCGGTTTCATCGAAAGTAAGGTTTTGAGCGCGGGAGTTATGTTGCTGACGCCACAGGTCAAAGAGACGGCCGTAACTCAGAGTGATATACCGGGAGGAATCGATGCCCAGGCGAGCGGCAGTCTGGTCGATCCATTCGGGGAGACCTTCGAGCTCAGCGAAGTTGCCGATGGGGGTTTCATCCACCACGCAGTGGCCGGCGCCATCGGTCCACTCGGCGCGCCATTTTTCATAGTGGAAGGCGGGCACGAGGCCCAGGGAGAGAAAGAGCTGGGCAAGCGCTTCGCCGTTGGAGACTTCAGTTTCGGTTTCGATACGGTGCTTATGGGTGTCTTCGCCCGGGCCGACGTCGGGGAGGCGTTTGTGAGTCAGGAGGCAGCGGCCGGCATAGTTTCGAATTCGGAGAATCTCGGTTCGCGCGCGCATGGTGCGGCCTGGGGTGTCGTATAAGGTGTTGCTCTCAAAGGAGCGAGGGGTTTCGAGGGTGAATCCAACGGCAATGAGGCGGCTTGGGAGGGCTGCCAGGTCGTCCGGCGAATCGAGCCGGAATTTGATTTCGGTTTCGACGGGCATAGTAAGCAGTGAGTATACGGCAGCCGAGGCGTGATGGGGGACTGAAGAGGCTGGCCTTTCAGATTCTGGGATTGTGGTAGCAGTGGCTTTGGGGCGGGCGGCTGGCGCAGGCGACAATGGAAGCATGAAGACGCTTCGACTGATGGTGGACCCCGGACACTTGGAGACTGCTGAGGCCGAAGAGGCGCTCGGTACGGCAGCGGAGATCCTGAAGGGTGGGGGGCTGGTTGCTCTTCCCACTGAAACGGTTTATGGCCTGGGCGCCAATGCCCTGGACGCTGCGGCGGTGGGCCGGATTTTTGAGGCCAAGAAAAGGCCAGGCTGGGATCCGGTGATTGTGCACATCTCTGACCTTGCCATGCTGGACGGGCTGGTGACAGACATCCCTGAAACAGCAAAGAAGCTGATGGAGGCATTCTGGCCGGGGCCACTGACATTGCTGTTGCCGCGGTCGGAAGCGGTTCCAGACGTGGTGACCGCCGGACGAGCACTGGTTGGGGTGCGAATGCCGGCACATCCGGTGGCGCTCGAGCTGATTCGGCGGGCGGGAGTTCCGTTGGCCGCTCCGAGCGCGAATACTTTTGGACGCATCAGCCCAACCACTGCCGCACACGTGCTGATGGACCTTGACGAGCGAATCGACGCAGTGCTGGATGCTGGAGCTACGGGGTTCGGGGTAGAGTCAACCGTGCTGGACCCGTGCCAGACTCCAATGGTGATCTACCGCCCGGGTGCGTTGGCCGCGGAAGTGATTGGGCCGATCGCAGGGCCAGTGGAAGCATTCAAACATGAGGGGGAGTTGAATGAAATGCCAAGGGAAGCCATGCCCTCGCCGGGAGTGGGGCTACGGCATTATGCGCCTGGGGCGCGGTTGGCGCTGGTTGAGGGATCAGTTGAAGAACTGGAACAGCGCATGGCTGAGGCGGCAAAGAGTTGGCCTGGTGAGCGCGTGGGATTGATGCTGCCGGCTGAGGTTCCCTGGCCGAGCGAGGGAACCATTCCACACCTTTGGGGACACTGGAGCGACCCGGAAGAATTGGCAAGCGGGCTCTACGCAGGGCTGAGAGCGCTGGATGCCCAGGGGTGCACCGTCATTGTTTGTCCGCTGCCGCCACCGGGGGGAATTGGAGCGGCGATCCGCGACAGGTTGCAGAAAGCTGCGAATCGGGATTAGGGAAAAAAACCGAAACCGTGATTGCTGTTCCCTTGCTCTTAACGCCCGGAATCACCGAGCTTGTACATATATTTGATTGCGGATTTATAAACCAGGACTTTTGACTTTCCGCGGACCTTGAGAGCGTGGCGATCGTACCACTCGATGCAGCCCTCGATTTGCTCACCGTCTTCGAGCACAATCACCATGGGAGTTTGAGCATGAATCTGCTTTTGCAGGTAGAACAGCTCGGCATCTCTATGCTGAGCGTCCTCTGACACTCGCGCCATGGAGCGGAAGGGGAGAGGTGCAGGCGGGTTCCGCTGAACGCGCGCAGGCGGACGCGGAAGGCCGGGCGCAGGAACGTGGGCGGCCTGGTTGCTTACAACCGGTTGGGTAATCTGAGTGCTCATGAGCGGCAACCCCCCTCCTGGGGGGAAAATGCGTCAAACCTCAATTCGGCCTTATATGAAAATGTTGCAAAGAACGGGTGCCGAATTCGACCCCGCAGGCAACGCCGGGTAAACGAGCGTAATGGCCGCACGGGCCACGCTAGAACCGGAAAAGGTGCTAAGGGTGGAATTGATTGTACATAAAAAGATGCGGACGGGAAGGGTGAAGTTGCTCCTTTCCATCGAGAAAAAGGTAACCAGTTTGCGGTGATAGTGAAAGCGGATGAATTGAATTGAGATGAAGATTTCTTCACGCACGGGCTAGTCGCGGACCAGGCCCACGGCCATGGCATCCAGCGAGAGAGAACGAAGAAGATTGCGGCGCATTCCCTGCTCAACCTGGGTGAGGGCATGAGCGGCGCTGTCGATCCACTCGACTGTGAGTGCGGATTCGTGGACAAGCTTTGTCAATTCAGCTTCAAGATCGAGATTGCGAATCAGGCGAGGCGTTCCGGCAACAATAAGGAGCAGATCTTCAATCAGGCTGCCGAGTGCGCGAAGAAGATTGATGGTCTTTTCCTGTCCGTCGGCGCCGGCGCGATAGCTCTCTGTGACGTGGAAGAGCTGGGAATAGTCCGGCTCGCGCAACGCGGCGCGCAGGAGAATCAGCGCATCTTGACGGCTGGTGAGGTTCGCGGCCAGGTCAATGTTGAGTGCGCGGCCCACTGCGCCTTCAGCCAGTCGCGCGGCCAGGGCGCGGTCGGCGGATTTGAGTTCGGGGCGGCGGACGGCGAGTAGAGCCACGAGGTCAGAGGGTGGGATGGCGCCGAGGCGATGAATGACTGCGCGCGAGCGAATGGTGGGGAGCAACTCCTGCGGGTTTTCAGTGAGCAGGATGAGCGAGGTGTGCTCGGGCGGCTCTTCAAGCACTTTGAGCAGGCTGTTAGCTGCCTCTTTCATGAAGGCTGACGAAGTAAAGATTGAAAACGAGCGTTTGGACTCGACCGGGGGCCGGTAGTAGGCGACGTGGATGACCTGGCGCACCTGGCCGAGCTTGATGAGCAGTTGCGGCGGATCGGGCGGGACGATCAAGACATCTGGATGAGTCTGGATCAGGATGCGGGTCTCGCGCTTGTCAGTCTCGCGGAGGGCTTCACGGGCCTCGACAGCTTCGGCGACACGAGATTCGAGATCGGCGGAATCGTCGATGCGCAGGCAGTTACGGCACTGGCCGCAAAAGTCGGGAAGGGGGCCGGATTCGGTTTCCGTCTCAAAGGGCTGAAGGCAATTAACGGCCTTGGCAAGCATCAGCGCAAGAGTGTACTTCCCTGCCCCTTTGGGACCGGAAAGAATGAGCGAGTGGGGAAAGCGCTCGGCGCGGATGCTCTCGCGGAGATGTGTGACGGTTTGCGCGTTGCCGAGAAAGTCCTGGAAGCCCACGAATTGAGTTTAGAGCATCCGCGGTTTGAAGGGTTTCGGGCTGAGTCGAAGCCGAGGTCTTCCGCCGTCGCGGACGACCTCGGGCGGGTGCGCCATCCTTTCGGAGTTCGATCTTTCCCGGTGAACATCACCGCGGGTGCCCCATCCTTCCGCGTTCTTTGCGGAAGGGTGGGAGGCCACGAAGCTCCGGGTGGGCTGCTTTTGTATCCCACCCGTCAATGAGGAGGCGAGTTTCGCAGACCTGCGCAGGGCTTACTTCGCAGGCGTTGCAGGCAGATAGCTGAGATCGGGCTGGAAGCGATACACGTCATATTGGCTTGAAGTGATCAGCATTCTAACCTTGACGACCAGGGCCTGATAGCCCTCTTTGCCCAATCCTTTTTCAGCTGCGAAGCCTCCGTCGAAATCAGACCAGCTGTCCATGCCTGCCACGGAGATGAACTGGGTATTCGGCGCGCCGAACCGCCTTGCGGCGAACGAGTAGCTTGTCACCCCGCCTTTTTTGACAGCCGGCAGGATCTCATTCTTCATCAGCTCACGATAGTCGCCGACCTTATCCGGGCGAACATCCGTGACAAGGACCCTGATCATCTTCGGGATCTCTGCGGTTGGCGGCAGGCTCAGTTCCGGAATTATTTCATCAATGATGCGCCGTGTGCTCAGGGTGCAATCGGCGATCCGGGCGCGAATGCGCGACAGGTCTCCCTCCTGGTCCTTCGTCTTGGGATCGGTCATGACATCGAGTTCGGCCCACTTGGTGTAATACGAAACGCGGGCGTACTCATGGGGACCGGTCACCGAGAGCCAGGTTGAGCCGTAATGATCCGACCCGGCCTTGAGGAGAATTGCGTCGAATTCCTTGACCGCAGCCTGGAAATCGCCAACGCGGTCGGGCTTGATGGTGTAGAGCGTGACGCTGCGGATATTTGCAGCCTCAGCGAAGGCGGACGATGCCAGGGTTGCGACAACTGCCATTGCAAGGATGCATTGGCAAACTACTCTTTTTAGAATCGACCTCACGATGCTCCCTCCTTGTTGCAAGCCGGGGCAAGACCTCCGGCATTCGAAGGTTCGGAATTTCAGCCGAACGTTATTTTTGATCAAGAGCGTCGCAGAAAAGAGATCTAGCGTCGACGTCCTGCAATACAGCAGGGCCCATATTCCCTCTGAAGTGTACGGATTCGGCGAGTATACATGCAGGTTCTGCGATGGCCAACCGGCAATTTGCGAAACCGATCGATTTATGGGAACAAACCAGACGAAAGAGGCCGGAAGTGAACTTCAGGAGTTGACGCTGAGCCAGCCAGGGGGACCATTCAGGAGAACTACAAATTGATTTTCGAAGCATCCTTTGCTCATGGGTCGAATCTCTTCAATCAGGCGGTAGCATAGCCGCGCGACAGGGGGAGCTGGTATGTCAAATGAGAAGAAACTGCGAGAACACCTGGTAAAGCTACTTGAGGGCGGGTATGCGCACGTGGAATTCGAGAAGGTGATCAAAGATTTTCCGGAAGAACTTCGCGGAAAAACTTCCAAGGGCGCGGAGCATTCGCCTTGGGAGCTGCTGGAACATATGCGCATCGCACAGTCTGACATTCTGGAATTCTCGCGCGATGCCGGCCACAAGTCGCCGAGCTGGCCGGAGGGGTATTGGCCGGAAACCCCGGCGCCTCCAAACGCGAAAGCGTGGGACAAGAGCGTGAAGACTTTTCGCAAAGATCTGAAGGCTATGTGCGACCTGGTTAGCGACAAGAAGACAGACCTGTATGCAATGATTCCCCATGGAGACGGACAGACGATTCTGCGCGAGGCTTTGCTGGCTGCCGATCACAATTCGTATCACCTTGGACAGCTTGTATTGGTGCGCAGGTTGCTGGGCGCGTGGGGATAATGTCCTGACAAGTTTCAGGGCGAGAGGCGGGTCCAGCAGCAACGAACGGCCTCGGAGACCTTTATCATGATTGCTTTGGTGATCGCTTTACTCGTGCTCGGGGTCGGCTTGCGCGCTTACCTGGGTGCGAAGCAGTCCGGAACCTGGTCGAACAAGGTATTTTTCGGAGTGCTGGGCGCCATAGTGGCGCTCACCGCTTTGGTGATGATCCCTATGTACTTTCTTTCCTGGTCCGCGATGAATGCGCACATTGGCCTGCTGGTCACATGCATGCTTCTGGGAATTGGCATTGGGGTCACGGTGATTACGATCTTCGCGAATCGATGGTGGAAGGCTGAGTTGCTGAAACGCGCGGGCAAACCTGGGGCGTGATTCACCCAGGGGCCCGGTCTTGCGCAGCCGCTGCAGACACGAGCGGCACCCCGCCTTTGTAATCGATCGAAGCGACTCAGCCAGCCGACGAATCGTCATCGACGGTCGAATCGTCGTCCACCGCTGCAGTGTCATCCACGGCAGTATCGTCCACGACCGCAGTGTCATCCACAGCGGTGTCGTCCACGGCGGCGGTATCATCCACAGCGGCGGTGTCGTCTGTCGCAGCCGTGGTATCCATCTCCGGACCCAATGAGTCTCCGTACGCCCCCGCTTCGGCAGCATCGTCGGCATTATCCGCCTCGTTGTCGGCAGCGGCAGAGTAGATTTCGGCATCGTCGGGTGTTGCGGAGTCAGCGTAGCTGTCCGCGGTAGCAGCATCCTGATCCGCGGTCTGCTGGTCCCAATTGGCCCAGCTCTCGTTCTGTGCGGCATCCCAGGTCTGGTCAGTATTGTCCGGGCCTCCCGCATCGGCAACGGTCTGCGAGTCGCCATAAGCTTGCTGGGCGTCGTTCGACGCGGCTGCGTAGTCGCCTGAGGCGGCGGCCTGCGCCTCTGCTGTCTCGTCCTGTTGCAGCGTTTGCTGGGCGTCACTCAGTGCATCGGGATCCGTGGTGTCTGCCATGACTCAACCTCTCTCTTTCCTGGTTATCCTGCGTGGTTTTGCCCAGCTGTGGGCGGTGTCGGCGGGTGAACTGGTTTTGGCCGCAGCGTAAATACGCTTTGACATTTTGGACAGCGTACATTCAAAGACGGCTTGCCGCGCAAGACTGCGAACGGAACGCGCATGGCGCCCTGGCACTTGTTGCAAACGATACGCAGTGAATCCGCAGGAGCTTTTGGCACGGCGGGAGATGCGGGCACTTGCTTAGGCGCCGTGGCCATTTCCTTGCGCGCGGCCTGCACGGTCTGGCTGTAGCGCATCAGGTCAGGCTCGCGCGCTGCCAGGCCCAGCAGCCGCAAGCGCCTTGTGGTGTACATGGAAGCAGACGTTGTCATTTCAGAGATGCGCGTCATCTGATCGCCGCTGGCCTCTTCCTGCTTCATCCACTCTTCGATGTTGACTAGCTTCAGCAACCGGGCAGATTTAATTGACCATGCCAGCAGCACGCGACGGGCAAGGCTCTCGTCTCCGACGGCGAGCAATCCGGCGCGATCCGCGGTGATATCCGATTGCCGCGACCAGGCCAACAGCGGCAATTCCACCGCACCCTCAAGCAATTTGAGCGGGTTGATGGAGTGCAGAATTCCGTTGGCGAGCATTCCATGCGGACCAGAATCGCCGGTGAGGAAGCGAGTGACGGATTTCCAAAGAGCATGGCCGGCGCGGCAGTGCCCCATTTCGCGCGCCAGGACAAACAGCAGTTCGTCGTTCTGGAAGTTGTTGAGGATGGCGGTGCCCAGCACGATAAATGCGCTGGTGTCAGAACCGAAGGTGTAAGTGACCCACTGCGAATCGCCCGAGACATACACATCGGGCATCGTCTGCAACCCGAGAATGCGCGCAGCCAGCACTGCATGCTTCCAAACACTCGGCAACTGCTTCGGCCCCAGGCGAATGCCGTTGAATGTGGATTCGATCCAGGGACGACCAACTTTGTCTGAGGCGGTGCGCACCACCGTGTGCAGCGCGGGAATCTGCTGCAACTTGGTCATCGCCTGGCCGTCCTGTGCCCATAAGAAAGCGGAGCGATCAAGCTGATAACCGGGGAACAAGGGACGCAGCCATGCACATTCCGTGCAGATATTCTCCGCTGCGTCCAGGCGTTCTCCGCCGCCGCCGCAGGCCTTGCAGACGGGCGCCTGGCTGGCCGCTGAAGGCCCGGGTGCCGTAACTGAAAGCGCCGATGGCGGCTGCACCGGCGCGGATGCGGTGACAAGCTGCGCTCCGCAGGTGTTGCAAAACCGCGAGCCGGGCACTCCGGCGCCGTGCCCTTGCGGACAGGTCAGGAGCGGTGTGGTGGTTGCCATGGGCTCTCCTCTATTGATGGCGCAGATGCTTCAGTGACCCACGTAATGAAAATCCGCTAACTTGAACACCCAGCTCAGAAGATACAACGCGGTTGCAGCATACACAGCCTTGCTGAAGTGCACATTCTCAGTGATCCGTCGAAATGACATGCGGCGCCAGAGCAAAATGATCGAGGTTGGTATTAGGGAC
>Ga0181535_10002256_pt1 | contig 23894 bp, 16 predicted proteins | sample PEATcosm2014_Bin_44_FD_119774 | JGI IMG/M metagenome (GOLD analysis project Ga0181535, IMG submission 119774) | Peatland microbial communities from MTU Mesocosm Facility, Houghton, MI, USA - PEATcosm2014_Bin17_30_metaG | ecosystem: Environmental > Terrestrial > Soil > Wetlands > Peat | place...
CCGCCCTCCTCATCCGGTCAAAGCCCCGCTCAAAACCCCAAGGAAAACTCCGGGGCACCGGGCGACCAGCCTGCCGGCACACCACCATCCGCTGGCGCTCCGGCTGGCGGCGGAGGCCAAACGGAGGGACCCCAGCCTGCAACGTTGCCCGCCACCGGCCCGGCATATGCCTTGTTCAAGACGCTGTTTTATCTGGCCGCCTTCGCCGGGGTCGGTTGGCTGTTTTATCGCTATCGGGAGATGATTTTGACGATGTTGAGGGGCCTGTGGGCGGCCATTCGCAATTTGATCGCGTCCCTGTTTGGCGGATACCATCCCCGGCCCGCGGCGACGGCGGCCCGAAAAACGCCAGTGCCCCCTTTCAGAACCTTCAAAAACCCATTCCAGACTGGGGCTAATCAAATTTGGCCACCGGAACAGTTGATTGCCTACACCTATGCCGCCTTGCAAAGCTGGGCGTTGGACGAGGACGTGCCGCATTCGCCCCAAACACCGCGCGAATTCTGCCGGCAACTGGCCGCGCAAATTCCGGATGCCGCGGGCCCCTTGGAACATCTGGCGTTTCTCTATGGACACGTGGCCTACGGCGCCTCGGTGCCCGGCAAGTATCATCCGGAACATCTGCGTTTGCTATGGGATTACCTGGCCCTGCCCCGGCCCAAACTGCCGCCGACTCCGGAAGCGGTGGCAGAGGGGAATCCGTAGCGGAAACGCGAGCGAGGCAAGCTCCCAGAGCATCTCAGCCTTTTCCCAGTTCCTGGACCGCCTGCACGCAACGGCCGCACAGCGTGGGATGCTCGGCGCTCCGGCCAATATCCGATTCCCAATGCCAGCAACGCTCGCATTTCTGGCCGTCCGCCTTGGATACGGTGGCCGAGACCGTTTCCCCGCCGGATGCGTCCAGCGTCACCTGGGAGACATTCAATAGTTCGCGCAGCGAATCCGGATGCAGTTTGGCGCCAGCCAAAGCCGCGCTGCCGCCCTGCAACGTCAGCCGGGCCTCCAGCGACTTGCCAATCAGCTTGGCTTGCCGCGCCTTTTCCAGTTCCGGCAACGCCGCATCGCGCAAGGCAAACAGGCCCTGCCATTCGTTGGCCTCCGCCTCGGGCCGCGTGAAAACCACCGGCTGCCAGACGGCCTCATGCACCGACGCCGTCCGGTGGCCCGGCACAAATTCCCAGGCTTCATCGGCCGTAAAGACCAGGATCGGCGACAACATCTGGCACAGGCCCGTCACCAGCCGATGCAACACCGTCTGGGTGGAGCGCCGGCGCGGCGAATTCGCCGGGTCGGTGTACAGCCGATCCTTGATCACGTCGTGGTAGATCGCCGAAAGTTCCACCGCCACAAACTGGCTGACCTTTTGATACACCACATGAAACTCGTAGCGGTCGTAGGCGGCCACGACTTCCGCTTCGAGTTGCGCATAATGGTCGAGAATCCAGCGGTCCAAGCCGGTCAATTGGCCGTCAGCCACGGCGTGTTTCGCCGGGTCGAAATCGTACAGATTTGAGAGCTCGTACCGCAGGGCATTGCGAATGGCCCGATAGGTCTCGCCCACTTTATTCACGCGCTCCTCGCTCACGACGATGTCGTTGCGGAAGTCCTGCGACGCCACCCACAGGCGGACCACGTCGGCGCCCCATTTCTTGACGTACGCCTCGGCCGTTTGCGGCTTTTCATAGCCGCCCTGCTTGCTCTTGGAAATTTTCTCCCGGTCGGCATCCACCATGAAGCCATGCGTGAGCACCGTCCGGAACGGCGCCGCCCCATTGCCCGCCAACGAAAGCAACAGCGAAGACTGGAACCAGCCGCGATGCTGGTCGCTGCCTTCCAAATACATGTCGGCTTGAAACGCGCGCCCCTGGCCCGCAATCTCCGGCCGCCGCGCAATCACCGCGCGCGAGGAGGAGCCGGAATCAATCCACACATCCAGCGTGTCGTTGGATTTGGCCACCGCCTCGGGGCCCGTCCAGCCGACCGGCTTCACCAAGGCCCAAATCTCCGCCGCGGATTTCTCAAACCACACGTTGGAGCCGTGCTGCTCGATCAAATCCGCCACCTGGCGAACCAACCGGGCATCGAGGATCGCCCCGCCCTGGGCATCATAAAACGCCGGCAGCGGCACGCCCCAACTGCGCTGGCGGCTGATGCACCAGTCCGGCCGCGATTGCACCGCGCCTTTGATGCGGTTCACGCCCCAATCGGGAATCCACGCGACCTGGTCGATCTCCGCCACGGCCGCCTGCCGAAACGTCACTGGCCCGGCCGCGCCGGCCACCACGTGGTCGATCTTGATAAACCATTGGTCCATCGCCCGGAAAATGATGGGCGTCTTGCTGCGCCAGCAGTGCGGATAGCTGTGCCGGTAATCCTCTTGGTGCAACAGCACCTGGCGCGCGCGCAACTCTTGCAAAACCACTTCGTTGGCCTCGCTCTTGCCATGCTTCTCCAAAATGGATTTGCCCACCATCGTGGCGGGCATTTGCTGCTCCACCGGCAAATCCGTCGTAAGCGCCAGCCGGCCGTCGTCATCCACCGGCGAATAAATCGGCAAGCCCTGGGCGCGGCCCAGATTATAGTCGTCCTGACCGTGGCCGGGAGCGATGTGCACGAAGCCTGTGCCCGTGTCGGCGGTCACAAAATCCGCCGCCCAAGCGCGGCCTTTACGCGCCGGAATAAAGGGATGCACATATTCCAGGGTGGCCAGCTCCGCCGCGGGGAACGGCGTTTCGGTGTAACCGATCCAGCCGCATTTTTCGGCCACGGTGGGCAGAAGGCCGCGAAACACGATGTATTTCTCGTCGCCCACCTGGGCGGTCACATATTGGAATTCACGGTTGTACGCCACCGCCAAGTTCGCCGGCAAGGTCCAGGGCGTGGTGGTCCAGATCACCACATAGGTCTTTTCGCGCCCTACCACGGGGAATTTCACGTAAACGCTCTGGCTCACGTGGTCCTGATATTCCACTTCCGCCTCGGCCAGAGCCGTGCGGCAGGGAATGCTCCAGTAAACCGGCTTTTTTCCCCGGTAAACAAAGCCCTTTTCGACAATATCGGCAAACAGCCGCAGCTCATCGGCCTCGTATTCCTTGTGGAGGGTGAGGTACGGATTCTCCCAATCACCCAACACCCCCAGGCGCTTAAACTGGGTGCGCTGCAGGGCAATGTACTTGCGGGCGTACGCGTCGCACGCCTTGCGCACGGTCGCCGGCTCGGCGGAAAGATCGGCCTGACCGGCCGCCGCCTGCTTGCGCATTTCCTGCGAAACCTTGAACTCGATGGGCAGACCGTGGCAATCCCAGCCGGGCACATACGGGGCGCTGAAGCCGCGCTGCGTCTTGTACTTGATGATGATATCCTTGAGGATCTTGTTCAGCGCGGTGCCAATGTGCACGTCACCATTGGCAAAGGGCGGCCCGTCATGCAGCACAAACTTCTGGCGGCCCGCCCGCTGCCGCTGGATTTGCGTGTACAGTTGGGCGGTTTCCCATTGTTTCAGGCGGGCCGGTTCCCGCGTCACCAAGTCGGCCTTCATCGCGAAGTCCGTGCGCGGAAGGTTCAATGTATCTTTGTATTCCATTGCAAATTGAACGGAAACGGTAACAGCGGGTGAAAACCCTGTCAACGCGCCGGGAACCGGGTTCGGTGGGGGGTGAACGACCCGCCGCGAAAAACAAGCTGCCGGCGCAGCGCCAAGACCCCCCGGAAAAGAAAAAACCGGCTTAGTCAGCCAGGGGATGGCCGAAAAAGCCGGGGAATTCAGAATGAGTACAACGTAAGATTACGGAGAACTCGCGCTCCGTCTGCACTCTGCCGGAGCCGAAAATTATTTTAAATTCAAAGATCAAACGATCATCAATCGATCGGTTGCCAGTCGCTGTCCAGCGCACCTGCAACTGCGCATAATTAATCATACTCCCTTATTGTTGTCAAACCGGTTTTACAAGTAGAAGCAACTGTAATGACTCCGGCGTCCGCGATAAGCCGCCAATTCCAGCAGATCTCCCGCCCCGCCGACCGCCAGCAATGGGGCCGGGGCCGTGAGCGATGCCATCGCGTCCCTCCGGCCGTCGGTACCGGATTGGCTCGCACTCAAAATCGGGCCATTTCACGGCCTTTTTTAACGTTGTGAATAACTTGGGAACAAAAGTTAATATGTTGTCCTCGTATCTCGACCCCCAATGAAATAAAAACATCCTCACCGATTGCTTCCAGAAAGAGCAATTGTCTGAATTCCGCTTGGAATCTGCGGAAACCACAGGCAATAAAAACGCAAAGCGTTGATAGTCAATATATTGGTATTTCACCATTTTAAACCAAATGGTCGCCGGCTATAAACAGCTTGTGTTTTGTCTTGAAAATCATGGTAAGTCGCGGTTCACTTGTAGCCCGAGTCCATGGGTGATTGCCGGCGAAAAGGTAGAGTGAATAAAACGTAAAAAAGTCGGGAATTGGTGGTAAAAACATGCAAATTTCGGCAGAAAAAATTTGGAACACGGCACAGGAGCATCTCCGCGTCAAACTGAGCAGGGACACGTTCAACATGTGGTTCGCCCCGTTGCGCCCATGTATGGTGGACAGCCAGCATTTGACGATGGAAGTACCCAACGAATTCTGTGAAGTCTGGCTCAAGGACAATTACCTTAGCCTCCTCCAGGATGCGGTGGCCGTGGCAGCCGGCAGCCGGCTGCAGATCAAATTCCGCGTCCCCGAAGTCACCCCGGCCCCTCCCGTGGCTTCCACCACCGCCCCCGGGGCAGCCGGTCCAACCCTGCCCGCGCTCGCGGCGCTCCACCCCGCCACTGCGATTTCGCCGCGGACCAAGCCCTCCGAAAGCTCGGCGGAACGCAACAATGGCCACGGCGAAGTGCCGTTCAACCCCAAGAACACGTTCGATTCGTTCGTGGTGGGCACCAACAACAATTTTTCCTTTGCCGCCGCCAAAGCCGTCGCCGAGGCGCCAGGTAAATCGTACAATCCCCTTTTCCTCTACGGCGGCGTCGGCTTGGGCAAAACCCATTTGCTCCACGCCATCGGCCAGCATGTCACGGGCAGCAGAAAGGGTGCCCGGGTCGCCTATGTCTCGTCGGAAAAATTCACCAACGAGTACATTGACGCCATCCAAAACAACAAGCTCGTAACGTTCCGCAAGAAATACCGCCAGACCGATGTGTTGCTCATCGACGACATCCAGTTTCTGGCCGGCAAAGAGCGGATCCAAGAGGAGTTCTTTCATACGTTCAATGCCCTGCACGAGTCGCACAAGCAGATCGTGCTCACCTGCGACCGGCCGGCCAGCGAGATCCAGGGGCTTGAAAGCCGCTTGGTTTCCCGGTTCGAGTGGGGTCTGGTCACCGATTTGCAACCGCCGGACATTGAAATGCGCCTGGCTATTCTCAAGAAGAAGGCGCAAGTAATGAACGTCACCCTGCCCGAGGACATCATTAATTTCCTCGCCACGCGCATCCGGACCAACATCCGCCGCTTGGAAGGGGCCTTGATCCGCGTTGCCTCCTACGCTTCTTTGACCGGCAAGAAGCTGACCATTGAGGTTGTGGAAAACCTTCTGCGTGAGATTCTGCACGAGGAAGGCCGTCAAACCATCAGCATCGAGGTCATCCAAAAACGGGTGGCTGAACATTTCGACATCCGCTTGGCCGACATGACCAGCAAGCGCCGCCCGGAAAACATTGCGTTTCCGCGCCAGATTGCCATGTACCTGTCGCGCCAGATGACTGAAAGCTCCCTCAACACCATTGGGGAAGCCTTCGGCGGACGCGATCACGGCACCGTACTACATGCCTGCCGCCTGGTGAAGGACCGCATGGAAGTGGATTCCAACGTCCGCCAGGTGGTGCATTACCTCGAAAAGCAATTGATTCGTTAGCCGGCCGCCAGGGGGCAGATGATCTGAATTCATCTGAAAGGATTTTCCCTTTGGCCGTCTTTGGTGCATGTTGGCCGCCGCTATGCCGGTCATCGAGGTCCACAACCTGACCAAAGCCTTCCGCACCTATAAAAAGCGCCCGGGTTTCTCGGGCGCCGTGCGTGGCTTGTTCCACCGGCAATACGAGCAAACCCTCGCGGTCAACGACGTCAGCTTCCAAATCGAGCCGGGCGAGTTGGTCGGTTTCCTGGGGCCCAATGGGGCCGGCAAGACTACCACCCTGAAAATGCTCGCCGGGCTGCTCTACCCCACCAGCGGCTCGGCCCGGGTGCTCGGCCACACGCCTTGGGAACGCCACGATGACTACCGGCGCCAGTTCGCCCTGCTGCTCGGCCAGAAAAACCAGCTTTGGTGGGACCTGCCGGCGCGTGAGTCGCTTGAGCTCAACGCCAAAATCTACGGCATCCCCGCCGACCGCTTCCACCGCACGGTCGCCGAATTGTCCGAGTTGCTCAATGTCCGGGAAAAACTGGACGTCAACGTCCGCGAACTCTCCCTCGGCGAACGCATGAAGCTGGAGCTCATCGCCTCGCTCCTCCACCAGCCCAAGGTGCTGCTGCTGGATGAACCCACCATCGGCTTGGACGTGGTCTCGCAAAAGATCGTCCGGGAATTCATTCGCCAGCACAACGCCACGCAAAAGACCACCATCATCCTCACCAGCCATTATATGGCGGACATCCAGGCGCTGTGCCAACGCGTGATCATCATCGACCACGGAAAACTCTTTTTCGACGGCCGGCTGGACGAGATCGTGGACCGCTTCGCCGATTTCAAGCTCATCACCATCCAGTGCGAAAACGCCGGTGGCCACCCGCGCGAGCACTTGTCCCGCTATGGCGAGGTGACCGAGCAATCCGCCACCGCCATCACGCTCAAGGTCAAACGTGACCGCGTCATTGCCGCCTGCAAATCCTTGCTCGATGACCTGCCGGTGACGGACATCGACATTCAGGAAGTGCCCATCGAGGACGTGATTCGGCAGATTTTTGCGCGGTAGCGGCCGCTCACCAGAACAGGTAATTGGGATCCGGCGGCGTGCCCTCGTTGGCGCTGAGGTCCGAGGGAAACTGGAAAAACTCGCTATGGCCGTCGCCGAACAGGATCGCTTCCGAGCGATTTCCCCGGAAATTGTGCCACACGCTGGCAGGCAGCGATGGATCGCGGTTGCCCTGCCAGGGCCAGTCGCCCAGCAGGATCTTAGAGGATGGCCGCACGCTCACACGCGCAGCCTTGATGGACTGGCTCGCGGCAGCGTATTTTCCCTTGCTCCCCGTCACCTTGGCCACCCGGAAATCATCGGCGTTCCATTCCACCAAGTAGCTGTTACCCCAAGCATCCCAGCAACTGGACACCCCGACATTCAGGGAATCCCCCTTGTCGGCCGGACAGTGAAAGATATTTACGGTGCCGCCAAAGGCATTCAGAGGCCGATTCGTTTCGGATTCCTGCCCGCCGTAGCTGGCGGCATAGCCCGTGACCACGGCATTGGTCGGCCGCTGCCCGCCCACAGCCGCCCAACCATCGTGGATCGGATACCAGTCGTTGTAATCCGTGACGTACAATTGGAAGCAAATGGCCATCTGATGCTGGTTATTCACGCAATAGGTTTGCTTGGCCTTTGCCTTGGCCCGCGCAAGCGCAGGCAGCAGCAACGCCGCCAGAATGGCGATGATGGCTATGACCACCAATAACTCGATCAGGGTAAAGGCCGGCGGTCGGCCCCCGGCCGATTCCCGCCCGGAAATGGCCGGCACGGACCGGGAAACTGGTTCCCGGTCCGCCTCAGTTTTCTGGGGGCAGGCGCTCAATACAGGATCCGGTAGAATTGTTTGGCCGCCGTGGTTGGGATCGGCACGCCGTTGGTCACCCCCACGGCCATCACCCAGGGCCCCGTGACGTCCACCGCCTGCTGCAAGGCCGCCCCGGCGGGCCAGATGAGCGCGAGGCCGGCCGGGGAATTCGAGCAGGCCAGCGGTGTGGGCACCACACAAGTGGCCAGGCGGAATTCATTGCCGCCAATGTTGCTCTCGTTCACGGCCGGATTCTGCTCCACTTCCATCAAAAAGTACTGGCCGCTGATTTGATTCGTTAACACGTAAGCCTCCAGCACCGCCGCATTCAGGTCCGCGATGGCTACCGTCGTATCTGGCGCTGTCCCCGGATCACTGGCGCTAAACGGCGTCGTCTGGCTCGCCCATAGACTAAGAGACGTGATTTTGTCGACCGCGTCACCCGGCTGACTATTGCGCTGGGCGTACAGGATGGCGCTGGCACGGTATACCTGATCCACCTGGAACGCCACGAACGCCGGCGGATACGAATTGGCGGCCCCGTTATCCGCCCAGTCATTGCCCGTCAACTGGGTACCAAGCTGAACGCCCGTCAAATCCACATCGAACAGGTTGGTAGCCTCATAACCTCCGCCCGGGTAGGTGCTGCTGGCGCTCACGCCCGTGTAAATGGCACCCGAAGGGCCGATGGGCAACACCACGTAGCTGGGCACCGTCACACTGAAGACCGCGCTGGTGACCGTGTTGACCTCGTTCGTGACCACCACAAAATAATTTCCGGCGGTGGCCACGGTGGCGTTCGTGACCGTCAACGAACCATTCGTCGCCCCCGTCAGCGCCGTGCCGGCCCGGTACCATTGGTAGGCCGGACTCAGCCCGCTCACTTGCACGGAGAGCGTGAACGGCCGGCTCTGGAAGACCGTCAGGTTGGTGGCACTCTGGCTAAGTATTTCCAGGCTGGGCACCAGCCCCGTACCGGCCGCATAGATCGCATCAATCTCCGCGGCGGACAAGGCCCGGTCAAAAAACGCCACATCGTCAATGGACCCGTTGAACGTCCGGGAGGATTCGCCCACGTCGGTGTCCAAGCCGATCATCATGGACGCCGCAAACGTCTGGCCCGGCTGCGCGTAATTATCCACCGCCGACAGCACGATGCCGTTGGTGGTGCCGCAATACAACGTCGTGAAGTTGGTGGTGTACACCAGGGCCACCAGCGTCCACTGATTGACCGGCAGCACCAGACCGGAGTCGAACGAATAGCGAACCCCGCCCCATTGATACCCCAGTTCCGTGCCATCCGCGGAACAAATGAGACCGGCAATCGTGCCGGCGCCGCGACAGAACACGATGCCGGTATAGGGCTGCTGCGCCCCTGTTGAATCATCCGGGTAGATCCAGGCCAGGAGGGTCACGTCATTGGTCGGGCTGATATTCATGGCCGGCACGGTGACGGCGGAATTGATATCGAACGCGTACGTGGCCACCGCCGTATTGGTGGCCGAAAAGCCGGGAAACGCAGGCGATACCGGCCCGGCCACACTGAGGCCCGAATCACTGCCATAGGTGCCGTCGTGGGTACCCTCCAAGTCGTGGGCAATGGTCGCCCCCACCGGTTCGTTGAACTGCCAGAAGGCCAGCGGGTCCAGCCCGATCACCGCCGCCTCCGCCGCGTTCGTCGGCGGCGTCAAAACGGTGAGCGTGGCCGCGGCGCTGACCGTGCCCCAAGCATTGGAGAGCGTCAGCGTATAAACCCCGGCATCCGTTGGGGCCACGTCCGCAATGGTCAGGCTGCCGGTCTGCGCGCCGGAGATCCGCGCATTATTGCTCAGTGTACCGCCGGCAAACGACCAGGTGTAAACCGGGGTCGTACCGCTGCTGGCGCTGGCCAGCGTGGCCGTCCCGCCGGCATAAACACTCTTGCTTACCGGCGCAGCAATCAACGTCGGCGGCAGCCCGAGCTGCGCCCCGAGCCGAAGCTGCTTGCCGCCCGGGTTGCCACCCACCGACGTCTGTTGCAGTTTAACCAGAAAGTATTGGCCGGAAACCAGGTTGGTCAGGATGTACTCACACCATTCGCCGCCCGTCGTATTGGTCACCGCCACCACCGAAGCCGGCACCGTCCCCGGATCAGCCGCCGTAAACGGCGTGGTCGCGCTGGCCCAAATACTCAGCAGGCCGATCTTATCCAACGCCGGGTTGTCTCCGGCCCGTTGCGCGTAAAAGACGGACCCCACATTCGTGTACGCCGTGTCCAGTTGAAACGCCACGTAACAATCGCCCACGCCGTTCCGGGCATATTCGTTGCCCGAAAGGATGGTCCCCAGGGCCACCCCCGTTACATCCTGGGCAAACAAGTTCGCCGAGGTGTAGGAACTGTTGTAGGAACTATTGTCGGAAATCCCCGTGTAGTTCACCCCCGTGGGGTCGATCACATCAAGGGCATGGAGGTTCAGGGCGAACAGGGCGGGAACCAGGGTGAGCCAGGCGCACGCCCGGTACCGCGGAGGCTGACGTTTGCTTTTCATATGCTTGCTGGGAGAACCAGGCGGGTTGATGGTTGCATTGGGAAAAACGGGAACTGGCGCAGTTTGAGCCGTCTTGGACCGGCTCTGACGGCGGCCGGCCGCACCCGGGCCGGGCGGGTGGGCCCGGTGGCCACAGTGACGCACCTTCGAAGGAATGGACCGGCGTTCATGGTTTATTGTTTATACATATATACATTACAACCAACAAGGCAAGCTTTTTTTATCGCCACCCCGGCGTGAGCCACCGGCAACGAGGAGGAGGCTCCCGCCGGAAGGCGGGCAAACCGGGCCGTTTTGCTTCCCGCCGGCTGCCCCGCCCGGCCAATCAGGCAGCCTCGTCGGGGACACCCTGACAGCGGAGGTTCGATTAATTGTTCCTTTGCCAAAGAAACAGGATTCTGTAAACATTTGATCAAATGTTGAAATTGGATCATGACAGCCCGATCCCGTTGCGCGCCCAGGTCGAGCAGTTACTGCGGGAACTCATCCAAAAACCGGAATACCAGCAGGGCAGCCTGCTGCCCGACGAGGGCACACTGGCCCTGCAATTGGGAGTCAGTCGGGGCACCATCCGGTCCGGCATCAGCAAGCTGGTGTTTGAGGGGCTCCTGCAACGCAAAGCCGGCGTGGGCACCCGCGTGGCCAGCACGCACCTGGAATCCGGCATTTCCGCCTGGCGCAGCTTCACCCGTGAAATGGCCGCCAAGGGCATTACCGTGGAAAACTACCGTTTGAAGTATGAGTTAACCCCCGTCACCAAACCGGCCGCGCAGGGCCTGCAATTGGACCGCGACACCTACGCCTGGCGGCTGGAACGCGTGCGCGGCTGGAACCACCTGCCCATGCTCTACTCCGTCTCCTGGTTCCATCCCCGGCTCAATTTGAAAGGCAACGAAGACTTCAACAACCCGTTGTACGAAACCCTCGAGTCCACCACCGGCGTGCGCCCCAGTCGCGCCCGCGAAGAATTCACCGCCGTCACCTCGGACGCCCACCTTTCCAAGCTCCTCCAGACCCCCCGTAAGGCCTCCCTGCTGCTCCGCCGCCACCAGGTCTTCGACGTCGGTAGCCAACCCATTGAGTTTACCGAAGTCTATTACGTCAGTTCCCGCTTCACCCTCACCCTCGATCTCCGCCAAGGCTAGTCAAATCCCCAATCCAGAATGTAAGCTGTAGGTTACGACGGCTACGTCCCGGGAGACGGACGCGGCAAGTTTCCACCCCGCCTTGTTTCCATTTCCCAGTTACCGATCCCTTGGGCGTTGAAGGTTGAGCGTTGAATATTTTCGTCAGCGACGTTCCAAGTGCCGCTCCATATCCTCCAGGCTGATCCCTTTGGTCTCCGGCAGGAATTTGGCCACCAGGAAAAACTGGGCCACCATCATCAGGGCAAAAAAGCCAAATACGAGCGCGCCCGAGGCCCGGGCGACCACCGGGAATCCCCAGCCCACCGCAGCACACAACGCCCAGACCCAAAAACACGCCAAAGCCGATCCGGAGGCGCGCACGGCGTTGGGCAACAGCTCGTTGATGATCACCCAAACGACCGCGCCCTGTGAAAACGCGTGCGATCCCACCACGCCCATCATCGCCGCAATCACCAGCCAGCCGGGCGTGTGGGTGGCAAAGACCCAGGCCGCCAGCAGATGCGACAGCACCAAGGTCACCGACCCCACCAACAATAATGGCTTGCGCCCCACGCGGTCGATCAAAACCATGCCCACCAGCGTCATCACCAGGTTCGCCAGCCCCACAATCACCGACTCCATCAGCGCGCCGGCGCGGTCGGCTCCCGCCATGCGGAAGATATCCGTGGTGTAATAAATCACGGCGTTGATGCCATCGAGCTGGTTGAAGGTGGCCACCATGCCCACCAGCAGCAGCGGCTTGAGATATTTGCGCTGAAACAGCCGGTCGCCACCCACCCGCTTTTCAGAGGCCAATGACGCCTCAATCTCGCGGGTGGCCGCCGCCGGGTTGTCATGACCCAAACGACGCAGCACGGCTTCGGCGTCCGCCGGCCGCGCGCGCTTGACCAGCCAGCGGGGACTTTCCGGGACCGCCAGCGCCGACAGCAAAAACAACAGCGACGGCGCGGCCATCACCCCAAACATCCAACGCCACGCCGCCGGATCGTCGGCGCCGAGAAAATGGGCAATGAGATAATTCGATCCGTAGGCCAGCAGGATGCCGCCCACTATATTCAACTGGCTCACGCACACCAGGAAACCGCGTCGCCGGGCCGGGGCAATCTCGGAGATGTACATCGGGCACACCACCGACGCCGCGCCGATCGCCACGCCGCCGAGAAAGCGGAAGCACACCAGCGCATACCAATTCCACGCCAGGGCGCAGCCCGTGGCTGACACCAGAAAAAAGACCGCCAGCAGGGACAGGAGCGGTTTACGTCCCCACCAATCCGCCGGCCGGCCGGCGCCCAAGGCGCCCACCATGGTGCCAAACAAGGCGCTCGAAACCGTAAAGCCCAGCAGGTTGTCATTGAGCCCAAACGCCTGGCGCAACGCCTCGGTGATGCCCGAGATCACCGCCGTATCAAAGCCGAACAGCAGCGAGCCGAGCGCCGCCACCAGCGCGCTCAACAGCAGGCGTCCGCCCGCGGAACGGGAATCAACGACGCGCTCCGGCGCCGGCGCGGCCAGGGGGGTGTGCATGATGAGACTCTTTTTAAGGGAGTCCGCCCCCCGGAGGCAAGCACTTTGTATATTTGTTTATAAGAAGCAGCCAAGTCGGGTTTGCCGCGGGCCGTAAGCCACACCGATACCGTCGCGTCTTTGGTCATATTTGCCATCCAATGTAAACATTCGCACACGGACAAATCTCCGACAGGCCGTTTGTTTCGCCGGCGGTTGACCGTCAGGGCGGCTCTGAACATCTGCGCCAGCCATTGGCTTCAGTGAATAGGCGGTTTGCGGAGGCCCGATCCCTCGTAGAAATCGCCGTCGTCCTCGTAGCCGCTATAGTGTATGCACGTAATTTCGCTGAATTTTTTGAAGACGAAAACGAGCGCCGTCTTGGTCCCAACGGGACAGCCTGAAACTAGCCCGGCATTTCAATGCCGGGAACTGGTTTGCTATCGCCCGAAGTCCCGCAGGGACGGCTGAGTCGGGCGCTCGAATGGACGTGCCACCGCGAAATCCATTGGCCGCCGGTTCAGCCGTCCCGGCGGGACGGGGGCCGCAGTTGGTGATTTCCCGGCATTGAAATGCCGGGCTATTCTCGGGCGGTCCCGTGGGGACCAAGATACCGGCGACCCGCAGGCCGCCGGCACCCGGAGAACGGAACGCCGCCATCCTTACTGGCTCAGCGCGCGGGACGTATTGCGAAAGTGAAGGCCGAAGACGGACAGCGTCACGGCCAGCGGAAACAGCCGCGGGCGATGGAAGAACGTCCACGCCAGCAGACGCCAATATTGAATGCGTCCGCTGCCAAAAACGCCGAGCCGGAGATTGGCGCGGAGGAACGCCACGAAATAGCACCAATTGACCGGGCTGGAAACCTTGGGCCGCTTGTATTCGCGCAGAAAGGTCCGAATCCGCTGGTAATACGGGCCGGGCGCATAAATGTGCGACATGAGGTTCTGGTAGCCTTCGCGCAATTTTTCCCGGTTCATCCGCGGCACAAAGTTGGTGGTGCCGTCGAGATTGTTGCCCGAGGTCTGCCCCAACAGGCGCCCCTGGGCCTTTAGCCGCCTGTGCAGCTTGGTGCCGGGAATGGCCTGCAACATGCCCACCATGGCCGTGACAATGCCGCTCTTTTGGATGAAATCCCGCTGCTGGGCAAAAATGGTGGGCGTGTCGCTGTCGAACCCCACAATGAAGCCGCCTTGCACCTCCAAGCCGGCGCGCTGGATGCGTTTCACATCGGCCACCAGATCACGTTGCTGGTTCTGGCGCTTGTTGCACTCGGCCAAGCCCGCCGCCTCCGGCGTCTCGATGCCCACAAATACCTGGTTGAAACCCGCCTCGACCATCATCCGCATCAATTCCGCATCGTCGGCCAAATTGATGGACGCCTCGGTGAACAGCGGCATGCCCCGCCGGCCTTGCTGCCAACGAACCAGCGCGGGGAGCAGCTCGGTCTTGAGCACGTGCTTGTTGCCGATAAAATTGTCGTCCACAAAAAAGACCGCCCCGCGCCAGCCCGCTGCATACAGGCCGTCCAGCTCGGCGATGATTTGCGCCGTGGACTTGATGCGCGGCCGGTGCCCAAACATGGCGGTGATGTTGCAGAACTCGCAGTCGAACGGGCAGCCGCGCGAGTATTGCACACTCATCGAGGCGTAATGTTTCAATTCCGCCAGCTCCCACAACGGCGCCGGCGTCTGGCGCAGGTCGGGAAATTCGGATGACTCATACAGCCGCCGCGCGGCGTGACCCTCGAAATCCCGCAAAAATTCCGGCAGGGTCACCTCCGCCTCATTCAACACAAAATGGTCCACCAGGGGAAATTGTTCATGGCCCAGCGTGAACAGCGGCCCGCCCGCCACAATCGTCTTGCCCGCCGCATGGCACCGGGCGATGAGTTCGTGCGCCGACTCCTGCTGGGCAATCATGGCGCTGATGAAGACCACGTCCGCCCACGCCAAGTCCTTTTCGCGTAGCTTCCGGACATTCACGTCCACGAGGCGTTTCGACCATTCGGTGGGCACCATCGCCGCCACAGTCAACAGACCCAGCGGTGGCAGCGACGCTTTTTTCCCGATGAATTTTAAGGCGTGTTTGAAACTCCAAAACGTATCCGGAAATTCCGGATACAACAACAAGACGTTCATATTATGGTCCAATCCAGAGATTGGAGGGGTAGTCTATCAGAGTTTGGGCTTTTCAATAACTCAAATTGATCCGCCCCGACGGTCAACCGCCAACGGAGGCCATGGACCGATTCGGCTCTTCCAGTCCGGCCTCAATCATCCGGGCCGGCAGTTCGGGTTTGCGCGTCAAAGTCCGCCGGCGAAACGGACTGACCAGCAGGGCGAGGAGGTCGGCCGTCTTCATGTGGCCGCCAAAATCGCGCAGGAGTCGCCAGGTGCGGATCGGGCGCTTAATAATCCGGTGAAGGAATAGTAGACCGTAGCCCTTGGCCCGCAGCCGGTTCACCTGGGCGCTGGGCAGCGTGGTAGGATCGATGTCCGAGCACTTGAACCATTTGTGCCAATCCCGCCCGTCGTCGATGATTCCGCGCGTCTCATATTCCCGCCAGAGCGGCGTGCCACGATAGGCGCACAGGCGGTTGAAGCAGAACGTGTCCAGTTCCAACCGGGCCGCGAAGCGGAAACTTTCCAGGATGTCCGCCTCGGTTTCATCCGGTGAGCCCACGACAAAAAACCCGTGAACCCGGGCGATCCCCTGCCGCTTGGCTTCGCGAACCGCGTTCTCCACCTGGGCGGGGGTCTGCCGCTTGTTGAGCCGCTTCAGCACCTTTTGCGAACCCGCCTCTATGCCAAAGGCGAGGAAACTGCAGCCGGCCTCGCGCATGAGCGGCAGTTGGTCAATACCCACCGAATCCACCCGCCCTTCGCAACCCCAGCGCAGCTTCAATTTCCGGTCGATCATCCCCCGGCAGATCTCGCCAATGCGCTTCTGGTTGATCAGAAAATGGTCGTCCGTCAGGTAAATGGAGCGATAGCCCTGGTCGTTGAGTTCCTGCAACTCGCCCAGGACATGCGCGGGCGATCGGCTGCGCCATTTCCCCTCCCCCAGTGCCGGAATGCCGCAATAGATGCAGGAGTAGGGACAGCCGCGCGAGGTCTGCACGGTGCAGAATTTATCCAGCGAAAGCACCGCCGGCAAATCCAGCGGGAGCGACTCGATGTAATCAATGGGCAGACTGGTCCGGTCAGGATACGGATACCGGTCCAAGTCTTGCAGCAGCGGCCGTGCGGCATTCCGGATCGTTTTCCCGGCCTGACGCCACACCAGCCCCGCCACCGAACCGGGATCGCCGAGGTGGTCCAAATAATCGGGCAGCAGTTCTTCGCCCTCACCCACCGCCACGCTATCGATGTCCGGGCAATCTTCCACCATGCGGTCCGCGTTCAGGGTGGCGAAGGCCCCGCCCACGATGATCGGTATTTGCGGAGCCTCTGCCTTCAGCCGCCGCGCCATGTCCTTGGCGTTGGGATAAGTGGTGGTGGAGAGAAAGGAAAGGCCGATGACGTCGGGATGCTCCCGGGCCACCGCTTGGGCGATGTGTTCCGCTTTCATCTCCGGGTGGGCCGTGTCAAACATCCGGACCTGATGCCCGTGCTGGCGCAGGACCGGTGCCAGTGTCTGGATTCCCAAGGGCGGAAACGCCATCACTTTGATTCGTCCTTCAGTGGACTTGGTCCGGTCCAGTTCCTTGGGCAGTACCCGGCAGAAATTGTCGTCGCCCACATGAACGAGAAACACATTCATCGCTTTACCCTCGTTTGACTGCGTTATTGTGCCCGCTCGAACTCGAGCTGCCAGCTCCGAATTCTCGCGAGTGGTCTGTTTATCATTAGAAGCATAAACCCGGCGCGTTGGGCGCGCCATGGGGTGTTCACCCCATATCCAAGGGGGAGGCGCAAATGGCGGCCCCGGGACCATCGCGAGCAGCGGGCGGCTGACCATCCTGTAGCGCCCTGCTTCGCCGCGCTTTACAGCCCCCGTCATACCGTTTTAACATTCGGGAGCTCACAACTTATGTCCAAAGCCTTCGCCATCCCGTTTCTCCTCGTGCTCGGTCTGTTTGCCGCCGGAGCCAACCTCGGGGCCGCCGATGCCGCCCCCCAACACACTTTCGCCATCGGCCCCACGGATTTCCTGCTCGATGGCAACCGCTTCCAGATTCGTTGCGGCGAGATCCACGCCGCCCGCGTGCCCCAGGAATACTGGCGTCACCGGCTGCAAATGGCCAAGGCCATGGGCCTGAACACCGTCTGCGCCTATCTCTTTTGGAACCAGATCGAGCCGCGCGCTGGCCAGTTCGACTGGAGCGGACAGGCCGATGTCGCCCAGTTCTGCCGCCTCGCGCAGGCCGAGGGCTTGTATGTCATCCTGCGGCCCGGACCTTATGCCTGCGCCGAATGGGAAATGGGCGGCACGCCCTGGTGGCTCTTGAAAAACGACGGCATCCAGTTGCGCAGCCGTGATCCGCGCTATTTAGGCCCCGCCCAAAAATATCTGCAGGAGGTCGGCCGCGTGCTCGGCCCGCTCCAAATCACCCACGGCGGCCCCATCATCATGGTCCAGGTGGAAAACGAATACGGCTTCTTCGGCAAGGACACGCAATACGTGGACAGCGTTCGCCAAGCCCTCGTGGACGCCGGCTTCGACGTGCCCCTGTTCCAATGCAATCCCCCGGACGAAATGCAAAACGGGTTGCTCACCAATCTCTTTCAAGCGGGCAATTTCGGCAGCGACCCGGAAAAGAATTTCGCCAAGGTCAGAAAATTCCAGCCGACCGGTCCGCTGATTTGCAGCGAATTCTATCCCGGCTGGTTCGACACCTGGGGCCAGCCGCATCACCTCGGCAACGCCCCGCAATACCTGGCCGACCTCGACTACATGCTCGCGCACGACGCGTCTTTCAGCGTCTACATGGTCCATGGCGGCACCACCTTCGGCCTGTGGTCGGGCTGCGACCGGCCCTTCAAACCAGACACGTCCAGCTACGATTACGATGCCCCGATCAGCGAAGCTGGCTGGGCCACACCCAAGTTCTTTCAAACCCGCGAACTGTTCGCCAAGTATCTTCTCCCGGGCGAAAAACTGCCGCCCGTGCCCGCCGCCAACCCCGTCACGTCTTTTGCTGCCGTCACGTTGAAGGAAGCAGCGCCACTGTGGGCCAACTTGCCTGCCGCCCGGCCGGATGATTCCCCGCGCTCCATGGAGGCGTACGACCAGGGCTACGGCTGCATTTTGTACCGCACCCAATTGCCGGCGGGACCGGCGGCGCTGCTCACCGCGGCAGCCATCCATGATTTCGGCTACATCTTCCTCGACGGCCAGCGCATCGGCATCCTCGATCGCCGCGCCGCCGGCGCCAAACTCACGGTCCCCGACCGCACCCAAGCCGCCCAACTCGATATCCTGGTGGAACCCATGGGCCGCGTGAATTTCGGACCTGAAATGGCCGATCACAAAGGCCTCATCGCCCCGGTGGCTTTCGGCGGCCAACCGCTGTCCGGTTGGCAAATCTACAACCTGCCGCTCGATAACCCAATGCTGGCCGGGCTGAAGTTCTCCGCGCCAGCCCCTGCCACCAACACGCCCGCGTTTTGGCGCGGCACCTTCCACTTGGACAAGGCGGCCGACACCTTCCTGGACCTGCACCATTGGGGCAAAGGCGATTTGTGGGTCAACGGCCATTGCCTCGGCCGCTTCTGGAACATCGGCCCCACCCAGACCGCCTACACCCCCGGCTGCTGGCTGCACGCCGGCGACAACGAAGTCCTCCTCCTCGATGTGCTGGGGCCGGACACCCCTGAAATCGCCGGCTTGGAAAAACCGGTCCTTGATGAGTTGCATCCGGAAAAGGACTTTGCGCAAACGCACCGCCCGCCGGTCACCCTGCACTTGGATTCAGTCACCCCGGCCCTGTCCGCCCAATTCGCCGCGGGCGCCGACACGCAGGTAATCAAATTCCCGACCCCGGCCACCGGACGCTACTTCTGCCTGGAATCACTCTCCGCCTGGGACGGCAAGCCCTACGCGGCCGTGGCTGAACTGGATTTGCTGGATACCGAAGGCAAACCGATCAGCCACGACGGTTGGACGGTCGCCTACGTGGACAGTGAAGAACGCACCGCCGAGGACGGCACCGCCGAGAATGCCATCGACGGCCAGACGGCCAACTACTGGCATACCGAGTGGAAGGCCGCCTCGCCCAATCATCCCCACCAGCTCATCCTCGACTTGGGCAAAGCGCAAACCCTGTCCGGCTTCCGCTATGTGCCGCGCCAAGGCAAGGAAACCGGCCGCATCAAGGACTATCGCATCCTGGTGGGCGACGGCCTGATCACCCGGTAAAAGCCGGCACAGTCAAACGACTGCTTCTGATCATTGTTAGCCGGTCAAATATCTTTGCCTGGTGGCCAAAAAATGTTTGGCATCAGGCAATTTCTGTCTGATTGTATTGCCTGTTATGGATGTGCTCACCCTTTCGCGGATACAGTTCGGCGCCACGATTGCCTTCCACTATATCTATCCCCCGTTGAGCATCGGGCTGGGGCTGTTGCTGGTGATCATGGAGGGGCTCTGGCTCAAGACCGGCAATAACCTGTACCACCAGATGGCGCGGTTTTGGACGCGGGTCTTTGCGCTCACCTTCGCCATCGGCGTGGCCACGGGCATTGTGATGGAGTTTGAGTTCGGCACCAACTGGGCCACGTATTCGCGCTTTGTGGGCGACGTTTTCGGCAGCGCGCTGGCGGCCGAGGGCATCTTCGCCTTTTTCCTGGAATCGGGATTTCTGGCCGTGCTGCTGTTCGGCTGGGAGAAGGTCGGCCGCAAAACCCACTATTTCTCCACCTGCATGGTGTGCCTGGGCGCCCATTTCAGCGCCGTGTGGATCGTGGTGGCCAACTCCTGGATGCAGACGCCGGCAGGCTATCACCTCGTCACCCACGGCCTGCAGACGCGGGCGGAGATCACGGATTTCTGGCAACTGGTCTTCAACCCGTCCACGCTGCAGCGGCTCGGCCACACCGTTTGCGGCGCGTGGTGCGCGGGCGCGTTCCTGGTGATCAGCGTCAGCGCCTGGTACCTGCTTCGCGGCCGGCACGTGGAGTTCGCGCGCCAATCGCTCAAGTTCGGCCTGCTCGTGGCCCTGGGCGCCTCGCTGTTGCAGGCCGTCACCGGGCATATCAGCGCCCAGGGCGTGGCCAAAAATCAGCCGGCCAAACTGGCGGCGTTTGAAGCACTTTACAACACCACGTCCAACGCGCCCCTGGTCATCCTCGGATACGTGGATGAAAAAAATCAGCGGGTGGTCGGACTCGCCGCGCCGGAAATGCTGAGCTTCCTGGCCCACAATGATCTTCACGCCCCGGTTATCGGCCTGAATGATTTCAAGCCGGAAGACCGCCCACCTGTGACCCCGTGCTTCCTGTTCTTTCACGGGATGGTGGGCCTGGGAATGGCCATGATCGGCATCGCCGGGCTGGGTTTCCTGTACTTCCACCACGGCTCGCTGCCGCAGCGCCGCTGGCTGCTGTGGCTGCTCGTGTTTTCCGTGCTGCTGCCGCAAATGGCCAACCAATTGGGCTGGTTCGCGGCCGAGGTGGGCCGCCAACCGTGGATCGTCTATGGCGTCATGCGCACGCCCGAAGGCCTTTCCGCCGTGGTTCAGGCCCATACCGTGGTGGCCTCCCTGATCCTGTTCACCCTCATTTATTTCCTGCTCTTCGCCGTCTTTCTCTATCTGCTCAATGACAAGATCCAGCACGGCCCCCATGCGGACGACCTGATTCCGGCCGGCAAGCTGGCGCTGCCCATCTCCCAGCCACCCACGCACGAAAGCAAATGAACGCGTTTCACCTAGACCTGAATTCCATCTGGTTCCTGCTCGTCGGCGTCCTGTTCACCGGCTACGCCATGCTCGACGGTTTTGACCTCGGCATCGGCGCGCTCCATTTATTCACCAATAAGGACGACGAGCGGCGCCTCCTGATCAACTCCATCGGGCCGGTCTGGGACGGCAACGAAGTCTGGCTGGTGACCGGCGGCGGCGCGCTGTTTGCCGCCTTTCCGGACGTTTATGCCACGGTCTTCTCTGGCTTTTATCTCGCCCTGATCCTGCTCTTGGCGGCCTTGATTTTCCGGGCGGTGGCGATCGAGTTTCGCAGCAAGCAGCCCATGCGCTGGTGGCGGCAAATGTGGGACGTCAGCTTTGCTGGCGGCAGCGTCCTGGCCGCCCTGCTCATCGGCGTGGCCCTGGGCAACATCGCCTGGGGCGTGCCGCTGGATGAACACGGTGAGTTCGCCGGTACGTTTTTGGGCCTGCTCACGCCTTATCCGCTGCTGGTGGGGCTCACCACCGTGGCGCTGTTCATGATGCATGGCGCGATCTACGGCGTCATGAAAACCGAGGGCGAGCTGCACGATAAACTGCGCGAATGGACCCGGCGCTGCACCATCTTCTTCGTCATTTGCGCCGTGACCCTCACCATGGCCACGTTGTTGTATGTGCCGCACATGGCGGCCCGGCTACGCGCCAATCCCTGGTTGTTCAGCGTGGCACTGTTGAACATGCTTGCCATCGCCAACATCCCCCGCGAGTTTCACCACGGCCGCGACCGCCAGGCCTTTCTCTCATCTTGCGGCGCCATCGTCACGCTCATGGCCCTCTTCTCGATCAATATTTTTCCGTATCTGGTTTTCAGTCCGCAAGCTCCGGAACACAGCCTCACCATATACAACGCCGCCTCCTCCACCCGCACCCTGGGCATCATGCTGGTGATCGCCGGCATCGGCGTGCCGGCCGTCCTGGCCTACACCGTGTGCATCTATTGGATCTTCCGCGGCAAGGTGAAACTCGACCGGTTGAGCTACTGATTGACAGCCCGCATGGCCCGGGTAATAGTGGGGACGAACCAGCGCCGGTCGAACCTCCGGCCCACTACCAGCCGCCATTTCAATGACGTTCCCCGCCTCGAATCAATCATGAGTCTGCCCTACGAAGAAATCCTGGAAGGCGCCACGTTGCCGCGCTCCGCGCCCGGTGACCGCCACGAACAAATCTGCCGCCGCCTCCACCGTGAGATGGCCGCCGGTATCCACGGTCTCACCACCACCCAATTGCTCGCCCCCCGCACCCGCGTACAAGTTTCCCGGACCACCGCCCTGGCGCCGGATCTCGCCCTGGTCACCGCCGCGAGCGGCCGCCTCTTCCTGGCCGTCGAGATCATCAGCCGCGACGACCATCAGAACGACACCGTAACCAAAAAGGAGATCTACGAACAAATCCGCGTCCCCCGCCTTTGGATGGTGGACCCGCGCTACGACAACGTGGAGGTGTATCACAGCTTCGAATTCGGCCTCAAACTGCATGGCATCCTCGCCGGGCGCGAGCTCCTCGCCGACCGGCTCATTCCCCAGTTCCAGCTCGCCGTGGCCGATTTGTTCGCGGCCGCTTAATGGTGTTTAAGGAACAGAATACCGTCAGCAAGTTTTACTTCGCCGGCGTGACTTTCGGGCTGAAACCGTATTCCTTCAAAAACTCCTCCCGGGGCGCCCGGATATCCACACGCCGTCGCGTGTACGGATTCTCAAACGCCAGCCCCACCGCCCGCAACCCAAGCTCCACACCTCTCTCGTAGCGTCCATAAACGTCGTCCCCCACGATGGGTAAATTGCACGCCGCCAGGTGGACGCGAATCTGGTGCGTCCGGCCGGTCGAAGGCTTGGCTTCAATCAGAGCCCACTTACCCCGCCGCTCCAGCACCTTGAAATCCGTGTCCGCACTCTTGCCGTTATGATTATCCACGCGCATGCGGGCGACGCGCTGGGGATCGGGGCTGAGTTTGAACCGGCACGTCCATTCGGTCCCGGTCGGTTCGCCCTCCACGACCGCCAGGTAAGTCTTCTCTACGAGCCGCCCCTCGAACAATTCGGACATCACCTTCACCGCGCCTGCGCTCTTGGCAAACAGCAGCACGCCGCTGGTATCCGCATCCAACCGGTGAACGTACCGGAGAAATTTCAACCCGCGCGACTTCGCCCAGTAATCGCCGCCCGCAATCGAGGACAGGATGGCCGCCTGGAGATTGTACGAGGTCTTTTGCCATTCGGTGGGCACCAGCATCCAGCCGCGGGGCTTGTCAATGGCCAGCACCGAGCGATCCTCGAACAGGATCGGTATCGGCTCGCAGCCGGGGAGTTCAATAAAGTTAGGTTTGGACATTTTAAATCAAGGTTGCGCGTAATACTCGCCCGACTGCCGGTCAAACGACGGCATAGACAAGGCGTAGGAACCCGCCCCCGCGGGCACCGTCACTTGGGCGCTCAAAATGGAACCCCAGGCCGGCAGCAGGCAGGCGCCCAGCCCATACCAACGGCCTGCGGCGCCACCACGGCGTCCTCTGATTATTTCGAGCAAAGTCATGCGCAGGCCAAATGTACGCGAAATTTTGGATTCGGCAGGCCTTTTTCTGGCGCGATGGCCAGTCGCGCGGCGAACGCGCCAGCGTCGTCGGAGTGCGGTGGCCCTCCATCTTTGGCACTCATTCCCCATTTGCCAACCAGAGCGATCATGGTTGGTTCGGTCGGGCCGCCTCTTTGCGCGAGCCGGGAGACGCCCGCCAATAGCTGGGCCCGGGGCAAATCCATTCACTCGCTGGTTAGCAATACCCGTGCTGGGCCACAGCGCCGGAGGGACGGGCGCACTCCAGGACGCTGGGGCGCTTTACGAGCGCCCCTTGAGTCACGTCGCGCTGAGACGTGCGGGCGTGGCGGAAGCGGCCTTTCGTCTTGGAGCGTACGGTGAGGTGAAGGTTGGCTCAAAATCACGTCTCAGCGGCCGAGGACAGCCGCGGACCGGCTGCGCACTTCCCAACCGGTCACCTGCCCTGCGCCACCTCCGGAATTCCCCTTGCACTCGTCCGGCAGCGATTTAGCATCGTATAACCATGAAAACAAC
>Ga0181535_10002257_pt1 | contig 23893 bp, 20 predicted proteins | sample PEATcosm2014_Bin_44_FD_119774 | JGI IMG/M metagenome (GOLD analysis project Ga0181535, IMG submission 119774) | Peatland microbial communities from MTU Mesocosm Facility, Houghton, MI, USA - PEATcosm2014_Bin17_30_metaG | ecosystem: Environmental > Terrestrial > Soil > Wetlands > Peat | place...
CGGTGGGTCGGCGCAAGAACTCGGAACCCGTGGTGGGTCGCGGCGAACCGGCGGGGCCGCAACGAGCGATCCCAAAGCCCCCGGCAGGGAATCCTGGAAAGGGACGTAAGGTCCAAACTGCAGGGCCGGGCTGAGCCCGGCCATGAAGTCCTGGCTTCGGTGCGGGAGCCTAGAAGTAGCTGCGGGTTTCGAGCTCCCGGTTCATCCGCCGCACCAGCAGCGGGCCCTCGAAGATCAGCGAGGAATAGATCTGCACCAGCGCGGCGCCTTCCTGCAGGATCTGGGCGGCATCCTCGCCCGAGCCGATGCCGCCGCAGGCCATCAGCCCCAGCGGGGCCGGCAGGCGATGCAGGATCCGGCGCTGGATGTTCAGGGCCTTGACCTTGAGGCCGCGCCCGGAAAGGCCGCCGTCGCCCAGGGCCGCCACCTTGGCCCGGTTCAGCTCGGAGACGATGCCGCGGTCCAGGGTGGTGTTGGTGGCGATCACGCCGTCGACGCCGCTGGCCACCAGCACGTCCAGGGTGGCGTCCAGTTCCGGGAAGGCGAGGTCGGGGGCCAGTTTCACCAGCAGCGGCTGGCGTTCCAGGCCCATCTCCCGGCGCAGCGCCAGCATGCCGGCGAGCAGGGGCTTGAGCGCTTCCGGCGCCTGCAGGTTGCGCAGGCCCGGGGTGTTGGGCGAAGAGATGTTCAGTGCGACGTAGTCCACCAGCGGGGCCAGCACCCGGAAGGCGGCGCGGTAGTCGTCCAGGGCCGCGGCCTCCTCGGTGGTCTTGTTCTTGCCGATGTTGCCGCCCACCACCAGCCCGTCGGGCCGGTTGCGCAGGCGCCGGGCCACCGTGTCCATGCCCTCGGAATTGAAACCCATGCGGTTGAGGATCAGGCCTTCCTCCGGGAACCGGAACAGCCTGGGCTTGGGGTTGCCGGGCTGGGGCCGCGGCGTCACCGTGCCGATCTCCACGAAGCCGAAGCCCAGCGCCTTCCACAGCGGCAGCAGCTGGGCGCCCTTGTCCAGGCCCGCGGCCAGGCCGATGGGTGAGCGGAACTTGAGGCCGAAGGCCTCCCGGGCGACGGCCGGGTCCGGCCGGCCCAGGAGCCCCTGGAGCAGCCCCGGCAGGCCGGGCAGGCGCTGGGTCAGGCCGCCCAGGAAGAAGCAGAGCCCATGCGCGGTTTCCGGATCGAACCGGAACAGCAGGGGGCGCAGAAGGCGGTAGGGATCCAGGGAATCGGTCATGGGCTTTCGTCCGGGATGATTGAAATTGCGATGAAGCCCTAGCATAATCGCATTTCTGCTGGCCTTGATCCCTGGGGGATCCCTTCGCCGAGGTGCCCATGCGTTACCTGATCACCAACCTGCCACTGGAACTGGGAGAGGAACGCAAACCGCTGGATGCCATCCTGGCGTGCGTATTGGGCGGCGGTCCGGAGGAATACCGGGAGCCCAGCCTGGAGCGGCTCAGCCTGGACGCGCGGCACAAGGGTTCGATGCGCTTCCTGGCGGCCCTGGCCTTCCGCACCGGCCGGCCCATGGCGGGGCTGCCGCTGCCGCCCGGCACCCGGCTGGAACCCGCGGCGCCGCCGGTGTCCTGGTCGGTGGCGCCGCCCCCGGGCCGGCCCCGGGTGGTGATCGTCGGCAGCGGCCCGGCCGGCACCTTCTGCGCCCTGCGCCTGCTGGACTACGGCATCGAACCGGTCCTGCTGGAGCGCGGGGCGCCCATGAGCGAGCGGGTGCGGGCGGTGGCCGGCCTGTGGCAGGACGGCGTGCTGGACCCCAGCGCCAACGCCCAGTTCGGCGAAGGCGGGGCGGGCACGTTCAGCGACGGCAAGCTGACCACCCGCATCGGCCATCCGGCCATCCGCTACGTGCTGGAGACCTTCGTCCGGTTCGGCGCCAATCCCAAGGTGATGTACCTGGCCCGGCCGCACGTGGGCACCGACGTGATCCGCAAGTGCTCGGTGCTGATCCGCAAGGATGCCGAGGCGCGCGGCGCCGTCTACCGGTTCCGCGCGCCGCTGGCGGACCTGCGCTTCCGGGACGGCGCGGTGGCGGCGGCGGTGCTGGCCTCGGGCGAGGAGATCGCCTGCGACGCCCTGGTGCTGGCGCCCGGGCACAGCGCCCGGGACACCCTGGAGATGCTGCACCGGCACGGCGTCGCCATGCGCCAGAAGCCGTTCGCCATGGGCGTGCGGGTCGAGCATCCGCAGGACCTGGTGGACCGCGCCCAGTACGGTCCGAACCAGGGCCACCCCAGCCTGGCCCCGGCCGACTACAAGCTGATCTGCAACCTCGGCCCGGCCCGGGCGGCCTATTCCTTCTGCATGTGCCCCGGCGGCGAAGTGATCCAGTGCGCCTCCGAGCCGGGCGGGGTGGTGGTGAACGGCATGAGCAACGCCAGGCGCGATTCGGGCTTCGCCAATTCCGGGCTGGTGGCCAAGGTCAACACCGCCGACTTCCAGTCCGACCACCCGCTGGGCGGCATGTACTTCCAGCGCAAGTGGGAGCAGGCCGCGTTCCGCGCCGCCGGCGAGACCTACGGCGCCCCGGCCACCAGTGTCCAGGATTTCCTCCGGGGCAAGGCCTCGGGCCAACTGCCGGCCACCAGCTTCCGGCCGTTCGCGGTGCCCGCCGACATCACCACCTGCCTGCCCGGGTTTGTCCAGGAGCAGTTGCGTTCGGCCATTCCCGATTTCGACCGCAAGCTGCACGGCTTCACCAGCCGCCAGGCCCTGCTGCTGGCGATCGAAAGCCGCACCAGCAGCCCGGTGCAGCTGCTGCGCGGGGAGAACGGCGAATCGCTCAGCCACCCGGGCCTGTTCCCCTGCGGCGAGGGCGCCGGATTCGCCGGCGGCATCACCTCGGCGGCGGTGGACGGCATCCGGGTGGCGGAATGGATCGCCCGGAAGGCGGGGGCCCCGGCCTTCCTGCCGTTCGAGCGGAACGTGAAGGCCGGGGAGTACGCCACGGAGTACTGATTTCCGATGCAACGCCGGAAAGCCGATACCATGGATGGGAGCGGCCAGCCATCCCCGGGGCCGCTCCCCTTTTGTGACGGACCCATGGACCTACTGGACGAAATCAAGCGCCGGCGCACCTTCGCCATCATCAGCCACCCCGACGCGGGCAAGACCACCCTCACCGAAAAACTGCTGCTCTACAGCGGCGCCATCGACCGGGCCGGTTCGGTCAAGGGCCGGGAAGGCTCGGGCCATGCCCAGTCGGACTGGATGGCCATCGAGCAGGAGCGCGGCATCTCGGTCACCTCCGCCGCCATGCAGTTCGAGTACCAGGATCACGTCATCAACCTGCTGGACACCCCCGGCCACCAGGACTTCAGCGAGGACACCTACCGGGCCCTCACCGCCGCCGACAGCGTGGTGATGCTGCTGGATTGCGCCAAGGGCGTGGAAGAGCAGACCAAGAAGCTGTTCCGGGTGGCCAGCGAGCGCAAGCTGCCGATCTTCACCTTCGTCAACAAGCTGGATCGTCCGGGCCGGGAGCCGGTGGAGCTGATCGACGAGGTGGAGGAGCTGTTCGGCCTGCACGCCGTGCCGATGACCTGGCCGATCGGCTCCGGGACCGACTTCAAGGGCGTCTACGTGCGCGCCACCGGCCAGATCCAGGTGTTCGAACGCACCAAGGCCGGGCGCAAGGCCCGGGTGGCGGGGCAGGGCAGCCTGGAGGACCCCGAGATCCAGGCCCTGCTGTCCAGCCAGGAACTCAAGCAGCTGCGGGACGACATCGAGCTGATGGACCACGTGCTGCCGCCCTTCGACCGGGAGGCATTCCTGGCCGGGCGCCAGTCGCCCATGTTCTTCGGCAGCGCCATCAACAACTTCGGCATCGCCGAATTCCTGGACGAGTTCCTCGACATGGCCCCGGCGCCCCATGCCCGGCCCCTGGCCGGCGGCGGCGAGATCGGGGTGGACGCCCCGTTCACCGCCTTCGTGTTCAAGGTCCAGGCCAACATGAACAAGGCGCACCGGGACCGGGTGGCCTTCGCCCGGATCGTTTCCGGCCACTTCGAACGCGGCATGGACGCCCTGCACGTGCGCGGCAAGAAGGAGATCAAGCTGAACTACCCGCACATGTTCTTCGGCCGGGAGCGGCTGATCGTGGACGAGGCCTACCCCGGGGACATCCTGGGCCTGATCAACCCCGGCCTGTTCCGCATCGGCGACGTGCTTTCCGCCGCCGGCCCGGTGGAATTCGACGCGGTGCCGCGGTTCTCCCCGGAGCAGTTCTCCTCGGTGCGGCTGGCCGATCCCGGCGGGCGCAAGGGGTTCCTCAAGGGCGTCCAGCAGATCGCCGAAGAGGGCGTGGTGCAGGTGTTCTGGCCCAAGGGCGGCGCGCCACTGCCGATCCTGGGCGCCGTGGGCCGGCTGCAGTTCGAAGTGCTCCAGCACCGGCTCAAGAACGAATATGCCTGCCCGGTCATCATGGAGCCGCGGCATTTCCAGATGGCCCGCTGGCTCCAGGGCGGCTGGCCCGAGCCCAGCCGGTTCTGGGGAGAACTGGTTGAGGATTCCGAACGGAATCCGGCTATCCTGTTCGAGAACGATTGGCAGCGCCGCACCACCGCGGAGAAGAACCCGGATCTGATCTTCCTCGATCATCCGGCCTGAAGCCCCTTTCTTCTGTGTTCAAATTCCTTAGCTTCTGCCCCCTTCCATCCGATAGATCTCGCAACGGGAGCATTCCATGCGCCAGGAAATCAAACCGGAGGACCTCATCGTCACGGAACAGGACGGAACGCGCCGGATCAACCACGACGTGCTGGAGTCCTACGGCCTGTTCAACCTGCCCAAATCCATCATGCGCAGCGCCCTGATGGTCTACTACGACAACGCCGCCCGCCAGGGCCGGTTCGCCGCCCAGACCGTGCGCACCTTCATCGGCCTGGCCAGCGCCATCACCCGCTTTCCCAAGCAGGTGGCCATCAACTTCACCCGCGGCGCGGCCTACCGGCGCAACATGCGGATGTTGCGCCGGTTCAGCCGGTAGCATTCTCCTTTTTGGAAGGAGAACTTGCCTTCGTATTCTCCTTATGAAAAGGAGAGTATTAGATATGCCGGGCGATCTTCATCAGGGCGTCGGACAAGGGGACGCCGGTGGCGGTGGCGTTCCGGGTGTCGATGACCACCACGGGCTTGCCGTGCTCGCGGGTGATCAGGATGCTGGCCCCTTCCTTGAGGCTGGCCGGATCCGCGCTCACCACCAGCTTGCCCTCGGCCTGGTACGCCTTGAGCTGGGCCAGATTGGCGGCCCAGGCCACCGGGGCCTTGGCGTCCGGGGAAAGGCCGTCCTTCTTCAACTGCATCGCTTCATCGATGTCCCGGCAGGCGATCCGCCCGGGGGCCCCGGCGGCGCTGGAAATGACCCGGAGGAAGGGGCTCAATTCGCCGGGCGTGATTTGCTCCGCAGTGGACAGGCTGAGGAGGATGGCAAAGGCTGGAAGGAAGGACGGCATCGGGGCTCCGCAGTGGATCTTCTCTACGCTACCGTTCAGCCGTGAATTCCATGTGACGGCATGCTCCGATCGGTCCTACCAACCGGACTGGCTGCCTCAACCGGCCGATGCCTTTGATCGTGAAATGGTCATGAGCTGGTGGCCCAACCCACGGTGTGCCCGGCACGCCCTACTTCCGGCGCTCCGGTTCGGGCGGCTCGGCCCACTTGGGGTGCAGGCAATGGAGGCAGCTGCGTGTGAACAGGTTGCGGCGCCGGCCATTGTGGGCGAAGGATTCGCCGCACTTCGGGCAGGGGAAATCGGCCAGCGGCGCGCTGCCCCATGCCAGCAGGCCGACGCACAGGGCCAGGCCGATGTAGAACGGCTGCACGGCATGCTGGGCGCGGGCGATGCAGGCACCGGTGATGAACACCGCCAGCCCGGCCAGGATGGACCCGAGCAGCAGCCGCCGCCTTTGCCGGTAGTTCTGCCATGGGTCTGGGTTCTTGGCCATGTGGGACCTTGTCGAGGCAAGGCGCCAGAGTGGATCGCCTGGTTCCAGGCTAGCAGGTCTGGAGCTCCTCCCCCCACGGCATCAGGAACGCTCCGGAATCACCCTGGAACAGGGACACCGCGCCGGCCTCCAGGCGGATCGAGCGGCCCTCCAGGGGAACCCGGAAGCCCCGGAGGGCGGCCTGCAGCTGGCTGGCCTGGGTCGGGGTGATGGCCGCGGCCTCGCCGATGGTCTCCGATACGAAACAGAGGGCGCGGGGCTCCCTGGCCGCCGGTTCGGGGAAGGCGATCTCCCCTTCCTCCACGCCCAGGGTCATCAGGACGGTTCGCAACCGCAGTGCTTCGTTCCATGGATTCCGGAATGTCTCCATTTCACCCCCGAGGGGAAACGGTCGCGGCGCGGTCCCATCCCCTTGCAGGGAAAGGTAGCAATGCCGGCGGAATGGTTAAATTGCGGAGTTCATGATCCTGAACTCCGGACCCGTGCCTGCCTGCGCGCCGGCGGCCGGAGGGAGACCCTGGCCCTGTGCGGCGACCGGATAAAACCGTTCGTCCCGGCGGGAATAATTATTTTCGTACGCCCTCAGAACAGCGGGTGGATCAGCCGCAGCACCCCGGCGGCGATCATGAAGCTGCACGGGATGGTCAGGATCCAGGCCACGAAGATGTTCCCGGCCACGCCCCAGCGCACCGCGGAGGCGTTCATGCTGGCGCCCACGCCCATGATGGCGCCGGTGATGGAGTGGGTGGTGGAGACCGGGATGCCCAGGTGGGCGGTGGTGAACAGCACCATGGCCGCCGCGGTTTCCGCCGCGAAGCCGTGGATCGGGCGCAGCTTGACGATCCTGTGGCCCATGGTCCGGATGATGCGCCAGCCGCCGCTGGAGGTGCCGAAGGCCATCATGCTGGCGCAGCCGATCTTCACCCATAGCGGCACGGCCACCATGTGGCCCGGGACGATGGCGAGCTTGCCGTACATGATGAGGGCGAGGCAGATGACCCCCATGGCCTTCTGGGCGTCGTTCTGCCCGTGGGTGAAGGCCATGGCGCTGGCGGACAGCAGCTGCAGCTTGCGGAAGGCCACGTTCACCTTGCGCTGGGCCATGTTCCGGCAGATCCGCAGGATGATGAGGATGAGCACCATGCCGGCGAGGAAGCCGAGGATCGGCGAGATGATGATGAAGGCGGCGATCTCCTCCAGCTTGTGCAGGTGCAGGGCGCCCACCCCGGCGTGGGCCACCACGGCGCCGGCCAGGCCGCCCATGAGGGTGTGGCTGGTGCTGGAAGGAATTCCGAAGTACCAGGTGCCCAGGTCCCACAGGATGGCGGAGGTGAGGGCGGCGATGATCACTTCCGGAACGATGAAGTGCACGTCCGCCAGGCCCGAGGCGATGGTGGTGGCCACGTGGGTGCCCAGGAGGGCACCGCCGAAGTTCAGGCAGGCGGCCATCATGATGGCGTTCCGGGCCGACATGACCCCGGTGGAGACTACCGTGGCGATGGCGTTGGCGGTGTCGTGGAAGCCGTTGATGTAGTCGATGCCCCAGGACATTAAAACAATAAGCGCGAGCGTGAGGATCATTGGGAGGCCGCTCCGCTCAGGCGTTGCGCATGACGGTGGAACTCACCACCTTGGAGACCAGCTCGATCCGGTCGGTGGCATCCTCCAGCAGCGCCAGGATCTCCTTCCACTTGATCAGGTCGATGGGGTCCTTGGGATCGTGGAAGATCTCCGCCAGGGCCTGGTGGAACACCGCGTCGGCCTGGTTCTCCAGCTCCATGCAGGCCTGGATCTGGCTGTTGATGGACTTGGTGTTGGACATGTTGCGCAGGCTGGCGATGAGCGGCACCAGCTCCTCGCTGCCGAGCACCACCAGGTGGGCCAGCTGGGCGGCCAGGGGCATCACCGTGGTGACCTTGTAGAGCACCAGCCGCTCGCAGACGCCGTCCAGGCAATCCACCACGTCGTCCAGGGCGTGGGCCAGGGCCAGGATGTCCTCCCGCTCCAGGGGGGTGACGAAGGTGCGGTTCAGGCGGTCGACGATGTCATGGGTGATCTCGTCGCCGACGTGTTCCAGGTCCTTCATCTGGCGGCGCATCGGGGCCCACTCGCCCGGCTGCTTCCGGGAAATGAACTCCCGCTCGAACAGCCTGGACGCCTCCAGCAGGTTGCCGACGGAACCTTCCAGCAGATCGAAAAAGACCATTTCCCGCGGCTTGAGCCAGGCGATGAGCGAATTCAAAGACATTGAAACTCCCAGTCAAACAATCACTCCATTGTGCCTTGGAGCGGACTGCCGGCCTAGGCCAAATACTGGCAACGCACACTGTCTCCGGGGCGCAAAGGCGCGCTGTGGGCGCTTCCAGCAGGCCAGTCACCGTTGCAGATTCGACTGGGTCTCAATTGCGTGTCGTTAATCAACATTGCCCATGCGGTAGCCGACCCCCACCACGGTCTCGATCAGGGCGGCGGCCACGCCCAGCTTGGAGCGCACCCGGCGCACATGGGCGTCGATGGTGCGGCTTTCGCCCAGGTATTCCAGGCCCCACACCTGCTGCAGGATCTTTTCCCGGCTCAGCACGCGCCTGGGGTTTTGCAGGAAATAGGCCAGCAGCTCGAATTCCCGGCGGGTGAGGTCGAGCGCTTCGCCATCGACCCGCGCGGTGTGCATGTCCAGGTCCAGGGTGATGGGGCCGAACTGCAGCTGCTGGGTCTTGTCGGCCTGGTCGATGAAGGCGGCCCGGCGCAGGATGGCCCGGATCCGGGCCACCAGCTCCCGGCTGGAGAACGGCTTGGAAATGTAGTCATCCGCCCCCAGTTCGAGCCCCAGCACCCGGTCGATCTCCTCGTTGCGGGCGGTGACCAGCACCACCGGCAGGGCGCGGTACTGGCCGTCGCCGCGGATCACCCGCAGCACGTCCAGCCCGTCCATGTCGGGCAGGGTGAGGTCGAGCAGGGCCACGTCCAGCCGCGGGGACTGCCCGGCGGCGGACAGGGCGATGCATTTCAGGGCGTCCCGGCCGTTCTCGAAGGAGTTGAAGGTGAATCCTTCGCGCTTGAGGTGCTGTTCCAGCCCCAGGCGGATATCGGTATCGTCTTCGAGAAGGAGGAGGTGGGGCATCGGGGCTCCGTAGGCAGATGGAAGGGGTTCAGGCTTGGGGGGGGTCCTGCAGGTAGCGGTGCTTCACGTTGACCCCTTCAAGGATGAACAGCACTTCTTCGGCGATATTGGTGGCCTGGTCGGCGATCCGCTCCCAGTTCTTGATGACGATGATCAGGTGGCTCGACCGCTCGATGCACAACGGGTCCGCCAGCATGCCGCGCAGCAGTTCGCTGTAGATCTGCACGTAGAGCGCGTCCACCTGGTCGTCATCCTTGATCACCGCCCGGGCCAGGGCGGCGTCGCCATTGACGAAGGCATCCACCGCCCGGCGCACCATGGAATGGGTGTCGCCGCCCAGCCGCTGCAGGTAGTCGCCCTTGAGCACGGGCTGCTGGAGGTTCAGGATCAGCGCGCGCCGGGCGATGTTGCAGCAGTGGTCGCCGATCCGCTCCAGCTCCGGCACGATCTTCAGCGTGGAGGCGATCAGCCTGAGGTCGGAGGCGAATGGCGCCCGCAGGGCGAGCAGATCGATGCAGGCCTGGTCCAGCCGCAGTTCGCTCTCGTCCACGCTCTTGTCCAGCTGGGATACCCGTTCGGCCTTGGCGTTGGAGCGCTCCTGGAGGGTCTGCTGGGTCAGCGCGATCATCTCCTCCACCTGGCCGGCCATGGCCAGCAGGCTGAATTTGAGGTCCCGCAATTCGTTCTCGAAATGCCGCGTCATTAACCGAACCTCCCGCTGATGTAATCTTCCGTCATCCGCACCCTCGGATTCGTGAATAATTTTTCGGTGAGACCGACTTCGATGAGCTTGCCCATCCAGAAGAAGGCGGTGAAATCACTGACCCGGGCCGCCTGCTGCATGTTGTGGGTGACGATGACGATGGTGAAGTCGCGCTTGAGCTCGAAGATCAGCTCTTCGATGCGCGAGGTGGCCAGGGGGTCCAGGGCCGAGCAGGGCTCGTCCATGAGCAGCACTTCCGGCTTGATGGCCAGGGCCCGGGCGATGCACAGGCGCTGCTGCTGCCCGCCCGACAGGCCCAGGCCGCTCTCCTGGAGCCGGTCCTTGACCTCGTCCCACAGGCCCGAGGCGATCAGGCTGCGTTCCACCGCCTCGTCCAGCACCGCCCGCTCCCGGATGCCCTGGATCCGCAGGCCGTACGCGACGTTTTCGTAAATGCTCTTAGGGAATGGGTTGGATTTCTGGAACACCATCCCCATGCGCTTGCGCAGTTCGATCACGTCCACTTCGGGGGCGTAGATGTCATCCTGGCCCACCTTGATCCGGCCCTCGATGCGCACCGAGCCGATCAGGTCGTTCATCCGGTTGATGCAGCGGAGCAGGGTGCTCTTGCCGCAGCCGGACGGGCCGATCAGGGCCATGACGGTGTGCCGGGCCACTTCGAGGTTGATGTCGAACAGGGCCTGCTTCTCTCCGTACCAAAGGTTCACCTCCTCCACGTGGAGGATGGATTCCGCGTTCAGCACGGAAGCGTCGGTCAGGGGAATGTCGGTCATCCGCGGGGGCAGATTGGGATGGTCGGGTTTCTGGCCATCTACCGTCGGCTCCGGGATGGATACCGGCTCGGCTACGGTGTGATCAGGGTCCAGCTCGGTCATTGAGACTCCGGTTTGCATCAGAAAGCACCCCCTCCGCCGGCGCGGGCGCGAAGGCGGCTGCGCAGGCGCAGGGCGAAAAGGTTGAGGATGACCACCACCATGAGCAGAAGGAAGGCCGTCATGAATACCATGGGTTTGGCGGCTTCGCTGTTGGGACTCTGGAAGCCGACGTCATAGATATGGAACCCCATGTGCATGAACTTGCGGTCCAGGTGCAGGAACGGGAAGCTGCCGTCGAGGGGCATGGACGGGGCCAGCTTGACCACCCCGGTGAGCATCAGCGGCGCCACTTCCCCGGCGCCCCGGGCCATGGCCAGGATCAGCCCGGTGAGGATGCCCGGCGCCGCTCCCGGGAGCACCACGTTGCGGATGGTCTGCCACTTGGTGGCGCCCAGGGCCAGGCTGGCTTCCCGCTGGGAGCGCGGTACCGAGGCCAGGGCCTCCTCGGTGGCCACGATCACCACCGGCACCGTGAGCAGCGCCAGGGTGAGCGAAGCCCACAGGATGCCGCCGGTGCCGTAGGTCGGGGTGGGCAGCTTGTCGGCGAACAGCAGCTTGTCGATGGAGCCGCCCAGGCCGTAGACGAAGAAGCCCAGGCCGAACACCCCGAAGACGATGGACGGCACCCCCGCCAGGTTGTTCACCGCCACCCGCAGGGTGCGCAGCAGCCAGCCCTGCTTGGCGTATTCACGCATGAACAGCGAAGCCATCACCCCCAGCGGCACCACCAGGATCGACATGATCAGGACCATCATCACGGTGCCGAAGATGGCCGGGAAGATGCCGCCCTCGGTATTGGACTCGCGCGGGTCGTCCCACAGGAATTCCCAGAGCCGGGAGAGGTAGATCCGGGATTTGCCGAACACCCCCAGGGCGTTGGCAGGCACCATCCGGACGATGGCGGCGAGCGGCAGGGTCTTGGTCTGCCCGTCGGCGGTGGCCAGGGTGACGGTCACCGCGCCGGCCTCGGCGCGCAGGGCGGCCAGCCGGCTTTCGGCCGCGTCGTAGCTGGTCTGGAGCTGCCTGGACTTCACCGCCAGCTGGCTGGTGTCGGCGCCCTTGAGCTCCAGCCGGTGCTGTTCGATGCGCAGCGCTTCGATCTGGCTGTTGAGCGCGCCCACGTCCTTCTTCTCGATGCGGTGGATGGTGCGCTGGAGGTTGATGGCGTCCGAAAGCCTGGCGCCGATGGCGGCCAGGGCCGCCTCGCCCTGGGCGATCGGCTGCCCGCCCTGTTCCAGGCTCTTGACCCGGCCGATGAAGGGGCCGTACTCCAGCCGCTCCACCAGCACGGCGTCGGCCGGCGTGCTGAAGTCATGCAGGGCCGTCTTGGGGATCCAGCGGAAATCCTGGCCGTAGACGTCCCGGTTGCCCACGTGGAACTGGATCTTGGCGGCATCCTCGCCCTGGGCCTTCTCATGGCCGCTGATCTCGCCCAGGACCGGGCCGTCGGGGGTCATGGCCTGCACCAGCGGGGTGGGCCAGAAGAAGCCGAGCCCCTTTACCGCGATGTAGCCCACCAGCCCGCCGATCATCAGCAGGGACAGGGCGAGGGTCGCGCCTGAGAACCAGACGAATCCGCTGCCGCGCCGCCACCAGGTTTGGAATTTTGCCATTAGAAGGACTCGTAGCGCTTGCGCAGATGCTGGCGGACCAGCTCGGCGACCGTGTTGAGGATGAAGGTCAGGGCGAACAGCAGCAGCGCGGTGAAGAACAGCAGCCGGTACAGGGTGCCGTGGGCCGGCGCCTCGGGGGTCTCCACGGCGATGTTGGCGGCCAGGGTGCGCATCCCGTTGAAGGGGTTCCACTCCATGACCGGGGTGTTGCCGGTGGCCATGAGCACGATCATGGTCTCGCCGATGGCCCGGCCCAGGCCGACCATCACCGCCGAGAAGATGCCCGGGCTGGCGGTGGGCAGCACTACCCGCCAGGCGGTCTGCCAGGGGCTGGCGCCGCAGGCCAGGCTGGCCGAGGTCAGCGAGCGGGGCACGGCGGACAGGGCGTCCTCGCTGATGGTGAAGATGATCGGGATGACCGCGAAGCCCATGGCGAAGCCCACCACGATGCTGTTGCGCTGGTCATAGGTGTAGCCGTGGCTCTGCAGCAGCCAGGCGCGGAAATCACCGGCCAGGAAGATCCGTTCGAAGGCGGGGGCGACCCAGGCGGCCACCAGCAGGCCAAGCAGCATGGTCGGCAGCAGCCAGGCCACTTCCCGGCCGTTGCCCCACCTGAGCCGGAACCATTTGGGCATGCGCACCCAGACGGGCACCAGGGCCAGGGCCACCAGCAGGGTGGCCAGCGGCATCAGCAGCACGCTCACCGCGGACTTCTCGAACAGCGGCGCCAGCACCAGGCCGGCCAGGAAGCCCAGCACCACGGACGGCAGGGCGGCCATGATCTCCACCAGCGGCTTGATGGTGTCGCGCAGGCGGGGGGTGGCGAACTGGCTGGTGTAGAGCGCGCCCAGGATGGCCAGGGGCAGGGCGAAGATCATGGCGTAGAAGGTGCCCTTCATGGTCCCGAACACCAGCGGCATCAGGCTCAGCTTGGGTTCGAAATCATCGGTGCCGCCGCTGCTCTGCCAGACGTATTCCGCTTTCCGGTAGCCCTCGTAGTGCACCTTGCCCCACAGGATCCTGGAGCTGATCTCGGGGTGCGGAGCGTCCAGGCTCCAGGTGCGCAGGGCGCCGGTGCCGTCCTGGGCGAAGATGAAGTCGCCCCGGGCGGACAGCGCGGCGTCCTTGAAGCCCTGGCCGGTGGCGCTGAACAGCCGGCGTTCCGTGGTCAGATGGTCCACCGCCACCATGCTGGCCGAAAAGGACAGGAACCGCTTGTCGCGCTGGGAGGCCATGAAGCCGAGGACCGGCCCGTCCAGCTTGGGGAACCGATGGAATTCCTGGAGGACGGTCTTGCCGTCCTGGTGCAGGGCCTGCACGGCGGCCAAGCCGCCCCGTTCCCCGCCCACCAGCAGGGCGTTCTGGCCCAGGGCGAAGCCCAGCGCGCTCACCGGTTCCGGGAACGGCACGCTGGCTGCCAGGGTGGCCGGCGCGCCGTCCTCGCCCAGGTTGAAGAAGAGCACGCTGCCTTCCCGGGTGCCGGCGAACACGGCCTTGCCGTCGGCGCTCAGCCTGGCGCAGGTGGGATGCTGGCCGTCGGGAAGGGAAAGGGCGCGCCACTGGGCCGGCGCGGCAGGGGCGGCGGCCTTGGCGACGGGCGTTTCGGGCGCGGCGCTGTCCGAGTCGTCGACGGGCGTTGCGTCTTCCGAGGTGAATTCGGCCCAGCGCAGGGCGCCGCCCGGGTCCAGGGCCACCACCCGCCAGGATTCGCCCCCGGCCAGGCCGGAAGCCGCCAGGGTCCGGACGCTCAACAGGGTGCCCAGCTGGTCGCCCACCGGGAAGGCGCCGTCCCATTTGGCGACCGGCGCCCACTGGGCCGGATCGGTGGTCTGGCCCGGCTTGTCCCAGGTGAGCCGGCCGAAACTCAGCCGGTGGTCAGCGCCCAGCACCGCGAACCCGCCCTTGCCGTCCACGCTGGTATGGGTGCGCCAGGGCAGTGCGGGGCCATTGGCCGCCGGGGGCAGGGGATGGCCGCCGTCCACGGTGAAGCCGCGCACCCCCTGGGCGGCGTCCAGGGTGGCCAGCGCCCTGCCGGTCTCGTCCGGCGCGAGGGCGGATGAGGGGGGCAGGGCGGCGGTCGCCAAAGCTTTGCTGTGCGGGCTCAGGAAGAGCGGATAGGCCTCCTTGCCGATGAAGAGCAGGATGCCCAGCACGGCGGCGATGATGGTCATGCCGCCGAGCGAGATGAACCAAGCCATGAAACGGTCCAGGCGCTTGGCGACCCCTTTATAACTGATTGACCGTGTCATGCCGCTCCAATGTTCGGGTGCCAATGGTTGCTATTTCTTGTAGGAGATCTTCAGCTTGGAAGCCTGCTCGGCCTGCATCTTGGGAATGAGAGGGTAATAGCCGTCCTTTACGACGATCTCCTGGCCCTGCTTGCTCAGCACGAACGCCATGAACTGCTGGATCAGGGGGTCGGCGGGCTTCTTGGGATCCATATTGACGTAGATATAAAGGAAGCGGGCGATCGGGTACTTGCCGCTGAGGGCGTTCTCGTAGTTGGCTTCGAAGGCCTGGCTGCCGGTGGTCTTGGAGATGGGCACCGCGCGCACTTCCGAGGTCTTGTAGCCGATCCCCGAATAGCCGATGGCGAACTTGTCGGTGCCCACGCTCTGCACCACGGAGCTGGAGCCGGGCTGTTCCTTGACGGTGTCCTTGTAGTCGCCGCCCCGGAGCGCGTGCTCCTTGAAGAAGCCGTAGGTGCCGGAGGCGCTGTTGCGGCCGTAGAGGGAGATCGGCTTGGCCTGGAACTCGCCGCTCAGGGCCAGATCGCCCCAGGACTTGATCTCAGGGGTGCCGCTCTTGCGGGTCTTGGAGAAGATGCCGTCCAGCTGGTCCATGGACAGGGACTTGATCTTGTTGTTCTTGTGCACGAACACGCCCAGGGTGTCGAGGGCCACTTCCACCTTCACCGGCTGGTAACCGTACTTCTTGACGAACTGGTCCATCTCCTCGGCTTTCATCTCCCGGCTCATGGGCCCGATCTGGGCGGTGCCGGCGATGAGGGCCGGGGGGGCGGTGCCCGAACCCTTGCCTTCGACCTGGATCTTGACGTTGGGATAGGCCTGCTGGAATTTCTCGACCCAGAAGGTCATGAGGTTGTTCAAGGAGTCGCTGCCCACCGAGTTCAGATTCCCGCTCACCCCGGCGACTTTCACGTAGGACGGCAGCTTGGGGTCGACCTTGACCGCCTTCTCAGCCGCCATGGCTCCGCTGAAAGGAATACTGGCAACCAGTGCCAGGGCTATTGTTTTCAACATCTGATCCTCCTAGAAGCTGCGTCCACAGGATGTTCTGGGGGAGGATCAAAGCTAAGACTTTGCTGTAAATTCCATGTAAACCATACAAACCGCCCATAATGGCGCTGGGGCCGGGTGCTTCGTTTATTTTCCAATGGGGCCTTGCCGGGACCGCCTCCCCCTGAGACAATGAGCCAAGTGCCAGGGCCGACCGGAACCTTCCCGCGTCCAACTGGTGCGCCTGATCCATCCAGGGCTGTTCCTTGTGAAACCAGGACCACCCCGCCCCCACATCCCAGATCGATCCAACACCCATCCAAAATCCAACCCCCCCATCCCTATTTCAAAGAAGCCCGCTCGCCCTGCGTGCGCGCCGGCCTCTTATCGAGGAGATCTCGTTTGGCCAGAAAAACCATGCTCATCAATGCCACGGATTCGGAAGAAATCCGTGTGGCAACCCTACTGGACGGTGTGCTCTCGGACTTTGACATCGAGTTCGTCCACAACGAGAAAATCAAGGGCAATATCTACAAGGCCAAGGTGGTGCGGGTGGACCAGAGCCTGCAGGCCGCGTTCATTCACTACGGCAGCCAGAAGAACGGCTTCCTGCCCATCGGCGAGCTGCCCAAGGACCTGGTCAGCGCCGACGGCCGCCGGGGCCGGATCCAGGACCTGCTGAACCGGGACCAGGAGATCATGGTCCAGGCCGTGCGCGAGGAGCTGGGCAGCAAGGGCGCGATGATGACCGCCCAGATCTCCCTGCCGGGCCGCTACCTGGTGCTCACCCCGGGCAACCCGATCAACGGCATCAGCCGCAAGATCGAATCCCGGGAGGAGCGCGAGCACTTCAAGAAGCTCATCGACGAGCTGGAGATCCCCCGCAATTTCGGGGTGATCGTGCGCACCGCGTCCCTGGGCGTGACCAAGGAGGATTTCCAGCGCGACCTGGACTACCTGCTGGACACCTACAAGGAAGTGCAGACCCGCTACAAGCACCGCACCGGCGCCGGCCTGGTCTGGCAGGAGGATGACGTGGTGACCCGCACCCTGCGGGACGCCTTCACCTCCGACATCGAGGAAGTGCACATCGACGACCTGGAGACCTACCACGCCGCCCAGAACTTCTTCAAGCGCACCATGCCGCAGTTCCAGAACGTGCTGAAGCATTACATCGGCAAGAAGCCGCTGTTCTCCAAGTTCTCCACCGAGGAGCAGATCGACCGGATCTACGGCCGCAAGGTGGCCCTGCCTTCGGGCGGCGCCCTGGCCATCGACCAGACCGAAGCCCTGGTGGCCATCGACGTCAATTCCGGCAAGACCACCGGCGACAACGTCGAGGACATGGCCTTCAAGACCAACATGGAAGCCGCCGAAGAGGCCGCGCGCCAGCTGCGCCTGCGCGATCTGGCCGGGCTGGTGGTGATCGACTTCATCGACATGAAGCGGGAAGGCAACAACCGCGCGGTGGCGGAAAAGCTGGTGGAGTGCCTCAAGGAGGACAAGGCCCGCATGGAGGTCGGCAAGATCAACCGGTTCGGCGTGCTGGTCATGACCCGGCAGCGGCTGCGCCCCTCCCTGCAGCAGGTCAGCCACGAAGCCTGCCCCACCTGCCAGGGCACCGGCAAGGTCAAGAGCATCGAGGCCCTGGTGATCAGCGTGGTCCGGCGGATCAAGGCCATCCTCAGCCGGGACGCCATCGCCGAGATCCGGGTCAAGCTGATGCCGTCCATCGCCCTGGCTGTGCTGAACCAGAAGCGCAAGGAACTGACCACCCTGGAAGACGTCTATGATTCCCGCGTCCTGATCCTGGCGGATCCCGAGATCCCCTTCGGCGAGATGGCCGCGGAGATCGAGCGGGCCGAGGAAGGCGAGGCCGAGAAGGCCCCCTTGCGCGCCTCCCGCGACAAGCAGGTGGAGGTCGAGGACGAGACCGTGGTCCTGGGCGGCGACACGCCGATCTCCTTCGAGAAGGCCCTGGGCGAGGAAGGCCGCAGGACTCCCGTGGCCCCCGCGCCGGCCGTTCCGGCCCATGTGCGCGAAGCCACCGAGGCCGAGATCAAGTACGAGCGCCGGGATGCCCAGCGCGCCGCCCTGGATGAGCGGGAGCGCCTGCGCGCCCTGTTCGAGAGCGCCAAGCCGCTGGACGGCGTCACCACCGTGGAAGACGAGACCGATGGCCCCGAAACCCCCGAGGCCCCGGCGCCCGTCGCCGCCGCACCGCGGGGCAGGGGCCGGGGAGGCCGGAAACCCGCCGCCGACCGCGCGCCCAAGCCCGCTGAACCGGCCGAGCCCGCCGCCGAGGCGCCGGAGGCTCCGCTCCCGGCACCCGACCCGGTTCCGGCCCCTGAGCCGATCTTCGTGTCGGCCCCGCCGGTGTTCGCTCCAGCCCCGGAGCCCACGCCGATCCTGCTCACCGCCGACCTGGTGGCGGACATGCTCACCCCCTCGCCGCGTCCCCGGCTGATGGGCGCAGCCGCCGCCAAGGAGCCGCCTCCGGCGGAGGTCCCTGCCGCGGCCCCGGCCGCCAAGCGCGGCCGGCCCGCCAAGGCGAAAAGCCCGGTGGTCCCGCGCATCGCCGCCGGCACGGCTCCCGTGGAAGCCAGCCTGGATGCCGCCGTTCCCGCCGCCAAGCCCGGGCGCAAGCCCAGGGCGGCCAAACCCGCGCTGGAGACGGTGCCGCCCCCGGCAGCGTCGAAAACCCGCAAGAAATAACCCGACCCCGCCACCATGGGCTCCCAGCCATCCAATGCGCGTTGCGGCTGGCTGAGAGCCGGGCGGGTGATGACCCTGGGGGCCCTGCCCCTGGTGCTGGCGGCCCAGGACGTGCCGTCGCTGCCGCCGGTCGGCACCCTGCCAGTCATGCCCGGCCAGGGCGAGCTGCTGCCGCTGCGGCCGATGCCCATGGACGCCGAGGGCGAACGCAAGGAGCCCCTGCGGATACGGGGCAAGAACGTGCAGGAGGGCCCGGACGGCTGGACCCTGCTGGACGGGGCGGTGGAAAGCAAGGACCTGTTGCTGCTGGCCGACCGCATCCAGTACAACCAGGTCACCGGCCAGGTGGATGCCGAAGGGCACATCCGGCTGGAGGCGCCAGGCGTCCGCCTGCGCTGCGGCCGGCTCAAGATGGATTGGAACAAGCGGGTCGGCGAAGCCTGGGTGCTGGAACTGGAACTGCCGCCCACCTGGGTGCTGCATTCCGACAAGGTCGAGTTCAACACCCTGCAGCACTGGGAGTTCGACAAGGTCGAACTGAGCGCGTGCCCCGAGGAGAAGCCGGGCTGGAAGGCCCTGGTCTCCAAGCTGACGGTGGATCTCGACCACTACGCCCGGTTGCGCAACCTCTGGATCTGGGTGTTCAACCTGCCCACCTACTACTACCTGCCCTACGCCATCTATCCGGCCAAGGCCCAGCGCACCTCGGGCGTGCTGCCGATCTCCATGTCCTTTTCCGGCCCCATGGGCGCCTCCTTGGCGGTCCCCTACTACCAGGTGCTGGGCAAGAGCGCCGACGCCACCATCACCCCCGAGTATTTCACCAAGCAGGGCACCCTGTGGAACGGCGATCTGCGCTGGAACCCGGAGCCCACCCACCAGGGCGAATTCTCCGGCGAGTACATCAACCAGCGTGACCCGGAGGCCAGCCGCTACCGTTTCAACCTCAAGGAACTCTGGCAGCGCGAGGACGGCTGGCAGTTCACCGCCGACATCAACCGGGCCTCCGACACCCTGCTGGACAGCGACTACGGTAACGGCATCGCCCGGCTGGGCAGCAACTCCTACGACAGCTCCACCTACCTGGGCAGGAACTTCTCCTGGGGCAACCTCAACGTCACCGCGTCCCAGCAGCAGACCTATTTCCTCCCGAACGATCCGTTCTACTCGACCAGCTTCCCCGCCTCCATGCAGAAGGACACCCTGCCCAGCATCCAGGGCACCTTCTATCCGATCCCCATGGGAGCGTTCTACCTGGACGGCGGCGTGCGCACCGGCCGGCTGGGCTACAACCTCAACCTGGACCCCAACTCCACCGCCGAACCGCTGAACTCCACCTACACCTGGCAGCGCGAGGACGCCTTCATGCGCCTGGCCGGGCGGCTCGGGCAGTGGGGGCCGTTCCGCACCGACCTCCAGGTCGGCGGCCGCTTCACCCATTATTCGGCCACCCTCGGCACCTCGTTCTACGACACCGACAACGCCCTGAACGGCGGCACCCTGATGCCCGGCACCAACCCCAACGCCAACCCCTTCATCGTCGACGGCCCGTCCGCGGACCGGCTGCTGGGCTCGGCCCGGCTGCAGTTTTCCGCCCCGCCCATCGGCCGGGAGTTCCAGGATGTGCGGCTGTTCGGCTACAGCGGCGAGGTCAAGCATGTGCTGGACCCGTACTTCGCCGTCTCGACCACCAGCAGGTCGGCGGCCGAGGGTTCGCTGCCCCACTTCGACGGGGTGGATTCCCAGCCGGGCGTGGCCGGCAGCGCCGCCGGCGAACAGAGCGTGGAACTGGGCGTGAAGCAGCATTTCTTCGGCCGGCCCGGCACGGGCGTGCCGTACGCGGACCTGGTGCGCTGGACGATCTCCCTCAAGTACAACTTCCGCACCATCCTGCTGCCCGACGGCCAGTTCCAGAAGGGCTGGGGCTCCCTGGACAACGATATCGACGTCGAGCCCAACGAAAAGCTGCACATCAGCTTCCGGCAAAGCACCGACATGACCGAGAGCACCTCCGACAACGCCCTGTCGGCCGAGTACGACTCCGGGGAGGGCAACAAGTTCAACCTGGCCTTCTTCTCCACCGGGATCGACCGCCTGCTGGTGCGCCAGCGCGGCATCCAGCTGGGCGGCCTGCAGCGGCTCTGGAGCGACCAGGTCCGGCTGGAATTCTCCACCAACTACGACTTCACCCAGAAGGGCTTCTCCACCAGCCAGGTGGCCATCGCCTACGTCCAGCCCTGCGTGTCGGAATCGCTGCGCTATTCCCACGTGGCCATCATGGTCCCCGGTTCGCTCACCAAGGAGGACCGCCTGGACCTGGTGATCACCCTGAGAAGCCTGGGCGACCTGTTCCAGACCGGGCTATAGCTCGCCCAGTACCTCGATGCGGTTGCGGCCCTTGCGTTTGGCCACGTAGAGCGCCTGGTCGACCCGGGCGAACAGGGCCGCGCTGTCGGTGCCATCCGGGACGCCCAGGCCGAAGCTCACGGTGGGGAAGACGTTCTGGCCGGAATCCAGGGTCACCGGCTGCTCGTCGATGCGCCGGCGGATCTTTTCGGCCACCTCGGCCCCGGCGTGCAGGCTGGATTCGGTCAGGATGATGGCGAATTCCTCGCCGCCGATGCGGAAGGCCAGGTCCGAACGCCGGAGCGAGGAGCTGATCCGCTGGGCCACGGCCTTGAGCACCTGGTCGCCCACCAGGTGGCCGAAGCGGTCGTTGATCAACTTGAAATAGTCCAGATCGCCCAGGATCAGCACGAATGACCGGTGATGCCGCTCCCACTGGTTGACCGCGTGCTCCAGGTGCTGGTCGAAGGCCCGCCGGTTGAGCAGGTCGGTGAGCGAATCGGTGAGCACCTGGCTGCGCAGGGCTCTGGTTTCCAGCTCCAGCACCGAGCGCCGCTCCATCAGATCGCCGATCTGGAACTGGCATTCCGCCTGGACCCGCTTGATGTGGTTCCATTCCACGGCCTTCCGGCAGGCGTGCAGCATCATCGGGCTGGACAGGGGCGGGGTGAGCCAGTCCATCGCCCCCGCCGTGAGCAGCCGCCGCTGCTCGGCTTCCGTGGGCAGCTTGCCCACCAGGATGGGGTAGGGCGCCCGGGACAGGCCGGCCAGGCTTTGCAGCGCGGCCTGGATCTGGTCGATGGATTGGTCCAGGCCTATGAACAGGATCGGCGGATGCAGTTCCTGGGCGGCCTGGGGCAGGTCCTTCGGTTCGCACGCCTGCAGCGTGAAACCCAGGTGGCGCACCACCTCGGTGATCCGGCCGCACTGTCGCTTCGGCAGGCCCAGGGCCAGGAGGATGGCCCGGCCGGCCTGGCCGCGCGGCATGGCCCCTTCCATGAGCGGGCCCAGGATGGTGAGGAGGTCCTGGATCGAGGCGCCGGATTCCAGGAGGCCGTCCCCATCGGCCTCCGTCAGCCTTGCCCGGTCCTCGTCCGTTGCCGGGTGATCGAGGATGATGAAGATCGGCATGGTCCGGAACAGGCTCCGGGATTCGGCCCGGAGCAGGTGGCAAAGCCGGTAGCCGTCCATGGGGTCGCCCTCGGCGTCCACCAGCATCAGGTGGGCGTCGTTCCAGGCCTCGAAGGCCAGGGCGTGCAGATGGTCCGGCACCACCGTCACGGTATGGCCCGCCCCCTCGAAGGCCGTACGCAGCCGTTCGATCAGCATGGCATGCTTGGTGATGGCGAGCAGGTTCATGGGCTACTTGGCCGTCATTTTGGAACAGCATTTCCCTGATGAAAGCGTGGGTGAAGCTTAACCGGCCCCGGCCGGTTGGGAAATCGTTATTCTGCCAACCCCTGTTCGGTCAGCCAGCGTTCGGCGTCGATCGCCGCCATGCAGCCCGAGCCCGCGGCGGTGATGGCCTGCCGGTAGACATGGTCCTGCACGTCGCCGCAGGCGAACACTCCCGGGACCGGCGTGCGGCTGGAACCGGCTTCCACCTCCAGGTAGCCGGCCCCGGTCATGGGCAGCTGCCCGGCGAACAGCGCCGTGTTGGGCTGGTGGCCGATGGCCACGAACAGGCCCTCCACCGCCAGTTCCGATTCGCCGCCGGTGACCGTGTCCTTCAGCTTCAGGGCGCGGATCTTCTGCACCTTCTCGCCGCTGGGCAGGGTCTGCTCCTGGGTGGGCAGATCGGTCACCACGGCGTTCCAGTGGAAGGCGATCTTGGGATTCTTCAACGCCCGTTCCTGCATCGCCTTGGAGGCCCGCAGGCGGTCCCGGCGGTGCACGATGGTGACCTTGGAGGCGAACTTGGTGAGGAAGGTCGCCTCCTCCAGCGCCGTGTCGCCGCCGCCCACCACCGCGATCTCCTTGCCGCGGAAGAAGAAGCCGTCGCAGGTGGCGCAGGCGGAAACCCCGCCGCCGGTGCGGCTGAGTTCCTCGTCCTTGCGGATGCCCATCCACTTGGCGCTGGCGCCGGTGGCGATGATCAGGGCGTCGCAGGTGTATTCGCCCTGGTCGCTGGCCACCTGGAAGGGGCGCCTGGACAGATCGACCTTGAGCACGGTCTCGGCCTTGAGCGTCGCCCCGAACCGGAGCACCTGCTCGCGCATGTCGTTCATCAGCTCCGGGCCCTGGATGCCCTTGGGAAATCCGGGGAAATTCTCCACGTCCGTGGTGATGGTGAGCTGGCCGCCGGGTTGCGCCCCTTCCAGGACCAGCGGCGCCAGATTGGCGCGGGAGGCGTAGATGGCCGCGGTGTAGCCCGCGGGGCCGGTACCGATGACGATGACCTTGGTGTGGGACACTTGGAAGCTCCGGGTAGGGGCGGCCGGGGATGGGCGCCGCCGAGCACCTATCTTAGCAGCCATGAGGGAATCCCATTGTATTGGCGCGGGTCTTGAGTATGATTTGGGCCGGCGGGGCTTGTTCACCGGAAGGCGGGCACCATGGGCAAATCCAGGCGCGGGAGGGCGGTGCTGGGAGCCGGCCTGCTGTGCCTCGCGGCCGCCTGCGTCGGCCCGAACCACCCGCCCGTGCCCGGCCTGCTCACCGCGGCGTCCGAACCAGTCATCGGCAAGAATTATGTCCTGGGCGTGGAGAAGACCGTCGCCGTGGGCGAGGCCATCGCCAGCGCCACCTACCGGTTGAAAGTGAGTCGATATCCCAGTTCCATCCTGCTCACGCAGGCCATCACCGTGCAGACCGAAAAGAGGCTGCTCAAGTTGCCGAATGGGCGGGTCTTGACCTACGTCGGGCCGGTCGAGCTGGACCATGTTCAATACATATCCTATGGGAATATAGAAGTTGATGATGGATTGGGGGAGTACTTCTACATCACCCCGGACCAGGCCCTGGCCCCGATCGTCTATATCAAGGACAAGCAGGTGTTCCCCACCGGCATGGAACGCATCGTGTCGACCTGGCCGGCGTCGGTGACGTTCCCGGCCGCCCGGGTCACCGAACAATGGCTGCCGGCCGGTCGCGCCGATCACGACATCCTGTTCGGGGGCAAGGATGCCGGCGGCATCCATGTCATCTGCCAGGAACATGCCCCGGACGGATCGGTCGATCCGGAGCGGGTGCGGCGCTTGACCTTCCCGCCCGATGCGCAGGAGCTGCAGTGCCTGGGGACCCGGATCCGGGTCCAGGCGTGCACCGCGACGACGCTGGTGGCGACGGTGATCGAAGACTAG
>Ga0181535_10002261_pt1 | contig 23880 bp, 20 predicted proteins | sample PEATcosm2014_Bin_44_FD_119774 | JGI IMG/M metagenome (GOLD analysis project Ga0181535, IMG submission 119774) | Peatland microbial communities from MTU Mesocosm Facility, Houghton, MI, USA - PEATcosm2014_Bin17_30_metaG | ecosystem: Environmental > Terrestrial > Soil > Wetlands > Peat | place...
ATCGGCTTCAACGTCCGACCCGAGCGCAAGGCCGCCGAACTGGCACAGCAGGAAGGGATTCAGATTCGTCTGCACTCCATCATTTACGAGTTGCAGGATGAAATCCGTCTCGCCATGATGGGCCTCCTCGATCCAACCTTCAAGGAGAACTACCTTGGCCGCGCCGAAGTCCTCAACATCTTCCGCATTCCCAAGGTGGGCACCATCGCCGGCTGCCGCGTTCAAGACGGAGTCATCCGCCGTGACGCTGAAGTCAAGGTGATGCGTGGAGAAGAACAGGTGTTCAAGGGCAAAATCAACTCCCTCAAGCGCTTCAAAGACGACGCCCGCGAAGTCACCAACGGCATGGAGTGCGGCATCGGACTCGCCGGCTTCGGCGATCTAAAGGAAGGCGACTTGATCGAAGCCTTCTCGACAGAAAAACTGGCCGCCGACCTTGGCGCCCTAACCTCCGCAAAGGCCTAAAGCCCCGCGGCGAGTTGCATTGCGCCGGTTCGTTCGCCTCCCCTGCAACGAACCGGCTTTATTCTGCCGGGTATTGAACGATTTTGCGCGCAGTGCTGGTTGCCGCAATCGTGCGCGCGTATTCTTCAGGTAGACTTTCGAAGTCATCGCGCGAGGTCCCACCATGTCCGACCAGATCGTCGCCATCTTTCATTTCCTCGAAGACAGCTTGGGCATGCATCCGGCAACCGTTGCCGCCAATGCCCTGTTGCTTGTTCTGGTGTTCGCCGTTCTTGCCCTGTATGCGCTCGCAAAACTGAGAAAAGCAAAAGGTGTCATCGCCGAACTCGCCGAGCGCCTCGGCTATGAACCTCCCTACGGGGACGGTACCGAGATTATCCACGAGGAAGTCCGCAAAGACATCGTCCAGCGCGGCAAAGAGGTCAAGTTCGAGCAGTTGGAACAGCGCATTGCCGAACTGGAGACCGAAACCAAGAGCAAGGACGCCAGTCTAGCCTCCCTTCGTCAGCGCTCCAAAGAGCTCGAGGACCAGTTGCGACAGGCCTCCCTTCAGCACGACAATGTCGTTGCGGAGGCCGGCCAGCAAGAGCAGGCGCATCGCGCCGCCGTCGAACAACTCGAACAGCGCATCCGCCAAATCGACGCTGAGAACAACGCCAATCTCTCCGCGCACCAGCAGCACGCCAAGGATCTCGAAAACCAGCTCCAGCAGGCTTACTTTCAGATCGACAAGATCACCACGGTCGCCAACGACCAGGCGCAGGCGCACCGCAAAACCGCCGAACAGTACGAACAGAGCGTGCGCGACATGGACACCCAGAGCAACGCCAGTCTGACCGCGCTGCAGCGCCGCGCAAAGGAGTTCGAAGATCAGCTCCAGCAGGCAACCCTCCGCTATGAAAGCGTCGCGGCGCAGACCAGTGAACAGGCGCAGGCGCATTGCGCCGCCGTCGAGCAGCTTGAGCAGCGCATCCGCGAGATGGAGTCGGAGAGCAACGCCAATCTGGCCGCGCTTCACCACCGCTCCACCGAGTTGGAGGATCAGCTTCAACAGGCCTTCGAACGGAACGACAAGGTTATGGTGCAGGCCAGCGAACAGGCCCAGGCGCATCGCGCCACGGTCGAGCAGCTTACGCAGCGCATTCGCCAGATGGAAGAAGAGAGCACCACCAGTCTTGCCGCCTTTCAGCAGCGCTCGCAGGATCTTGAACACCAGCTCAAGCAGGCGTCCCTTCACAATGAACAGATCGCGGCGCAGGCTGACGAGCAAGCCCATGCTTATCGCGCCACCGTCGAACAGCATGAACAGCGCGTTCAACAGATCGAAGCCGAACACAACGCCAGTCTCATCGCCCTTCGCCAGCGCTCAGGCGAACTCGAAGAGCAACTCGAACGGGCAGCCATTCTGAATAACCAGCTCGCTGCGCAGGCCAATGAAAAATCCCAGGTGCATCGCAACACCATCGAACAGCTCGAGCAGCACATCCGCCAAATCAAAGGCGAGCATGACGCAAACTTCGCCGGACTCCAACAGCACGCAAAGAATCTCGAGGAGCAACTCCAGCAGGCGGCTCTTGAGAAGAATCAGCTCGCCGCGCAGGCCAGTGAACAGGCCGAGGCACATCGCAGCGCCGTCGAACAGCACGAGCTGCGCATTCGCCAAATCGAAGGCGAGCATGACGCAAACTTCGCCGGACTCCAACAGCACGCAAAGAATATCGAGGAGCAACTCCAGCAGGCGGCTCTTGAGAAGAATCAGCTCGCGACGCAGGCCAACGAACAGGCCGAGGCACATCGCAACGCCGTCGAACAGCACGAGCAGCGCATTCATCAAATTGAAGCCGAAAGCGGCGCAACTCTTGCCGCACTAGAGCTGCGCTCAAAAGAACTTGAAGACCAGCTCCAGGAAGTAACGCACCAGCACGAATACGAAAAGTCGCTTGCGCAACAGCAGATCGCCGAACACGCCGCCGGCCTGGAACAACTTTCGCAGCGCCTGTCCAACCTCCAGGCCGAAAAAGACTCCGCGGACGCCCAACTCGGCACTCTGCAAGCGCACGTCAGCGAGCTTGAGGATCGGTTGCGGCAGGCAGCCGCCGGCGCAACCGAGATCGAAAGTGCCGGGGACGGCGCCGCCTCAGATCTCTCCACCCAACTGCTGCAACGCGCCGAGAGTATCACCGGCTGCGCGGTCGGCGCCATTCTTCCTCACGGATTGGTTGCGGCGGAGGCATACGCTTCGGCCGCGCTGGCTGCCGATCCCAAGAGCCTCGAACCTCTGCAACTGCTGGCAGAGCTGGCGAGAATTCGCCGCGCCTATCCGGAAGGGTTGCCGTCTGTAACCGAAGCAGTCATTACTTTCGACGAAAAAGCGGCTGCTTTCTTCCGCGCGGACCCTGCCCGGGCAGTGGAGATCGCCGAAGACGAAGCCCAAAGACGCTCGCGTGCGGCCCTCAACCGGTCTGCCCTGCTAGTGGCAAACATGGCCATCGAACTCCGCCAGAAAACAGACGCCGAGGATAGCCCAGCATTGCTTAAGTTGCTGGACTTGCGGACATCCTTGCTCGCCCGTCTCGGCAACAATGCCAGAACCTATTGATTTGGCAAATAAATACCAACAATGTTCGGGTGCCCCATCCTCGCCACGTCTTTGTTTTTGTGGCTAGGATGGGGGTAGTACGAAGACAGTATTTATTTGCCGGATCTATAGTGTGGTGTCCTGAACTTCGCAGCAAAACACTGGTTGTCATTCTGAGCGAACGGGGCCCCAACCCGCGTTTTGCATAAAATTTCAGTACGCGCGTGCATAATGGTTCAGTGGGTTGCCCTATCCGGACACTTGCCTGCTCGCTGTCAGGCATCTTTCCGGCCGGTACCTTCACCGGACCCCCACCCCCCTCCCCGTCAATTGCACAAATTATGGTGCACACAAAAAATAACTAATTCATAATCAACAGTTTGCAAGAGCGCTCCAGTAACCACAAAGTAAACATGCCTGCGATTTTTAGCGTTTTTCGTGCGTTTTTTCCCAAAATTTTGAGGCTCATCGGGCTTTATCGGGCTGTTTGGAGAGTAAAATTCAAGCGCCCGGCAAAGCCACAAACAGCCGCCGGCTCCTGGAAGGAAACCCCTGATTATGGGAATCACCGCTATTCTTAACCGGCTCGTTCCGGCCTGTCTCGGCTCGCTCTGCCTCGCTGCCGCACTGCCCGCATCGGCGCAAACCGTCAACCTGTTTCCCGCCGACTCTCAGGCCCAGTGGAAGCGCATCGCGATCCCACCGTCGAATCCCGTCAGCGACGTCGCTCAATGGCACATCGACGCTGCGAAGCGCCAAATCCTATGCGACGGCAACGGCGGCCACGACTGGCTCCGCTTCAACCGCGAGCTGACCAACTTCACCTTCCACGTCAAGTGGCGCTTCACGCCGCAGCCCGGCACTCCCAAATACAACAGCGGCGTCTTCTTCCGGAACAACGAAGACGGCTCCCTCTGGCACCAGGCGCAAACTACACCCGACGGCGGTTACATCTTCGGCCTGACGCCCGTCGACGGAAAACCGCAGCGCTTTAACCTGCAAAAGGAGATGACAGAAAACCGCATCAAGCCCGCGGGAAAATGGAATGTCTACGACATCCGCTGCGTCGGCGATACATGCACGCTCGCTGTAAACGGCGTAGTGGTCAACACCGCTCACGTAGGCGTTGCCAAGGGCTACATCGGCCTCGAATCTGAGGGCTATCGAATCGAGTTCAAAGACTTCAAAGTCAAAGAACTGCCCTGAGGGATGCCCGCGCGGCTGTTGGCCAACTCCTTGCTTAGATCGGATACCTTTCCAGCGCAATAGCAGCTTTCGCCACGGTGCGGCTCATGCGCACGGCATCGCCCGGAGTGAACCGAGCCAGCCGCCGCAGAATCGCCAGTTGCGTCCGCAGCATGTCTCCCTCGCCGCAGGCTGCCAGTACTCGCCGCGCAGCCTGCTCGGCCAATCCCATGGTCTCGTCCGCCAGCAGGCCCGTCATCGCGGTAGCGGTCTCTGCAGCGTTCTTGCGCGCATCTGCCAGTTTGCGCGCCCGCAGCAGTGCCGACTCGAGAGCAAAAATCTGACTGATAGAGTCGGCCAGATCCGCCATCACCTCCTGCTCGTTCTGCAGGGCAGCCATAAAGCGCTGGCTCGCCACGCCGGCGGCAAACAGCGCTATCTTCTTCACCGCCGCCAACACCGCCGCCTCGCGGGCAAGCGGCTCGTCAGCGCCCGTAGCGGTGTCGAACGCAGGCGGCTCCATCACCTCGTCCATCACGCGCTTGATGGCTGCCGTCAGCGGTAGTTTTCCGCTCATCGCCCGCTTCATGATCCAGCCGGTAATAATCAGCCGGTTGATCTCGTTGGTCCCTTCGAAGATGCGGTTGATGCGCGCGTCGCGGTAGGTCCGCTCAGCTGGATACTCTTCGACATATCCATATCCGCCCATGGTGGCCACCAGTTCGTCCGCAACCACGGTCAGCATCTCTGAACCGTAGACTTTGAGGATGGAGCACTCGATTGCGTACTCCTCGATGCACCGCTGCGTCTCGCGCGCCGCGTGCTCCGGCTCGCCGTTGGCTTGAGCAACGCCCGCATCTGCCAGGCTCGCATCCATCAGGCCCGCCGTCCGGTAGGCCATGCTTTCGGCCGCATAGAGCCGAGTGGCAGAGTCGGAGATCTTGCGCTGGATCATCCCGAACTCGGCGATCGGCTTGCCGAAGGCGTGCCGCTCCTTGGCGTAGCGAACCATCTGCGCGAGGGCGTGCCTGGCTCCGCCGATGCACGCCACACCCAGCTTGAACCGGCCCACATTGAGGACGTTGAAGGCGATGTGGTGCCCCTTGCCTGCTTCCCCCAGCAGGTTTGCGGCCGGAACTTCGCAGTCCGCAAGCACCAGCGGGCAGGTCGACGAGCCGTGAATTCCCAGTTTGTGTTCTTCCGCACCAACGGTTAGCCCCGGCGTGCCTCGTTCGATGAGGAATGCGGAGAACTTTTCGGTTCCTGTCGCGGCATCTACGATCTTGGCGAAGACAGTGTATAGGCCGGCGAGGTCGCAGTTGGTAAGCCACTGCTTTTCGCCGTTGAGTGTGTAGTGCGAGCCATCGGGAGAGAGCACCGCGCGGGTGTGGATGTTCATGGCGTCGGACCCGGAGCTGGCCTCCGAGAGCCCGTACGCCCCTATCCACTCGCAGCTGGCAAGCTTCGGCAGGTAGCGCTGTTTTTGCTCCTCGGTCCCGTACCAGACCAGCGGCAGTGTCGCGATCCCGATGTGCGCCCCAAACGCAGTGGAGAAACTCGCCAGCACCGAGATGTGGTCGGTAATCAGCGTGGAGCTGACCTTATCCAGTCCCATGCCGCCATACTCCTCGGGAATGTCCACGGAGGCAAAGCCAAGGTCGGCGGCCTTGCGCATGAGGGCGGGAAGAACTCCAGGCTCCTTGGCTTCAATGGCTGCGATTGCCGGTTGGATTTCTTCGCGGGCGAAGCGGGCCGCCGTGGCTGCGATCTGCCGCTGTTCTTCGTTAAGGTCTTCAGGAGTTAAGATCTCAGATGGGTTGCGCGTCTCGATCAGGAAACTGCCGCCGGGGGCGGCAACGACGGGGAGAACGGAAGGTGCGCTCATAGCTGACTTTCTCCAACTGCTCCATGACGGTACGCCTACAGGGTAGCTGCGATCAACTGCCTGAGAGCTGCGCAATCGCATACAATGAACGGTATCCAGAATCTGGAGGCTCACCCTGTTCGACGCGCTTTTGACCCGTCTGATTTCCGTCGCCGGCCCGCTCAGCGGACTGCCTTCCGAGGCTGCAACCTGGCTGGCGTTTGCCCCGCAAAACGGCCTCCGCCACTACTTCAGGGCTCAGTTCATCGATCAGACCTTCAAGGGGCTATACCACTGGAACTGGTTTGACGCGGCGATGCTGTTTCCTTATTTTGCGGTAATGATTGCCCTGTCGTTTTATGGCGTTCATCGCTACACCATGTGCTACATGTACTACAAGGATCGCAAGAACTACAGCCCGGACCCGCCCCGGCACTTCGACGAACTTCCGCGCGTCACCGTGCAACTGCCCATCTTCAATGAACAGTTCGTGATCGACCGGCTGATCGAAGCAGTCTGCGGCATGGAGTATCCGAGCGACAAGCTCGACATTCAGGTTCTGGACGACTCGACCGACGAGACCCAGGCAGTGGCTAAGGGCATCGTTGATCGCTACGCGGCGCTCGGCCACCCGATCGTCTACATTCACCGCACAAACCGTTATGGCTACAAAGCCGGAGCACTAGATGCAGGTCTGAAGGTGGCCAAGGGCGAGTTCGTGGCCATGTTCGATGCCGACTTTGTGCCGCCGCCGGACTGGTTGATGAAGGTCATCCATCACTTTGCAGAACCGGAAGTCGGCATGGTGCAAACGCGCTGGGGCCATCTCAATCGTGACTACAGCACGTTAACCCGGATCGAGGCTATTCTGCTGGATGCGCACTTTGTCATCGAGCAGGGCGCCCGCTGCCGCTCCGGCGAATTTTTCAATTTCAACGGCACCGCGGGCATGTGGCGGATCCAGGCGATTGTCGACGGTGGCGGCTGGCAACACGACACCCTGACGGAAGACACGGACCTCAGCTACCGCTCGCAACTGGCCGGCTGGCGGTTCAAGTACCTGCCGGATGTGGTTTGTCCCGCCGAGCTGCCGATTGAGATGACTGCCTTCAAGACGCAGCAGGCGCGCTGGGCCAAAGGACTCATCCAGACCTCCATCAAGATTCTGCCCAGGGTCTTCAAGTCAAACATCTCGCGGCGCAAGAAGTGGGAGGCAATCCAGCACCTGACAGCCAACCTCAGCTATCCGCTGATGATTATCATGACGGCGTTCCTGATGCCGGCCATGATCGTGCGCTTCTACCAGGGCTGGTTCCAGATGCTGCTGATCGACGTGCCGCTCTTCACGGCCTCGACGTTCTCCATTGCGGTGTTTTACCTGGCGGCTGAGCGCGTCCTCTTCCCCAAAACCTGGATGAGGACCTTCCTCTATCTACCCTTTCTGATGGCGCTTGGCATCGGCCTGACGGTGACCAACACCAAGGCGGTGATGGAAGCTCTGTTCGGGATCGCGAGCCCGTTTGTGCGGACGCCGAAGTACAGCGTGTCGAAGAAGGGTGAGAAGTCGCAGGCCGGCAAGTACCGCAAGCGGCTGAAGCTGGCCCCATGGATCGAACTGTTGCTGGGTTGCTACTTCTTTGGGGCGATTGTCTACACCTTCTCAAACCAGAACTACTTCACGGCGCCGTTCCTGATTCTGTTCGTGATCGGCTACTGGTACACGGGCTTGATGAGCCTGCTTCAAGGGCGGTTTGAGCGCTGGCGCAGCGGCGGGGACGCCAATGCCGACGAGTCGAGTCCGAAGCCGTTTCCGGTGGGGGTTTGAGGGGCTGCGTTCGTCTCTCAAAGCCCTGCTGAGCCGTGTCCCGATGGAGTCGGCCTCGGCGGCTTTGAAGGAACTTTAATTTAATGCGCAAGAATGCGTTGCCCCCGGTAGACCTTTTGAAACTTCTCCAGAGGTGCCGCTTCCGGTCGCCCTCGCGCCAGATTCCATCACCGGCAATATGTTCCAGGGCTGGCAATGCTGATGGTTGGAGAAGAATGAAGAACCTGCCGATAAGAGTCGTGAGAACTCTATGTCGGAGCATCCGTATTCTCGCGAATCAGTTGGCCGGCTCCGTGAGCAGGAGGACCTGGCTACCTGCTGCTCGCCGATGGGTCAATCCGGCCTGGAAGCACGCAGATACTGCGCCTACAACCAGACGCGCGAACGATTCATCTGCGTTGACGTTGAAGCTGCCGATTTTTCCGCTGCCAGCCTGAATTCTCGCCTGCCATGCCTCACGCCGAGTTGCGGCACAGCCTTATGGGTCCTCCCCTTCCGGGGCATTTCTCCCACAAGCGTGCGAGTGCCGATCGATCTCATTTACCTTGACCCGAACTTGGTGGTGCTCGACGCGGTCGAATCATTTCCCATCTCCCGTCCTTCTCCTTCAAGCACGCCGGCAGCGAGTGTCCTTGCGCTTCCTGCCCACACCATCGATTCCGCCGAGACCCATCGCGGCGATCGATTGATACTTTGCACCCCAGAACAATTGAAGAGGCATCTGCTGCAAACGTCAGGCACGAAGGTCGATGCCCATGCGGAGCCAAGCCTCAACTCTGGCCCACGTGCTGCGTCCCAAATAGACCAGCCTGCGCACAAAACGTCTGGCAAGGTGCTTCATTGGGCAGATCGCTCCCGTCCAAGGCCCTCCAATGAGGACCTATCAACTGAGACAGATCCGATTGCGATGTCTCTACCGTCGGAGCCTGATCGAGTGCAAACTCCACAGAAGAAAGCAGCGGGCTCGAAGAACTGGTTGCAGCGCTTGTTGTCCGCCGAGCCTCCCGATCCACGGAATGCGCCACGGGAGCAGTTGTCCTGGCTTGCTGCCTATTTCTTCACCGGCGGAATGCCCTCAGCGCACGGGATTCGTGATATCAGTTCGACCGGATTGTATGTCTTCACCGAAGAACGTTGGTACCTGGGCACAGTCATTCGGATTACTCTCACCGATCTGCGACATCCGACCGCTGAACGCTCCTGCACTGTCAATGCGAAAGTAGTCCGCTGGGGAAACGATGGCGTAGGTTGCCAATTCGTCCTCAAAAACAAGAAGGATCTGCGCCATGGCAAGGGCTCCGCAGACTGTAGCTTTGGCGAAAAGATCAGCAGAGCCCAAGTTGAACAATTTCTGCAACTCGTCAGGAATGGCGCCAGCTAGAGCAAATAGTCCCGAGCTTCGAACCTGCCACAGAAACAGTCTCACTCGGGCGTTTCGCATTTCGGTCGAAGTACATGTAGTCAACCAAGAATAGGGCCCTACTGCCTGCCACGTTCTTGCCGGGACGGGCCTATAAGGATAAAGGCTTTGCTGCTCATTTCTTGCCATCCCTGTCGAGTGGCCGGCAGCTCATAGGTTGCCGCTTGTTTAACAGTTCTGCACAACTACGGCTTGGATGATGCTCTTGGATGGCGCCGTTTCCAGGACACCTTGGGTGGCTCCGCTACAATAGATGGAAGCGCCTGCCGAGCCGGAGACCTGAGTTTCCTGGCTGCCAGGCGCATCAAAACATATATGCTGGCAAAAAACTTACCTGAAGCCCTTACTTTCGACGATGTGTTGCTGGTTCCCGCCTACAGCGAAGTGGTACCCGCGCAGGTGAGCACCCAGACCCAGTTGACGCGCGAGATCACTCTGAACACGCCACTGATCTCCTCTGCAATGGATACCGTCACCGAGTCGCGGATGGCCATCGCCATGGCGCAGTCGGGCGGCATCGGGATTGTGCACCGCAATCTGTCGATCCTCGATCAGGCTGGCGAAATCGACAAGGTGAAGCGGTCAGAAAGCGGCATGATTGTGGACCCGGTGACGATTGGGCCCGACCAGATGATTGGCGATGCGCTGGACGTGATGCGGCGCTACAAGATCTCTGGCGTGCCGGTGACACAGGGCAAGAAGCTGGTGGGCATTCTGACCAATCGCGATCTGCGCTTCGAGACGCGAACAGACATTCCCATCGGCGACGTGATGACAAAGGAAGACCTGATCACGGTTCCGGTGGGCACGACTCTGGAAGAGGCCGAGCAGATTCTGCACAAGCACCGCGTGGAAAAGCTGCTGGTGGTGGACGACCAGTACAACCTGAAGGGCCTGATCACGGTCAAGGATATCCAGAAGAAACTGAAGTACCCGAATGCGAGCAAGGACGACCAGGGCCGGCTGCGCGTGGGCGGGGCGATTGGCGCAACGGGCGATTTTCTTGAGCGCGCGGCGGAGTTGGTGCGCGCGCGGGCCGATGTGCTGGCGATCGACTCGGCGCACGGGCACTCGTCGCGGGTGCTGGAGGCGGTGCGCGCGGTAAAGAAGGCGTTTCCGCAAATCGGCGTGCTTGCCGGAAACATCGCTACGTACGAAGGGGCTGTCGCCCTGATGGACGCTGGTGCGGACGCGATCAAGGTCGGCATTGGCCCTGGCTCGATCTGCACAACGCGCATGGTTACGGGCGCGGGCATGCCGCAGATTACGGCGATCGCTGAGGCTTATCGTGCCTGCAGCGAGCGGGGCATTCCGGTGATCGCGGACGGCGGCATCAAGTACTCCGGCGAGATTACGAAGGCCATTGCCGCGGGCGCCAGTTCGGTGATGATTGGCTCGCTGTTTGCGGGCGTGGACGAGAGCCCGGGCGAGACGATTCTTTACCAGGGACGTAGCTTCAAAAGCTATCGCGGCATGGGATCGTTGACGGCGATGAGTCAGGGATCGGGCGAGCGGTATTTCCAGAGCACCTCCGACTTGGCCAGTGCCGAGATGGGCACCGAGGGCGTGGTACAACGCGAACGTGCTAGCCAGAACCGGTTGGCGAAGTTTGTTCCCGAAGGCATCGAGGGGCGCGTGCCTTACCGCGGGCCGCTGGAGTCGATGGTCTATCAGCTTGTGGGCGGGTTGCGCTCCGGCATGGGCTACCTAGGCTGCGGCACCATTGCGGAGTTGCAGGAGAAGGCACATTTTGTGCGCATCTCCGGCGCGGGCCTGCGCGAGAGTCACGTGCACGACGTGATTATTACCCGCGAGGCGCCGAACTATCATGTCGAGTAATAGGTTGTGACCAAACCCGAGACGATTGTGACTGGTTTTGTGACCGTGAAACAACTATCCTCTTGATTCTGCTGATTGTCAACTGTGACCAGATTGTGACCAAAACTGTCTTTGAGGCTGGTCACAGCTTTGTCACAGCCAGACACAGGCGGGGCGGCGCAGCCGCCCGGCCCCTAACCGGGCTGCCCGCTGACCCAGGCCATGAAGCACCGCCACGAACAAAACCTGAGGTTAGATGCACCGTGACGAACTGACCATGCCCGAAGCTGGATAACAAGAGACTGCCGGACAACACCTGAACACTGCTTGCAATGAAACGTGACTGCCGCTGAACGCATGTGTGCGCCCTCCTTGCATTGGGGGTGGGCCGCCAGTCAGGGCCGCGCGGCTCTATCGCGCGCCGCGAAGCGGGCGAAGCGCCTTGACAAGGCCCTAGAATGACACTCCACGGGGGCGCACTTACACGCGCTTGTGTGGGGCCGCGCAGCGGCCCGACACCGCGCCTTGTTTCTGGCGCGGGTGCTCTTTATGGTTCTTTATCTATACGGCTTGTTGGGCTGGGGCTGCACGGGCTTTTCCGTGGTGTCCGGCTGTTCTCGCACGCGGACGGTGGGACAGCACCAGCCCACCACGAGCCCGAAGGGCGAAGTGGCGGCTGGGGGGCGCGGGAGCCGGAGCGCAGCGGAGGCCGCACGGCGACGAGCACCGCGAGGAGACGAAGCGCGCGGGCCAGCCGACAAGCCGGAGGGCGCGTAGGTGGCGCGCTGGATGTTCATGCAGTACGATCGGCGCGCCACCGGAGCGGGCGAATAGAGGCCGACGAGCGGAGCGAGGAGCACCATGTATAGGCTCGTTCACGGCGCCGCGCGCCTATAGCTTTTTATAGCGCTGACTTCGCGTCCGGGCGCACGCTGTTCGGTGTGGTTGCACGGCGCGCGACGCGGGCTCTTTCGCGGCGTGTGACGTGCTTCCGATGGCGCTGGCGGCCGGGCAGTCTGGCGGCAGCCAGAGGCACGGCGCGGAGCGCCGGGCCTTTCCAGAGCGGCCAGCGCGGAGCGCTGGCCGCATCCCTCACAGCGCTTTACGGATAGGCAGCAACTCGACAGTGAGGCCGAGAGCATGAAGAACTTTGTCCATGCTTTCGAGTGACAGACTCCGGCGGCCATGGAGAAAATTGCATAAATGCGATTGCCCAAGGCCGGTAACTGCGCTGAGGAGTTTCACGCTCATGGTGTGGCGTTGGATGCGGTAGTTCAGCGCTCCGCGAAGTTGTTCGTGTGCGCGGTGGAGTGTCATGGAAGCTCCTGAAAGAAGAGGCGGACGCGTAGCGTCCGCCTCATTTGATCTGCGCAATCGAGCGGCAGGGCTACAGTTATTCAAGCAAGAAGGCGCCTTCTTCTGAGATCACAATAGGTTTGGCTGGGCTGTTGTCTATGGGCGGTTCGGGTCCAGTGTATTCCGGTTCTTGCGTAAGCTGCATTGCCAGCGTGACGCGCTGAACGAGCGCTTCTGGATGCTTTAGCCAGTCTGCCGCCGCTGGCACACTGGTGTGGTCTTGTATGGCTTTGGGGGTGGGACGTGGATTGCGGCCTAAGGCTTTGGCAGGATTCACGGATGGAATCATACCACGCCTTGTGGTGGCGCGGAGCGCCACCACAACAGGTGGTGTTTATCGTCCGCTTGGCAGTTCGCGGATGGGCGGTTGTTTCGATGCGCGAAGGCGCGCATCGTCGAGCGCAACGATTAGAGGGCGGATGATGGTTTGAAGGCAAGACGCGCAGCAGAAACAACCAAACTCCGGGTGTTCTCTGTGCTTGCGTCCACAGGTTGGACACTTGAGAATTACAACTTTTTCAGCTTTCGCTTTCATCGCTACTCCATCGGACAGGCAGCAAGGATGCGCGAGGCTACCGCGCGCGCGTCCTCCCACATTTGTGCCGCATCGGTGTATGTGCAGATGTCCCACAGTTCCGTTGCGGCGTGGTTCAGGATGTGGGCAAGCCGCGCCGCAGGCGCGGGCTGCCTTATCAACGGGCCTTGCTCTTCGTCGACTCCGTAAATGTCGCCTCTACGCGGCTGACCGTTTGGCGGGGGTGGGGGGGTGGGCACGTTTATCCTCCTTTCGAGCGAGCACGCTCATGGCAACTTGCGCAGCATAAAGAAGTTGCGAACCGTCTCGCCCGTCAAAGACTTCCATGGTAATCCCCTGCGCTACGCAGGAAATTGACGCTTTGATGGATGCCAGACTATCCATTTCAGGCATTGCGAGTTTGTAGGCTACCGCTGCCATGCGGGTTGCTCGCGCAGCGGGCAGCCCTTTGAGTTGTGCAACTGAATACGCTTCCGTCCATGCGTCACGGCAGCGCGCGAGAGCGCGCGCCGTGCGGCTAGTCCTATCGCGCGGCGGCTCTGCCGACGCGTCGATGGCCACCAGACAACGAACTGCCATGAGACTTGATCTCACGCGAATCTCCTTTCGGGTTTTAGTACGGTGATTGGTTCCAGATCGTCGGACGTGAGCGGTTGCCCTGCATTGCCGAGATACCACCACGTTGCAAGTGGCGAGGCATGGCCGAGCAAGCGCTGAACCTTTCGGATGTCTTTGGTTTTGGTGTACAGTTCCCGCGCCGCAGTCCGGCGGAGATCATGCATAGACCATGCCATGGGCTGACCGTCGTTCTGTTTTCTCTGAGCCTCTTTAAGCTCCCAGAGAATTGTGCAGGCTTTGACGGCTCGACGGTCTCGGCTCATGGCAGCCATGAATCGCTCGCCCGGTTCGGCGCAGGCGCTGACCCCTGCTAGAATCGCTCGAAGTCGATGTGTCATCGGCACACGGTAGTGTGCTGAGTTTTTAGTGACTCCGAATATCTCGCCGTTGTCCCAATCAATGTTTGCGTTACTGAACGCCTCTATCGCACTGCGCCGCAGCGCAGCGTCACGAGCAAGGAGCATTGCGACGCGCAGGCGGTTCGATGCGATCGAGAATACCGATTCAAATTCATCGCAGGGAACCACCTGCTCTCTCGGCCCCTGCCTTGGCATCCTGTGAAGCGCGCTGAGAACAAGCGGGTTGATTCCGTTGCGCAGCACGAACAGGCGAAGTTCCCATTGAAGGGCGCGCTGGTAGTTTATGGTTTTCGCGGCTTGCGCGAGATCGGCACACACTTTGGCGATATGGGCTTGAGTGACTTCACCGGCTTGGAGAGGGCCACAGCGGCGGACAATTGCTTCCCGGAGCGGACGATGGCGGACGACTTGCTGCGCGAGGCGCGCGCAGCAAATCGTGCAATCGCCCGTTGTGTAGGGTTTGTAGTCATTGCCTTTTCGGCCTCTCGTGCTGACTCTTCCGTTGGATATGTTTTTCTGAAGCGCGAACCATCTGTTAGGCGTATATCAACTTGCCACGTGTTTCCGCGTTTTCTTACTGGCATGATCTTTCCTTTCAATTAGAATCGGCCTTGTGACCATTCCAATAATCATGTCGAGTAACGGGCGGAGCCTGAAGTTCTGGATAAGCGCCTGGTGGCCGGTTGCTGTGGGCATCGGCGTGATTGCGATTGAGTCGTCGGCGGCGCTCGGCTCCGACCATACCACGGGTCCGCTGCGATGGCTTTTCCAGGCAATTTTCGGCCCTGTGGCGAATGAGCGCTGGGAGATCGTCCACCACCTGGTGCGGAAGTCCGGCCACTTTATTGGTTATGGATTGCTCGGGCTGGCGTGGCTCCGGGCCTGGTGGATGAGTCTGCCGCGCTCGCTGTTTCTGCACGACTTCGCATTGGCACTCCTGGGAACCGCACTAACGGCCAGCGCGGACGAATTTCACCAGGGATTCCTGCCCAACCGCTCGGGAACGCCATGGGACGTGCTGCTGGACTGCTGCGGGGCGTTGGTGATGCAACTGCTGGTATATGTGTTCATGCGGTTGTTCCGGCCAAAGCGGCTGGCGCGGGCGGCATAGGGGCTCATACGTCCGGACAATGGCAGGCGTTCTGCTTCCATTCGAGTGCCCAAATTGAAGTCACAAAACAGACACGGGCACATCCCGCGAGGGGATGCGCCCGTGTGCCCTTCTGAGCGAAGGGTAAGACTGCCGGAACGACACCGCTTAAGCGGCTTCTTCGCCGGGCTCTTCCTTCTTGGTTTCTTCCATTTGCTTCTCGAGCTCGGCGCGCTTCTTGGCCTTCATGTCTTCGCGCTTCTGACGCTTGGCATCGAGCTGCTTTTCGGCACCGAGGAGTTCGATGAAGGCCTTCTCTGCGCCGTCGCCCTGCTGGAAGCCGGTGCGCACGATGCGGAGATAGCCGCCGTTACGGTCGCCGTAGCGCGGGGCCACGGTTTCAAACAGACGGGTGACGGACTTGTCTGTCATGAGAAAGCTGAGCGCCTGGCGGCGCGAGTGGAGATCGCCCTTTTTGCCGAGGGTGATCATTTTTTCCACGAGCGGACGGACAGCCTTTGCCTTGGCGATGGTGGTCTCGACGCGGTCTTCGATGATGACGGACGTGACCAGGTTGCGCAGTAACGCGCGGCGGTGGCTGGTGTTACGTCCGAGCTTGAATCCTGCATTGCGATGGCGCATGATGCAACTCTCTTTCGGAATTTAGCTTGAGTGCCCCAGGCCTCAAAAGCGAGGTCTGGGGCACCCGATTTTCTGCAAAGCACTCGACGTGACTGCTTTTAGAAGTTCTCGGTTTCAGTGGGCAACTGCAGGTCCACCGAATCCAGGGGTTCGTCTTCGTCGTCGAAGCGGTTGTAGCTGGCGGCCAAGGCGGTGGCGGGCGGAATGCTGGTGGGCCCTGGGACCGCGTTTCCGTTTTCGTCGATCTTCATGCCCAGCGAAAGACCCATTTGAGCGAGGATTTCCTTGATCTCGTTGAGGCTCTTGCGGCCGAAGTTCTTGGTCTTGAGCATCTCGGCTTCGGTCTTCTGGACGAGCTCGCCGATGGTCTGAATGTTGGCGTTCTTGAGGCAGTTGTAGCTGCGGACGGAGAGCTCCAGCTCTTCAACGCTTCGGTTGAGATTATCGTTCCGCAGGAGAACGCGGCCTTCTTCGCCACGGGCTTCGGCTTCGATTTCCTCTTCGAAATTGATGAAGATGTTCATGTGGTCCTTGAGCAGCTTGGCGGCCAGGCCGACAGCATCGGCGGGCAGCACGGCACCGTTGGTCCACACTTCAAGGGTCAGCTTGTCGTAGTCGGTGATCTGGCCGAGGCGAGCGGCTTCGACGACATAGTTGACGCGGCGAACGGGCGAGTGGACCGAGTCGACGGGGATGAAGCCCAGGCCGAGGTCGGCGTCGAAGTTCTTGTCGGCGGAGATGTAGCCGCGCCCACGCTTGAGGCGCATTTCCATGTCGAGCTTGCCGCCTTCTGACAGGGTCGCGAGATAGATGTTCTTGTCGAGGATCTCGACGTCGCCATCGGCTTCAATCATGCCTGAAGTGACCACGCCGGGCTGGTCGGCGCGCAGATAAAGCGCCTTGGGACCATCGCCGTTGAGCTTGAAGGGAACCTGTTTGAGGTTCAGGATGATGTCGGTCGCGTCTTCGACGACGCCGCCAATGGATTGGAACTCGTGCAGCACGCCCTCGATGCGAATGGCGGTGACAGCGGCGCCTTCGATGGAGCTGAGCAGCGTGCGCCTCAAAGCATTACCGATGGTGGTGCCAAATCCGCGCTCAAAGGGCTGCGCGCTGAACTTGCCAAATGTTTCGGTCAGCGTCTCGGCATCGACTGCCAGGCGCTTCGGTTTTTGAAATCCTCTCCACAACATAGACGTCTCACTTTTCCCGCGCGGCATGTACGTCGCGATGCATTTTGCGGCGGCCGGGCAAGTTCTCCTTCGGTTGAGTATCAGTTCACAGTTCTTAGTTCACAGTTCTCAGTGGCCTTTTCCGCGTTGCCGCAGAGTGTGAGAACTGTGAACTGCGAACTGTGAACTGTCGTTCTTACTTCGAGTACAGTTCGACGATCAGCTGCTCGTTGATGGGCAGGTTGACGTCGATACGCCTGGGCAGGTGGAGGATGCGGCCGGAGAGGTTTTCGAAGTTCGCCTCAAGCCATGCCGGTACGGGATTCTGCGCGGCAAACTGCGCCCCCTGCTCCACAATCAACAATTTCTTGGCGGTGTCGCGGACAGCGATTTCGTCGCCGACGTTGACCTGGTAAGAAGGAATGTTTACCTTGCGGCCGTTGACCGTGACATGGCCGTGACGAACGACCTGGCGGGCCTGGCGGCGCGAGATGGCAAAACCAAGACGGAAGGCAACGTTGTCCAGGCGGCGCTCGAGCTGCTGGATGAGCAATTCGCCGGTAACGCCACTGGCGCGGTTGGCCTTCTCGTAGTACTCGCGGAACTGGCCCTCAAGCGTGAAGTACATGCGCTTGGCCTTCTGCTTTTCGTGCAGTTGGAGGCCGTAGCCGACGATCTTTGCCTTGCGGTCCTTGCCGTGCTGGCCTGGGGGAAAGTTGCGCTTTTCAAGGGCGCAACGATCGGAGGTACACTTGGTACCTTTCAAAAAAAGCTTGGTGCCTTCGCGACGGCAAAGGCGGCAGACTGCTCCTGTATAACGTGCCATTTCTACTCCTGACTTCGGATGACGGCCGGTTTACACGCGATGCGTTTCATCCCGGCCCTGTTTCAGTTCTCAGTTCTAAGTTCACAGTTCATAGTTTGCCCGAAACACTGGGAACCATGAACTGCGAACTGTGAACTGCATCTTAGACTCTGCGCCGCTTCGGGGGCCGGCAACCATTGTGCGGGACCGGCGTTACGTCGCGGATGGAACGGACTTCGACACCGGCGGCGGCGAGAGCGCGAATCGCGGACTCGCGGCCCGAACCGGGACCGGCTACACGGACATCGACCGCGCGCAGGCCGTGATCGCGGGCCATGCTGGCGGCATTGGAGGCGGCCTGCTGCGCCGCGAACGGCGTGCCCTTGCGCGACCCCCTGAAGCCGAGCGAGCCCGAGCTCTTCCAGCTCAGCGTGTTGCCCACCTGGTCGGTGATAGTGACGATGGTGTTGTTGAACGTGGCCTGAATATGGCAAATACCGAATGGCACGTTCTTGCGCTCGCGCTTTTTGAATTTCTTGTTCTTGCCCGCCTTGCTGGCGCCGGCTTTCTGCTCTGGTTTCGCCATTTAGGTTTTACCCGTCGCTTTCTTTTTGCCGGCAACTGTGCCCTTGCGCGGGCCCTTGCGGGTGCGGGCATTGGTGTGGGTACGCTGGCCGCGCACCGGCAAGGAGCGCCGATGGCGGTTGCCGCGGTAGCTTTGAATGTCGATCAGGCGCTTGATGTGCATCTGGACGTCTTTACGGAGATCGCCTTCGACGTCTCCCTCGTCCTCGATCACCTGACGGATGCGGTTAACCTCGTCTTCGCCGAGGTCCTGGATTTTCTTGAAGGGATCAACGTTCGCCTTCTCCAGAATCCTCTTCGCGCGCGGGTCACCGATCCCGAAAATGTATGTGAGCGCGATCCGTGCCTGCTTGTTGCGGGGCAGATCGACGCCAGCAATACGTGCCATTTGAATTCCTTTGCTGCTTCAGGTTGTGTGCCTCCGGCCTTAACCGATTCGCACGGGTTATGCTTTCCGCCTCCGGGGTTCATCGCAAGCCTTGACTCAGGCTAACTAGCCCCATTGACTCTCGTGGAGGCTTGAACGTATGTCAGGCTGTGCTTAGCCCTGGCGCTGCTTGTGCTTTGCGTTTTCGCAGATCACTCTCACCACACCGCGGCGAGTAATAACCTTGCACTTGACGCAAATCTTTTTTACCGATGCACGGACCTTCATTGTTTTGCTGCCCTTCTTTGCGCCGAAAAGCTGACGCGAGTTCTTCGTTGCAAGGTTTCCCACCCCAGCCGCAAAAACTGCGACGAGCATGGGGGCACCCAAGCCTTATTTGTAGCGGTAGACGATGCGGCCGCGATTCAGGTCATAGGGGCTTAGCTCTACGGCCACACGGTCGCCAGGCAGAATGCGGATGAAATTCTTGCGCATTCTACCCGAGACATGGGTCAACACCTCGTGATTGTTCTCGAGTTTGACCTTGAACATGGCATTGGGCAGTGTCTCTGTGACTACCGCCATTACCTCAATCGCGTCTTCCTTCGACAAACCGCATCCTGTTTCTGGCGCATCATGCGCCTTTGTGTTTTGGACTGAGCGTACTACTCAGTCAAGACTCTGGCTCCGGAGGCCGTCACGGCCACCGTGTGCTCAAAATGAGCGCTCATACTTCCATCTTTGGCCACTGCTGTCCAGCCGTCGTCCAAAACGAGGACGTCTGGGCCACCGGCATTGACCATGGGCTCGATGGCGATAACCATACCCGTCTTGAGCTTCATGCCCCGGCCTGCCTGGCCATAGTTTGGCACCTGAGGATCTTCGTGCATGTGGACCCCGATGCCGTGGCCCACAAAATCTCTAACCACCGAGAACCCTTCGGCTTCGACCACACCCTGAACTGCGGCGCCTACATCGCCAAGGGTCGCGCCGGGGCGAACCGCTGCGATGCCTGCGTGCAAGGACTTCTTGGTCACGTCGAGCAACCGTGCCGTTTCGGGTGCGATTTTGCCGACCGGGACCGTGATCGCCGAGTCTCCGTAATAGCCGTCCACGACCACCCCGAAGTCGACTGAAACGATGTCGCCTTCCTTCAAAACCCGTTTCTCGGATGGAATGCCATGCACCACCTCGCTATTGACCGAGGTACAGAGAGCACATGGATAACCGTGGTAGCCCTTGAAGGCAGCCTTGATGCCAAGTTCCGCCAAACGCGCAACCGCAGCCTTCTCAAGGTCGAAAGTTGTGACGCCCGGCTTGACCAGCCCGCGCACCAACTCGAGCACATCGCGGGTCACCTCGCCCGCGCGGCGCATCTTTTCGATTTCCTTCGACGACTTTAGGACAACAGCCAACTTAACCAGCTTTCAGCTCTCAGCTCTCAGCTCTTTGCTCTTTGCTCTTTGCCGCGCCCTGTCGGGCTAGGCGGCTAAGGGCCGAATGCTGACCGCTGTTTGAAACACACAAACTCGCCGTGCAGTTGCGTTATCCGCGCAACCGCTCCACGGCGGCAACGATTCCGGCCGCAATTGCATTAATCGGCCGGTCTCCATCCACTTCCGCGAAACGTCCCAGGCCCCGGTAGTGCTCTACGACCGGCGCGGTAAGGGCTCCATAAGCGCGCATGCGCTCTTTGAAAACCTCTTCCGTGTCATCGGCTCGCTGGGTCAGCGCCGCACCCTCTATATCGCAGAATCCATCTTTCTTAGAGGGATTCACGTAGACGTTATAGATGGTCTGGCAGACGGGACAGTTCCGGCGCCCGGTAATTCGGCGCAGTAATTGATTATAGTTCACTTGGATGCTGACAGCAACCACTGGGAGGGTGTTTGGCTGTGCCTCCAGCCGGCCATCGAGCCAGCCGGCCTGGCCCAGAGTCCGAGGGAACCCATCCAGGATGTAACCGTTAGCGGTGTCGGGCTGCTGAAGGCGCACGGCCACCATCTCGTTGACCAGAGAATCGGGAACCAGTTCCCCGCGGCCCATGATCTCTTTGGCTACCCGGCCCAGTTTCGTGCCTTGGGACACATTGGCACGTAGAAGGTCGCCGGTCGAGATCTGGGGGATTCCCCACAGCTTGACCAGCTCTTTGGCTTGGGTTCCCTTGCCCACGCCCGGCGCTCCCAACAAAAGAATTGGGCCGGGAGCGGTCTTTCGACCCGCTTCCCGGCCCTGCTCGACTGCAGAAATAGATGAAGACATTACCAGGTTTTCCTTCCGCGTATGCGACCGGAGCGCGGGGAAAAGCCGTCATAATGGCGCATGATCAGCTGCGATTCGATCTGGTTAACCGTATCCATGGCCACACCTACAACGATAAGGAGCGAAGTGCCGCCAAAGTAGAAGTTGACCCCCATACCGTGAATCGCCCAGGTCGGCAGGTTCTCAAAGACGCGGCCGACGAGCCATAACTTGTCAAAACGGATGCCAGAGATGAGGAAGGTCGGCACCAATGAAATCACAATAAGATAAAGCGCGCCCACCAGCGTGATGCGGGTGAGGATGTCGTTAATGAAGTCAGACGTGCGCTTGCCTGGCCGGATTCCGGGGATGAAGGAACCCGACTTACGGAAGTTGTCCGCGATGTCGTCCGGCTTCATAATGATGGACACATAGAAGTAAGCGAAGAAGATGATGCCGAGCATGTCCAGCAGTTCATACCAGGGATAGCCAGGCGCAAGCGCCTGCATGATGGGCTGGAGGAACTTGCTGTTCTGCACCCACTCGACCTGGCCGAAGAGCATGGGGGCCGAGAGGATAGAGCTGGCGAAGATGACCGGCATGACGCCGCCGGAGTTCACCTTGAGGGGCAAATGGCTGGATTGGCCGCCCATCATGCGTCGGCCAATGATGCGGCGTGCGCTCTGGATGGGAATGCGGCGCTCGCTGCGTTCTACAAAGACGATGAAAGCGACTACGGCGATCATGCCAGCGACAAGAAACAGCACGATCAGAAAGGACATGGAACCCCAGGCGTCGGTCTGAATCTTCTGCACTAGCTCGGCTACGCCGCGGGGCAGGCCGGCGACGATGCCGGAAAAGATGAGCAGGCTCATCCCGTTGCCGATGCCGCGGTCTGTGATCTGCTCGCCCAGCCACATGATGAAGGCTGTGCCTGTGGTCAGCGTAATGACGGTCATCAGCACGAAGCCGGCGCCGGGATTGAGAACGAGGCCTTGGCGGGTGAGGATCGCGGCGATGCCGATGGACTGCAGGGCACCAAGGATCACGGTGAGGTAGCGGGTCCACTGCGTGATCTTGCGGCGGCCGAGTTCGCCTTCCTTCTGGATGCGCGCGAGTGGCTCATAGACCACGGTGAGAAGTTGAAAGATGATGGAGGCCGTGATGTAGGGCATGATGCCCAGCGCAAAGATGGTCATACGGCGCAGGGTACCGCCGCTAAACAAATCCATCAGGCCGAGGGCCGAACCGTTCTGCCCGCTGAACATGAGTTCCAACTGGTGGGCGTTGACGCCGGGGGTGGGAATCCACGCACCGAGGCGATAGACGGCAAGGATGCCCATGGTGAAGAGCACGCGCTTGCGCAGATCGGGAATCCGGAAAATATTGAGAAATTTCTCAAGCATCTTTGCTTATCCGCTTCAGGCGTTTTGCCGCCGCTCGAATCGTTGACTTACACCAACATCTTAGTGCATTTCCGGATTCCGAATGAGCTTACGAGAACCCAGCACATGCTGCCTATGCGGGCCGTCACACATGAGACCGGGCTTCCCAAGTCCAGGCCTGTGAACCTGGGAGGCCCTGAATCCGCTGAGCTTAGGCCGTTGCCGGCGCTTCCGCACCACCAAGAACCACAGCCTTGCCGCCAGCTTTTTCGATTTTCTCGATGGCCGACTTGGAGAACTTGTGGGCGTGGATGGTGAGGGCGGAGGTCAGTTCACCGGAGCCGAGAATCTTGATGAGCGCCTTCTTGCTGGAGGCGAGACCGAGCTTCTTGTAATCGTCGAGACCGATTTCGGTGACCTTGAGATCGGCGATTGTCTCGGCGATGCGGTCCAGGTTGACGACCGTGTACTCGGTGCGGAAGATATTGGTGAAACCGCGCTTGGGCAGACGGCGATGCAGCGGCATCTGGCCGCCCTCAAAACCGCGCATGAGGCTGAAGCCGGAGCGCGATCCCTGGCCCTTGTGGCCACGGGTTGAGGTCTTGCCCATGCCGGATCCCATGCCCCGGCCCACACGCTTGCGCCCGGTATTGGCTTTCCTGGGCGCGCGCAAATTCGATAGATTCTTCATGTTTTCCTCGCTGTAGCGCCGGCGGGGTTGGTCCCTGCCGACTCGCGTTCAAATGCAGCTTCTAGCTATTAGCTTCTAGCTCGTATCGCTGGAGCCCGATGAATGACGCTCCGGGATGAAAAAGCTAGAGGCCAAGAGCCTGAGAGCTAGCTTTCCAGAATTCGGACCAAGTGCGGGATGGCTTTCACCATGCCACGGGTGGATTCTGTGTCGACGCGCTCGACGATCTGATTGAGGCGCGTGAAGCCCAAGCCCTTCACGACGGCCCTGTGCTTGGCCGGAGTGGAGTTCTGGGAACGGTAGTATTCAATGCGAATCATTTTGGTTGCGGTTTTAGCCGCAGTCTTGGTCGCTGCCATGGCTTACATCTCCTCCACGGTCTTGCCGCGCATGTTCGCCACTTCTGCCTTGTCGCGCAACTGGATCAGCGCGTCGAAGGTGGCCTTGACGACGTTGTGCGGGTTGGGAGAACCGAGACTCTTGGTGAGCACGTTCTGCACACCAGCCGAGGTCATGACCGCGCGCACGGCACCGCCGGCGATTACGCCTGTTCCTTCTGGAGCCGGCTTCAGGAGCACCTGTCCTGCGCCGTAGCGGCCCAGCACCAAGTGCGGAATCGAAGTCTCGGTCAGGTTGACCCGGATCAGGTTCTTCTTGGCCGCTTCGATCCCCTTGCGAATCGCCTGGGGAACTTCCTTGGCCTTACCTGAACCGTGACCGACCACGCCCGAAGCGGCGTCGCCTACGACGACCAACGCGGCAAACGACATGTTTTTGCCGCCCTTGACCACTTTGGTTACGCGATTGATGGCCACCACCTGATCCTTCAGGTTGTACTGGTTGGCATCGAGTTTTTTCTTCAAGATCGTCATTGCTCTC
>Ga0181535_10002262_pt1 | contig 23878 bp, 23 predicted proteins | sample PEATcosm2014_Bin_44_FD_119774 | JGI IMG/M metagenome (GOLD analysis project Ga0181535, IMG submission 119774) | Peatland microbial communities from MTU Mesocosm Facility, Houghton, MI, USA - PEATcosm2014_Bin17_30_metaG | ecosystem: Environmental > Terrestrial > Soil > Wetlands > Peat | place...
CGGGGCCGCGATGGCCGTGGGATATCGATCCCGGGAACCTACAACGTAGGTGGGCGCCATGTGGCCAAGCCCACGAGCGAGGCCAGGGACAGCTCCCTTTGAGATCGATAAGGCCCCGGGAATACAGATCCAACACGCACCCCGCAGCTCCGCCCATGCAATGTAAGGGGAGACTGGGGGAAAGGAAAGGCCACTTCAAAACACAAAGGCAAAACCCGAATGTAAAACGCAAAGGATAGTTGCGGTTTCGCCGCCAAAGACGCATTTAGTCGGTGAAGTATCTGGGATGGCGCGCCGATCGACTCTTAGTAGGCGCCAGGGGGAGAGCCGGAACATGGCGGGACTATTCGGCCTCGGCAGGGGTAAGGAAGGCGGCCAAGCCGCAAGCGGCCAGGCCAAGCCACAAGCTACGGCTTCGCCGCTCGTAAAGGATGCCACCACGGCGAGCTTCAGCGCCGATGTCATTGCGGAATCGGCGCGGCAGCCGGTCCTGGTCGATTTCTGGGCGCCCTGGTGCGAACCCTGCAAACAGCTCGCGCCAATTCTCGAAAAGGCCGTCAAGGCGGCAGGCGGCAAGGTCAAGCTTGTCAAGATGAATATCGACGAGCATCCGGAAATTCCGGGCCGCCTTGGGGTCCGCTCCATCCCCGCCGTGATCGCTTTTCAGCGCGGCCAGCCGGTCGATGGTTTCATGGGCGCCTTGCCGGAAAGAGAGGTCAAAGGCTTCATCGAGCGGCTCGCGGGCCCGATCGCGGATGATGCCGATCGTCTGGCAGACGCCGAGGCCTTGGCCGCCGCCGGCGATGGTGAAGGGGCGGCGGAGCTTTATGCCGCGATTCTCGCGGAACAACCCGGCGATCCCGCCGCCGTGGCCGGTTTGGCGAAACTCTTCGTTGCCTCGGGCGAAATCGAAAGCGCCAAGAAGCTTCTGGCCTCGGTTGCCGCGGGCGGCGAGCGCGATGCGGTGATCATTGCCGCCAAGGCCGCGCTCGACCTCGCCGAACAAGCCGCCGCGGTTGGGGATTCTTCGGAGCTAGTGAAAAGGATCGCCGCCAATCCCGAGGATCATCAGGCGCGGTTCGATTTCGCGATCCTCCTCAACGCCCAGAACCGGCGCGAGGAGGCGGCCGCCGAACTGCTTGCCATCGTCAAACGCGACCGGGCTTGGAACGACGATGGCGCGCGCAAGCAATTGCTGCAATTTTTCGACGCTTGGGGGCCGGTTGATCCCGCGACGATTAGCGCCCGGAAAAAGCTCTCCGCGCTGCTTTTTTCTTGAAAGCGCGTGGCTTGAAGGTTGGGAGAACCGGCGTCCGGCTTGGTGGTTGCGCGGCGCGTGCGAGACCCATGGTGCGGACGACGGGAGTCGAACCCGTATGACCAAAGGTCGAGGGATTTTAAGTCCCTTGCGTCTACCTGTTTCGCCACGTCCGCTTCTCGTCATGGGCTTTAACCCGTGCATGCAACCACAGGCAAGGGGTGCGCCCCGGATTAGGATCTGCCGTGGTATTTTCTTGGGTGATTTGAAACGAAGTCCCGAAAGCCGATGAACGCCGGAACGGAACACGGATGATTTGGACGCCGCAGCAGGAAGAGGCGCTGAAATCCGTCGGCGCGTGGTTGAAATGCGGCGAGCCGCAAGTGTTCAGGCTCTTTGGGTATGCCGGCACCGGCAAGACCACGCTCGCCAAGAAAATCGCCGAGGATGCCGACGGCTCTGTCGCCTTTGCGGCTTTCACCGGCAAGGCCGCGCTCGTTATGCGTTCCAGGGGCTGTGACGGCGCGGGCACGATCCACAGTCTGATCTACCGGCCGCGCGAAACGGATACGGAAGAGCCATCATTCGTTCTCAACGAAGACAGCGCCGTGACGAAATCATGCCTCGTCATCATCGACGAATGTTCGATGGTCGATGCGGACCTCGGGCGCGACCTGTTGTCTTTCGGCAAACCCGTGCTCGTCCTCGGCGATCCGGCGCAACTGCCGCCGGTCAAGGGCGGCGGCTTTTTCACCGAAGGCGCGCCGGATGTGATGCTGACCGAGGTCCACCGCCAGGCGGTGGATAATCCCATCATCAAAATGTCGATGCTGGTACGCGAAGGCGGCAGGCTGTCCCTTGGAAACTATGGCGAGAGCCAAGTTATCGAGCGCAGCAGCATCGATTCCGGCGCGGTGACCGCGGCCGATCAGCTGCTCGTCGGCCTCAATCGCACGCGGCGCTCCTACAACAAAAGGATGCGCGAACTCTTCGGCCACGCCGATCAATTTCCGGCTCCCGGCGACAGGCTAGTGTGTCTGCGGAACGACAAAACAAAGGGGCTCTTGAACGGCGGGATTTGGCTCGTCAAAACCATTGCGCCGACCCGCAAGAAGAAGCTCTCGCTGAATGTAGTGCCGGAGGATGATCCGGCCCGCAAGCCGCTGCGCATCGGCGTTCTGCCGGAGTTCTTTCAGGGGCTCGAAGAAAGCCTTAGCCCAAAAATCCGCCGGGACTCGGATGAATTCGATTATGGCTATGCGCTGACCGTGCATAAGGCGCAAGGCTCGCAATGGAACAATGTCATCTTGTTCGACGAAAGCTTCGCGTTTCGCGAACACCGCAACCGCTGGCTCTATACCGGCATCACCCGCGCCGCCGAGCGGCTGACCATCGTGGTATGACATGCCGACGCGGCGCGTGTTTCTAGCTGGCATCGCCACAACCCCATTCGCGCGGTCAAGCTCTGCCGTGCCGCCCGTCGTTGTCGGTTCGAAACTCGATCTCGAAGGCGGGCTCTTGGGCGAAATGATCCTGCTCGCGCTTGGGCAAGCCCAAATCGCCGCGGAGAACCGTCTGAGACTTGGACCAACTTCGATACTGCGCGCGGCGCTTTTGTCGGGCGCGATCGACCTTTGCCCGGAATATACAGGCAATGCCGCGTTTTTCTTTCATGAAGACGGCGATCCTGTCTGGAAGGACGCGGCGGCCGGTTTTGCGCGCGCGGCAAAGCTTGATTATGAGACAAACCGCCTAGTGTGGCTCGCCCCGGCGCCGGCCGACAATAGCTGGGTGATCGCGGTCCCGGCCGTGCTGGCGCGGGAACAAGCGCTGCGCACCATGGAGGATTTCGCCAGTTTTGTGCGGGACGGCAATCGGGTGAGACTTGCCGCTTCGGCGGAATTCGTGGAGAGCGCCGCTGGCCTGCCCGCCTTCGAGGCGAGCTATGGCTTCCAGCTTAATGCCCGCCAGCTTCTCGTTCTCTCGGGCGGCGAAACCGTGGCCACGATGAAAGCGGCGGCAGACGGAATTTCGGGCGTGAATGCCGCGATGGCCTATGCCACGGATGGCGCCCTCAAAGCCCTCGATCTTCACGCGCTCGAAGATATACGCCATGCCGAGCCGGTCTATGCACCGGCCCCCGTGATCCGGGAAGCAAGCCTCGCGAGCCGTCCGGAAATCAGGGATATTCTCGACCCTGTCTTCGCGAAACTCGATCTTGCGGCCCTGCGTGATTTGAACGAAAAAGTTGCGGTCGAGGGTGCCGATACCGGCGCCGTGGCACGCGAATTTTTTCGCGTGCAAGGGCTCTTGCGATAAGCGCCGTCAATCTCATTTTCGAACGCGGACTGGCCCGGATGCCTAACCTACATAACCGCGTTCTCCTGACGCTCTCTTGTCTTGGCTTCGCCGCGATTTTTTCCTGTGGTTTTTTGAACCACGCGCAAAACCGGCTCGCAAACGGCTTCGCCTATTCGGTCTTTCAAGGCCCAGCCTATGAGGCCTCGGCCGCGATGGCAGGGCTTTGCGGATTGGCGATCGCAAGTTTTGTGTGGAACGAAGGACACCGCGCCTTCGCAACGATCCTGGCAGCGGGTTTGATCCTTTGGGGGAGCATCGCTGGCGCTGGCCACTTCGCGGCAATCCTGATGCAAGCCGGCCCGCCCGCCGCGCGGGTGTCGCTTGGCCCCGCTTTCTGGATCTTGGCAAGCGTCTCGCTCCTCGCGATCGTCGATGCCGTGCAAAGAGGAAACTTCGGTTTGTTCGTCCGCATCTCCCTGGGGGCCGTATTGTGCGCGGGCTTAATAGGGATGACCGCCGCTGGCGATTTCGATCATCTCGCGCTCGTCAGGGAATTTTCGAATATAAGGAGCATTTTCTTAACCGAGCTTTGGCGCCATCTCGGGCTTGTCGGCGCCGCGGTCATCGCCGCTCTCATCATCGGAGTGCCTCTGACCGTGCTTGTTTTGCGCAAGAAAGCCGCGGCCGGTTTTGTCTTTGCGAGCCTTGGCATCGTGCAAACGATTCCGTCGATCGCGCTTTTCGGTGTGCTGATCGCGCCCATGACAAGATTGAGCGAAGCGATGCCTTTCCTGCGCGCGCTCGGGATTAATGGAACCGGCCCGGCGCCCGCGATCCTGGCCTTGACGCTCTACGCTTTGCTGCCGCTGGTGCGCAGCTTTCATACGGGGTTGAGCGAAGTCGCCCTGGAGGTCAAGGACGCGGCCGCAGCCATCGGCTTTGATGCGCGGCAAATGTTCATCGAGGTCGAATTGCCGCTCGCCTTGCCAGCACTCCTGTCCGGGTTGCGGGTCGTGACGATCCAGGCGATCGGCTTGGCAAGCGTCGCCGCCTTGATCGGCGCGGGCGGGCTTGGCACCTTCATCTTTCAAGGCATTGGACAATATGCGCTCGATCTGGTCCTGATCGGCGCGTTTCCGATCATCCTGCTCGCGCTTATTGCGAATTTTTTCTTTGAAACATTGCTTGGTCTTGCGCGGAGAAGACTGTGATCGTGCTCTGCAACGTGTCGAAGACTTTTGGCGCCACGCCGGCGGTCTTCGATTTTTCGCTGAAGATCGAGAGCGGCAGTTTTTTCGTCCTGGTCGGGCCATCCGGCTGCGGCAAGTCAACGGTGCTGCGCATGATCAATGCGATGATTGTTCCCGACAAAGGGGAAATCGAAGTGCATAACCAAAACATTCGCACGATCGACCCTGAAAAGCTCCGGCGCGGGATCGGCTATGTGATCCAATCAGCGGGGCTTTTTCCGCATTGGACGGCGGCCGATAACATTCTGGCGGTGCCTCACCTCCTCAAATGGAGCCCTTCGCAATGTGCCGCGCGGCTCGACGCGCTTGTCGCTCTGCTGAGTATCGACCGAGCCCTACTGGCCCGCTATCCGAGGCAATTGTCCGGCGGTCAGCAGCAACGGATCGGCGTTGCCCGCGCGCTTGCCGCCGATCCGGACATCGTTTTGATGGACGAGCCCTTCGCGGCGCTCGATCCGGTGAGCCGCGCGGCGTTGCAAGACGAAATTGCCGCCATTCACGCTCGCACCGCCAAGACGATCGTCTTCGTCACCCATGACATGGACGAAGCCTTGCGGCTCGCAACCGGCCTCGCGGTGATGAACAACGGGCGGCTCATCCAGACAGGCACCCCGGCTGCTATTCTTCTGGCACCGGCGGATGATTTCGTGCGCGGCTTTGTGGGTGGCGAAGATTTGCCGCTCCGTCTTCTCGACCTCGTGCCAGTCCGCAAACTTATGAAACGAGGCAACGCCGCCGTAGCCGCGACGATTGCCGCTGGAGCGAGCCTAAAGGAGGCCCTGAACCTGATGCTGGCGCGCCGCTCTTCGTCTCTTTGTGTCGTGGATGAGAATGGGGCGCGGCTCGGTGTAATCCACTTAGCCGATATTATCGCGAGGCGCGATGCGCTCTGATCGCGGAATGCTCACCACAGCCTTGACTGGGTTGGGGCGCGGAACGGGGCTCTGGCTTTCGCTTTTTTTGATCATAGCGATGGTCCTTATGCCGAAGGCCGAACCGCTCATGCGCTGGCTTTTTCCCGGCGATCCGCGGCCAATCTATACGCGTGCGAGCTTCTTCGAACTCACGCTCGCCCATGTGGAGCTTGTCGCGATCTCAAGTTTTGCCGCGGCGGCGATTGGGATTGGACTGGGCATATTCGTGACGCGCAAAAGCGGCCGCGAATTCGCCGCTATGATCAGCGCGCTTGCCGCCATCGGGCAGACGTTTCCACCGGTCGCGGTGCTCGCGCTGACGATCCCAATGTTAGGCTATGGCGCCGCCCCCGCCCTCGTGGCGCTTTGCCTCTATGCCATTTTTCCCGTCATCGAGGCGACGCTGACGGGCCTGCACGCGGTCCCTGCCGCTATCCGCGAGTCGGCGATGGGAATGGGCTTTTCGCCGCTTGATGTTTTATGGCTAATCGAGCTGCCGCTCGCGGTTCCTTTCATTCTCGCCGGCCTTCGCAATGCGGTCATCATCAATATCGGTACGGCGGCGATCGCCTCCGCCGCCGGCGCTTTATCGCTCGGCTCTCCCATCATCGAGGGACTTTCCGCGTCGAACCCAGCCTATGTTTTGGAGGGAGCTTTTCTCGTCGCGCTGCTCGCCGTGGTGGCGGACCGCTGTTTTGCCTCGCTCGCGGATTTTACGTGGCCCGGCGGATCACAGACGAGGTAATCAAGCCGTTTTATCCTTCCATCGGCATAAATCGGAAATGAGGCAGCGCGCGCAGTCCGGGCGGCGGGCCTTGCAGATATAGCGGCCATGCAGGATCAGCCAATGGTGCGCATGCTGCTTGAAGGCGCCGGGAATGATCTTCTCAAGCCCGCGTTCGACATCAAGCGGTGTCTTGCCGGGCGCCAGGGGAATGCGGTTTGCGACGCGGAATATATGCGTATCGACGGCGATGACAGGCATGCCAAAAGCGATATTCAAGACCACATTGGCGGTCTTGCGGCCAACGCCCGGAAGCGATTCCAGCGCTTCGCGGTTTGCCGGAACCTCGCTGCCAAAATCCTTGATGAGACGCTCCGACAAGGCGATAACGTTCTTTGCCTTGGTGCGGTAAAGGCCGATCGTCTTGATCATGCCGCGGAGCTTTTCCTCGCCGAGCGCAAGCATTTTGTCCGGGCTGTCGGCGAGGGCAAACAGCGCGCCTGTGGCCTTGTTGACCCCTATATCGGTCGCCTGCGCCGAAAGCACGACCGCAACGAGAAGCGTAAACGGATTGATATAGTCGAGTTCGCCTTTCGGGTGCGGATCGGCGGCTTCGAAACGCCGGAAAATTTCGGCCGCCCTCACAGCGCTTGGCTTCGTTTGCCGCGTGCTTTGCAGCTTCGGCGAGCGCCTGGCGGTCTTTCCGGATATCGTCATCGACGCTGCATAAGCGCATGTCTCGAAAAAATTGATCGACTTTTTCGATTGCTACATGGTTCAGCTTTATAAGCCTGAGCCTGTTCCGGAAAAGTTGACCGGCATTTTCGATAAAGCCATGCGACAATTGTTTGAATGAGAGCGTTTCCTTATCGATCGCGTCAATCCGCTCGTTCGGGAATTGTGTTGGGCGTGATGGCGGCTCTGACAGGAATTTTGGCCTCAGATCGTTTGATCACAATGTTCCCTTCGCGCGGCCGCGCGATTTAAAATCCTCCCGCGCTGGAGGGCAAGGGGGGCCAGGCTTTTATTGAGGAAATCCGATGTCGGGAGAAATTTTGGCTGGCGGGCCTGAAAATTTGCGGCTCCTCTCGGTGCGGCTGAAGCCGCACCGTTCTCTGGACCGGCGCAATTTTCGCGTGCTGATGGGGATTTTTACAGGTGCCAGCCTTTGTTCGACTCTGCCCTTTGTATTCTTAGGGGCTTGGCCGGTCGCGGGTTTCATGGGGATCGACGTCGCGATTTTCTATTTTGCCTTTCGTGCCAGTTTTCGTGCCGCTCGCGCCTATGAAGATGTGGAAGTTACTTTTTTCGAACTCCTGCTCGCCAAGGTCAGCGCTAAGGGCGAGCGGGCGGAATGGCGCTTCAATCCAGCCTTCGTCCGGCTGGAACAAGAGCAGGACGATGAGTCTGGTGTACAGAAGCTCGCACTCGTGTCACGTGGCGAGGCGGTGGAGATCGCGGCTTTTCTCGGACCTGCGGACAAAGCGGATTTTGCGACCGAGCTGTCCCGGGCATTGGCCAAGGCCCGGCGGGGACCGAGGTTTTCTTGACGTGCCGGGCGCAAGCCGCTGAGGGCTAGACGGGCGTTACGGAAACAGGACGGAATCCTCATACATGCCCCGCGACTGGCAAACCACAGTGGGTCGAAAACGCACGGTGTCGCCAACAAGGTTTGCTTGGGGCATGGGAACGATCCGGCATCTTGGATCGAGGACGGGGCTAAAATAGCCATAAGGGGGCCCAGCAATTTCCACGGCGGGGACCATTTCAGGCCCCGGGCCCGGCCCGGGCCCCGGAGCGAGATCGGCGGCATGCGCCGGGCCGATGCCAAGCGCCGCTGCCAAACTCACGTAGCAAAGCCAGGCGCAGCTCCAAAGTCTGGTTGATTTCGTCATGTTTGTCTCCGGCACAGTCATCGTCGGCGGCAAAACCGGCTCGTCCGGCGGGTCCTCGATAGCCATGTTTGATGCCTGATTCGGACTAACAATTCATCAAGCGGGGAGCGAAGGCAGATTTGCTGGTTTCGCGTGGCGAGACGGCCCCCTGAATATGCATCAAGGCCGGAGACCGGGATTTTCCGGCTTGACGCAAAGTTTATTCCTTGACCTTGAGGTCGGTCAGCTTGGCAAAAACGGAATCGACGTTGATCTTGGGATCCGATCCGGGTTTTTCGACATTGGACACGCCAAAAACACCCGCTTCGGTTGTTGGCTGTTGAGGCGCTTCGCGAGTCGTAACTTCACTGGGTACCAGGGTTTGACCGCGGTCCTCCTCGACCGGTGGACGATCCTTGGCGGCGCGGTTGACTTCCAAATCGAGATCCATTTGCGAACAAAGCCCGAGGGTGACTGGGTCGATCGGCGTCAACGCCGCCGAATTCCAATGCGTCCGTTCGCGGACCGCTTGCAGCGTCGTTTTCGTGGTGCCGGCAAGACGCATGATCTGCGCATCCTTCAACTCGGGATGATTGCGGACCAGCCAGAGAATCGCATTAGGACGATCCTGCCGCCGCGACAGAGGCGTGTAACGAGCGCCACGCTTTCGGCTTGGTTCGGGTAGCCGCACCTTCGAGACCGCGAGTTGCAACAGGCGCTTCTCATTCGCTTCCGACGCCGCAATTTCCTCGCGGGTCAACTGGCCGGAGGTGATCGGATCATGTCCCTTGATCCCAGCGGCGACTTCACCATCGGCTATGCCCTTCACCTCCAGCGGATGAAGCTTGCAAAAATTGGCGATCTGTTCGAAGGTGAGCGACGTATTCTCGACGAGCCAAACGGCGGTGGCCTTGGGCATCAGCGGCGCATTGCTCATATGTTTTCTCCTTTTGCGCTCCAATACGGATTTGCGCTCGAAACGGAATATTCCGCCTTGTTCGCGGAATGCCTCCAGCGAAGCTCAAGAAAATATCCAAGAAGGGAATGTAGCGTAGTGTATATGCGCTGGGCTGATTGAACGCAATCGGAACATCATTGACCGGATAAAGAACGGCCCTACGGCCAAAGTCCAGCGGCTTGGCTAATGAAATTGGCCGGATGCATTTAATTTCTGCATGGAAGCTTATTCTGTACTAAATCTGGAGAGCGCTTCTCCATCCCGCGAAATCACACGGGAGACTAGGAATTGCTCAATTTTAGGAATTGAAAATACCGATTAAGCCGTTTATGGACATGCTCAAGGCGTGCGCAATTCCGTTGGCGAGACCCGAGATGGGAAGGGGCATCTTCTGATTAAAATCCGGCTGGGGTTTCATCAGTGTTCGGATCTTATTCAGGGTTTTCCCGCTCGGGCATTCTATCCAGGGGCGATGGACGGAAATCATGTTTCGGCTAGTTTTGCGTCTTTTGGGACTTTGCTTGCTGGCCGCCGCCTTCGTCACGCTGATTGTTGACGCAACGCGTTCCGTGACGGTTGGAACACTCTCCGTGACATCAATCGATGCGAGCTTCATGGCATTGCTGCCTCTGAAATTCGGCTTGGCCCGGGACTTTATTGAAGGCCGTGTTCCTCCCGTCGTTTGGGACCCCGTTTTCGTTGATCTTCTGCGGTTGCCCACCTGGATTGTGTGTGGTGTCATCGGGGGCCTGCTCATCGGGCTTGGCAGCAAACCAGCGCCAAAATTCGGTTATTCCAGCCGATGACCGCTCGCGGCGAACATATGCAACTCTGGTTTTCGCGCCGGTTCCGGCCGTAGTCTTGTACGTTTGCTGCATCGGGCCCATGTTTGGGGACGATTGATGATGCTCGCGAAGGAGGCGGTCCGTGTTTTTGTTCCGCAAGCGCCAGTCTTTGCCGACCGCCGCCGAGGCTCTGCCCGGCCGGCCGGAACCGGTCCCAACCGCTGAAATCCACTTCGTCAATGGGCACAAGCTCCAGCCGCCCTTTCCGCCGTCGATCGAGATTGCCGTGTTCGGGATGGGATGCTTCTGGGGAGCCGAGCGCAAATTCTGGCAGCTCGGCGAGGGCATCCATGTAACGGCGGTTGGCTATGCAGGCGGCCTCACCCCAAATCCCACTTACGAGGAAGTCTGCTCCGGGGCCACTGGCCATGCCGAAGTCGTGCTCGTGGCTTTCGACCCCGGAAAGATTTCCTATGAGGCGCTTTTAAAGACTTTCTGGGAAAACCATGATCCGACGCAAGGAATGCGGCAGGGAAACGATGTCGGTACCCAGTACCGTTCCGCGATCTATGTGGCGGACGCGGCCCAGCGTCCGGTGGCCGAGGCAAGCCGGACGGCCTTCTCGAAAGCACTGGCGGCGCGCGGCTTTCCCGCGGTTACCACGGAGATTTGCGATAATCCGGAGTTTTATTACGCCGATGCCTATCACCAGCAATATCTGGCGAAAAATCCGGAGGGCTATTGCGGCCTCGGCGGAACCGGCGTTGCTTGCCCCATCGGGATCGGGGTGCCGTAGAGACGGCGCAACATTCGCGCAAGCGAAGCGCACCAAATTTATCGGCAGCGCTGTGCGATGGTGCGGCAGCGCACAGAATCAATAAAATCTTCATATTAATCTGAGCATGCTTCGCTTCGAAATAAATAAAAATCAGGTGTGGCGGCAGCGCAACATTTTGGCATCCACGGCGTTATGGTGGTTGCGGGTGGTTGCGTAACCAAGTCCCGTTTGTTGGAGTCATGGAATGACATTTTGTAATGTTTTCAAAATCCTTGTTGTTTTGAGCCTTACCGCGACGGGAGCCGCAATGGCCCGGGACCATTCCGGCGTCACGGCGGGTGCCAAGGGTAAGACAGCACATATTGTTAAGGCAGATAAAGTTGTTAAGGCAGATAAAGCAGGCGCCAAGAACGGACAGGTGCCAGTTAAGAACGGTTTGGTTCCGGTGAGCGTCCGCCACGCCGTGGTGCCCCAAGCGCCTATCGTGATGGGGCGCAGCGTGAGTGTCCACCATAAGACTAAGATCCACCACGTAAAAATGCAGTCGCTGGAGTCCCTCGACTCCGCCGTTGCCGCGGATGATCCGAAGTAAATCCTGCCTCGCGCGCAAAAACGTGCGCGTTGACGGATAATTTGTCGAAAATCCTCAGCGCGCGGTGAGGACCTTTTCACATTCGGGGGGCAGTTGCGCCATCGTCAAGGGTGGTTTTGGCTTCCCCGGTGGGCCGGGCTTGGGATGAATAATCCCTTCCGAAAACCACCAAGCAAGCGAGGCATCGCAGCCGTCTCCTGGCGGGACGGGATCTTGGTCCCGGCAAGCGTCTTCCCCGGCCGGACATGCGAGGCGAACATGAAAATGATAATCATGCCCATAGTATGGGCGGACCTTGTTCAGCCATGACCGGTCGCTCCCTGCCTCCCGGCACAGCGCCTTCTTGATTGCCGCGTTGACGAAAATGCGTTGCACCCCCGGGTCTTGCGCGGCCGCCTTGATGACCGCGAGATGGTCCGGTGTCCATTTCGCCGGATCGACGTCAAGCCTGTCCGCCCGCACCATGTTCGCCGCCGACATTTCCTCGCGCTCCAAGCGCGAGAGTTCGCGATTTGGCATGGGCGTCAGCCAGATGTCGGCGTCGAGACCGATCTGATGCGACGCATGCCCTGTGAGCATCGGGCCGCCGCGCGGCTGCGACATATCGCCGACGAGAATCCCCGGCCAATGGCTGACGGCCGGCACTTTCTTGGCGAAACGTTCGAGAAAGGCGATCAGCGCCGGATGCCCCCAATTGCGGTTGCGCGAAAGCCTCATCACCTGCCAATCAGAGCCGTTGACGGGCAGTGCCTCGCCTCCTGCGAGGCAGCCGCGCGAATAAAAGCCGATTGTGCGCGCGGCCAAAGCGGCCGGAACAACCGCCCGCCCGAACAGTTGCTTCGCCGGCGTGGCGGGATCCTCTGGATGCGCGAGCGGGGGCAGCGAAGCGGGTTCGAGCGTGCCCTTATCTTGCGCGAGCGTTCCTCCCGCGAGGCCCGCTAAAGCTAGGGTGGAAACCAACACAATGAAACGCGGATGCATCGGCACGTCTCCCTGCCGGGTTGACCGATCAAAGTGAACTCTCGGGACTAAATACTAAAAATGGAATAAAAATGGGTAATGCGCTTTTTGAGATTTGCAAGCTGCGGACGCGGCTGGGATCGCAAAGGGAGGGGCCGTTATCACCAGCGAGGGAACGGGAGCCCGGCTTCTGCCGCTAAAACGAAGCCCTGGCACCCTGCGGAAATGGGCCAGCGCGGCTACCGCGTTGGCCGGCCTGACCGGCGCGAGCGGGATCATTTTGGCCGACATTAGGACATTTCATTCGACACCGCTGTCGGCTAATTCAAAGTTCTGGCCCATGGGTTTTTCCATGGCATCGCAGATCAATACGAAGCGCTAAATGAGCAAAACACTCGTAGTCTACGAACAAGCCGTCTTAATTAGCTTCGGCCATATTCACGCCATTGCACCCGCGCGAGATCAATTAGAGTACACAGGATCAGACATGCGAACACCCAGCCGGCTAGGCGATGAAACTGCGGCCCGCTCAGTCCCCAGATACGCACCTCTGCGAAAGCGTCCCCAGCGTATAAAAATCGGGTTATAAGCATGGGAAGAGAAACTCCCCACAGGTGCACGGTCAGCGGGTACATGGTGGCGGATCGCCAGCACTCAGGCCAGTTCCAGGCCCGCCAAGTCATGTAGAAGGCGGAGAGTACGAAAAATCCTCCCGCCAAAGCGGCGGCCAACAGCCTTGTCGAAATCAGGCTGAACACGGCTCCCGCCCAAACTACCGCGAAGAACTCAAGGCCCAGAAAAATATATAAATCACGACGATTCACAAAATCCTCCAGGGTTGATAGCGCGATGCGGCGTCGGAGAAACCTTCATGATTTGTATTTCCATTGGTCGTTTTAAGCAGAGAAAGCACTCTTAATTTTGGCCGAGCACCGGTCACGCCTTGATTTCCAGAGCACCCCGTGAGGCGCGGCGCTAGGGCCTGAGCAGCGCGCGTTGACTCAACTCAGTGGCCACGGCCGCGCATGACGTTCCCGGCCCGAGACTGCAAACGGCGGCCAATTTTATGCTGCTCCACGCGGCGGCGTCGCTCGCCGTGTGCGGGCTCTCTTTTGCGGCGCCGCAACGCGGCGTCTGGTTTCTTGGTGCGGCGGGGCTGTTCCTTTTCGGCAGCGGTTTGGCGGCGATCTCGCCACGCGCGCGCTCGCGGGAACAAGACTATTTCCCATGGCGGCTCCCGTCGGCGGAACGCTTCTCATAATCGGTTGGTTTTTTGTCGCGCTGGCGGCCCTTGTTGTCTTCCGGCAAACCGCTCGCGGGAAACCGGATCAAATTATTGATGAATAATTAATTTTCTGGACTTTGACCGCCAAGCGGAGCAGAATACTCCAAATTTGAAGTTATCAAGAAGCAAATATCATGGCCGCCGCTCCACAGGCATTGCCCAAGAGACAACGTATTTTAATCGTTGAGGATGAGCCGTTCATTACGCTCGCTTTGGAAGCGATGCTGCCGGAACTGGGCTTTGACGTGGCGGGTTCCGCCTCGCAAGTTTCCACCGCCCTGGAGTTGATCGGCCGCGAACCGATCGACGGCGCTATCCTCGACGTCAATCTTGGGTTGCTAAGGATTGATCCGGTCGCCGACCTTCTTGCTGCGCGCGGCTGTCCTTTTATTTTTACGACGGGATATAGCATATCGGGTCTGCCAGCTCGCCACGCTGGTCGCGCTGTGCTGCAAAAGCCGTTTGGATTGGAGCAGCTGTCAACGCTCTTGCGCGCGGTGTTCGATTCGCCAGGAGACGAGCAATCCCATTACAAAACGGACGCCGCAAGTTCGCCAGACGATCGTCGGCCCGTGGATTGCCGGCCGCCGGCGCGCTGCGCCGCGGATGCGCCGACACCAAGCCTGTAAGCCTTTGGCGGCGGCAGTTGAACCCGATCGCGCCGTGAAATATGTTCTCAACCAGTGCCCCGGGGGGCCGACGGACCGGCATCCATTAGATTGAGAATATCGGCTTGTTCCGGCGGCAGATCTTTGATCTCCGCCTTGATCGTGACACAGTCGAAGACCAAATCGCTTTTCGGCTTTATCGGTTTCACCCATCATGGAAACCCGGAAAAATCCGAGAGCGATTCCCTATCAGATGGAATCATCAGATCGAAAAGGAATCGCTCAGATTCAATAAGTTAGAGCATGTTCAGATCGAAAAAGTCAGTCAACTTTTTTGGAACATGTTCGAGTTCTTGATTTCGTTCCTTGTAACGGGGCTCCGGATCGTCTTTTCGTGAAAGTGCTCTTGTTTCGCGCAATCCCATCAAGGACAATCAGAGCGCTATGGTCGAAACGGCAACGCCCGTGTCTGATCCCCGCCCGCCGCCCCGCAGACGTTTGACGCGTATACTCTTCTTTCTTATCGGCATCGCCCTGCTTGCCGCAATTGCGGCGGCGATGGCGCCTTGGGCATTTTCCAATGCAGCTTTGCGCAACGAGGTCGCTTCGCAGATCCGCCGGATAACTGGGCTTGCCACTCTTAGGCAAGGCCACGCGGTCTTTGTCGTCCTGCCGCAACCCCATGTCAGCATCGACGACGTCAGCTTCACCGACCCTTCCGGCGCCCTGCGCATCGATGCGCGCTCTCTCAAAGGATACGTCCGCCTCACGGCACTCCTAACTGGACGGATCGAGATTACATCGGCCACTCTGGGGCAGCCGGATATGCGGATTGATCTCGATGGCCGGCCGATGCCCCCGGACAGCGTGATCGGCCGTGCCGCGGACGCCCCGCCGGCAACCCCCGAGGCGGCCTCCGCGGATGAAGCGAGACTTGGCGCCGTGACCCTTGTCGATGGCCGCGCGCGCTTGATCAGCAAGCAACTTTCGCCGGAGGTCACGATTGACGCCATCAATGTGACGGTCGATTGGCGAAAACCAGGCGCGGCGGCGATCGTTACCGGACAGGCCCAAATACGCGGAGAGACCGCGGTACTTGCCGCTTGGATTGCAAGCCCGGCCGGGCTCTTGCGAGGCCAGCAATCCCCGTTGAGCCTGAAGCTCGACGCACCCTCTCTCTCGTTCTCTGTTGATGGCGGTCTTGCGAGCCTGCCCGGATGGCAATTCAGCGGCTACATTCGTGCCGCGACACCATCGGCGCGGGTGATTTTGGAACAAGCGGGATTCACGATCCCATTGCCTGGACCTTTCGCTGATTTTGAAGCGAGTTGTGATGGCGTTGTCTCGGCGCGAAGTGCGATTCTGTCGGGCCTGCGATTGCGGTTCGACGGGAATGAGTTCGAAGGAACCTTGGCCTACCAGACACGCGACCCGGCTCCGGTCCTCTCCGGCACATTGGCAACAAACCGGCTTTCGCTCCGGCCATTTCTTTCCGGCCTTCCGCCTGCTGCCGGGCGTGACGGCCAATGGAATCATGACCCATTTGATTTGAGGGACGCTGGCTCGGCCGATCTCGATTTGCGGATATCGGCGGCGCGCCTGCTTTTTTCGCGTTTTGAGCTCGAGGATGCGGCCTTTTCGGTGATGCGCGACCGCGGCCGTCTGGAATTGGCTCTTGCCGGAGCCGAGGCGTATCAAGGGGCGGTCAAGGGCCGCGTGACGTTCGATCAGGGGGCCGCTGGCGTCGGCATGCAGGCGACCGGCACCGTCACGGGCGCCGACTTCGCGGCTTTGTCGTTCGATGCTTTCGGATGGCCGGAGTTTAATGGGTCCTTGACCGGCACAGCCAATCTCGAAAGCACGGGTACCAGCATGTACGATCTCATGCGCAATCTCGAAGGGACGGCGCAAATCGACATTGCGCAAGGACAAATCGGAGGGATCGATCTCGAATCCGCACTCCACCGGATCGATAAAAGCCCGCTTGCCTTGCTTGCCGGCATTCATCGGGGACGCACCGCTTTCGATAACGCCAGCTTGAATTTGTCCGTCGATAAAGGCGTCGCCAGCATCGAGGAAGGCAAGCTCGAAAACCCTAGCCTTTGGCTAGGGTTCGGGGGCACCGTGGATTTCGGCGAACGCGGGCTCGATCTGCACGCTGTCGCCAAGTCAGCCGCCGGCGCGGCCGAGCCGGGCAAGGAAGGTCCGGATTTCCATTTCGATATTGGCGGCTCGTGGGACGATCTGGCGTTTACGCCTGACGTCCGCGGCCTCATCCGCCGGTCCGGCGCGGCGGCGCCGTTATTTCCGCAACAACGCGATGCGGGCAAGCCTGTCGTCCCCGGTACGGACGCTGGTCAGTAAGGCGACAATTCCGTTGCTGTGCGCAAAGGCATATCCATTTATGGTGCCGAAGATCACGATGGCTTTGGATTGACTCAATCCAAAATCATGAAATTGATCGGTTCCAAGAGTTTAGAGCGGGCCGCGGGCGAAAACCGGGTTCCACTTTTCCTCATCCCGCTCTAGCGCTGCGTTCGCATGGCTTGCCCTCAAACGAAAACCGGAAAATATAACCTAAAGCGCTTTCTCACCGGTCGCGACATTCCAGCCGGATTGGGAAGCGCACTCGTAATTAGTAAGACGTCCGAAGTTTTGTAGTAAAACCATGTAGCATAATATGTAACAAAATATCATTGACGAGGGAGGGTATAACAATGATAACAATACGACGTAATATTATGGCTTGTCTCATTATTACTGTAGGACTGGGGTTGTCTCAAGCCACTCAGGCTGCCGCATTCAATCCAGTTACGCAACAAGCCCAATCAAAGCTTGCGCAATTAGGCTTCGATCCAGGGACGGCGGACGGGATCGTTGGCGGCCACACCATCGTTGCAATCAAAGCATTTCAGAAAAATTCTGGGCTGCCGGAGACCGGCGTTCTCGATAGTGCCACTTTGGCGAAATTGGACGTTGTTGCTCAAACGCCTCAGGCACAAGAGACACTCAAGGCACCCGGCACACCGCAAGCTACCACGGTGAGCGACTGGAGGCCGGTTCCGGCTCAGGACGAGTTGGATAAATTGGCTGCCAATCCGGTTAATGATTCCGGTTTCCCATTCACCGACTACCGGCCGGATGCACCAGCGGCCAATCTCGATCTTCCCGGCGCGGCGATCATGACCGCTATGAAAACCAGCTCGGATCGCTTTGGGAGCGGTCCGCCTGGGACGCCCAATTCTACACCTAAATCCCACAAAGCCATGATCGCTTGTCTCAACACCAGAGCTTCGCACTGGGCTGACATTACAATGCATTATTATTGCCAAATGGCACAGCCGAGACAGTGTTTCACATATGCGCTGCGGGGAAAATCGACACCGGGCAATGAAAAATATTCAAGAACACAAGCCTATCAGGGCTGCGCGACAGGGAAATTGCCCTATTCGGCTTTTTTTGCGTTCGTGACCAAAACGCAGCCGCAGATATTTCAATATGTGATGTTTGGCCAAACCAATGCGTTTAAACATGAGCAAGAACAAGCCATCATCAATGCTTTCTACGGAGTGACAAATCCTTCGGATCCAAAAGAATGCCGGCTAAAGCGGCCGCGACGCGCGGAGGATCCTGCCGATGGAACCCATTGCCTCGTGAACAAGACGATGTCGCCTAGATTGGTGGGGCAGGGCACTTAATACCCGTCGCAATTATCGGGGCGATGCGCCATTCTCATTCCCCCGCTTCAAATTCATGTCGCGGAAGCGGTGGAGGAGAACGAATGCGGCGCCGGACTGATCGGCACCGCGGCGCCATTGTTGATTTGCAACACGGAGAGACCGCGTTCGTTGGTTCCGTCCGGGCGGAAGCGGAAGATACCATCGGCGCCATTGAAACCGGACCGGTTGGTCAGGACGTTTTGCGAATAACGCTGTGAGCCTTGCGTATGGGCGAGCGCAGCAGCAAGCGAGACCGCATCATAGGCAAGTGTCGCGATACGGGTTGGATCGGTGTGATATTTGGCGCGGTAGCGGTCCGCGAAGGCGTTGAAACCTCCATTCTCGGGCGCCGCGAACCAGGCCTCCTGCAACGCTGGAAGCTTGAGAACGCGTGCGTCGTTCCAAAGACCAGTGCCGAGGATCTGCACTTGCTTGCCGTTGAGGCCGGCCGCGGTGAGGGCCTGTGACAGAGCCTGCATCGCATCGGCCTGTTCTGGGATGAACAGGGAATCGATTTGATCGTGCAGCGCGGCGATCTTTTGCGTCGCCTCCGCCATGGTCCGTGGCTCGTAATGTTCGATGCTCATGACCCTTATGTTGTTACGCGCGGCCGCCTGCTGGAATTCGGTTTCCGCCACGCGTCCATAGTCATTTTCCGGTATGAGGGCGGCGATTGACTTCTTGCCCTTGGATGCTGCGAAATCGACGATCCGGTCGACATAGTTTTCGATTAAGAAGGAAAGCAGATAGAGCCCCTGACCGGCGGTTGACGTGTCGGTCGAAAAGGCGATGACCGGTTTGCCGGCCCCGCGCGCCACCTTGCCCACTTCCCGCACGCTCGAGGCAAACAGCGGACCGATGATGAGCTCGGCGCCTTCCGAAAGGCCAGCCTGGGCTGCTTCGCGGGCGCTGTCGGGGTTTGAGTGATCGTCCTTGACGAGCAAGGTCACATCGTTGCCACCGGCCTCCAAATAGGCGAGTTCGGCGGCATTGCGGAGCGAGGTCCCGACGACGCTTGGTCCGGACGCCTGCGTCAAGGGGACGATGAGGGCCACCCGCGCCGGACCCGAGCCGATTTGCTCGCTGCGGTCAGGCGGCGCGGTCTGCGCTTGCGGAGCTGGCGCAACAGCATCCACCGGACCATGAAAAAGGGTCCCGGTCGTCGATCCGCACGCCGCGACCGATAGGCAAAGCCCCACGATCCATAGGGCCCGGACGCCACCAGCGCGACACTTGAGGAGAGACCCTGAAGCCTCCCGCCACCAGCCTTCCATGCTCGGGGGACGAGTCATCCGCGCGAAGCTCCATTTTGCGTATTTCCAAATACCTCGATCATGGCACGAAGGGGGCCAGTCGCGACGGCATGGAAATCCCAAACCTTTTCAGTCATAAAATGAGAGCCACGGCAATAGAAACGCTGTAGAACTCGGCTCCGGCTTGCGAAAAAACCAGCTTCGTTCTACAAATAGAACAAGCGTTCGTTTTATCGAACGAAACATTTTGGCGCCGTAGCCGGGCGTTATCCGGGGGCTGAAAATTATGAACGCCGGCAAGAGAGACGGTTTGCACCATGGGGGCGGGGCCTTTCCTGACGGTTCAACCCCGCGCGGCAAGGCCTTATCGCACGCTAACAGCTCAGAGAGCGAGAAAAGCCCGGATTCTTTTACCGCCTTCGGCCTCAGAGCCGAGGCGGAACCGATTCGGCCAGGCCTTCATGTGGTCGCCACGCCAATCGGCAATCTCGGCGATATTTCGTTCCGGGCGCTGGCGACGCTGGCTTCGACCGACGCCATCGTCGCCGAGGATACGCGCGTCACCAAGACGCTGCTCGCCCATTATGGCATCGCGACACCGCTTGTCGCCTATCACGAGCATAATGCCGCGGTCATGCGGCCGCATCTCCTGGCGAGGCTCGCCAGCGGCGCGGCGCTGGCTTTGGTTTCGGATGCGGGCACTCCGCTGATTTCGGACCCTGGCTTTAAACTCGTCAGCGATGCTCTCGCGCAAAATATCGAGGTGGTTTCGGTTCCGGGCGCGTCCGCCGTGCTCGCCGCTTTGGTGGTCGCTGGCCTGCCCACCGACCGGTTCTTTTTTGAAGGCTTCTTGCCCCCGAAAAGCGCCGCGAGGCGGAGCCGAATCGCCGAGCTTGCCACGATCCCCGGAACTCTCGTGTTCTTCGAGTCAGCCCGCCGCGTCGCGGATACGCTTGGCGATTTGGCCGCTGTGCTGGGTGCGCGGGACGCGGTGATCGCGCGCGAACTCACCAAGCACTTTGAAACCGTCCGGCGCGGGCTGCTGCCGGAGCTGGCGTCGGTTGTCGCGGCGGAGGCGCCGCCCAAGGGCGAAATCGTCGTCCTCGTGGGGCCGCCGGGGGCAGCCCCACCGCTGGACCAGGAAGAAGTCGATAACAAGCTTGGCAAGGCGTTGGAGGGGCTTTCGGTGAAGGATGCCGCCGCCGTGGTTTCGGCCGAGACCGGACAGCCGCGCCGCAAGGTTTATGCACGGGCCGTGGAACTTGCGGCGCGCGCGCGGTGAAAGCGGTTACGCCGCGTGACCGAAAAAAGGCGCATGGCCTCGGACTCCTCGCCGAACGGCTCGCCATCGGGCTGTTGCGCTGCAAGGGGTACCGGATCCTGGCTCGCCGCTATTATATCAAGGAAGGCGAAATCGATATTGTGGCGAAGCGGGGCGACACGGTTGCGTTTGTCGAAGTGAAATTGCGGCCTACACTCGACGAGGCTAGGGAGTCGATCGGCGCGCTCAAACGCCGCCGCATCTCCCGCGCGGCAAGAACTTGGCTCGCGTCAAACCCGTGGGCGGCGCCTTTGACCTGGCGCGGCGATGCCGTCTATCTCGCGCCATGGCGCTGGCCGCGGCATGAGATCGCCGTGATCGAATTGGATTTGGGATAGGCACAGGCGCGTCGCTCCAACGCTATTTCCTAGGGGTTGCGCATCGATCAGGATTCCATTCACGGCTGGATCGAGGTATGTTGAAAAAATTCTCATTCAGGTGGATTGGGGCGATGGCACGCGGTGACGGCGCCGGATAATGAGTACGTTTGGCGAAACCGGCATTGCCGAGGCAAGCATGTTGACCGCGCCGGATGCGGCAGAAAATGCGATCGCCGCCGATCTCATCGCGGTGCTTGTTGCTGTGACCTTGGGCGATCCGCGCGTCTTGACCATCCAGGATCAGTCCGCCCTGCCGTCCGGGCCTTTTGAACTCGCGCATCGTTCGCTGCAGGCGGGGCTGCGCGCCTGGGTCGAGCGGCAAACCCATCTGCCGCTCGGCTATGTCGAGCAGCTCTATACTTTCGCCGACCGGGATCGCGGTGGCGCCGGGCAGCATGTCATCTCGATCAGCTATCTCGGACTGACCCGCGAGCAGCAGGCCTCGGGTGAGCACGAGGCGAGCTGGCGCGGCTGGTATTCTTATTTCCCCTGGGAAGACCATCGCGACGGCGCGCCCTCGATGATCGAAGCCGAGCTTTTGCCGCGGCTTGAGAACTGGGCCGGAGAGGGGCGGGATGCCGGAACCCGGCAAGACCGCCGCCAGCGCGTCGCCATTACCTTTGGCTGCGATGGCCGCGCCTGGAACGAGGAACTAGTCCTCCAACGCTATGAATTGCTCTATGAGGCGGGCCTCATTCCGGAGGCAGCACGCGGCCGCCAGCAAGGCACGTTACGCCATGGCGGCGCAGCTGGCCCCTTGCCTGGTACGGGTCAGCCGATGATCCTCGATCACCGCCGCATTCTGGCGACGGGCATCGCCAGGCTCAGGGCCAAAATCAAATATCATCCGGTGGTGTTCGAGCTGATGCCGGAAACCTTTACCCTCCTGCAACTGCAGCGCTGCGTCGAAGCTTTGGCGGGACGGCTCGTGCATAAGCAGAATTTCCGGCGGCTTATCGAACAGCAAAACCTCGTCGAGGAAACGGGGGAAACCACCCCGGATACGGGAGGGCGGCCGGCCAAGCTGTTCCGGTTCCGCCGCGAGGTCTTGACCCAACGCGCCATAGCCGGAACCAAATTGCCCATTTCAAGGGCTTGACAAATCTTATGCTCAATACCAGCATATGGAGAAGTAATGCTCTGTTGGAGTATAAGAAAATGGCAACGCCGGGTTTGGAAACTGTCCGAGCGAAAACCCCTTACGCGGAGTCTCTCTACGCAAAAGTGGCCCATGCGATCCCGGCGATCGAATGGCCGGTCCATGCGCAAGACATAGACGCCATCATGACGCTGAAGCGAACGCGTAACGCGGTGGTGCTTGCGCATAATTATCAGACACCGGAGATTTTTCATTGCGTCGCCGATTTTGTCGGTGACAGTCTTGCCCTCGCGCGGGAAGCAATGACCGCCGATGCCGAGGTGATTGTCTTGGCCGGCGTTCATTTCATGGCCGAGACCGCGAAATTGTTGAACCCGGAAAAAACCGTCCTCATCCCGGACCTCGGTGCGGGCTGTTCATTGGCCGAGTCGATCCGGCCCGAGGACGTGCGGCTTTTGCGGCAAACCTATCCAGGGGTTCCTATCGTCACCTATGTGAACACATCAGCCGCGGTCAAGGCGCTGTCGGATATTTGCTGCACCTCCGGCAACGCGCGTGCGGTGATCGAATCCCTCGGTGTCGAGCGGGTCATTATGCTGCCCGACGAGTTCTTGGCCCGCAATGTCGCGGCTGAGACAAAGGTTAAAGTCATCGCCTGGTCGGGCCATTGCGAGGTGCATGAACGTTTCAGCGCCGGGGAGGTGCGGCAGTTGCGCGAGGATTATCCGGGCGTGATCGTCTTGGCGCATCCGGAATGCCCGCCGGACGTCGTGGCGGAAGCGGATTTCTCGGGTTCGACCGCCGCCATGTCGTCCTATGTCAGCACGAACCGTCCAGCCCGGGTTGTGCTTTTGACGGAATGCTCGATGAGCGACAATGTCGCGATCCAGCATCCCGAACTCGAATTCATCCGGCCCTGTAATCTTTGCCCCCATATGAAAAAAATCACGCTGCGAAACATTAGGCGGGCGCTGGAAACGATGCAGCACGAAGTGCAGATCGATCCCGGCATCGCGCCTCCCGCACGCCGCGCCGTCGAACGCATGCTCGCGGTGAAATGATGGAGGTTTGCGACGCGGCCGGGGCTTGCATAATTGTGGGCGGCGGACTTGCGGGTCTGACCGCCGCTCTCTCTTTGGCGCCGGAGCCGGTGATCCTTTTGAGCAAGGCGCCGCTCGGGTTTGAAGCCTCGAGCGTCCTCGCCCAGGGCGGGATTGCAGCGAGCCTTGGGCCGGATGATGATCTCTCCCGGCATCTCGCCGACACGCTCGAAGCTGGCGACGGAATTTGCGATGAGTCCGTTGCCCGCGCAATTCTCGCGGCGGCGCCGGCGGCAATCTCCGAATTGATCCGGTGTGGCGTGCCATTCGATCGCGATAGCCAGGGCAGACTTGTTCTTGGCCTGGAGGCCGCGCATTCGCGCCGGAGAATCGTTCATGCCGGCGGGGATTCGAGCGGCCGCGAAATCATGCACGCCTTGACGCGCCGCGTGCGCGAAACAGCGTCCATCACCTTGATTGAGGGCGCTACGGTCCAAAGGCTCCTTATCGAGGACAACAGGGTGACAGGGGTTATCGCCGAAGACCATCGTGGTCCGGTGATATTCGCCGCGGATCGCGTAGTTATCGCGACCGGAGGCATCGGCGGCTTGTTTCAGCATGGCACCAATCCTGCCGGATCTTGGGGGCAGGGCCTCGCGCTTGCAGCGAAGGCTGGCGCGGCCATGGCCGATCTCGAATTTATCCAGTTTCATCCGACCGCGCTCGACAGCAGATCGTTTCCGCTGAAGCTCATCAGCGAGACCGTGCGCGGCGAGGGC
>Ga0181535_10002264_pt1 | contig 23871 bp, 14 predicted proteins | sample PEATcosm2014_Bin_44_FD_119774 | JGI IMG/M metagenome (GOLD analysis project Ga0181535, IMG submission 119774) | Peatland microbial communities from MTU Mesocosm Facility, Houghton, MI, USA - PEATcosm2014_Bin17_30_metaG | ecosystem: Environmental > Terrestrial > Soil > Wetlands > Peat | place...
AGTCTCCTCCGCCGGAGTCGTCGAGATAACCCTGCGTATCGCCGGCATCGGATCCGGCGTCGTAAGGTCCCTGTGGTTGCTCGTCGGGCCCGCCAGGGTCGGCCGATGCATCGTAGGGTCCCTGCGGCTGTTCGTCCGGCCCGGATATATATCCGCCCCTGGAGGGGTCGTCATAGTAATTGTTGATGACAGTCTCCTGGGGAGCTTCGCCGAATCCACCCCACCCGCCACCCCCACCGTGGTGCAGCAACGCCTCCACCCCTTCGAACGCCAGGATTCCGCCGGCGACTCCCGCCGCCGTGCTGGCTGCGGAGCGCAGGAAGCCACCGCCTCCGCTGGGAGCCGGCTGATAAGCGTATTCAGGAGGAGGAGTGTACTGCGGCGGCGCGGCCTGGTATTGCGGAGGCGGCGGCGGAGCGTACTGCGGCTGATTCGGACGCACGGCCCCGCCCAAAAAGCTGGTAGCCTGCGGCGGAGCGAGTTGCTGTTGCAGGCGCTGCATCTGCGCGCGCGCCTGCTCGAGCGCGATGTTCTGGATGAGCACGGTTTGCGCCAGCTTGTAGAGGGCATCGGGGTCGCGTGCCAGCCCGTCGTTGAGCAGCGCCTCAGCATCGGGATCTTTCTCGGTGAGCTGGGTTCCCTCGACTTTGCGGACGAGGTCCTGCAGCATCTGCGCTTCCTGGGGGGTCATGCGTGATTCTCCTTCAAAGGTGTTATACGCGGGATTGGACCAGGTAGGTTCCCGACCGATTTGGCCCTTCAATTCTTCATTGGAGCGCAAAAAAAGCCTTCGCGCCGAGTATTGCAGCGAAGGCCTTTTACGTTTCCGGACCAACGGATTAGTAGATCCGGAAGTTAACCTCGATGTTGATTTCCACCGGAACCGGTTTCCCGTTGAAAATAGCCGGCTTGAACTTGTACTGGCGCACCGCTTCCAGAGCCTTCTCGTCGAGGCCCATCCCCAGAGGCCTCACGATGCGCACGCGCTGCGGATTGCCCTGCGCGTCGACGATCAAACCGACGACGCAAACGCCCTGATACTTGGCGCGCCGCGCTTCGTCGGAGAACTCCGGATCGGGCGCGTAAACCAGAACCGGGTTCGAAACGCCGCCGCCCGGATGATAGAGGCCGCCGCCGTATCCCCCTCCGGTGCCTGGCCCAATGCCGTTGCCGTTGCCGGAACCGATGCCGCCGCCAGAACCGCTGCCAAAGCCTGAACCGGAACCGCCGCCCTGCGACGCCAGCGCGATCTGCGTCGACTGCGGCACGCCGATGTTCGGCATGTTCGGGTTATCCGGCAGCTTGATCTGCTGCGGCATCAGGACGGCCGGCTCGACCGCCAGCTTCGGATGATCGATCTTGAGAATCTGCGGAGGCGCAAGCGGGGCCTTCTCCATCTTCGGGAGCTTGCCTTTGGAGGCCTCGACCAGCTCGTGATTGCCGCCGCCGCCACCGCCGCCCATCACGTCTTTGGCCGGCGCCGCGGGAATAAACGGAGTGACATCGATGGGTGTGACCACGGCCTTCTTCGTAACAGCGCGCTCGCGCCATTGCTGGAGCGTGAAGAGCAGGATGAGCCCGATGATGACCGCATGCGTGACGAACGAAACGGCGCTCGATGCCGGGTTGCGCTTGACCGCCATGGGGTCGCGCACCGCGATGGGCACTGAGCTCAATTTGAGCGGCGGCAGTTTCTTTGGGAACAGCACGTCGACGACGCTGGCGAACAGCGTCTTCCAGATCGGCTCTTCGACAATCGAATCCAGCCCGGCGAAGTGCAAAGCCGGCGGCTGTGGTTCTCTACCCCGATTTGAGTCCGGTACAAGGTTCGGAGACGTCAAAACCGTATTCCCCATGTTTCCTGGCCGGGCGTTGCCGCCCAGCTTCTCCTGATTATGAATGACAGCGGCCCTCTCTGTCGCGTCCGGGGCTTTGCTGCACTTGCTGAGATGCGGGCCGAGCCCCAAAAATCGCCTGCACGCCTCCCTTCATCGATAGACGCTTGATCCAGCAGGAAGTTACTGCCGTTCCGGCGGATACAATGAAGTTTTACCTGACCGAGCTGGAGACCCGATGTCTGCTGCGCCGCCATCCGGCGACCCAAAGCCTGTTGCCTTGAAGGATACACTTTCCCTGCCTCGTACGGACTTCCCCATGAAGGCCAATCTGCCGCAGAGTGAGCCAGCCCGGCTGCGGGCATGGGGAGAATCCCGCCTTTATGACCAGATTCGCGACACCCGCCGTGGCGCCCCGCGCTGGATTCTGCATGACGGTCCGCCGTACGCCAACGGACCCCTGCATTTAGGCCATGCGCTAAATAAGTGCCTCAAGGACTTCATTGTCAAGTGCAAAACGATGGCGGGGTTCGATTCCCCATACGTGCCGGGCTTCGACTGCCACGGCCTTCCCATCGAGATCAAGGTGGACGAGAAGCTGGGGCGCAAGAAGCTGGATATGCCGGCGGTGGAGTTCCTGCGCCATTGCCGCGAGTATGCGCAGAAATTTGTCGATCTGCAGACGACTCAGTTTGTCCGGCTGGGGGTTTTTGGCCGCTGGGACGATCCCTATTCGACCATGTCGCGCGGATATGAGGCGAAAATCCTGGAGACTTTCTACGGGTTCCTCGAAGACGGCTTTGTTTATCGCGGGCTCAGACCGGTCTATTGGTGTATCCACGACCGGACAGCCCTGGCCGATGCCGAGATCGAGTACGAGCAGCACTCCAGCCCCAGCATTTATGTGCGCTACGACCTGACCAGCGATCCGGCGGCGATCCATCCCGCGCTTGCCGGCAAGAAGGTCGCCACAATCATCTGGACCACGACCCCCTGGACGCTGCCTGCGTCGCTCGCTGTAGCGTTTCATCCGGATTTCGACTATGTGGCGCTGGAGCAGGATGGCCAGGTTTACATCGTGGCGCAGGCGCTGGCCGCAGCGGTGCGGGAGGCGTGCAATCTTGAGGCGGCCGTTCCCATCGCGAGCTTTAAGGGATCGCGCATGGAGCGCGTGACGTTCCAGCATCCTTTTCTGGACCGGTCCGTGCTGGGCGTGCTGGCCGAATACGTCACCGCCGACCAGGGAACGGGGGCCGTCCACACCGCGCCCGCTCATGGCGCCGACGACTTCCAGACCGGCACTCGCTACGGGCTCGACCAGACGTCTCATGTTGACAATGCCGGGCGCATCCGCGACGGTCTGCCGGAGTACGACGGCAAGACCGTCTTTCAGGCGAACCAGCCGATCATCGATCTGGTCGCGAGCCGCGGCGCGCTGATGGGGCGGTCGGATATCTTCCACAGCTATCCGCATTGCTGGCGCTGCCATCATCCGGTCATCTTCCGTGCGACGGAGCAGTGGTTCATCAACATCGATACGCCGATGACGAATCCGGATGGGTCGGAGACGACTTTCCGGCAGCGCTCGCTGGACGAGATCAAAAACAGCGTGCGATGGGACCCGGCGTGGGGCGAGGAGCGTATCGCCAACATGATCGCGACGCGTCCGGACTGGTGCATTTCGCGCCAGCGTGTTTGGGGTGTGCCCATCGCGGTCTTTTTGTGCGAGGGCTGCCAGCGGCCGTTGATGGATTCCGCGCTGAATCGGCGGATCGTCGAGTTGTTTCAGAAGGAAGGGCTCGAGGCGTGGCACAAAGAGGCTGCCGATGGGTTGTTGCCGCCAGGGACGGTCTGCGTTCACTGCGGCAAATCGACATTTCGTCGCGAAACGGACATCCTGGACGTCTGGTTCGACTCCGGCTCCAGCTGGCACGCCGTGCTCGAAACCGAACCGGGCCTGGCTCCGCCGGCGGACCTCTACTTCGAGGGAGGCGACCAGTATCGCGGGTGGTTCCACACTTCGCTGCTCACATCGGTCGGTGTCGGACAAAAGCACGAGGCGCCCTTTCGCATGGTGGGGACGGCGGGCTGGACGCTCGACGAGCAGGGCCGCGCCATGTCGAAGTCCCTCGGCAATGGCGTCGATCCGGTCGACATCGCCGACCGCCTGGGCGCGGAGATTGTCCGCCTGTGGGTCGCCAGCGTCGACTTTCGCGAAGACGTGGTTTCGAGCGAAGCCATCATGCAGCGCCTGGCAGACAATTACCGCAAGCTGCGCAACACCTTCCGGTTCCTGCTGGGGAATCTCGCAGGGTTCGATCCCGTGTCGGACGCCGTGTCGGACACGGAGTTGCTGCCGCTGGATCGGTATATGCTGGCGCGCTGCCGTGAGCTGGTCGAGAAAGTGTGTGGGACCGACGGGAAGGGCGGCTGGTACGGCGACTTTCAGTTTCACCGCGTGTATCACGCCGTCAACGAGTTCTGCATTGTCGGCCTGAGCGCGTTTTATCTCGATCTGCTCAAGGACCGCCTGTACACATTCGCGCCGAAAGGCGTCGAACGCCGCTCCGCCCAGACCGTTCTCTGGAGAATCACCGATGCCCTGGTTCGGCTCGTCGCGCCGATTCTGACTTTCACGTCGGACGAGGTTTGGCAGTATCTGCCGCCCATGTCCGACAGACCAGCCAGCGTGCATCTGGCGTGGTTCCCCGCAGCGGACGAACTGGGACCTGGCAGACCTTATGTACCAGGTCCCAATGGACTCAATCCGCTCGACGACTCTGAGCGGTGGACGACCTTGACGAGCGTTCGCGAAACCGTCCTGAAGGCACTGGAGACCGCACGGCAAAACAAGCAAATTGGAAAAAGTCTCGACGCGAAGGTCATTGTTTCCACCTCAGGGTCTACGCTCCTACGACTGCAATTGTTGGCTGATTCACTGGAGGAACTGTTCAACGTCTCCCAAGTCGAGGTTCGATCAGCGGGTGATACAAAAGTCACCGAGGAGGACAAACTCGAGATTGAGGTCGTTCCTGCTTCCGGCCACCGCTGTGATCGTTGCTGGCGCTACTATCCCGACGAGAGCGAACAGCGTGTCAGACAATTTGGCCCCTGGCCGAATGTCTGTGGCCGTTGCGCAGACGCCCTGCGCCAGATGGGCTACAGCGGGGATGCACAGTGAGCAAGTCCCCAACTCCCGCGAGCGCCCCAACGCCGGATCGCCGTCTCTGGCTGCTGCTGGTCTCGGCCATCGTGCTTCTCGTGGACAGGCTGACGAAGCTCTGGGTCAGCGCGCACATTCAGGAGGGTGACGCGATTGTCGTCATCCGCCACGTCTTCCGCATCACGCACGTGCGCAATCCGGGCGCGGCGTTTTCGATGTTCACCGAATCGGCGCGCCCGGAGCTGACGCGCTGGATCCTCACGGTCTTCTCCCTGGTCGCCGCGGTCGTCGTGCTCTTCGTGATCCTCCGTTTCGGCCGGCGTCTGACGCCGACCATGTTCGCGCTGGCCCTCATCCTGGGCGGTACGATCGGCAACGTTTGGGACCGTCTCCGCTTTGGCCTCGTCACCGACTTCCTCGAGGTCCACATCGTCCACTACCACTGGCCCGACTTCAACGTGGCAGATTCGGCAATCGTCTGCGGTGGCATTCTGCTGGTGCTCGACGCGCTGCGCTCTTCGAGCGAGCCATCCAGGAAATCGCACTAATAACGCAAGCCGAGACGCAGCGGGAACTCCTCCTCATCGTCGTCTGCGTCGATGCGGTGAAGATGATCGGCCATGCGGCTGCGATGCATCGCGCGCAGGATCCCATCGGCCGTTGCGAAAATGGCACAGGCCAGTGCCAAATGTCCAGCACTGGCTTCGATGATCGGCTCCAGCGCGACGGTGAACATGACGACGGCGGGAAAGAAGCCCAGGTACGGAATGAGCAACAGCGCAAAATTCGTGGCGGAGTTGGAACGAGCACCGGTGAACGGGATCGTGGTCACGTTCAGGAAAAACAGATCGGTCAACACCATGCTCCATCCCACCGCGACCACGGCCTGCCCCGCTGCGAATAACCAGCGATGCGAGGACGGCGTCGCCAAGGCCCACGCGCATCCGGCGGCGACGAGGCTCAGCAGTCCGCTCCATAGAAAGACCCATCGCTTGGCCGCACTGACCTCTGCCCGTCCCGCCTTGCCGAGAATGACGAGAAAGATCCACCGGCCGCGCTGATCCGCAGGAGCCAGAAACGTGCTGCGCAGGCCGGAAACGGTCCAGAACGCGACGATGGGGATGGTCGCGCGCAACTCCCCGGGCGAGAAAACGAATTGGATCCCGCCGTGCGCGAGGCTCACGCGCGTCACCGTCGCCAGCAGCAGTGCGGCCCCCATGCCTCCGTACATCACCAGCACCATGCGATAGCGGGGCACGCGCAGCAGATTCTGCCCGATGAACTGCCAGATGGCACGGCACACGGGCGTGCGCGCCAATGTTGCGTGCAAAACACGGCGCGCCGGCCTGGGGATCCAGCTCTGCCGCTCGCGCCTTGCGGCGCCTTCGACGAGGCCGCGGGTCTTCCGCCACCACGCCAGGGGATAGGAGGCGACGGCCAGCGCCACGGCGATCGCGAGAGCCATCCAGCCGATGCGAGCGATATAAACGAACACCGGCGCCGTCGACGATCCATCCAGGATGCGCTGATAAATTCCCAGAAACCAGAATGACGGGATCCACGACACGAGCCGGCTGTTCGATTGCAGCACCGCTCCCAGCGATGACGCAGTCGCTGGATACAGGAACAACAGAGTCAGCAGCGCGACGACGAAAAATCCCTGTAGCCAGAGGGAAATCCTCCGGAAGAATCGGTCGCCCATCAGTCCCAGGAGAACCCCTTCGAGCGCCAGCAAGAACGCCGCGCCAAAGACGCCGCTGGCCGCAACCGCGAGCAGATGAGCGGCCCAGAATCGCAGAAGGTGGGGCGGGTCGACGGCTGCCGGCAAGACGATGGGAGCAAGAAAATTTGAGTCGAACAACGCCGCGCCCATCAGCAGGAAGATCGCCGCCACGCGTGCGCCGAGCACTTTGCTGGTGCGCGTCGGCAGCGGGGAGAGAACAAAGACGTCCAGCAGATCCGGAAACAGCAAATCCCACTCGAAGATGGTGACGATGCCCATCGCCACCATCGAATACAGCGCGTAGAAATAGTGATCGCCCACCTGCGCCCAGTACGACCGCACCTGATGCGGCATGTGGTAGGGCGTGTAAAGGTAGAGCGCCACCACGAAGCCGGGCATTCCGATGGTGCAAGCCGCCTGCACCAGCAGCGTCTTCGTGTCTCTGTCGTTCGACGCCATCTCGTTGGTGAAAAAGCGCTGAAGGAAATGCCGCACCAGCGCTCGAAACTGCGAGGGCTCGTCTTCAAATTCTGCGGGGCCCTGGCGCGCGAGCACTTCCAGCGACAGCACTTCGTCGCGCTCGGCTTTCGATGCCCGCACCACGCTAGCCATCGCCGATCCTCATCACCTCGACCATCTCTTTCGCCGCGCTGCGCGTATCCTGCTGGCGCACCAGCTGCGCGAAGACTTTCTCCAGGCTCGGCAACTCCATGAGCCGAGTCAGGTCCGAGGGCGGGGCGTCTGCCAAAACCTTGCCCTGAGCGATCACGATGACTCGATCGCAAATCTGCTCGACAATCTCGAGCACGTGCGAGATGTACAGCACCGCCTTGCCCGCTGCGGCGAGCTCATGCAGCAGATCGCGGAAGAGGCGCGATGACAGCACATCCAGCCCCGACAGCGGCTCGTCGAAGACCAGCATTTTGGGATCATGCATCAACGACGCCGCCATCAGCACCCGCTGCCTCATACCCTTCGAATACGCCGTCATGGGGGAATGCCGCCACGATTCGAGGCCCAGCAACTGCAGCATCGCTGTCGCTTTCTCTTCGATCAGCCGCTCGCGCATGCCGCGCAGACGGCCCACCAGCTGGAGATATTCGAGGGCCGACATCCACGCATACAGGTGCGCTTCTTCCGGGATGTAGCCGAAGGTGGCACGCCAGGCCAGGAGGTCCGCGTGAATATCTCTGCCTTCAAAGAGCACGCTTCCGTCGTTGGGCCGCAGGAGGCCGGTAATGATCTTTACGGTTGTCGACTTCCCTGCCCCGTTGGGTCCGAGGAAGCCGACGATCTCGCCGGCACCGACCCGGAAGCTGACATCGCTGATGGCGGGGATGCCACGGTAGCTTCGCGAGAGGTGCTGGAGTTCGAGCATGGGGGAGATTTCTCTACCCTATGTAGCATACTGCTGTATGGCATGTCAACAGAATGCTACATAGGGTATAATTCCGGCCATGCCGGTCGACGCCAGGCTCTCCCATACTGCGGCAATGATTCTTCAGGCCATTCATGCTGGCCACATTTATGGCTTCAGCGTGATGCAGATGACAGGGCTGCCCAGCGGCACAGTCTATCCGGCCATGCGCCGTCTGGAGCGCCACGGGCTCATCGTTTCCAAATGGGAGCAGCAGGCCATTGCCGACGCGGAGCAGCGCCCGCCTCGCAAATACTACCGGCTGACCCGCACCGGCAGAGCAACGCTCGATGCCGCGTATGAGCGCTACCCGTTGCTTGAGAAGATGATCCCTTCGCCGGAGATGGAGCGCGCGTGACGCGCCCCTGGCTTCGCTCTGTCTCCCTCGCGCGAATCAACCTGCGCGCGGCGTCGCTGCTGATACCGCGTTCGGATCGCGCGAACTGGATGGCCGAGTGGAGCGCTGAGCTGCACCACCTGTGCCGCGCTGCGCCGGACGAGATCGCCGGCTCGCCGCAGTGCGACCCGCTTGAGTTCAGCTTCGGAGCATTTCACGATGCCTTCTGGATCCGCTACGATCTCCTGCGCTCCGCCGGACTGCCCATGCTGCGTTCCGGCTCGGCCGCACGTTCTGGATTGATCCTGGCCACAACCGCGTTGGCGGCCTTGCTCCTGTGTCTCGTGTTGCCCGGTGCGCGAAAAGCGCTGCTGTGGCTGCCGTATCGCCACTCCGCCGACCTGGTCATGATATCGAGCTGCGGGTACGCCAGCACGCAGTCTCCGTCGATCGCGCTGGCCGATTACCAGGAGTGGACGACTGACACCGCTGCGCTGTTCACGCAAATCTCGTTTTACCGGCTAACGATCAAAGGAGTGCATACCGCGCACCATGCCGCCGCGCGTCTCTCCATGGCGCAGGCGAGCGACAACCTGCTGCGGTTGCTCGATCTGCCAGACTCACGGAATGTCATGCCGCCGGCAGCTCCGGGCGAGGCTCGTTTGGTGCTCAGTCGAACAGCGTGGCGCACACTCTATCGCGGCGATCCGCATCTGGTCGGACGCACCGCCGACATCGACGGCCAGCCTGTGCTCATCGCGGGCATCATCCCCGACGGAGACTGGCGCCTTGCCGGCAAAATCGATGCCGTTCTGCTCGAAGACCAGCACGCGCTCGCGGCGTTGCCCTCGCGAACCAGAGGATTTGTCATTGCCAGAATTCGCAACTCCGCCTTTCCTCCCCCTCGGGGCGGCTGGCGAAAGATGGTCGAGACGCGCGATGAGGTCACGCGAAGCTTCGACTGCATCTCAGTGCCGCATCTTCTTGGACAACCGTCATTCGTGTTCCTGTTCGCGTTGCTGATGGCGTCGCTGGCCTTGCCTGCAACCACCGCTCTGCCCCTGGGTGACTATCCGCGCCGCCGCGACCATCTGCCCCGGATCGTGAATGCGCGACGCTGGGGATTTCTCATCGCTAAATTCACGCTGGTTCTTTTGATCGTCGACCTGTGCTCCACTGATCTGGCTTACGGCTTCTGCGCCGGCGACCCCGTGACCGCGCTTTACATCCAGCTGGCAACCGCCTTCCCTGCTCTGCTGTTCGGCTTTCGCTGGACGCTGCAGGATCAGCGGAAGCGTTGCCCGGAATGCCTGCGTCTGCTGTCGAACCCGGCTCGCGTCGGTCAGGCTTCGTGCAATTTTCTGTCGTGGAATGGCACCGAACTGTTTTGCGCTAGCGGGCACGGCCTGCTGCATATCCCCGAACTGCCGACCAGCTGGTTCAGCACCCAGCGCTGGCTCTGCCTTGACTCATCGTGGCGCTGCCTCTTCGCTGAGAGACCCTCGCCTCATCCGGAAATGGTCTGACTGCGTTGCGGGGATTGCCTGACGCCTCCGGAGAGCAGGTTCTTCATTCATCCGCGTGCCATAGACTAATTCCATTCATCTTCAGAGGAAGGATTTATGAGTGAGGATCTCTTTAGTCTGAACGGAAAGTACGTCCGCCTGGAGCCGCTGGAGGCCCGACACATCGAAGGACTCGCTGCAGCGGTCTCGAGTGATGCGGGCGACTTATATCGCTGGACCTTTGTTCCCCGCGGTATCGAGGAGACGACGGCGTATGTAAACACCGCCATCAGCTGGCGCGAGGCGGGCACGGCTGCCCCGTTTGTGACGGTGCGACAGGCGGATGGCGTGGTGATCGGCTCCACTCGCTTCTTCGACATCGAGCGATGGCCGTGGCCCGAGGGACACGATCGCTATGGGCGGCTTCGACCCGACGTCTGCGAGATCGGATACACCTGGCTGTCCAGTTCATCCATCCGCACCGCTGCGAACACCGAGGCCAAATTGTTGATGCTCACCCACGCGTTCGAGGTCTGGCAGGTGGTGCGGGTTTGTCTGCACACCGATGAGCGGAACGAGCGCTCGCGCAAAGCGATTGAGCGCATCGGCGGCAAGTTCGAGGGCATTCTGCGTGCGCAGCGGATAGCCGCGGATAATACTCCCCGCAATTCCGCGCGCTTTTCTATCGTCGCATCGGAATGGCCTGAGGCCAGGCAGCGGCTGACGGCCCTTCTCAATGATCGCTGACATCCGGGAAATCCGATTTCATCGATCGGCACACTTTTGCCCTCCTGATTCGAGCGCCAGCGAGAACTTTCGCGCCGCCTGGTTGTCCGGAGAGAAAAGCAACACCCGGCGCAGCGTCCGGGCGGCCGCATCTTCCCTTTGCGTGCGGCACTGGGCCACAGCAAGGTCGATCCCGGCTGCGCTGGCTCCGGGATTGTGCTGAAAAACGGATTGCCACAAAAGAAGAGCTGCGGCGTAGTCGCCACTCTGCGCATCGAGGACGGCGAGGTCGCCCGCCGCCGTTTCGTTCAGAGGATCGGCGTGCAGCGCCTTCTGGTATTCAGCCTTCGCCTGATTTCGATTTCCCTTCATCTGCTCCAGAAATCCCAACTCCATGTGCAGGTCCGCATCGGATTCCTGCGCCGGGTCGGAAGTCTCCGCATCGCGCAGCAGACGCATCGCGCGTTCACCGGCGGCACGATCGCCACGCAACGCCAGCTGCGCCCACGCCAGGCCTTCGTCGCGAGCATCGGGATGAACATCGCCGATCGGAACCAGCGCTTCGGGAGAGACGCTCGCGAAGGGTTTGGAGGCGATCTGAATGCGGTGATCGGTCACCTGCTCGTGCGCGATGTCCTCAGTTTCTTCGCGCGGCATGTGGCACAAGATGCAGTCCGGATTCTCAGCGTGATGGCCCAAGGACAGACCAGCGTGACAGGCTAGACATTTTTGACGATAGAAGCTCACACGCTTACCCGCAGCCGGTGACGAGTGAGGATCGTGGCAGGTGGTGCACGTGAGCTGATCGCCGCTCCCTCGCCTGCAGGAGCTCTGCAGTAACGATTCCCACTGGCTGGTCGCGCGGCCTCCGGGGCCGGCCTTGCGCCCGTCTTCGAAATACACCGCCTCGTTGAAAAGATCGTCGCCCGGGCGAAACGCATTCAGCCGCTGCCAGCGTTTTACAACGACGACCGCCCCTTCGAGATGGCACTCGAGACAAATCGAGTCGCGACGAGCTGTCTCGAGCTTCGTGGGATTCACGATGGGGCCCTTGCCATGCTCAGCGAGATGCCGTGAAGGATCGCCGTGGCACGCTGCGCAGGAAATTCCTCCCGGCGGAAATGGCGGCCCTGAAAAATGATTGCGCGCATCGGAAAGCGAGTCCTGCACACCGCTGGCGTGGCAATGCAGGCAGCCTGGATCGACCGGCAAGGTCAGCGGCATCTCGCGGGCGTCAAGGTAATTCGGCGTCATGTCCCACAGGTGTTTCTTTGCGTACCAATTGATGGGGATCTCGTACCAATAGCCCTCGCGTTCGAAGATCCACGTGCGCCCGCGCAAGCCAGAGCCGAGATAGTAGCGCAGCATCACTTTGCCGCTTAGAGCGCGATCCGGCGGAGCGTCGGGGCGTTCGTAGGTGAGCCATGCCTGCCCCTGGTCGAGGATCATCCGATAATGCACACCGGAAGCAGCGTGCGTAAAATCGGCGGGCAAGAATCCCTCGGCGGCTGGACCGCTGGCATTGGCCATCGGCGTTCGCTTCCACGACTCGTAGATTTGGCTGTGACAGCTGGCGCAGACCTCGTCCGGATCCTGCACCTGCGCGTGCGTTGTTCCCCGCGCGGACTGCGCCCCGACGGTGCCAGCGACAACGTCTCCCATCCCCCAGACGACGAGCAAGACAGCAAATCCGCGCCGCACTTCAGACCGTCCTCATGGAGGGCAACAGGAACGCCTTCGGCTCTTTCGCGCCTTCTTCGATGACATACAAACGATCTGCGGGGAGATCCTTAAACGCGTCGATCTGTCCGGAGGGCCATCGAATTTCGATCTTGTCGATGGTCTTTGCCTGATCGAGCCCGAAATGCACCCGCAGATCGCTCTGCGAATAGTAGCTGCCACCGCTGCGCACCTCGTCGATCAGCGTCATCGGCTCGGGCTTCTCCGGCAGTGTACGCGCCAGCACGCGCACCCGCGCGCCAATCGCTGTGCGATTTGACTTCGTTCCGACGAGCTTCACTTTGACCCAGTGGCGCTCCGGGCTCGCGTCGCACCGGAGCAACTGCGGCTGGCTGTTCACGCAATTCACGACAACGTCGATGTCGCCGTCATTGTCGTAATCTCCAAAAGCGCAGCCGCGCGCGGGAACCGCCGCGGTGATCCCAGGCCCTCCTGCTGCACTCACATCTTCGAAGCGCCCGTTGCGCAAATTGCGGTAGAGATATTTGTGCTCTGCGTACGGAGTTTCGGTCTTCACGCTGTTCACTTCAGGGTAGACGTGGCCGTTGGCGACCAGCAGATCGAGCCAGCCGTCGTTGTCGATATCAAGAAAGCCGATGCCCCAGCCGAGATAGCGAGTGTTGACGCCCAGCCCAGCCTGATAGGTTCGATCCTCGAAGTTGCCACCGCCGAGGTTCGCGTACAGCGAATCCGTGTCGCCGGCGAAATTAGTTTTCGCAATGTCGAGCCAGCCGTCGCGGTTGTAGTCGCCGACGGTCACGCCCATGCCCGCCTGCGGCTTGCCGTCGGGTGAAAATGCGACGCCGGACTCGATCGCCACATCGCGAAATGTACCGTCCTTCTGGTTTTGATACAGCGTCGCCGCTGTCGAGTCGTTGGCGACGTAGATGTCCGGCCAGCCATCGTTGTCGAAATCCGCGACCGCAGCGCTCAATGCGTAATTCCCCAGCGTCGTGCCCATGCCGGACTTTTCCGAAACATCGGTGAATGTTCCATCGCCATTGTTGTGATAGAGAATGTTTTTTCCTGGAGCGAGTCCTGGAGGTCCACAAGCAACAAGGATGCCCTTGTACAAGCACGGGCCCGACTCCGGCACCGGCGCGGTCTTTAGATCGAGGTCGATGTAATTACCGACAAACAGATCCAGGTGGGCATCGCGATCATAGTCAAGAAAGGCGCAGCCGGAATTCCACCGCGTCGCGGATTGCAGCAGTCCGGCTTTCGCGGTGACCTCGGTGAAGGTTCCGTTGCCGTTGTTGCGGAACAAAACGTTCTGCCCGTAGTATGTGACGAAGAGATCATCCCAGCCGTCGTTATCATAGTCGCCGACACAGCAGGCCTGACCCCAGCCGCTGTGACCTATTCCCGATTTAGCAGTTATGTCGGTGAACGTGCCGTCGCGATTGTTCCGGAATAAGTGGCAGGTTGGTTCGGTTCCCTTCGCAAACCCCTCCAGCCGCCATCCGTTCACCAGGAAAATGTCGAGCCATCCATCATTGTCGTAGTCATAGAACGCAACACCGCAGCCCGTCGTCTCCAGAAGATATTTGTTCTTGCCTTCACCACCGAAGATGGTCTTCGCGTTGAGCCCGCTCTGCGTCGCGACATCGACGAACTCGACGTCCAGCGGAGTTCCGGCAATCGGCGACGCCGGCCCTGGCGGAGGCGGCATCGGCTTCGCATCATAGGGCTGCTGCGCGCCCGGCTTGCCCGCCGCAGCCTGCTGCGCGCCGAGCAGCGCATCGCGCCTCCACGGAGGGATAGCCAGGCGCAGGACGTCGGCAAAGGGCAGAACCAGCGCACTACGGCTGAGCGAAGTCAGAAAGTGCCGGCGATTCATCGGGAGAAAACTACCACAGCAGCTCCTATGGATTCTTCGCGGTCAGCGCGTCGGCTTTCTGCCGCTCCGCCGCCGCTTCGGCCACGCGGCCCTGCTCGGCCAGTGCGGTTGCGAACTGGCGGTGAGCTTCCGCATAATTCGGATCGCTGCCAAGGGCTTCCTGATAGCGTGCAATCGCGTCGGCGATGGATCCTTTGGTGAGCAGCGCGTTGCCGGCGTTGGTGGCAAACACTGCGCGCTGGCGATTCACGGCGACCCGGGTCAGGTCCGCGGCCTTCTTTCGTTCCGCTGCTGCTTCATCCTGCTTCCCTTCCTCCTGCAGAACACTGGCCAGTGTGATGTGTGGTCCCGGCTGCTCCGGGAGCAGTTCGATCGCCTTGCGCAGCGCCGCTGCCGCGTCTTCATTCTTGCCCTGTTGCCGATAGACACTGCCGAGAATCGACCAGCCATCGCCATTTCCAGGGCGACGGTCGAGCGCGGCGAGGAGATTCTGCACCGCATCGTCGAAACGGCCTGCCTGCATATAGAGGATGCCCAATGTGTACGGAGCATCGGGCGACTCCGGATCAAGCCGGCGAGCCTCTTCCAGTTCCGCGATGGCGTCCGGCAAATCATCCTTCAGCTTGAACGCCAGCCCGAGGTCGTAGTGAAGATGAGGATCCTGCGGAGCGAGCTTCAGCCCGGTTTGAAATTCGCGAATGGCATCGTCGATGTTGTTCTCCTGAAGATACGCGGCGCCCAGGTCCTGATGAATGGTCGCGTTCTCCGGCGTCAGCGCGGCTGCGCGCAAATAGAGGGTTACCGCCTCCTTCGCGCGGCCGGTCTGCACCATCGCGAGTCCCAGATTGGTCAGAGGTTCGGCCTGCTGCGGCCGCGCCTCAACCACCTTTTGCAGTAGCGGAATTGCATCGCGCTCTCTGCCTGAGCGCTGCAGAGCCAGGGCCAGTTGATAATCCGCGTCCAGGAAGTTGGAATCCGTGGCAATCGCCTGCTGGAAATGCGAGATCGCCTGGTCATCGTTATCGGCGGATACGAGCGCATTCCCCCATTCAAACTGCACCGCGGGATTCCTGGGATCCAGCTCCACGGCACGGCTGAACTCGGCCGCCGCGCGATCCATCTGCTGCTCATGAGTCAGCACCACGGCCAGATGCATGTGTGCTGAAGCGAGATTCGCATCCATCCCGAGCGTCTGATGAAACGCAGCCTCGGCATCTATCCATCGACCGGCCTGCGCGTAGAGCGATCCGAGCTGGTCTATGAAGCCAGCGTTCCGCGGATCCCCCGTGACGGCTCTTTGCATCACCAGAATCGCGGCTTCCGCTTTCTGAACCGCCGCCAAATCCCGCGCCCAGAGGGCGAGCAGTTCCGCGCGCAGCGGCGATTCGCCGTCCATCTCTTCGAACAGTGCAATGGCCTGGTCCGGCGATCCAATCTGACTGTAAGCCTGCGCCAGCGTCTCCTCCGCGTTGCGGTCGGCAGGCTTGAGCTTCAGCGCCGTCGTCAGCTCCGCGATGGCCTCCGGGTACTCGCCCAGCGCGTACAGAACCACCCCGAGCGCGCTGTGTCCTTCTTCAATATCAGGCGCCAGCCGCGCTGCCAGGCCAAACTGCGCACGTGCAGTATTTAGATCGCCACGCGAATATGCTTCGGTGCCCGCGCGAAAGGCCCGGCTGGCCTGCTGGATCGCCGTTTGCTGTGCCGCGCACAGAGCAGGCACCCCCAACAAACACGCCGCAAGCATCGGACACATCGATCTCAGAAGCATTCCCTGGGCTCCGCTACGGATTCGATGCCGGCTGCGTTGCTCCCTGCAATTTTTGCAGAGCCTCAAATTCGCGGTTCGCGTCGTCCCTGCGTCCGGAGGCCGCGAAGGCCCGCCCGAGCAGCATGTGGGTCATAGAATTCGAGGGATCCATCTTCACAGCGCGTTCCAGATACAAGGTCGCCGTCACGGGATCCTTTTCCTCGAGAAGCGTCTTGCCCAAAAGAATATAAGGACCGCTGGCGTTGGGTTCCAGCAACACCGCGCGATCCAGGACTAGCTGTGCCCGGGCGAAATCACCGTTGCGCAGATATGCGTCGCCCATGCGGTCATACGTTTCACCGTCCAGCGGATTCACCTTCACTTCCTTCTCCAGTTCGGCCAATGCGCCCGTAGCATCCCCATGAGCGAGGTCGATCTCGCCCAGCAGGCGATGCGCCAGCGGCATGCGCGGATCCAGTTGCACCGCCTGCTGCGCGGCCGCCGCGGCCGGTGCCGTCAGCTCCTGTCGAAACAGGATGCGCGCCGTCACCAGCCATGCCGCCGCTGAGTCCGGAACAAAATCATACTGAGCAGCGAAGACGCGTTGGGCATCGTCATAGCGCTTCGCGCTGATGTAACAAAGACCCAAAACGTAGTTGGGATCGGCGTTGGCAATCGGTCCGGCAGCATGCGCTTTCTCCAGCAGAGGAATCGCTTCCTCCGGTTTGCCCATACGATAAAGCGCGACGCCACGCATCTGCGCGGATTCGAGATCCGACGGATCCTGCGCCATCGCTCGCGCAAACGACGCTTCGGCTTCCGACAGGTGGTTGTTCTCGTATTCCACGATGCCGCGCAGGCGCTCCACGCCAGGCGCTTCCGGCTGTACACCAGCGAGCACGTCCAGTTCTCGCTGTGCATCGACGAGCCTGCCCTGCGCCATAAGGGAACGCACATCTGCCAGCGATGGAGGACGGATCGCCGCATCATTCTGTGCCGGCACACGCGCAGCCAAAGCGAAGAGGCCAACGGCACAGAGGCCAAAAAACCGAAGCATGATGCGGGAAGTGTACTCCTCAAGAAAGAGGGAGGGGAGCGCGGGCTCCCCTCCGGACTGTGGACAACAGCAGGTCAGAACTGCACGCGCAGCGAAAACTGCATCTGGCGTGGGTTGGTGTAAATGCCCAGCGCAGGCTCGCCGGTGATCGTGCCATCCGATCCCGTCTGGGAGGTCGACGGGTTACCCGGGTTGATGTGGTTGAAGCCGTTGAACGCATCGACCCGGAACTGCGCCAGAATCGCCTCACGGATCGGGAAATTCTTCTGCAGCGACAGATCGCCATTAAAGTACCCCGGTCCAATGTAGCTGTTTGTCCCTCTGTTGCCGATCTGGTCCAGTCCCGCTTCCGTGAAGCCGCTGGTATCCGCCTTCGTGAAGAACGTGCGGTAAGGCGCCCCCCCGCCAACCGGGAATTTGAGCCCGCTTAGGCTTGTGTGCAGGCTTCCCCGGTCCCCGACGGGATAGCAAGGCGCACTGCCAGGAACCGAAGCGCCGCATCCCCCTCCCAGGCCCAGTGAGAATGGCAGACCATTCGACCAGGTGAGGACAGGGCTAAACTGCCATCCTCCGATCACCTCGTCCTCCCATCTCGGCACACCGCTCGCAAACATTTGGTTATTGCCGAAGGGCAACTGGTAAATCCCGTACACGACGAACTGTTGTGTGCGCAGGGAGCCGTCCCAGGTCCGTACCGCCGCTTTGTCCCAGGTGGCATAACCGGAGTTGTAGTTAAATGCGCGCTGCCATGCATACTGCGCGTTGAACGACAGTCCGTGCGTGTATTGCTTGGCCACCGTCGCATCCAGGGCGTCGAACTCGGTGTCCTGGTCGTCCCCGTAATAGTTAATGCCCTGCGTCCAGCCGCACATTCCGGGAGTGATGAAGGGCTCTTTCTGCGCCATCAGCTGCGCTTCGTAACTTGCATTCGAACAGGCCGCCGCGCCTCCCCCATAGAAACGGGAGAGGAAGTTCGTCGTCGAAGTCCCGCCGTTCGCCGCAATGGTGCCTCCGGGCACTGTGTTGTCGTAATGCAGCGTCGCGCCGTTGACACTGTACTCCGATGGCAGAAAGATGCCTGCCTCGTTCGGGTTGGTATTGTTGCCGTCGCCGGCGCTCAGGTCATGTGTGCCCTTATTGCCCACGTAAGCGAGGGTTACGGAAAGCGTAGGCGTGATCGCGCGCTGGACGCTCAAATTCCAGGCATCAAGCGTGGGCAGGCGCAGGGTGTTGGGGCGAGCCTTGGGGCTGACGTTAAAAGCCGGCGCCGCCAGCAATCCGTCCGAAGGAACCGTGGGAAATACATTGGCCGCTGGTCCGGTTGCCAGAGTGAACGCCGACCCCACGGTGGTTGGCGCGCTCAGCGACTGATTCGCCAGAACCGGCAGGTTCTGCGTAACCACATGCCCGAAGATCGATCCGAAGACGCCCAGGTCGAAGCTGCGCCCGTAACCCATCCGAACCACGGTTTTCGAATCCGGCGACCACGCGATCCCAATGCGGGGATTCCAGGCGTTGGTAGCGCCGCCCCACCCCATGTTGCTGGGGACGTTGCCGTAGCCGGCGACTCGCAGATACCCATCTGTTTGATAGCCGCCTGACCCACCGTTCATTTCCATCAAAGCGCCGTTGCCTGCACCATTCACCGACTCAGGGAAATACTGCTCATACCGTAGGCCATAATTGATCGTGAGCGATGGTCTGGGCCGCCAGGTATCCTGCGCGTAGAAAAAGTCGCGTTTCTGGAATTCCTTGGCATTGGTGGAGACGCTGACATAGCGTTGGAAGCTGCTCACGTCTCCCAGCAAAAAGCTGGCCATGCCCAGCCCGGCCGTGCTCCCGCCGTTCGACGTCGGTCCTGGATCGAAGCTGAGAATGCCCGCGCGGTCGCTGTCGGAGGGAACGCGCAGATTACGCGCATAGCGCAGATCGATACCGAATTTAAAGGCGTGATTTCCGGATAGCTTTGTCCAGTTATTCACGATCTGGAACTGGTCCTCCCGCTCGATCAGCGGGCAGTTGCAGCGGGTGATGTTCAAAGCCGATCCATACTGCGCGCCGCCCCCTGTCGGGTTGTTCGGTCCCTGGTTTCCCGACCGGTCCGCGTCAGCGATGTTGAAGCCCGGTGCCCCGCTGGTCAGCGAGTCGCTTGCAATATTAATACCTGGAATACCGAGTTGGTTCGCAAACTCGGTCGACTGATCGTACTTGTGGTCGCCGATGTTGTAGCGGTAGTAGCCAATGCGCCAGTCGGTCAGCAGCTTCGGGCCCAGCGAAATATCCATCCCCGCTGCGAGACTGTCGTTGGCGCCCTGGGAAACGCCGCCATAGCCGCCGATGCCGAAACCCGGTCCCCCCGCCGCGCCAAACATCGTCGTGCCGGAGAGCACATCCGTGAACCGGCTGAAGCGCGTGAACGCGTGCATGGTTTGCGAAATCGTGTCATCCACGCGCAAATCCCACTGGTTATTATTAAAGAGACCGGTGCCGCTGGCCGAATAGTTGTCTTTCAAACCATTCAGGCTCCCCGCTGTAACGGTCCCCCCCGAGTTCGGGGCATAGGGTTGCAGCAGTTTCAGCAGAGCCAGTGCCTGCGGCGAGAGCTGCGAGGCCGGAATTACGTTGCCCGGATACGGCACCGATCCACCCGACGTCTGCTGGTAAATCAGAGGGGCGGTGGCGCTGCCCAGGATGCCCAGCGCATATTCGCTGAAGTCGCAGCCGGTAGGGCCAAGACAAGTCGATACGAGGTGCGCCGTCGGAACCGTCGCATTGTCCGCCGTTCCCACCTTCTGCCGCACGCCCTGATAATCGAAGAAGCCGAAAAGCCGGTCTTTGATGAACGGTCCGCCGATCGAACCGCCAAACTGGTTCTTCAGTCCAGGAGGAAAAGCCCCGCTGCCCGGGAACTGCGTATAGGGATCCCTGCCGAGGTTTGCGCTGCTCTCTCGATAATCGAATGCGCTGCCGTGGAAGCTGTTGGACCCGGATTTCGTCTGCGCGGAAATAAACGACGACACCGCCTTGCCGAACTCCGCGTCGAAATTCTGCGTCGTGATCTTTGTATCCGAAATCGCATCCAGCGGCGGGTTGATGACGATAATGCCGAGGATAGGATCCTGATTATCGGTGCCGTCCAGCTGATACGCCACACCGCCGAACGCCTGCCCGTCCACCTGGATTTGTTTGCTGGCCTGCGGATTCTCATCTGCCGCGTGGTTCCAGCTCAGCGATTGCGCCCCGGGCAGCAACAGCTGCAGGTTCGCGAAATTGCGATCCGGGATCGGAAGGTTTTCGACCTCGCTGCTGGTGAATTCGGTCGCGACGTCGGCGCGGTCGGTCTTCAGTTCCGGTATGGTATCCGCGTTCACGTTGATCGTCTGGGCCTGGGAACCGATCTGGAGCGGTACATCGATCTTAGGAGAAGCATCGGCCTGCACCGTAACTCCCGTGGCCACAAAGGTCTGAAATCCCTTGGCCTCCACTTTTACGTTGTAAGTATCCGGGATCAGGTGTTCCGCAATGTATTCGCCGGATCCGTTGGACTTCACTTCAACCGAGGTGCCCTTCGCGACATCGGTGATAGTAATCGTAGCGTCAGGAACGACCGCGCCGGTGTTATCGGTAACAGTTCCGTTGATCGAGCCGTAGACGGCCTGTCCCTGGGATGGAGTGGAGATACACAGCGCCACGACCGCGGCGCAGGCTGCGATGAGCCTGGAAAGTTTCATAATTGCCTCCAAAAGACTTGCCAGGAGCTGCGCTCCTGCCCGATGTTCCCTCTAAAGACATCAAAGCAAGCTTAGGTGCGGCCAAAAGCTGCACAAAAACCAAATGCGGCCTCTCATCTACCGGAGATTGGCCTGGTTTCTTACTTACGTGACTTGCATGAGCCGCTCTTACGGTTTGTGTGTTGACTTGCTGATTGCGGTTTGCGGTCTAACTGCGACCGTCATGAACTGGGAAAGAAGCCGCCAGAGTTGCGAAAATTCCTAACTGCGGGAGTGACTCTAGGCGCATTAGAATTCCGTTGTCAAGCGGTGGGAACCTCTGCAAGGTTCATTTCCGGCGCGATGCAAATTGCCGCCTGAGGGATGCCTGGATGCCGATACTACAGATGAATCGATTGAGCTGTTCCGGAATTCCTTCGCGGCCGCATCGCGTGCTACCGTGGAAAAAAATGAGATCACCGGCAACCATCATCCTGCTTTGCGGTGTTGCGATTGCAGCGTCGACCCCGCAGCCTTTCGGCGTGGACCTCGATGGCCATCGCGTCGATCAGCTGGCGCCTCCGGGGTCGCGCGCAGTCGTGTTGTTCTTCGCGGCATCCGATTGCCCCATTTCCAATCGCTACATTCCCGAGATCGAGCGGCTCGACCGCGAGTTCGCGGACTCCGGCGTTCACTTCTGGTGGGTCTACCCGAATCCAGCCGACACGCCGGAAGTGGTTCGGCGTCACCAGCAGCAATTCGATATTCGCTCGAACGTTGTGTTGGACAACAACCAGCGACTGACCGCGATGGCGCACGCAACCATCACGCCCGAAGTTGCAGTCTTCGTTCCTGAAGGAGCGGCGCTGCGGGAGGTTTATCGCGGGCGCATCGACGATCGCTATCTCTCTTTGGGACAGGAACGCCCCACTGCCGCGAAGCATGATCTTGAAGATGCGCTCCGCGCTCTGACTTCGAATCGTGCCATTCCCGCGCCAGGAGGGCCTCCGGTCGGCTGCTCTATCGTGCCGCGACTTGAGCCATGAGGATTCTGCTCTGTACTTCGCTGGCGCTGGCAGCGTGCGTCATCGCAACGGTTCCCGCATCGCACCACCCCATTCGCGCTGCGGAATCTCCCGTGACATGGAGCCGGCAGATCGCTCCGATCGTCTACCGCAACTGCACTGCATGCCATCATCCAGGCGGGGCAGGACCCTTCAGCCTGCTTTCCTGCGACGACGCGCGCCGGCGCGCACAACAGATCCTCGACGTCACGCAGTCGCGCTACATGCCCCCCTGGCTGCCCGCTCATGGATACGGCGACTTCACAGGGGAGAGGCGGCTCGGCGACGAGGACCTCGCGCTCATTCGCAAATGGGTCGCGTCGGGAACGCCCGAAGGCAACCGCGCTGAGGCTCCGCCCGAGCCGCACTACGGCGCAACCTGGCAGATGGGCAAACCCGACCTGATCCTCCCGATCGAGCGGTCGTACACGCTCTCCGCTTCCGGCGCCGACGTCTTTCGCAACTTCGTCCTGCCCTATCCGCTCGCGCAAACGCATTTCATTCGTGCTTTGCAAATCCTTCCCGGCGCGCCACAGGTCGTTCACCATGCGAACGTTCTCATCGATCGAACTGCGTCGTTTCGACGCGACCATCCCGATGACTGGAAGAACGGAATTCCGGGCATGGAACTTGAGCTGGACGGCGGAAACACCTTCGATCCGGACAGCCATTTTCTTTTTTGGAAACCGGACACACCGCTGCTGATGGAACCGAATGGAATGCCATGGCGCCTCGATCCCGGCAACGATCTCATCCTCAACATGCACCTCAAACCCAGCGGCAAGCCGGAAACCATCGACGCGCAGATTGGTTTGTACTTCGCCGATAAGCCGTCTACAAGCCATCCCATGCTCCTGCAGCTCGAGGACGACCGTGACCTGGATATTCCGGCGGGTGCGCATGATTTTGTCGTGCAGGACGAGCTTCGTCTTCCCGTCGACGTCGAAGTCCTGGGCATTTATCCCCATGCGCACTATCTCGGCCGCGAGCTCGAGGGCTGGGCCATTCTGCCCGACGGACAAAAGAAGTGGCTCATCCGCATCCCCAACTGGGACATCGATCGCCAGTCCGTCTATCGCTATCGCGAACCCGTGTTGCTGCCGCGCGGATCGACCCTGCACATGCGCTACGTCTACGACAACTCGGCTGAGAACATCCACAATCCGAACTCACCGCCCATTCGCGTTCGCGCCGGCAATCGCTCCGTCGACGAGATGGCCCATCTCTGGATACAGGTTTTGCCTGTTAACGTTCCCCGGGGAAGTCCCGATCCGCGCCTTCTGTTGGAACAAGCGTGGATGGAGCACCGCATGCGCGTGCAGCCGGGCGACTCAGTGGCGCTCTATAACCTGGCGTCTGCGCAGGCCGGCCTGGGGAAATATGTACAGGCCGCTGATACTTATCGAACCATCCTGCGCAACCACCCCGACGACGCGCGTTCTCTCAACAGCCTGGGTGTCGTGCTGGAGAGCGCGGGAGACACGCAACAGGCCGAGGAGACCTTTCGCCGCGCAATCGCAGTCAGTCCCGGCAATTGCGACGCCCAATTCAACATGGCCAGCGTGGATTTGAAACAGTCACAGTTTCAAAATGCGGAACGTCAGTTCCGCGCGATCCTCGAACATTGCTCCGCCGACGCGGTGGCGCACGATGGGCTCGCTATTGCCCTGGCTGGCGAAGGAGACGAAACAGCCGCCAAGGCGGAATTCCGAAGTGCTCTGGCACTCGACTCTCAGAATTTCACCGCACTCTACCACCTTGGCGAAATCGCGATCGCCGAAGACCGGCCCGGCGACGCGATCGACCTGTTCTCCGCCGCAGCCAGAGTCAACCCCGGAGACATCGACACACGTGAGCGGCTGGCCATGGCGTTTGCGCAGTCAGGACGACCCGCCGACGCGCTCAGGCAGCTGCGCGATGCCGAGCGTCTCGTGCCCGGCAATGCCGAGGTGCACGCCCTGCTATCTCAGGTCCTGGCCGAGACCGGCGACCTCCAGGCCGCGATCG
>Ga0181535_10002269_pt1 | contig 23836 bp, 23 predicted proteins | sample PEATcosm2014_Bin_44_FD_119774 | JGI IMG/M metagenome (GOLD analysis project Ga0181535, IMG submission 119774) | Peatland microbial communities from MTU Mesocosm Facility, Houghton, MI, USA - PEATcosm2014_Bin17_30_metaG | ecosystem: Environmental > Terrestrial > Soil > Wetlands > Peat | place...
CCGCGCTCGACGCCACCGCGCGCCAGATCGAGCGCGACAACGGCGTGCTCGATAGCGGCAAGCCAGGCCGCCGCGTCACCCTGATCGACGGCGGCAAACTCCTGCCCCTGCGCAAACAGGACCTGCCGTTCTTCACGTCCTTCTTCGTCATCATGTCCGGACTGGTGATGCTCATCGCCTGCGCCAACGTCGCCAACATGATGCTCAGCCGCGCCATCGGCCGCCAGCGTGAGATGTCGATCCGCGCCGCGCTTGGCGCTTCCCGCTGGCGCGTCGTCCGCCAGCTCCTTATCGAAAGTGTCCTGCTCAGCATGCTCGGCGGCGCCTTCGGTCTCGCCCTCGCCTACTGCGGCTCCCACTGGTTCGACCTCGCCACCCAACGCGTTGGCCGCCCCTACTGGGTGCAGTTCACCACGGACTACACCGTCTTCGGCTACTTCGCCGCCCTCTGCATCCTCAGCGGGCTCCTCTTCGGCATCGCGCCCGCCCTCCGCGCCTCACGCCCCGATCTCAATCAGGTCCTGCAGGAAGGCGCGCGCAGCATCGGCCGCCATCGTGGAGGATTTCTCGCCGCCGTCCTGGTCGTCTTTCAGTTCGCGCTCACCCTCGTGCTGCTCGCCGGCGCCGGCGTCTTCGTCCACAGTCTCCTCAAAGCCCTCGTCACCAACCGATCCATTCCTGCCGACCAGCTCATGGTGGCTCGCCTTTACCTCCCCGAAGACCGCTATAAGGATGTTGACGCTCGCCAGCGCTTCTTCGATCGGCTTCTCCCCCGCCTCCAGACCATCCCCGGCGTCACGCACGCCACCATCGTCTCCAACCCGCCGGGCCTTGGCTCCGCCGACACCCACATCGAAATCGAGCATGGACCCGTCGTCGATCCCGCCCACCGCCCGCCCGTCTCCTTCGTCGTCTCCTCGCCCGGCTACCTCTCGACCATCCGCCTGCCTTTGCTCCTTGGCCGCGACTTCAACAACCTCGACGGCACCGCCGGCCATCTCTCCGCCATCGTCACCCGCGAAACCGCCGAGCGCTTCTGGCCCGGCCAGTCCGCTATCGGCAAACGCTTCCGCATGTACGACGACCCCGACAAGCCCGGCGAATGGATGACCGTCATCGGCGTCTCCGCCAACGTCGTTCAGGACATCAACTCGCAGAATCCAAATCCGCTCCTCTTTCAGCCCTTCCGCCAGATGGACTGGAGCGGCATGTCCCTCGTCGTCGAGTCCAGCACCGATCCGACCAAAGCCGTCAGCGCCGCCGTGCAAAGCCTCGATCCCGATCTCCCCCTCCGCGACACCTGGATTCTCTCCGGCGCCATCGAGCACAACCAGTGGTATCTCCACCTCTTCAGCAAGATCTTCATGGGATTCGCCCTCATCGCCCTGCTCATGGCCGCGGTCGGCATCTACGCGGTCCTCGCCCAGGCCACCAGCCGCCGCACCCAGGAAATCGGCGTCCGCATCGCCCTCGGCGCCAGCATCCGCAACATCATGCTCCTCGTCATGCGCCGAGGCCTCTGGCAAATCGCCGCCGGCCTCGCCCTCGGACTCGCCGCCGCTTTCCCCGCGGTGCGCCTCATGGCGAGTCTGCCTATCGGCGTCAGCCCCACCGACCCCAGCGTCTTCCTCGCCGTAGCCGCAGTCCTCGCCGCCGTAGGCTTAATCGCCTGCTGGATCCCAGCCCGCCGCGCCGCCACCTTAGACCCAGTCCAGGCCATCCGCTACGAATGAGCAAAATGTCACGAAAGAAGCTCCGATGAAGATCGAGCATCGCGCCCGACGAAGCTCCAATGAAGCTCTCTTCGATACCAACTTCAAAGCGCTGCTGGCGGCGCGATCTGAGCGCTTCGATCCCACCACACGTCACCGTTACATCGAGATGCTGACCGCTATGCCAACGCCTGGGTAGCTCCGGTTGTAGAGGTAGTAGCCGTTGTCAGCGTAGGCCACATAGACCTGGTCGTTGTCGTACCAGTCGTCGTCCCAGTTGGCCGGCCACGGGTCAACGACACTCAGCCAGTAGCCGTCGTACTGGAAGCGCGGATACCCGCCGACCACCATGAAGGGCAGGCCCTGGATGCGGAATCCATGGTCCGGACCAAAATAGCCGCGGAAGCGGTCGTCCGGAATCCGATAGCCGTTATATCCGCCGCGCTGTTGCCAGGTGCGGTGATCCGACTGCCAGTTCCCCGCCCGATGCTGCTGCCAGGCAGCCTGCTGGACGCCATGCTGCGCCTGTTTATCCTGAGCGGGTGCGGCGCTGCGGTGTTGTCGGTCGTGCTCCTGCTGCCTGCTGACGGACGGACTCTGCTGTAGCGGAGCCTGTTGTTGCTGCCCGCCACGCAGCGGCGACTCGTTGGATGGATGCTGTTGCTGGGCTGGCTGCCGCTCGCGCGCGGCCGGTTGTGGCCGCTGCTCGCGCTGTTGTTCGGGCCTGGCCTGCTGATGTTTGTCGTCCTGCTTTGGGTGATCCTTGTCTTCAGATGGCCGGTCCTGCGCGGCGCAGGCCAGCGCGGCAGCTGCGAAAAGCAATGACAGCACCCACCAATGTGCGATTCGAGATAATTTCATATGGAATAACCCAGTAGCGTTGCAAGGGCCAATAACATTCTGGCTTGCACAATTGTTCCTTTGAGGCAGCTAAGTGCCATGGCGGGTTAGATCGACGCGTAGAAACGGAACCGGGACTTACTGACCGGAGCTATTCGTTCGGTAGCTTGTCACCGTCGACCATGCACATAGGAGAGGGCATGGAGGTGAAAGATCCCGAAAGCACTCAGGAGCCACAGAACCGTCGCGATAACGACGACTCCATTGAGAATGGACTTGATGTTGGACTGCATGGGGATGAATCTGTTGACAAGCCACAGCAGAAGTCCCACGATGATCAGAGTTATAACTACCTGGATTAACATAGCGGTGCTCTCCTTACGACTGGGCCGCGCTGATCGGGGTCGACGAATGATCCCGACCAGCAACGGTTAAAGGAATTACGGCTGGACTGGGGTCGCTTCAGCAAGCGTGCCCGCGCGACCGATCTCCCCGACGGCCCGCATGAAGCTCGACGTCGATCTCGGTGCGGGGACATTGCCCGAAAGTATCGACCGGAAAGATGCATCGCGGCCGTAGATGGCGCGTGTGGAATCCGCATCCTGCTCCACGACGGCTCCATCGAGGGTGATCCCCGCGAAGACTCCGCGCGAGCGCGAGTAGGTCAGCACTTCCGTAGTCATCTTCCAGTCCGTCCCAGCCGAAGCGTGGCGACCGACCGGGCCCGCTGACGCAGAAGCATCTCCGCTGAGCTGGAATTTATCACCGAGCAGATGCTGTAGTCCGCGGTCGTTCATGACGACCATCACGAGGTCAACGCCTTCGACACCAATCTGCAGGCCCCAGCTGCCGCCGCCCACGGAGACGAATGCCGGTGCGCTCCAGCCGTCAGCGGTGCGGCAGGACGCGATGCCGCGGCCATGCTCCCCGCCAACCACGAATCCGCCCTTGACCAGATGAGGAACCACAACCAGGCATTTCGCATTTTTTATCACTTCGTCCGGAATACCTTTGTCCGGTGCGTCCATGATGGAGTGGAGGACTTCGGAGGACATTTGCAGACGGTCGATCGAATCCTGGCGTCCAGAGGCTGCCCAAAGGTTACCGCTCGTCAGCGCAACAGCGCCCGCCAACAAAAGAGGCGTGATTTTCATTTGATTTTCCTTTCGATGCGTGGAGCTAAGAAGGACACATGCTTCAGATGGGCTGACTTAGCTCAGAACCATGAGTGAGGAGATACAGAGAGATTCTGCTCCAAAATGATTGGAACAGGGCCGCAAAACAATAACTGAGCCGGATTGCTCACATTCGAGATAAATAATGGGGATGGCGTCGAAATGAAGGTGGATTGCAGGGCTGCCGACCACATTCCAATCTATTAGGAAGTAGTTTCGGAGTATACTGAGCAAGCAGTCCCGATTTTCTTCCTCGCCTTCAGCTTTCCGCGATTTGCTCCAGACGAGCCCCCTTTCAGGCACGCAACCGGACTGGAGCTTCTATGAGTCTCATCAAGAAAGCCGATGTAAAGAGCCATCTTTCCACGGGCAGCACTTCCGTTTATCCGTTCGGGTTGAAGCGGTCGGATGCAAAGACGGCCGCGGAGGATGATAATCCGAGCGCGCAGGCAGAAGTAACCGACATCAGCATCAGTCCCAGCCACCCGATCTCCCCTGAAGCCGTGCCAAATGCCCAGGTCGGGGGTTCTGTTGGTGTGCCGGTGAGCCCCGAGAGATCCGGCAAAGGCTCGTGGTAAGGCCTCCGGCGATTTTTCTTCGCACCGACTGCGCGCTCCCGGGCGGCCTCCATCTGCAACGGAAGCCGTTCGACAAGGCGTGGATGACTGTGGAGAATGCGGCGCCTGCCCAGCTGGATGTCGCGGTACGCGACGCGGGGTGGCACTTTATGTGGATCGAGTGCGCCTGCTCCCGTGTTGGCTGGGGCTGGAGCGACGACGCGGCGATCACACGCGGAATCACGCAGGCCCTCATGCAGACCCGCGACAGGTTCAATGCGGCTGAACTGAGCGTAGTGCGCGTCTCGCGCTACTTCGGTCTTCGCATTGCCAAAGTGACGGTACACACCCGGCACATACAGCAGGGCGCTTCGCTCGGCTCGCTCGACGGCTTACCCATCCCGCAGCTCGCGTAGGAACAGGTCTCGGTCATCGCGGAAACAGGCTGCAAACGGTTCGGATGCCGAATGTTTCTCCGACTACCGGTTTAGGGCCGCACTCCATCGAACGCAAATGGTGAAAGCAGGGATGTATGACTCTCTCCGAGATGCTGCACGTTGAAGAACTGACCGGGTTCCCCCCTTCAGCGCCGGCTCCGCCTTCGGCAACGACGGGCGGTTCACCGCTGCCTCTGCCCACGCGCATTGCCGTCATCGGCAACTATCTGCCCCGGCAATGCGGAATTGCCACCTTTACAACCGACCTGTGCACAGCCATCGCCTCGGAATATGGCAGCGCTCGTCTGTTCGCAATCCCGGTCAACGATCCTGAGTCGAGTTACGACTATCCCGATCGGGTACGCATGGAAATTGAGCAGGAAGATTGCGACTCCTACGAGCGCGCTGCCGAATTTCTTAATTTCAATGGGAACGATCTGGTTTGTCTGCAGCATGAATACGGCATTTTTGGGGGACCGGCTGGCAGCCACATCCTGTCGCTGCTGCGGCGGCTGAAGATGCCGCTGGTGACGACGCTCCATACGGTGCTGCGGGAACCGGACCTGAATCAGCGCACCGTACTCGAAGAGATTGCCCATCTTTCCGATCGTCTGATCGTCATGAGCGAACTCGCTTCGACTTTATTGCAAAACGTGTATGGAGTGCCTCTGGAGAGGATCGATCTAATCCCTCATGGCGTGCCGGATTTCCCATTTACCGATCCAAATTACTTCAAGGATTTGTTCAACACCCAGGGCAAGTCGGTACTGTTGACGTTTGGGCTGTTGTCGCCCAACAAGGGGATTGAAAATGTCGTTCGCGCACTGCCTGCGATCCTCGCGAAACATCCGAATCTAACTTATATTGTTTCGGGCGCGACCCATCCTCAGGTAAGGAAGCGTGAAGGTGAGCGTTACAGAGACGAACTACACAGGCTGGCGGTCGAGTTAGGAGTTTCTTCTCAGGTCATCTTCAATAACCGCTTCGTCAGCGCGGAAGAGCTGGTTGAACATGTCGGCGCCGCGGACATCTATATCACCCCATACCGGCAGGAAGCCCAGATTGTATCCGGGACGCTGGCCATTGCTCTTGGCGCCGGGAAGGCAATTATCTCCACGCCTTACTGGCATGCTCAGGAACTGCTCGCCGATGGGCGCGGGGTTCTTGTTCCCTTCGACGATCCGGCCTCGATTGCAGAGGCGACGAACCGGCTGCTGGATAACGATGCGGAGCGGCACACGATGCGGAAGCGCGCCTATCTGTATTCGCGCGGGACAACCTGGCAGCGGACCGCACAGGTTTACATGGCGAGCTTTCAGCGTGCTCGTACCGAACGCATCCTGAGGCCACGGCCGTCCCTGCAGGACATCCTCGCAGCCCGATCGACCAATGAGTTACCCGCTCTGAACCTGACGCACCTGCAGCACATGACCGACGAAACTGGTATCCTGCAGCACGCCATCTTTTCCGTACCCAACTGCCATGAAGGTTATACTACCGACGACAATGCGCGCGCCCTGACTGTAACTGTAATGCTGCAGGGGCCCCCGGAATCCGTCAACGATGTAACTGCAAATCTGTCTCGGCGTTACCTGGCCTTTCTTGAGTTAGCCTTTCACAACAAAGTGGGCCGGTTTAGAAACTTTCTTGGCTATGATCGCCAGTGGTTGGAAGCTACCGGGTCGGAAGACAGCCATGGCCGGGCGCTGTGGGCACTTGGAACTGTGCTCGGCCGTTCGACCGACGCCGGATTGCGGGGAGCGAGCGGCCAGTTATTCGAGGCTGCAGTCCCAGCTACTCTCACTTTCACCAGCCCGCGCGCGTGGGCGTTCTCTGTTCTGGGCATGCAGGGGTATCTCGACTGGTTCCCGGGCGACAGGATTATTCAGGGAACGCGCAATCTGCTCGCAAACCGTCTGCTGGAACTGTACGAGCGCACTTATAGTCAGGACTGGCGTTGGTTCGAGAACGGCCTCGCCTATTCCAACGCACGACTGTCACAGGCGCTCATTCTCGCTGGATTGAACGGCAAGAACAGGAGAATGGTCGAGGTGGGGTGTGAGTCTTTGAAGTGGCTTGTTGGGGAGCAGCATCGCGATGAAGGCCACGTGTTTGTACCGATCGGCTCCACAGGGTTCTTCGCCAGGGGGAGAGAAAAGGCCCGTTTCGACCAGCAGCCCGTGGAAGCTTGCGCAACCGTCGCAGCCTGCGTTCAGGCTTACCATGCGACCGGAGAGAGCGTGTGGCTGGAGGAGGCATGGTCGGCCTTCCGTTGGTTTCTCGGGGAGAACGACCTGCAGGTTGCGCTCTACGATGCCGCGACCGGAGGGTGCAGGGATGGACTGCATCCGGACCGCGTCAATGAAAATCAGGGGGCCGAATCCACCCTCTCGTTCCTCATGGCTTTGCTTGACATGCAAGCCGTAGAAACGTCCACCACCACTCACCAGATTCAGGAAACGAGCGTTTGCCTTTGACTACCATTCTTCTTCCGTCTGCACCGCTGGAACACGATTCCAAAGAACGGCACCCGTACGACAGCGATCCGCAACTTTCCCTGTTCACTCGTCATTCCGAAAACCCGATCCTCAGCCGGGATAACTGGCCCTACGCGGTCAACAGTGTTTTCAACGCGGGCGCTGTGCTTCTGGCAGACGGCGATACGCTGCTGTTGTGCCGGGTGGAAGATAGGCGCGGCCTCTCGCATCTCACTGTCGCACGCTCCGCTAACGGGATCGATGGATGGCGCATCGACGCGACGCCGACCTTCCCGGCAGAACCGCGCCAGTATCCCGAAGAGATCTGGGGAATCGAAGATCCGCGCATCACCTATGTGCCGGAGTTAGAGCAATACGCCATTGCCTATACCTCTTTCGCCCGCGGCGGTCCCGGAGTTTCGCTCGCACTTACCCGGGACTTCAGAAGCTTCGAACGTTATGGCGTGATCATGCCGCCTGAAGACAAGGACGCAGCGTTGTTGCCGCGGAAGATCGATGGCTACTGGGCGTTGATCCATCGGCCCATGACATCGCTGGGCGCGCACATGTGGATCTCCTACTCGCCGGATCTGCGGCATTGGGGTCATCACAAAATCATGCTTGAAGCGCGTCGCGGCGGGTGGTGGGATGCCAACAAGATCGGTCTCTGTTCGCCCCCGATTGAAACCTCGAAGGGCTGGCTGACGCTGTACCACGGTGTGCGGAAGACAGCCTCCGGCAGTATCTACCGGATTGGGCTGGCTCTGTTCGATCTGGAGAATCCGGAGAGGTGCGTGCAACGCGGGGATTCGTGGATGTTCGGCCCCGAGGCTCCCTATGAGCGCGGCGGTGACGTCAAAGACGTCGTCTTCCCGTGCGGCCAGACTGTCGGGGCGGATGGTGACACGATTCATCTCTACTACGGAGCGGGAGACTCATGCATCGCTCTCGCCACCGGCAGCATCCGCGAACTTCTTTCGTGGCTCGATAAAAACTCGACCGCCGGCGATCCAGCGACATCGTAGCTCGCGGCAAGGATAGAACTATATGAGCAGCATAAGACTGAACTGGCCACCTGTCATTCCGCGATTACTCTGGATGCGGCGCGAATGTCCGCTTTGCAGTTCTATCGAATTCAAGACGGCCGAACCGGAATGGCTGGACGGCGTGCTCTCTTTGTTCCGGCTGCATGCCCTCCGTTGTGTGAATTGCTGGCGGCGATATTACTCGTTTGCGGGGGCGAATACTGAATGAGCGATGAGGCTTCCACGCAGGATCGTCCGCAATTTCCGCCTGAGCATACTTCGAATGATTTGTTATTCAGTCTGAATCCGCAGAGTCACCGCAAGGCTCTGCATTATGAGTCAGTCTCTCAGAATGCAGACGAAGTGCCGGGAAGCGGAACGGCCTATAACTTCTCGTAGAACTCGCAGGCGGAGCAGGAAATGTAGACGCCACCGGGGACGCCGCGCTCGCGGTCCTTCACTCGCTTGACGATGCGAGTGGGCTTGGAGCACTTCGGGCAGTCGGTGCTCTTGGTGGTGTCCATCATCTTCTTGCGGTCCGCGGTCTTGGCGATCTTTGCCATGGGTGCTCACTCCTGATCTTTGCCGGCCCAGGCGGCTTTGCGGAGCCGGGGCGGGAGAAATGGTCGCGCAACCGTCCCTGAACCGTCGACGAGATTCACCTGAACTGTGCAGGGAGATGCGAGTCGAGCGCGGGGCCGCGCTCTTGTGATTTTACACGACGCGAGCACACAGGCACCTGATGCGCTCGTCCGACTAATTTCTGGATTTAAAAGCGCGCTTACCGCGCTGTTTTGATTCTTCCGGCAGATCCTTATTGTTGTAATTGTGTGAGACCACTCCCGCCGTAATCAGCGTGTGCTCCCGGGTATCCATCTCAAACCCGATGACACGCTGGGGCATGTCGATGGTCGTGATCCCGGACAGCCGCGTGGGCGCCACCTGGCCACGGTCATTCACGGCCAGAATCTCGTCGCCGGAACGAAAGCTCTGCAGCGGGCGGCCATTCCGATCCTCGAGGCTCGAAAGCAGCAGATGGCTCGGGCTGGCCTGCAGCGTCTCGCCACCTTCCGTGAACAGGGTGTAGATCCTGGGCGCGGTGCACGGATGAACGGACTTCACGCATCCCGCGCGTATGGTTCCCGAAACTGGATCGAAGCCTTTGAGCCATTGCCCCGCAGCCACCGCGGCCGCGGGCAGGACGGAACCGTCGGCAAGCAGGATCGGGGTCTGAGGAAGGACGCACCCGCCGCCGACCGACTGTCCCGGCGCCTTCGGCACGTCGATCGCCGTGATCAGAGGCAGCAACACCACGGCACCGAGGCCCAGCTTGCGGATCAGCTCACGCCGGCTCGGCAGCCGCTCGGCAGCCGCCGCATCGTATTGCTGAAGAAGTCCCTTGCCGTTGAGTTCGCTCAGGGCGAAGCAGACAATCTCATCGGTGACCGGAACACTCAGATCGTTGGCTGTTGCGCCGGCTATCTCGCGGACGGAATGCTCGCCATCACAATACAGCCAGACGGCAGCGGTGACGCGGTTAAGGCAATACGCCTTGTGAACCCGCTCGTCATAGACGAGAGTTTCGTCGCCTACCGGCTGCGTGGTGAGCTGGCCGGGTCTGCGGAGTGGATGAGAATTATGCATATAGCCCCTGGGCGGAATGCGGCCGCGAAATCACCGGAAGCACGTCTGGATTCAACCTTATACCATCCCGACGCAGCTCCCCGCGACCGATTTAGATCACCGAGAGCCGCTCCAGCGCAGTCGTAGTGGCCAGGTTTGCCAAGATGGACCGCCAGGCGAGTGCCGTTTTCGGCGGGAGTGCCGGTTTGCGGTGAGCCGTTGACGATGATGTGGTCGGCGCCCGGCTGGACGGGGAAGAGCACCGTCGCGTCGACTCCTTCGGGGATGTCGATGGTGGCACGGAGGGCGTGAGCCTCTTTTTTTAGGTCGACTTTGAGAAGGCCGTTGGGAGTGGGCTCGGCGCCCCTTGCCCAGTCGAGGTCGAGCAGGTCGGGGCGGATGGTGGTCTTGCTGAAGCCGGGCGCGGTGGGCACGATGCCGAGAACCTGGTCCATGAGCCAGTAAGCGGGCGCGCTCGACCAGCCGTGCGCGAGCGAGATGCGGTAGCCAGCGGTGTTGTCGGCCTGGAGATCGACGTGGGGATCGTCTTTGGGCCAGGCGGGATCGTAGGCTTCCCAGAAGCTGGTGGCGCCCTCATTAATCATGCCGCCCCAGTACTCGCGGATCCATGCCAACGCTTCCGTCCGGTGATCGACGCGGGCCATCGCGTCGAGAACATACGAGCCGTAGTAGGGCGTGATGACGTCCGGACGCCATGTGGGTTTGCCGACATTCGAAAGGACGCTCTGCCAAATCGTCGAATACTGGTCGGGTGTCGCGACGCCGGAAATCACGGCCATGGCGTTGGTCTGCCAGCGGGGGCCGAAGGATCCGTTCGCAAATTGCGAAGCCTGGCTGGACTGCGATAGCTGGTCGGCGCGGTGGGCGAAGTGGTCGGCGTTCTTTGTGTCGCCCAGCTCTTCAAGCAGACGCGCGCCGGCACGATAAGCGCGGATGTATTCGAGGGTTGTCGTGGCGCGGGAGGAAGGCGTGTCGCCATTGAGGTCGAGAGCCCAGTCGACGTAGAGCCACTCGTGCGTGTGGTTGATGAAATTGTTCTGCGCGTCGAAGTCCCGATCCATGAATTTGAGGAGCGCGACGATGGAGTCGTGCATGGAGGCCAGGTAGGCTTTGTTTCCGGTGTGCAGGGTGTGATTCAGCAACTCTGTCAACCAGTAGGAGGAGTATCCGGGGATGCCGTTGACGTGTCCTTTGAGGGGCAGCGGGCCGATGAGGCGCGTGAGCGTGTCTTCCAGAAGGAACTGATCGGCGAAGATGACGTCGCTGACGCGGCCGGAGACGTCGGTGTCACCCATCCAGCGGCCACGGTCGCGCTTGGGTGCGTCCCAGATGTCGTCCTGCATGCAGAGATGCGTGGTGTAGACGCCGGTTTCCCAGATGCGGTTGAGGAGCGGGTCGGAGGATTCGAAGGAGCCCTGATAGTGGACAGGGTAGTAGATCGCTTCGAGGCGGATGGCGCGGAACTTCAGCGTCACCGGGCCGGCGAGGAAGCGAATCTGCGCGTAACGGAAGGCGGATTTGGGTCCGACGGCATCGCCGCGCGGCGTCACGTGGAAGACGTTGACGCCGAGGTAGGGCTCATCGCGCGCCTCTTCGACAGATTCGCCGTAAGCGACCGAGAGGGTGATGGGCGAGTCGGTGTCAGAGAGGACCTGGATGCGGCCGACGACCTCCCGGCCGAAGTCGAGGGTAATGTTGGGAACGAACTGGTCCCGCGGGCGGTCGGGGTCGAGGTGAATCGTGAATTCGTGGGCTGGGTTCTGGTCCAGCGTAGTGAGCGCGCCGACGTTGTCGCAGGAGCCCTGGCCGGCGTAGACGTCGCGGACTTCCGTTGCGGGCAGGAAGGTATGTGCCAGGAATGGAGAGGCACCCTCGTACTCGGGCCACTCATAGAGGCCGGCGTCGCGATTCCACTGGAAGAAGTCGATATTGCCTTCGATGGAACCCTGGGCGATGACAGTGGGCCAGGCGCTGTCATCGAATCCGGCGCTTTGCCAGCCGTCGGGGGCGTGAGCGCTGGCTTTCCATTCGGGACCGCTGATGAGGATGGGGGGCGCGAGAACGCCGGGCGGGGCGGGAATGATCTTCGCGACCAGGTTGCGGCCGTGATCGGCGGCGATGGCGATGACATTGTCGCCGGCCTGGAGGAAGCGCGCCAGGTCCGCGTGGAAGACGGTGAGTTGGATGCGCGAGAGAGGATCGGCTTCGAGCTGCGCGGCCGGAGCGCCGTTCACGTAGACCTGAGCGCCGCGGGGACCGGCGAGGTAGAGCTCGGCTGCCCCGGGAGCGTTGTCGAGATGAAGATGGACGCGGAAATAGCGCGTCGCGTCGTGCTCGGCGCGCGTGAGGTTGGCGGCGTCGTGCGTCCAGATGTACTGCTCGGGCAGCGGTTGGTGGAAAGACGAGAAGAGCTGCGGATGATCGAGGGCGCGGGTAGGGTCAAGCTGGCCGAGGGGTGGTTGCGGGGGCGCATCGGGAGTGGGTTGCGCGATGCAGGCGCTGGCAGAGAGGAGAAGCAGAGGGAGGAGGCCGAAGCGGCGCATGGAGGACGCTCCTTGTTGCGGAAAGTCTGGACGCAAGAGCCGAAGGTATGCGCGCCGCAGCGGGTTGTCAATCTGCGGCGGGCCGGGCGCGGCGTCGTCGAGGCGTTGCACGGTGTGTGGTAATCTCATGGCTCTCCGGGAAAGAGTCCGGCCGCGCTGAACTGTGCGGCGCAGGCGTCTTTCTGCGGCTCCTGTTGATTTTCGCGGGCCTTCCTGCGCGACGCGCGGAGTTCAGACGAAACGCAATTGCGAGAATCTCCCCTGAAAGGATACGGACCATGATTCTGGGAATGAGTCTGGCCAGATTTACTCAGGTGCATGTGGCCATTAGCCTGGTTGGGATCGCGGCGGGATTCCTGGTGATATTTGGGATGATGGCCTCGAAGCGGATGCCGCTGATGACCGCGCTGTTTCTGATCACGACCGTGTTAACCAGCGTGACGGGGTTCATGTTTCCTTACCACGGCGTCACGCCAGGCATCGTCTTTGGGATTCTTTCGCTGGTGGTGCTGCTGTTCGCCCTGATCGCCTGGTATGGAGGGAATCTGCGCGGTGGATGGCGCGGTACGTGGGTGATCACAGCGGTCATCGCGCAGTTCCTTAACTTCTTTGTGCTGGTCGTGCAGTCGTTCGAGAAAGTGCCGGGGTTGCACACCCTGGCTCCAACGCAGAAGGAGTTGCCCTTCAAGGTCGCTCAGATCCTCACGCTGGTGCTCTTCATAGTGCTGGGCGTCGTGGCATACAGGAAGTTTCATCCTAAGGCGGAGTAGGCGCCACGCGGACCGGAAGCGCCGACAGCAAGTGGGTACAATCTCGTGCATGCGCCTGACTGCTATTGAAGTCATCGTGTGTTCTCTGCTGTCGGCGGGGTTGACAGCACAAGCCCAGTCCGCTGCAGAGTCCCACGCAACGCCACCGGGAACCTGGGTGGGGACCTGGTCCTCGTCGCAGCAGATTCCGGAGCCGCCTAACACGCTGCCGCTCGACGATCTGCGCGACGCGACCGTGCGGCAGATCTTTCATGTGTCGATTGGGGGCAGCATTCTGCGGGTGCGGCTGTCCAATACGTTCGGCGCCCAGCCGCTGCACTTCACATCGGTTCATCTGGCGCGGCCGCTCACGACGACGACGCCCGCGGCCGCGCCCATGATTGGGCCGAGCATCGATCCGGCCACGGACCGGGCGCTGACGTTCAGCGGTGCGGCGGACGTGGTGGTTCCGGCGGGCGCGGAGTATTTCTCCGATCCCATCGACTATCCAGTGACTCCGCTGTCCAGCATCGCGGTGAGTTTTCATCTGGACAATCCGCCGATGGGAGAGACGAGTCATCCGGGATCGCACGCGACGACGTTCTACGTGCACGGCGACAAGTCCGGCACGGCGGAGATTCCCGACGCAAAGCAGATTGAGCACTGGTACCAGGTTTCCGGCATCGATGTGGAAGCGTCCGCGCAGACAGCGGCGATTGTGGCGTTCGGCGATTCGATCACGGACGGGCATGGGGCGACCACGAATGGCAATGACCGCTGGACGGATGTTCTCGCGGCACGGCTGCAGGGTTCAGCGGCGACGAAGAATCTGAGCGTGCTGAACGTCGGCACGGGCGGCAATCGTCTGCTGAACGACGGTCTGGGGCCGAATGCGCTGGCGCGGTTCGGTCGCGATGTTCTCGCGCAGAGCGGCGTGCGGTATCTGATCGTCTTCGAGGGCGTGAATGACCTGGGCACGTTGATGCGGGATAGCCCGGTGCCTCCGGCGGCGCATGCCGCTCTTGTGGCGCGAATGGAGGACGCTTACCAGCAGATGATCCTGCGGGCGCACGCGCACGGGATCGAGGTGATTGGAGCGACGATCACGCCGTTGGGGGGATCGGCGTATGCGAAGCTCGACCCCGACGCGGAGGCGGATCGGCAGGCGGTGAACGCGTGGATTCGGGCGGCGGGACACTTCGACGCGGTGGTCGATTTCGACCAGGTGGTGCACGATCCGCAGCAGCCGGAACGGCTTTTGGCGGCGGATGACTCTGGAGATCATTTGCATCCCTCGCCGGCGGGATACCGGGCGATGGCTGAGGCCATTCCGCTGGAGATGTTCTTGCAACCGCTGGCGGGCGGGCCTGCCCGCCCTGGCCGTGACGTGCGTGGCGTGCGTCACAGCAACGGAAAGGCCGGGGCGCGTTAGCATAGAGGGTGGCCAGGCAGAGCTTAATCGCGCACCGGGAACGAGCCGTGGTATGCCTGTCCGGTGGCATGGATTCGTGTGTATGCGCGGCGCTGGCGGCGCGCGACTACGAGGCCTATGCGCTGCACTGCAGCTACGGGCAGCGCACCGAGGATCGCGAGTTTCAGGCGGCGCACGCGGTTGCGGATCGGCTGGGGTTCCGCGATTTTCTCCGGCTGAAACTGGATCTTTTCCGGCGCATTGGGGGATCGGCGCTGACCGACGTGCGAATCGATGTCCCGGAGGCGCCGGCGGACGGCGCGGCGATCGGCGCGGAGATTCCGGTCACCTATGTTCCGTTTCGCAATGCGCATTTTTTGTCGGCGGCCGTGAGCTGGGCCGAGGTGCTGGGTGCGAAGACGGTGTTGATTGGGGCAGTGGAGCAGGACAGTTCTGGTTATCCTGACTGCCGGCTGGCGTACTATGAAGCGTTTCAGGAGCTGATTCTGAGAGGAACACGGGACGGCGACATCGTTGTGAAGACGCCGCTCATCCATATGCAGAAGAGGCAGATCGTGGCGCTCGGCCTTGAACTGACTGCGCCGCTGGAGTTAACGTGGTCGTGCTATTCGGGCTCAGAGGTTGCGTGCGGTGTGTGCGAGAGCTGTGTGCTGCGCCTGCGGGCCTTTGAGCAGGCCGGGGCAAAGGACCCGATCCGCTATGCAAAGCGAGGGACGGGCCCGGAAGCCGAGGAGACAAATCAGGAGGGTGCGGCGTGACCGCGCCTTCCAGGGAGAGGAATAATTATGGAGAGGAAAAACTTTGGGCCGCGCCTGGCGCTGGCCTTACTTTTTATTGCTCCGCTGTTCCTGGCAGGGCAGACAACGGGGAAGGTACACGGAACCGTGAGCGATCCGGCTGGTTCGCCGGAAACCGCCGGGACGGTTGCGTTTTTTGACGCTGGGACGGTCTCGCCCGGTGCGACCCCGAAGTACAGCTTTCCGGTAGATACCTCGGGCCAGTACAAGGGAGAGGTGGCTCCGGGAACATACAGTCTGATCTATCGCAGGCCCGAGACAGCGAAAGACAAGGTAGTAGACCAGATTGACAACATCAAGGTGACTGCGGGCGGAGACACGCTGGCCGACGACGACATGTCGCGCAAGGAGTACGTCGACAAGCTGAGCCCGGAAGACAGAAAGGCACTCGAGGCGGCGAAGGCGAGGAACGCTGAGATTCTGAAAGAAAACTCGACGATCAAGAATCTGAACGCGGATCTGGCGAAGGCGCGTTCGGATCGCGCGAATAAGAATTTCCAGGAGGCCGCCGACCTGATGCAGAAGGACGCCGCGCTGAAACCGACCGAGCCGTTGCTCTGGGTCGAACTGGGCGAGGCGCAACTCGGGCTGAAGCAGTATGCCGATGCCGAGACATCGCTGCAGAAGGGCATCCAGCTCGACGCGGCAGGGAAGAAGCCGAATCCCGATGTGGAAGGGGCAGCGGGGAACGCGCTGGGAGAGGCCTACGGCTCGGAGGGCAAGATTCCGGAAGCGCAGGCAGCCTACGATGCCGCGGCGAAGGTGAACCCTTCGGGAGCCTCGATGTTCTACTCGAACGAAGCCATCGTGATGGATCGTAACAATCAGCTGGACGCGACGGTGGCGGCGGCGGATAAGGCGATCGCAGCCGACCCGACGAAGCCGATTCCGTATTACCTGAAGGGAAAGGCGCTGATCAATAAGGCGACGCTCGATCCCAAGACGCAGAAGATCATTGCGCCTCCGGGAACCGCGGAGTCCTATCAGAAGTATCTGGATCTTGCGCCGACGGGGCCATTCGCCGGCGATGCTAAACAGGTGCTGGCGGAGTTGAGCCAGACACAAAGCACCAGTTACAAGGCTTCGTCGAAGAAGCCGCACTAATCGGAAACAAAGCGAGAGCGCCGGACTCCCGCCCTGCGTTGGGCGGGACGGCGCTCTTTCTTTTTTGCGACAATCATCTCGGGATGAGCGGTGAATCTCCATCGATTGTGCTCAGCTACGACCACGCTGCGTCAGTAGTGCGGCGTCAGGCGGAGTTGGTGCGCACGGAAAGGGCGTCCGGGCGCGGGGTGGAGCGGGTCACGCTGTCGGAAAGCGCGGGGCGCGTGCTGGCGGAACCTGTGGTCGCCGATCGGGATCAGCCTCCGTTCGCGCGGGCGACGCGAGACGGGTTTGCCTGCCGCGTTGCGGATCTGCGCGCAGGAGGGCTGCGTGTGGTGGGCCAGCTGCGGGCCGGGGAGGCGTGGACGCTGGGCGCGATCCGGCCAGGAGAAGCGGTCGAAATCATGACGGGTGCGGCGGTGCCCCCCGGCGCAGACTGCGTCGTGATGGTGGAGCACGTGGCCGCTGCGGAGGGCTGGGTCACCCTGACGGGGGCGCGCGAGCTTGCGCCCGGAGAGAACATTGTGCCTGCGGGAGCGGAGGCGCGGGCTGGCGATGTCGTGGTTCCGCCTGGACGGCGGCTGGGTGTAGCGGAGATTGCCGCTGCCGCGGCCTGCGGGGCAGCCGAGCTGCCAGTGTTCGCCAGGCCGCGTGTGGCGATTCTGGCGACCGGGGACGAACTGGTCGATACGACCGAGAAGCCGCTGGCGCATCAGATTCGTAACTCCAACAGTTACTCATTAACGCAGCAGGTGAGAGCCGCGGGTGGGGAGCCTGGGAAAACCGCCCTTGTGCGTGACGAGAAGGCGGCGACGGAGCGGGCCATCCGGGGGACGGAGGATTGCGATCTGATCCTGCTCACGGGCGGAGTCTCGATGGGGAAGTACGACTTTGTGGAGGAGGCGCTGCTCGCCCTGGGAGCGGAGTTTTTCTTTACCGGAGCGCGCATTCAGCCTGGCAAGCCGGTGGTATTTGGAAGGCTGATGGGTACTTATTTCTTCGGGCTGCCGGGGAATCCGATCTCGACGATGGTGACGTTCGCGCTGTTTGGCGCGCCTTTATTGCGGGCGATGGGCGGTGAAACCGAAGCCAGGCCGCGCTTCGGGATGGCCAGGGTCGAAGAGGAGGTTCGCGTGAAGGCCGGGCTGACACGTTTTCTGCCCGCCAGCATCCGCAGCGATGTGCGCGGGGCTCACGTCCGGCAGATCGTATGGCGGGGGTCAGGAGATCTGGCGGCCGCGGCGAAGGCCAATGGCTTTCTGGTGGTTCCGGAAGCGGCGGAGCGAGTGGCGGCGGGAGAAATTGTAACCGTGCTTGAGATCTAAAGGCAGCCCTCAGCCCGTAGCCGGTAGCTGTTTCAGGCGATATGGTAGGCGCGGGCGGCCGTGGTGTGGAAGAGCGCTTCGCGTTCCGCGTCAGAAAGCGTTGCCGCGAATCGCTCGACAGTGCGGACCCAATCGACATACGTAGTGGCCACTCGGCAGACGGGCCAGTCGGACCCAAACATGAGCCGCGCAGGCGTGAAGGCCCCTAGTGCGGCCTCCATGTAGGGGAGAATCTGCTCCCAGGTCCAGGTCATATAGCCTGCCTCGGTGACGACACCGGAGAGCTTGCAGAAAACGTTGGGGCGGCGAGCCAGATCGGCCAGATTGCGCGCCCAGGGCTCGATTTCTCCGCCGTGGATCGGCGGCTTGGCGATGTGATCGAGCACGAAAACCTGGTCCGGATGGCGATCGATGAGGCGCATGGCCGCGGGGAGCTGGTGGTGGACGATGAGAATGTCGTAGGCAAGGTTGAATTGGCGGAGCTGCGCGAGGCCATGGTTGAAGTCGGGGCGATCCATGTATGCATCGGGTTCGGCCTGCAGCACGTGACGGATGCCTTTGAGCCGGGGATTGGCGGCGAGGCGCGCGAGAGGTTCGGCGATGGCGGCATCAATGAGCGGGACCCAGCCGACGACTCCAGCGATCCAGGAATGCGCAGTAGCGTAACCGAGGAGGGCTTCGGTCTCGGCGATGGTCTGGCGCGCCTGGACGGAGACAACGGCGTCGATACTCGCGTCGGCGAGCTCCGGCGCAAGGTCGCCGGGCAGAAAATCGCGCCGAATCGCCCCCATGGCATCGTCGATCCAGCCATATTCTTCGGGAGAGTACCGCCAGAAGTGATGATGTGCATCGATGCGCATAGCAGGTTGTAACTGAGGTATTGTAACTGCGATCGAAAGTGGGGCGGGTTCGACTATGCGGGCGAGTCGGGAGTGCGAAGCAGCTTCCTGAGTTCTGGCAGGAGAGCGCGAAAAGCTCTGCCGCGATGGCTGAGCGCGTGTTTTTGCTCGAGGGAAATCTCCGCCATGCTGAAGCGCAGCTCGGGGATCAGGAACAGCGGATCGTAGCCGAAACCGCCTGCGCCACGGGGCGCTGTCAGGATTTCGCCGTTAACCATGCCTTCGGCGGTCAGCAGCACTGTTCCTTCGCGGGCGACCGCCAGGGCACACCGGTAGCGGGCCGTGCGCAGGGTGGCGCCGCGCATGCGGGACAGGAGATAGAGATTGTTGCGGGCGTCGATGGAGAGGCTGCCGGCGGCGCCGCGCGGCTCGAAGCCGGCGTCCTCGGCGAAGCGGGCGGAACGAACCCCCGGTTCGCCGCCCAGCGCGTCCACCTCGAGGCCCGAATCGTCCGCCAGAACCAGGCCGGGATTGAAGCGGCTGTAGTACTGCGCCTTCAGCCGCGCGTTGGCGGCAAAAGTGGGTTCGTCTTCGGCGGGAGCGGCGATGTCTTTGAAGTTGGGCGGCGACTCGATGGCGAATCCACCATCGGCCGCGGCGACTGAAAAGTCGCGCAGCTTGCCGAGGTTGGTGGTGGCCGCGTAGAGAGTAACCGTCACCGTTTCATTTTATGCGCGGCCTTCTCAAGGGGGCCCCTTTTCAGGTCGAAGACCAGCGGGCAGCCATCGCAGCGCGGCGTGCGCCGGCAATGGGTCTTGCCGATCTGGACGACCAGAGCATGAAATTCGTTGTAATGGCGGGCGAGTTCTTGAGGGCGTTCGCTCCGCTGTTCAGCCACGAAAGCCTGTTCGGCGAGGGCCTGAATCTCGGGATATTTCGCGTTTCCACGCAACAAGCCGTGGCGGACGCTGATGCGTCGCAGATACTCATCGACGACCATGGCGGGGGCGCCGAGGGCGTAGAGGAGAATGGCGTCGGCGGTTTCGGGGCCGACGCCGGGCAGCGCCTGCAATTGGTCGCGGACGGCATGCGGATCATCCATGGCGGCGGCGCGAAGAGCTTCCATGCGGCCGCTGCAATGCGCGTCGAGAAAGCCGACGAAGGCCTTGAGCGCGGCCGCCTTGCGCACCATGAATCCGGAGGGACGGATCAGATCGCGGAGTTCGGATTCTGAGATTTCGCGCAGGCCGCCGATGGAGAGGACGCCGCGCGCATCGAGATTCGCGATGGAGCGCTCGACGGATTTCCAGGCGGTGTTCTGCGTAAGGGTTGCGCCGATGTCGACTTCGAACGCTGTTTTGGCCGGCCACCACTGTTGGGGGCCGAAGCGCGCGACGAGACGTTCGTACATTCTGCGCAGGCGGCGCGCGGCATGGCGCAAATCGGCGGGCGTGGATTGCCCAGGATTGCCTGCGCCCTGTTTCGCTGCCATGCTCTCGATCTTAGAATCTCGCGGATTTAGGATCGTCAGGACGGAAACTTTTATCCTGAACGAGACAGCATTAGGATTCCGGGGTTCGTCATCTTTGTTCCATGAGGAGCAGGTGTGGACTACGTCAATCTGGGCAGGACGGGCTTAAAGGTCTCGCGCATTTGTCTGGGATGCATGACGTACGGCAGGCCGCCGGCAGTGGGGGAGCCGAAGGCGGGCCGGCATGCGTGGGCGCTCAATGAAGAGGAGAGCCAGCCGTTTCTGAAGCAGGCGCTGGATCTGGGAATCAATTTTTTCGATACGGCGAACGTGTACTCGAGCGGGGCCAGTGAGGAAGTGCTGGGGAATTTCCTGAAGAAGAATGTGCGCCGAGAGTCGGTTGTGGTCGCGACCAAAGTTTGGGGAGTGATGCGGGAGGAGCCTAACGGCCACGGGCTTTCGCGGAAGGCAATTCTGCACGAGCTGGATGAGAGCCTGCGGCGGCTGCAGACGGACTACGTCGATTTGTACCAGATCCATCGCTGGGACTACGAGACGCCGATCGAGGAAACGCTGGAGGCGCTGCACGACGTGGTGAAGGCCGGAAAGGTGCGCTACATCGGAGCGTCGTCGATGTACTCCTGGCAATTCGCGAAGGCGCTGTATCTGGCGGGCCGGCACGGGTGGACGCGGTTCGTGTCGATGCAGAATCATTACAACCTGCTCTACCGCGAAGAGGAGCGGGAGATGATTCCGCTCTGCATCGCGGAGGGAATTGGGGTCGTCCCCTGGAGCCCGCTGGCGCGCGGCCGGCTGGCGCGGCCCTGGCAAAGCGAGACGACGAAGCGGTCGGAGACGGATAACTTCGGAAACAAGATGTACGCGCAAACGGAGGAGTCGGATCGGAAAGTTGTCGAAAGCCTGACGGCGCTGGCGCAAAGGCGCGGCATCGCGCAGGCCCAGCTGGCGCTGGCGTGGATGCTCGGGAAGCCGGGAATCACCGCGCCGATTGTGGGGGCGACGAAAGAGCATCATTTGCAGGACGCCGTAGCGGCGTTGTCGATCAGGCTGACGGCGGAAGAGACAGCGGCGTTGGAGGCGGCTTACATTCCGCATCCGGTGCTGGGGTTCAGCTGAGGACAGCGCTCAACGCTCTGGGTTCAGTCCGGGCACCGCGCTCGCGCACCTTCTGCGTGAAGGCTAATGCTGTTGCGTCGGGACGACGCTGATGCGGGGCAGCACGATGATGTCGACGCGGCGATTCTGGCTGCGGCCATCCGGCGTGTCGTTGCTCGCGACCGGATGATATTCGGCGTAACCGGCCGCCGAAAGCCGCGCTGGGGCGAGGTTGTAGTCGACGATAAAAATCTTCGCCAATTCCGTGGCGCGCGCGGTCGAGAGCTCCCAGTTGGAGGCGAACTGCGCTGTATGGATGGGTACCTTGTCGGTGTGGCCTTCGATGCGGACGTCATAGGGCGTGGCGGCGATAATAGCGGCAACTCGGTCGAGCGTGGCCTTCGCCTGTGGGTGAGGAAGGTCGGAGCCGCTGTCGAAGAAACCCGACTCGCGCAGGGAGATCACGAGCCCGTCGTGCCCCAGCTTAAGAGCCACAACGTGCTCGGAGATCTGCGGGGAAAGAAGAGTGGTGAGGCGGGCCCGCAGACGCTGCATATCCTGTTGCACGGCTGGCGCCGTGGCCAGATCGTCACCGAGGACGACGTTGACGGGAGGGATTTGAGCATCAGGATCGGCGGCGGCCGGCGGATGGTTCGGGACCTGCGGAGTGGCGGGAAAGATTCCCAGGGCCTGGAAGGCGGACTGGATGGAATGCGCGATGATGGTCTGTTTGCTCTGGTCGGCGCGCGAGCTGGCGTAAAGCACCACAAAGAACGCGAACAGGAGCGTGATGAAGTCGGCGTAGGAGACCAGCCATCGGTCGTGGTGGACATAGTCGGTGGTGCGGCGGGATTTGAGGGAGTTCCGTCTCATCCGCGTTTCTCCTCCCGCGCCCGTGGAGCGCTGCCCTGAAAGCCGGCGAGTTTGATCTCGATCATGCGCGGGTTCATGCCTTCGATGATGGAGATGACGCCTTCAAGGGCCATTTCCTTGAGGCGCTGATCCTCGCGGGCGCGCTGCCTCAGCTTTCCCGCGGCCGGTAGAAAGAAGAGATTGGCAGCGCCCACTCCGTAAATGGTGGCGACAAAGGCAACCGCGATGCCGCGCCCCACCTGATCCATGTGGTCGAGATGCTGCATGACCTGGATGAGGCCGATGACGGCGCCGATGATGCCGATGGTAGGGGAGAAACCACCGGCGGACTCGAAAACGGCGGGAATGCGGGCCTCGTTTTCGCTGATGTTTTCGATCTGGACCTCCATGATGCGGCGCAGTTCTGAGGGCTCGGTGCCGTCGACGGCGAGCATGAGAGCCTGGCGGAGGAAGGGATCGGCAACCGTGGGCAGATCGTGATCGAGCGAGACGATGCCTTTGCGGCGGGCTTTGTTGGCATAGCCGACGATCTCGCGCAGCAGGGCATCGCCATCGCCACTGCGATGGAAGAAGACGCGCCAGAGATGGACGGCGGCCGAGGACAGGGTGGGAAGTGGGAACTGCAGCATGACAGCGCCGAGTGTGCCCCCGAAGACAATCATGGCCGCGGTGGGCTGCATCACCTGACCGATGTGTCCGCCCTCGAGGAGCAGGCCGGCGAGAATGCCGGCCAGCCCGAGGAGAATGCCGCCGAGACTGCCGGTGTCCATCGGGTTAGTCCTCGGGGATGGCGGAGGGGGTGGGCGGAGACGACGGCGGTTCGGAGGGATGAGCCCAACCCGCGAGCGAGAGCAGAGTCCATGGGAGCGACTGCAGGTGTCCGGCGGCCTCGGCAAAGACGCGGCCGCGGTAAGCGACGGTACGCTTCACGACCTCTTCGCAGCTTTCGAGGACGACGATTTTTTCTCCGTTGATCAGCGTGAGCATGGTGTCCGGCGATGCTTCGGCGTACTTGATCAGGTCGCTGTTGACGACCAGAGGATTCCCGTTGAGCCGCGTGAGGTGAATCATGGCTGGCGTCTCCGCGCGCCGTCTAGGGCCTCTATCGGCGGAAGGGGGACAAAGGTGAGGGGTAGGCGGGAGAGGGGCTGCGCCGGTGCCCGGCATTGCGCCTGCAGCGGGCTGCGTGCACGCGGGAGGCCAATGCGACTGACGAAGGTAATGACGATGGGTTCGGGGCCGATGAAGAGGCTGAGTCAAAGCGGTTCCCAGGGGCACGGAAGGCCGGGCGGCCACGCGCTCCGTTCAGGAACCCCTATTTCAGAATGGAGAAAGATCATGCCACTGGGTGTCCTGAACAACATCTCGGCAGTTTATGCGGAAAACAACCTGAACCAGACGCAGTCGAGTCTGCAAAAAGTTTTGACGGACCTGTCTTCGGGTTCGAAGATCAACTCCGGTGCAGACGATCCTGCCGGACTTTCGATAGCGAATGGCTTGGCGGCCAATTCGGCGGCTCTTTCGCAGTCTTCCAGCAACGCGAGCGAGGGCGCGGGCTTTCTGCAGGTGGCGGATGGCGCGCTGTCGCAGGTAACGAGTTTGCTGACCAGCGCCGTCACGCTGGCTACGGAGGCGGGCGGGGGAACCTTGTCGAGCTCGCAGCTGGGCGCGGCCAACCAGGAGTATCAGGATATTCTGACGCAGATCGGGACCATCGGCA